>Ga0209295_1000336_pt1 | contig 27837 bp, 11 predicted proteins | sample Porto_5metaG_FD_187428 | JGI IMG/M metagenome (GOLD analysis project Ga0209295, IMG submission 187428) | Marine algal microbial communities from Porto, Portugal - Porto_5 metaG (SPAdes) (version 2) | ecosystem: Host-associated > Algae > Red algae > Unclassified | place: Portugal: Porto... | reverse complement strand
GCGAAGATTTTGGCAATAACTTCTTTAATAGTTTTATCTATAAAAGCGAAATGCCAAGCTATGCCGAATTATTTAAAACTGTTGGGGTAAGTTTATCTCAAAACAATGAGGCTGCTTATTTTGGCGCAGCTGTATCTATAACAGACGATTTAAATGGTAAAATTCGAGGCAATACCAAAATTGGGAGTCCCGCTTATATTGCTGGGCTAGATAAAGGCGATATCATTACCGCTATTAATGGAGATAAATTCCCCAACGGCATTCAGTTCAACAAATTCATAGAAAATGAATTTAAGCCAAATGACAATCTTTCAATAAGCTTTTTACGTGATGGATCCGAAAGGAAAACCGAAGTCACCTTGACCGCTGACCCTAACTATACTATTAGTTTAATTGAGAAAAATGAAGAAGCTCCTTCAAAAAAAGTATTAAAAGCCCGCAAAGCTTGGTTAAAAGTTGAGTAAATGAATTTAATATATACCACCGCCACAACAAATGAAGAATTGATACAGATTCTTTCTTTACAGCAAATGAATTTAAAATCAGCTGTTTCTAGCGATGAAATGGAAAAAGAAGGTTTTGTTACCGTACACCACACTTTAGATGTACTTACTAGAATGAATAATGCTTGTCCGCATATTATTGCGAAAGATGGAGACAACGTAGTTGGGTACGCCCTTTCAATGACCGATGACTTTAAAGATGAAATCTCTGTTTTAAGACCTATGTTTACCGAATTAGAAAACGTAAATATTCAAAATTTTATTACTATGGGGCAAATCTGTGTTGCTAAGACCCATAGAAAAATGGGGATTTTTCGCGGACTTTACAACGCTATGAAAATTGCTTCTTACCCAAAATACGATGCAATTATCACTGAAGTTGACGCAACCAACTCCCGCTCTTTAGGGGCACATTTTGCAGTTGGCTTTGAGAAAATATGCACTTATAGTTCTTTAGGGCAAGATTGGGAATTGATTTCTTTGAAGACCTCTTAAAGATAATTACCTACCCTATTTAAACTTAAGTACCACTAGGTCAACAGCTAAGACAACCAACAACAAAATTGCCTTACATTATTCTTATGTAATCTATAAAAATATGTAGGGCGAAACTGCGTTTCATCGAAAATATTGTATTACTTTTCCTCATTAACTTATATTTAACGTTTAAGAACACGAATCATTGTATCGACTATTAGTTCCGTTATTTATGTGTTGTACGCTTGGCTTTTCCCAGAGTATCAGCTTTGACCAATTGGGCAAAGAAAAGTGGCTACGTTATAATGGCGGTATTGCCGCAAATGCTGTTTACTATGATGGTACAGCTAACAGGCAAGACCTTACCTATTTCCTTACCGGTAACTTAAATTTCAATATTGCCGGGGTCTATAATATTCCGTTATCGTTCACATATTCCAATCAAGAATTTAATTTTCCAAGTCCGTTTAGCTTTAACAGATTAAGTCTTCATCCTTCCTATAAATGGGCTACCGCCCACTTGGGGGATGTTAATATGACCTTTTCTCCATATACGTTAGCTGGTCATCAATTTACGGGTGGTGGATTTGATTTGAATCCCGAAGGAAAATTTCAGGTAAGCGCTATGTACGGTCGTTTGCTGCGAGCCACGGAATATAACTCAGAAGAACCTAGAGCAATTACATCTTATAAAAGAACCGGCTACGGAATTAAAACCGCCTATGATTTCGATTTTATGAAGTTGGGGGTCATTCTATTCAAAGCTACCGATGATGTAAATTCTTTGGAAAATGCATTTCCGGTAGAATTAGGCATATCTCCAAAAGACAATGCCGTGCTTTCTTTTGAATCGCAATTCAAACTACTTGAAAAAGCGCAAATACGTATTGAATATGCAATATCTGGAGTTACCGAAGATACTCGACTGACCGACGCGAGGTCTAAAAGCGGCATTCTTTCTTTTTTATTGGATGAAAATATTAGCACCAACTATTACAACGCCTTAAACGCTTCTTTCGATTATCCTGCGGGTAATGGTACTTTGGGTGTGGGCTACGAACGTATTGATCCTAATTACAAAACCTTAGGTGCATACTTCTTCAACAACGACTTAGAGAACATTACCGTAAATGCAAGTCAAACCCTATTTGACAATAAAGTAAGCCTTAGTGTAAATGCCGGTTTACAAAAAGACAATTTAGATAATGCAAAAACATCAGACCAACAGAGAGTGGTTAGTGCTGTAAATGCAAGTTATAATGCATCAGAAAGGTTGGGATTTAACGCCTCTTACTCCAACTTTCAATCGTTCACTAATATTCGTGATCAGTTCGATTATATCAACCAAGTTGGTGAATTCGATAATGTTGATACCTTAAACTATCGTCAAATATCCCAGAATGCAAATTTGGGTATCAATTACATAGTAAAGAAAACCGAAACCAAACAGCATACCACCAATTTAAATTTGGTATACCAAAATTCTAACAATCAACAAGAAGGTGAAACTATTGAAGGTGGTGACAATCAGTTTTACAATGGTACTGCTGGCTATACCTTAGGGTATCCTGAACGGGCATTGAATATTTCTTTAGCAGCAAACGTTTCTTACAATACGGTGGCAGAAAATGCAAATACCACTTTGGGACCCACACTTGCTATTGGCAAACAATTTTTTGACAAGCAGTTACGTACTAATTTTTCAAGTTCGTACAACAGCTCTTTTGTTAATGGTGAAAAGCAAAACAATGTGCTAAACTTTCGCCTGGGCAGCAGTTATCTTTGGTTAGAAAAACACAACCTCAACTTGAATTTTTTAATGCTTTTTAGAAATTCAACCTTGAATACGGGTCCTGACCTCACCATTACTCTTGGCTATAGCTATGCCTTCGATAATTTTAAATTGAATATTAAGAAAGGGCAGCGAATACCTAATGAAAGAATACCAAAAAACCGAGAAAAGACCGTCAGTTTCAGATACAAAAATGTCTCTTATAGCGGTACACTACCCCAAGTTAACGAGCAATTGACCAATGTGTACCAAAGTTCTCAATTTGCAGCAATACCTCAATTCAAAAAAGAAGATTTAAATATTCTTTTAGCTACAGTAAAAGACCAGAAAAAAGAAAACAACTATAAAGAAAGCGCACTTATATTTCTTAAAGAATTATATGAATTTGGTGATTTTCAAGATATCTATAATAATGCCTTATTTGATGCTATTGAACGTATTAAAGGCGATATGCAAAAAATAGATATGATTTTAGAAAATAGCTTTGTGCAAACAAAGGTGAAACTTGATGTCAACTGCATACATAAAGATCCTGAAATTCAAGACGCGACGGAGACGGAATGGACAATTTACAAGAAACTAATTGGGGAACATGAAAATAGACAACTGAAATTGGTTGGGCATAGATGGATGGAAAGTCGTTTTGCAGATTTTAATTCTTTAGAAGATATTATTAAAGCAAAAGGCAACTTACAGGAATTCAAAAAGCTTACTTCTACAGAAGCATATAAAATGTATGACAAGAACGAAAATCCAAGTGAAATAGAGCGTTATTTAGAAGAAGAAATTATTGATTTCTATTATAAAAAATCACTGAATATTGTTGATCCAGATAATTTTGAGCTGCGATATATAAATAAGAACTAAAAGCCCCCTAGCCCCCAAAGAGGGATTGTTTTAGTATAATAAAAAAGTACGAGGTAGAAAAGGATGAATAGAATTTTACAATTTTTAAGTTCAATCTCACTCTTCATTAAGAGAGTAACGGGGTTTTCCCACATACTGTTCACTGCCTTTTTTGTATTGAGCATTCTCCCCCTTTGGGGGCAGGGGGGCAACTTCCCTGTTCAGGTTATTCCACAAGCATTACCACCTGCTCCTATCTATATTTCAAACTACGCAGATGCAAGTACGGTCAGCAGTCCGTTACGGGTGCAGATCATATTAAACGATTTTGAAATTGCCAATCGCGAAATTAGATTAAAAACCTATGTTGTAGGATCGGGGCTAAACTTTGAAAGTAATGATCTGGTGGTAGGGGCAAGTCCTTTATTTTTAGAAGGGGGCGTTCCTTTGGTATTGACCAATGTAGACTTGGCACCATACTTTCAATATGAAAATATTACCGGAATTTCGCCTAACGTTTATGGGCAGCCAATTCCGGAAGGAGCCTATCAATTCTGTTTTGAAGTGTACGATGTGCTCACCGGCAACAGGCTATCTAACCGAAGTTGCGCAGTAAGTGTTGTTTTTCAAAATGAGCCGCCTTTTTTGGTCAGTCCAAGAAACAATACCAATGTAGACGAGGTAAACCCACAATACATTGTTTTTCAATGGACGCCGCGTAGTATCAATGTCAGCAATGTAGAATACGAGCTTAGCCTTGTTGAAATTTGGGACAATCAAGTAGATCCGCAACAAGCCTTTTTAAGCTCACCACCTATTTTTCAGGCAACCACAACCTCCCCCACATATGTCTATGGCCCATCTGACCCTTTATTACTTTCAGGTAAAAACTATGCTTGGCGGGTACAAGCAAAAGCAAAAAGTGGTACGGAAGAAATAGGGCTTTTCAAAAATGAAGGCTATAGTGAAATATTCTCCTTTAGTTATGCCAGTGCTTGTGAACTGCCTATAGGAATAAGCCATGAAGTAAAAGGAAGCACCAATGCCAATATTTTCTGGGACGATTTTTCTACGGAGATACCTGAGTATACGGTACGCTATCGAGAAAAAAATGGCTCTACAGGTGCTGAAGATGAGAACGAATGGTTCTTTTTAAAAACTACAACCAACCAACTTACCCTTTGGGATTTAAAAGCTGGTGGCACTTATGAATACCAACTGCAGAATACATGTTCGGTTACAGAAAGCCAATGGAGTACTACAAAAGAGTTTACCACGTTTATTCTTGATAATGAAGAAAGTGTTTACGATTGTAATATAACCCCAGAGTTTGATCTTTCTAATTCAGAACCACTACAAAATATTAGTGCCGGGGAGCAATTTACCGCAGGAGATTTCCCTATTAATGTATTAACCGCAAGTGGTAGCAATGGCTATTTTACAGGCACGGGTTATGTAACCATACCTTATTTAAATAGTATTCGCGTTGGAGTTGAGTTTACCAACATTTTTATTAATACCGACAAAAAATTAGCAGAAGGTACTGTTACTACACTCTACGACCCTACAATGAGCAATATCCTAGATATTGACGAGGCTATTGATACGGTTGAAAATATTGTTGATTCTGTTGGTGAATTTTTTGAAGGAGATACGGATCGCGATGAGATTACGGTAAATTGGACTATTACCAAAGACGACATAAAAGTTGAAGATGGTTATGTCATTATTACCAACCCAAACACAGGTGCTACCAAAACAGAACCTTTGGGCGATGACATGGCTATTACAGATAGCGCAGGCAAAACCTTCTATGTTACCGAAGATGGAGAAATTACCGAAGGTGGTAAAGTAGATGATTACGGATCAATAAACGGATCAAGTGTTACAGGAGTTTCCAATAACGGACAAATAGAAGCGTTGACCGCACCCGGTATAAAGGTGACCTTTAATACAGAAGGATCTTACGGAATGGATATGATGCCTACTGGTACCGGTCTTACTAATATTCAAAATGAGTACACCGTAATCAAAGATGCCACTGGTGCCGACTACCCACTTACCCACCATGCTGTTAAATTACAAGAAAGCACAACAATTGTAGGGGCAATTAGTATTCAGAATAGTGACTATGATGCTGAAGACCTCATATTTAAAAACAAAATAGGCGAAATTATACCTCGTACCATTGAGGGGGATTCTGTTTCCATATCACTATCTGGCAGGCATACATTTGAAAACGAAACTATTTATGCTTTAGTAAATTCAAAAGTAGATTCTACTAAGCAGTTAACCGCTGGTGCCTTTACTCTTTGGCACTTAACCGATAGACCAATAGATGTTGTTCTGGTAGCAGTAGATGGTGCAACTATACCAAGTAACACCTCTAATACTATAACTACAATTTTCGAAAAAGCGGCAACTACCATAAACGTTACACAAGTAAGCACTAGCAATAATGGCGGTAACATTACACTGAATACAGACCTATTAGGTGATGGTATTTTAGAAATTGGCGATAGCCCGTGGTTAACGGCTTATAATAATGAACAAAAAGCCATAATTAGTAACCTAAAGGCGCAGATAGACTATAGCCCTAATAAATATTACCTATTTGTTTTCAATACTAGTTTTAGAACAAGTAAACCTATTGCCGGTTTTATGCCCTTACAGCGACAGTTTGGTTTCTTATTTAATGGAGGTCTTGGGTCTGGTGAAGAAAGTAAAGGTGATTTAGGTATTGTAGCCGCACATGAAATAGGGCATGGTGTGTTTGCATTACAACATCCGTTTACACAATACGGTTCTCCAAGCGAGAATACCGATTTATTAATGGATTATAAGAATAACAAGTTTCTTCTTAATCATATGGAATGGGCACAAATTCACAACCCAGATTTAAAGTTCTATATTTTTCAAGATGAGGAGGATGGACAGAGTACCTTAGTTAGTGTCATTCCTAATGAATTTAAAAACTCTGATGGCACGTCTTATACTTTCATGACATTAAATGGAAGCTATATTACGCTTCCTGACACAGTGAAAAATCTTGTATTTGTTACAGGTTTAGATGAAATAGAGCCGTATAGTAAATACCCAACAGGTGCATTGATAGGTTTCACTTTAGAAGATGAGATCTTTAAAGTAAAAATATCCGGAAATGATCCAACAAACGAAGTATATACCGTAGCTGACTTTAGTTTCAATTACGAAGGTTTCGAATCTCAAAATACCAATCAGCCCTACAATGATATAAACAGACAAAATTATTCAAATGGAGTAATAACTTTTTCTCCCAGGTCAGAAAATAGATTATTGTTAAGAACCCAAGTCACTGACCTGCCTTTTATTGAAAATAGTTTAGTAAATATATTACAAGAGGCTGATAATGAAAAATATACTAGAATATTTGAAGGTACTGTTCTTGCAAGTAAAACTTATTTGTATCAAGAAACCAGTGCTTATGACGCAGGCTATATTGTAAATGAAGAACTAGTAGGTCATATTTTAGGAGAGGGTATTGATTGGAATTCTCATTATCCAGTTATTTCAAAAATTGCTATACTTTACAATTCGTACCCAAATCTTATAAAACAAATTTTTCCTTATCTACCGTTAAAAGATGAAGATACTCATGGTTCATCTATCGAAATAAATGATGCTCACATTCGCTTGAAATCCATTGCCGATGATGAAAATGGCGATTTGACCTTTATCTATTTAGGATTGTTAAATGCAGTACATGGAAATCTTAACAATTGTCTAGAAACACTAAACAGCTTAAATCTTAATTCATTACCTGAACAAGTTGAAAATTGTATAAAAAACCTTTCAGATGATGAGTTAAAGGAAATAAGTGTTGAAAGTAAGATTATTGCGCTAAGTCTGATGTTGGATAATTGGATACTTGATGACGATCAAGAAATAGCTCTAATACGATTAATAAAATTTACAAAAGAAAATGATGTAGATAACTTATTAGATGAATTAAACGCTGTTTCACAAGTAGCTGATGCCGACTATAATCTTCTTAGAAGGCTGGTTTACAAGACAGATAATGATCACACATATTTTCATGAAGACAACTACAAAGAATTAATAAATGTTATTGCAGATTTATGCATAACAAAATCTGCTATGTTTTCTAATGAACTAAGTCTTTTTACATTAGATGACCTATTCGACAGAAATATCAATTTTTATTATCGTTCTTTTTGGAACACCACATTAGCAGAACAAAAATTAACGTGGGACTTTTTCACTGGTCAAGATTTATATTCTTACGACACAAAAACCACTTGGACTTCGCCTAATGAGAGCGATGCACATATCACTGTATATAATGAGCAATATTTAGGAGCTAGAAAAGTTTCAGAAACTGAAAATATTTCGCTAAACCCATATTCTGTAATTTACTTTACAAATAGGTCTAGCCTAAGTATGCTTAATGAATACAACAATGACAACCCAACATTAAGCCCCGCAATTTTAGCCTATTACGCCGATGATGTTGGCGGTACTCAGACCGTTGTAGATGGCATACAGGCTACGGTAGACATTGTAAGTTTAGCAAGTGGCTATGGAGCACTCGCTAAAGCGCCAAGTTTAATTAGGAAAACATTTATAATTTCTGACATGATCGGTTCTGGTGTTAGTTTAACTCAACAAGCGGTAGGTGTTGAAAATTTGAACCCAGAAACGAAAGCTTTTTTAGATGCCTTAAATATACTTACTGCAACCGTAGCTGTTACTGATGTAGGCTCAAGTCTAATAAATATGAAAAATATTTTTGGACAGGTTAAAAACATAGAGAAAGGACTTCCAAGTAAAACTGAGGCCGAAAGCTTTTTAGATGCAGTTATTGCTGCAGAGGGGAAATTAGAAGGAATTAAAGTAAGTAATAAAGTCAAGGAGGCAAAAGTTTGGTTGGCTCAATTCGAAATGGAAGTTGCCCTTGGCAATTTAGATGATTTAAAAATAAAACTTAATACGGCTCGTAATGTAATTGCCTCATTAGAAGATGCGTCTTCTAGTATAACATATGTTCGAAATTTATTGCCTGAAACAAGCAGTTTAGCCTTCGAAAAACTTTTAGAGGAACTTCCACAAGGACGACGAGGAGCGGTTTTTGATAAATTAATTTCCTTTGAAGATGATAATGCAATTATTTCCTTCTTTGAAAATGTAAACGGCAATCACGGTGCACTTTCTGCTTCTGCAAATAAAGTCTATGATAAATTTGCTGATTTAGACGCTGATATCCTAGATGTATGGTATATTATTTACAAAGCCGATGGCAACAAATTTCCCCAAAAACGTTTTGATTTTGACTTCTTAAATGCCAATAAAGGAGCAACACATATTGATGATATCACCAATTACAGCACTACTACTGCAAGGGTGCTCGATGCAATTGATCCAAATTATAATTTAGTAAGAGCTTTAGTAAATAACAGAGGTAACGTACGCAGTAATTTGTTCGCCTTTATGGATGCAAACCCAAATGCTATTTATACAAGAAATTATATAAATGCTTTAGCAGAAGCTGGCTTTCCAATAAAAGCAGCAAATACAAATTGGGCAACGTATTATAGAACACTTGACCCAACTATATTTAACCCCTTTGACGTTCACCACATACTGCCTGTAAATATGTTAGAACTAGTGCCATTACAACTCTATTTTCAATTTTATACGGGTACCAATAAAATTAATTTTAATGCACTTGGTGATGCTAGAAATGCCATACCGTTAGAACGCTATAGTACAGGGGGCGGCAGCCTACTAAACCGGGGTGTACATACAAACCATGCAGATTATGAAGAAGCTCTAAAAGCATGGATTTCGGATAGATGGAATACAATTAACTTGAATGCAATTGAAAGAGATTATTCAGATGCTAAAAAACTAGAATTATTACATGATCAATTAGAAACCCTAACTACTGGAATACAAAAAGGATTGCTAGAACAATCTGTAAAAGGAACTACGAATGTAAATGATTTGTTTGGAGTGCAGGTAAATGGTTTGCCACTAGAGGAAAAATCACAAATGTTAATTAATGCAGTAAACAGCATATTACAGAATTACTAATAATGAAGTATTATCAAATAGAAAGGGGATCAGTTTATTGGCAACTCTACTGTAGCCAAGAAGAAATTGCCCGTTTGCAGTTAGATGTCCATTTATCAAGAAATAGAGAAAGGTGGGAAAACCCTAAACCTATTCAATTGTATGTAGATACTAATGTTCCAGATCATGAACAATTAGACTTTAATAATCCCATTTTGCGTAATACAATGTTATGGTCTAGCGGTGGTGGAAGTCGAAAATGGCATAAAGCTGCTTTTACACCATTTATTATAGGCATGTGTATTAGTTATAAATTATATAAAATATTGAAAAATTTCAATTTAACTAACGAACAGTTTTTAGAATTAGAGATTAAGAACTACCAAAAGCAAACAACGCATAAATATTGGTTATTCTACCCAATAGTTAATTATAGATTTATAGAAATTAAAAAATCTAAATTTAAAAAAATTGGAATCAAAGACAAATCAGATGTAGAAATTGTAGCGTATAATGATTTGGAAGAATATTTTGATAAATCAGAGCCATATATGATGACTCATGAATTCAAACCGCATATTTGGTACGTAAATGAACCTTTTGATTTTTTATTTGACCGTTATAATTACATAGTATCCGAACGTTTAAAAAATGCTATAGAAGCAGCAGGCATGTCAGATGTATATTTCTATGATTTAGATTATGAGGTAATAGTTCCTGAAGAAAAAGAAATTTAAAGTATAAAACACAAGTAGTATGAATAAAAACTACATATATATCATAATATTAATATGCTGCTTTAGCTTACTCTCTAGCGTGCAACTGCATGCTGCCGTGCATGCACCAATAAACGTAGTTTCAACAGACTCATTAGTTACGAAAACAAATGACTCTACCAAGCTTAAAAAAGCAGATGCACAACAAATAGCCCATTTGAAGCAGTTGGCAACTTTACGTTCTACTAGTTTAGTTTCGGAGTCAACCATTTTTAATACACCCAGTGCAGAAGAAGTTACGGTAGTAGAAGAAAAGGTGTTTCGATCTTTCCCTTCATTAGACCAAAAACTAGTAGAAAATAATAATTTCAACATATCGTTTGCCAACCAAGAACCAGAATTTAACCAAGCCTTCATAGAAGAAAATTTTCAACCAGACCCCGCAGTAGAGAAATTAATATCTAATGCAAAAAACGCTATAGACGCTGTTGCCCAACTAGGTAATTTTGTAGATATTATTACAGGTAATGAGCTTTTAGAACTGCCTGTTGGTTTAAAAAAAACAGACCAAACCTCTAACAACTCGGTAGAGCTGGCCATTACCGAAGTAAAATTTACCCCTGGTTATGCCCTGTTAAAAGTTTGGGCGCGTTTAACTATACCCGAAAAAGGTGAACTTATAGAAGATAAGGATGGAAAAAAAGTAGAAAGAACTGTAGACCGTGAACTCTTTTTTGGTGCAGAAAATGTAAAACTGTCTTATGATGGTGGCTTATCGGGCGATATGAAGCTAGTACTCTTAGGCGACACCGCCATACCTATGCAAGGGGATAATTGGCTATTAACTTTAAAAGGAGGTATTGACCTTACTGCAAATACTTTTAACGACAAATCGTTTATAGAATTTGATTGCTCAGATTTAAAAGCAATAAGCCTTGCAGGTGATATAAGAGTATCTAGAAATGTATTGTTGCCCATTGATGAAAATGGTGAATATGTTTGTGGCGATAGCCCAGACAATCAATATACCATGAGCGAGGTCATTAAAAATAAAGAAGTTGTAGATAACAACTGCTATGTAGGTGTTTCCTTTGAAGCATCTGCCGATGGTTGGAACGATATTTTCCTTACCGTTGACCTGCCGCCTTTTGAGGTGGTAGGCCTACAAGGCTGGGGGTTTCATATGAGTAATGTAACTATGGATTTTAGTGATTTACAAAGCTATGAAAACATGGTCATGCCAACATCATACGATCGCAAATACCCGGGCACTGATCGCAAACTATGGCGTGGGTTTTATGCAGAAGAAATAACCGTTAAACTACCTAAGGGTATTGAGAATACAAGTACCAGTAAAAGAGTTGAATTCAGTGCTCAACATTTACTCTTAGATAGCCAAGGTGTTTCAGGCACATTTTCTGCTGAAAATGTATTACAAGCTGGGGAAGGCTCTGCAGGTAAATGGGCTTTTACTATAGAGGATGTAAGTATTTCTTTAGATAGTAATTCATTGACGGGCGGTTCTATAGGTGGCGATATCGCTGTACCTATTTTTGAAGACCCTATGGACTATGATGGGTATATATCTCAAGGTGGCTACGGTTTACAGGTGGGGTTACAAAATAGCTATAAAACTCCTGTTTTTTTGGGTGAAATGCAGTTAGAGCGAAATTCAAGCGTTGCTATTAATGTCTTGGAAGGCAATGTGTACCCTTCGGCAAATTTAACGGGTCAACTGTCTGTTATCGGTAAAGTTGGTCAAGAACCCAATGAAGCACAACCAACTACCGAAGAAGCGGAAGATAGCGGAAACGGATTCTCTTTTAGCGGTATTACCTTTGAGGAGTTAAAGCTAGAAACCGAGCCCGGCAAACAAGCTATAAGCGCAACAAAATTTGAGTTTTCGGGAGACATGAACTTAATGAATTTCCCCGTATCTGTTACCGATCTCTCCCTAATTACTCCAGAAAACCAAGTCGGGCTTTCGTTTGAATTACAAGTAAATTTTGATGATAGCGGTTCATATGCAAATACAAACATGGCTATCTTAGGTAACTTAGAAGATGATAACAATATACAAGAATGGAAATTTGATCGTGTACAAGTAGACGCGATTGATGTGGATTTTACAAAAAGTGGAATACATCTTACCGGAGAACTTGAAATCTTTGAGGACGACCCTACTTACGGCAACGGATTTTCTGGACAATTGATGGTAGATATCACAAAATTAAATTATGAGGTAGAAGCCAAAGCGATGTTTGGCAGTAATGAATTTAGATATTGGTTTGTTGACATCTGGTCTAATGAAAGAGAAAGTGGATCTAGTAAATTACTGATCAATTCTCTTGCCGGCGGGCTATCAAATAGAATGAGAAGAATTACCAATGGTCGTACCACAGACTTTAACCCAAGTAGCACCGTTTACGTACCAGATGAAACTACTGGTTTAGGTTTACGGGCAGGTGTTGGTTTATCTACCAGTAATGAAAGTTCATTTAGCGCAAATGTATTTTTAGAAATGGAGTTTAACGTGCACGGCGGGTTAAATCGTATTGGTTTTACGGGTGAAGGCTCCATGATGACAGGGGAATCTGCTTACACGCCGCCAAACGAAAAGCTTTTGAAAAATAATGAACTTCTTAACAAAGTTTCAGGATTCATTGAAGAAAACGCGGACAAAGCTAAAACATTTATTGAAAAAAATGATTTTCTTGGTTTATCAAAAAATGCCATACCGAAACGTGATGTTGCCACCGCGGGTAGTATAGGAGTTTATGTAGGTATCCAAAAAGATTTTGCCAATGATTCTTTTCATGGAGAATTCGAGGTTTATATTGATCTTGAAGGTATTCGTGGAGGTGGCGTAGACAATTTAGCGGGAAGAGCGGTAATTCATAAAGACCCCCAAGATTGGTATATACATGTAGGTAAACCAGAAACACCTATTTCACTGACTTTTGATGTGAAAGTAGCTGAATTGAATGTGCAGGGCTATTTTATGACGGGTACTGATTTACCTAATGCTGTACCACCACGAGAGGAAGTCATACGCATTTTAGGCCCAGATGTGGCAGATTTAAACCGTCAAGGAAAAGATGGTCAATTTGAAGCGGCAAGAGGTTTTGCCTTTGGTCTTAACTTTTCATACGCATACAACTATAAATACCTGATTTTTTATGCTTATCTAGAATTTGGTGGTGGTTTTGATATCATGCATGCATATTATCCCAATGCAAAATGCGTGGGTAGACCAGGACCAATTGGTAATAACGGTTGGTACTCTATGGGTCAAGTTTATGCCTATCTAGAAGGTGAATTTGGTGTTGAGGTAGATCTAGCATTTGTAAAAGGTAAATTTCCTATTGCATATGCCGGTGTAGCAGCAATGTTAAGAGGGCAGTTTCCTAATCCTATATATTTAAATGGATATGTAGGTATGCGATATGAAATTCTTGGCGGTCTTGTTAAGGGAAATATGCGAATGAAATTTGAGGCAGGTGAAGAGTGTGAGCTAGAAGGTATTTCTGACGCCATAGGTGTGCCCATGATTTCAGATGTTGTACCTAGAAACCAAGATGAAGATGTATCTGTTTATGCTGCCCCACAAGCTGTCTTTACCTATGCAATGAACCAAGACGTTACCGTAAATTTAGATGAAGGAGAACGAACATTTAAAGTTCAGCTTAGAGAGTTTAGTTTAACGTCGGAAGGTGAAACTATTGATGGCGCTTTAGAATGGAATGATGATAGTGATGTGGTAACCTTTAGATCAGAAAAAACCCTCCCTTCTGAAAAGGATGTTGTTGCAATAGTAGAGGTAAGTTTTGATGAAAAAATTAATGGCGGTTATCAGACTTTGCAAAAAGATGGAGAACTTGTAGTTGAACGAAAAGAGATTACTTTCAAAACCAGCAAAGCGCCAGATCATATTCCATGGGAACAAGTTACATATGTTTACCCCGTAAAAGATATGCAAAATTTTTACCCCCAAGAATATACAACCGGGTATGTAAAACCAAGATCTGCTCCCGATTATTTATTTAGTGGCAATTATGAAATGAGAGCCCAATTTGTTTCAAAACTTACTAATGAAGGAGTAAGAACAGAAATGCGATATGATCAACAAAAAGGCATGGTGTTTTTTGATATTCCTGAATTGGTACCCCAATCTGAATATCGTTTAGACCTAATCGTTTACCCACCCGGCCAAGATGCTCCTCCTGGGATATTTGTTCAAGAAGAAGAAACAATATATGATGATGAACCTGTTAACACTAATTGGTACGACCCTGTTACTGATACCCAGACAGAAAGAAACGATGTCAACTCTACCGCTGTTGTTTCCACAAAAAAAGCCTCAGAGCTTCAGCTTAACGATGCAGCGCCTAAATCAATTTTAGACATGGAGTTTAGAACAAGTGAACACAGTACTTTTGGAGATAAAATTAGCAGTTTAAATGCTACAGGGTACTTAACTAATCCTATTTTCTATTTTGATGCAGATGATGAATTGAACGCAAATGCGAGTGTACAGTCAATGTCTATTGAAGTAAGTAATTATGAACCGTTTGAAAAATTTGAAATTGCCAGTGACAGGTACAATCCAAAATCTTTAGTTTATGCTCAAGCGGTCTTAAATGATCCTTATTATAACAATATGATCAAACCTGTAATATATGACCAATCCGGTAATGACCCTATTTATCCAGTAGATGGAATTAATGTTAATAGAGATTCAACTATTCTAGGTGTACCTCCAATAAGATCATTTATAATCTCTCCAAATTTTCTAAATGACTATGAAAACAATGCCGATTCATATTGGGTTAAGAATAGAATACCATTTATGTATAACCTTCCCTATCAGTACAACGAAGATTTTGTGTATTTACGTTCCACTCTTGCGAATAAATACACGGACCCAACAGGGCATCAAGATGTATTTGAAAAATATGATGCATTACTACATAGAAATTTTCCGGCTTTTGGTCCACAATTTGGCAATTATGACGCACACCTAATTTATAGAACACCAGGTGGTCTCTACTCAAAAGCATATAATATCATATATAAAAACGATTAATGTATAATAGAAATTTAAATATCACTCATAGTATTAAGCTCGTTATCGCATTCCTCTTTTTGAGTAGTATACTGTCAGCACAAAAAGATTCTGTTCAAATTGGTGTTCTCGCACAACCCTTTAAGGACAGTATTCTGATTCGTTGGGCCCCTGCAAATCCAAACTTATGGCAAGTGGGCAATAGTAATGGGTATAAAATAACTCGCTTTACGCTTACTAAAGATGGTAATAGACTTGCACGGCCTATTGAAAAAAAATTAACAGAAAATCCAATTCAACCCTGGCCATTATATCAATGGGAGGAAGTTGCAAAGAATAATAACAATGCGGCAGTTTTAGCACAAGCAGTTTTTGGAGAGACCTTTACCACTACCGTACCTGGATCTTCAGTAGACAATGTAATGGCTGTAAGTGATGAAGGGCAGCAACGTTTTACATTTGCCCTATTAGCCGCTGAACAGAGTTTTAAAGCTGCAGTCATGGCAGGTCTAGGTTTTGTGGATAAAGACGTTTTAAGTAATGAGACATATCTTTATAAAATTGAATTAGTGCAACAAAATGATTCACTTTCTAGAATTGACGGAGGGGTATTAACAGGTTTTTCTTATTATGAAAAACTACCTATACCATATGGAGTACGAGCTGATTTTGGAGATCAAGAAGTATCTATACAATGGAATTACGGATTATTAAAAAGGTTTTACTCAAGGTATGTTGTAGAAAGATCTGAAGACGGGATAGTATTTAAAAAACTTGATAAAAAACCTGTGTTCAATGCTCAAACCGATACAGAAGACAACAACAAATCTTTAGTTTTTAGAGATTCCATACAAAATGATAAAGACTACTTTTATCGAATTATTGGCCAAACGGCTTTTGATCAAAACGGACCACCAAGTAAAGTCATTACTGGAACAGGTAAAGAAATTACAAAATTTGCCCCTACAATCGAGCAAAAAACTTTTATTGGTGAAGACGCTGTTAAACTAGAATGGACTTTTGACAATGAACAGGAAAAAACCATTACAGGTTTCGAAGTACAAAGGGCAAATAATGATGATGGTAAATATGAAACTGTTTCTCAACTACTTGCGCCTGAGACAAGGCAATTTACTTATGCCCCACTTCAAATAACCAACTACTTTAAAGTAGTCGCTTTGAGCAGAAATGGTGACCTACGCCCTTCTTTTCCATCATTAGTGCAACCCGTTGATTCTATACCACCACCGCCCCCTATAAATCTTGTTGGAAGCATAGACACCACAGGCTTGGTAAAACTGACTTGGAAAAATAACATTGAACTAGATCTTTTAGGATACCGAGTTTACAGGGCAAATAAAATCAATGATGAGTTTACACAAATTACTAGTGCTGAAATTAAAGAAAACGAATATATAGATACACTATCGTTGAATACATTGAATCGTAAAATTTACTATAGAATTACAGCGGAAGATCAGAGGTATAACACCTCTAAATTCTCAGAAATACTAAGCTTAAGTCTTCCAGATAAACTAGCCCCCTCTCCTTCAGTAATTACTGATTATATGATTACGGCTAACGGTATTTTCATTTCTTGGATACCGAGTAGTAGTAAAGACGTTAGTTCTCATTCCATATTTAGAAAAGATATGAATGAAGAAAAGAGCTTATGGGAAAAACGTTTTGAAACCAAAAGTGACACCACATTTATAGATACTAAAAACTTAAATTCAACACAATATAGTTATACAGTAATTGCTACGGATTCAACAGGTCTTGAAAGTGAACCTGCCAACCCAATAGCTATAAATTGGAAGCAAAGTGCACCTGATATAAATAAAATAAAATTTTCATCTACTGCGAACAGAGAACTACGGTTTATCAATCTTACTTGGAAAGTAAAAAATATGGAAGTCTTAGAATACAAACTGTTTAGAGGTACTTCAGAAAATGATTTAAAACTTTATAAAACTTTGGACGGAGACTCAAAGAGTTACAATGATGTCGATTTAAAAATTAACACCACTTATTATTACGGTCTTCAGCTATTGCTCTCTGGAAATACGCAATCGGCGATAGTAAAAAGTAATGTAAAATATTAGAAACTATGAAACAAATTCTTAAAATTTGTCTTTTAATAGGTTTATTTTGGTATTCCACTAACACTTATGCTCAGGTTAGGTATAATATTGAATATAGAGTTGTTATAAACCCATCTGATGATGCCTTTCCTGACCAAGTAAATCAATTCTTCGGAAACTTTAATTACTCTGCATCAGGTCCAAATTTTGGTAGTACCAAAATAGAAACAGGCGACCGCATAATTACTTCCCCAACTGATATAACATCATACTCATCAAACTCTAGGGGACAATTTGCTAATACCTCAAGAAACTTTACTTATATGCAAACCTCTTGCGGTTTGTCAAGAGACTGGAGTGCCGCTACTAGTATATATGCCACTCGTTTTACAGCTATACGTATTGAATCTTTAGCTACACTAAACGCAGAACTTATGTCTCCACTAAGTGTCGAGGAGCTTTGTAACCCTGTTAGAATTAATGTAACCGGTTGTCAATCATTCTATTCTCTCGAATACACAGATAATATAGCATCGGATAATTGGCGAACTTATACTCCCTATGGACTAAATCAACCTTTCATTGACTTTGATGCATCAACAATAACTGATATTGACCCAACTGTAGGACCAATCTATGTAAGAGCTAGATATACCGAAGGCACTGCTGATATTAATTATTCAGAAGACTATTTAACCCTTGATTTTTTAGCATGCCCTCCTTTTTTGGAAGACATAGAAACCGAAGATACATCCTGTTTTGATGCAAATGATGGTTCAGTTACTTTCAGCTTAGAAGAAAATATTGATGGTGATCAGGAAATCCGATTTTTTATTGTGGAAGGTGAATTACCAAATAGATTACCAACTCAAGAAGATTTAGAAGAAGTAAATCTTGAAGCCATATTTGGGGAATCTGTAGCCGACCCCATATTTAATGAACCAAACCCAACCCCATCGTATGAAATAATGAACCTATCTGGTGGTTCAGGAACAAATTTTGAACTAGATTATTTTGCCGTATATCAAGTATATAATGAAGATGGAACGGTATCAACTGCAGGAATTACAGAGGATACTTTTACCATACGACGACCTTTAGGATTAACTTTACAGGCTACACAAACTTCAACTGCATCTTGTGTGGGAGAAAATAGTATTTATACACTTGTAGCAGACGGCGGATATTATGAAGGTGATACGAGTACCCCGACCGATTACACTTATGAATATAGTATAAACGGAGGCACACCTCAACCTACTTCTGCTACTCTCAGTATTACTGCAACTGATGCGCTTCAAAATATAAGAATTCAGGCTGAATATATTGGTAATACCAATGAATGTAAAAGTGACATCAACCTAAATTCGTTTACAATTCCAGCTGCTTCGCCAGCAATTGTGATAGATGATGACCCACTTCAATCTTCAGCAATACCTCCATCTGCTGCTGGCTTGGACAATGGTTCAATACAAATTTATCTGTCAGAAGGAGTTGGTCCTTTTGACTATGTATTAGAGGAATTCGATGAAAACTCCGATAGCTTTGTTGAAGCACGTATTATAGAAGATATATCTACTACTGATTATACTTTCTCAAATCTAACAGTAGGTAGGTACCGTGTGAGGGTTGCTCCCGCTAATCAAACTACATGTTCAGACACCTCAATAGAGTTTGATCTTATAGCTAATGCTTTACCTACTATTGAAAGTATAACACAGAACCCACCAAGTTGTCAAGGAGAAATTGATGGTAGTATAACAGCAGTGGTCAATGGTGGTGTTGCTCCATTACAATATAGGTGGTATGATTCATTTGGTATTGAGGTACCTGGTCAATATACCACTACGCTAGAAAATTTGGCTGCAGGCACCACCTACTCGTTTAGAGCGATTTCTAACGGCGGTGATTTCAATATTTCCGGTGCATATGCTAGCGCAGTAAATATTTTAGTTTCAGATGCAAGCGATATTCAAATTCTAGATGTTACACCAACCGCCACCAGTTGTTTTGGCAGTTCTGATGGTAGTCTTTTAATATCTGCATCGGGTGCCACAACATATTATTATTCTCTTAATGGAGGTCTAGATTGGACGCTATTACCAGATGATAATATTATACCCAATTTAAGTGGCGGTTATTATGAGTTACTATTAGGAAATAGCGACCAGCCTACCTGTTTTTCAGATGTTTTTACCAACATTCAGATACCTGAACCCGAGATTATTTCAGTGAATTCGACCTCTAACCCAGCAACAACTAATGGTGGTTTTGATGGAAGTATTTCAATTAGTATTTCTGGTGGAACGCCAATTCTACCTCCAATAAGTGACAACCCTTACACTATTACTTGGGAAAAACGAAAAGATGGTACAACAATTGAATTTACAGATACGGACCTTTCCACCCCTTACGAGATAACAGGCTTGGAAGCGGCAACATATATCCCAACTATTTTTGATGCGCGTGGATGTACAACAGACCCGTTAACCCCTATTGAAATTATTGTTGACCAACCAGGAGAATTGTCTATTGAAACTTTATTATCTACAAATAGCTGTAACGGTTTGGATAATGGAACCATATCAGCAACCATACAAGGAACAGGTGACATAGTTTTCGATTTCTTGCTAGAACCAGGCGAATCTACAGAATCTATTGTCTATACAATTACAACAGCAGAGAAAACCGTAATAGCCTCAAATCTTGCATCGGGCATATACGGGCTTCGAATTACAGAAGTAACCACCAATGAGGTTAGAATTACTGAACCCGTTGATTATATAACAATTTCTGAACTTAGTGACATCAACGCTATTGTTACACCCACACCTATTGCCTGTGATGAATTTAATACCGGTATAATCGCTATTACAGATGTTGAAGGAGGTAATGGAAACTATTTATATCAAATCGATGATGGTTTTCCACCACAGACGTTAAACACTTTTTCAAATTTAGCTCCAAGAACTTATTTCGTTACCGTTATAGATAATCTAGGCTGCGAATTCAATACCTCTATTGATATTATTCAAGAAGAAGCTCCTGTATTGAACCCATTGACTACAATAGCTACCAATGCTTCTTCAGAAACAGCGTCGGATGGTTCTATAGTATTGGACTTCGAAGATGATTCAACAGACTATACATACAATTGGGTAGGCACAGGTGTTTCCATTAACAATGTTAAAGATCAAATAGGAATACCAGTCGGTTCTTATCAAGTTACGGTCACAGCATCTGGGAATTGTATATTAGAAGAAGAATTCACCATTTCAGAACAAGACGAATTCTCCATTGCACCATTAACAGGTACACCAACTTTATGTTTTGATAAAAATAACGGCTCTATAACTGCAACTATTGAGGCTACCGGACTTGTAACATACATTTGGAGATTAGAAGATGGTACTGAAATTGAAACCATTCCAGATTCTGATCTACGAGAAATAACACTGGATAATCTTGAAGATGGCGGTTATTATTTAGAAGCTACAAACGAGAATACTACTATTACCAGTGACATATTTTCAATTGACCGTTTACCAGAAATTACTGCCACTATTTTAACTACACGAACTTGTTTTGGTGATAATACTGGAACAATACTGTTTACTGACCCTGTTGGAAGTCCTTCAGGATCTTTCCTATACAGTATTGATAATGGTGCCACCACTCAAACTACACCCTTATTTGAAGATTTACCAGAAGGTATTTATTTTCCTCGATTAAGCACTGTAGAAAATAACAACTGTGATTTTATAACTAATGAAGTAAGAATTTTACCCTCCCCGGACCTTATTTATGATGAACCTAATACTATTATTACAAGAGCAAGTGACCCTGAGGCTAGTGATGGTACTATAAGTGTGGCAATACAAGGCGGCACCCCCCCATATAGTTATGCTATAGATAGCGGTTTACAGCAAAATACTAATGTGTTTAATAATTTATCTGAAGGTACTTATGAAATAACAATTACCGATAGTGCCGGTTGTGTAGAACCAGCGCTTATTGAAGTTACCGCCATAGGACCTTTAACCATATCTAATATTGTACCTAACGATGCGCTATGTAGAAATGAAGCAAATGGAAGTATTACTACTACTGTTACCGGAGAGCCTATATTTTATGAATGGACACTTGCTGATGGTAGCCCAGTACCAGTAAGTAACGGAGTTAACACTCAAAATCTAGAAGGTATTTTGGCGGGTGATTACGTATTAACCGTTACAGATGAGATCACAACCGTAACTTCTGAAGTAATATCCGTAGGGGAACCTGCTACTTCTTTAACCATTTTAGATATTATAACTACAGATGTATCTTGCTTTGATGGCAGCGATGGTAGCATTGAAATACAGGCAGCGGGAGGAACTGGCAATTATACCTATTCTATTAACGGTATAGACTTTCAACCTGAATTAATTTTCGATGGACTAGAAGCTAATAATTATACGGTGACCGTTAGAGATGAGAATTTATGTGAGTTTCAAGAACCTACGTTTGTGGTAATAAATGCATCTTCTGAATTAAATATTGCTGTAACAGAACAAATACCTACAAGTGCAGCAAATGCCTTTGACGGGGCTATTTACATCACGCCCGAAGGTGGTTCTGACAACTACACGTATCTGTGGTCAGGTCCAAATGGCTTTACCTCTAATGAACAAGATATCACCAATCTTGAGGCCGGAACATATAATGTAATTATAACCGATACTAATTTTAATATTAACAATGATGTAGGATGCCAATTTATTTCAGAAGACATTATTGTAACAGAACCAGGACAATTAGTAGCTACTATTAATCAAACAGAATTTATAGCATGTTCAGGAGATGCCTCAGCAGAAATAATAGCAAATGTTCAGGGCGGTGTTCCTCCTTATACCTATCAATGGTATGAAGACGACAATGGTAACGATATTCCTCTTGAAGAAGAATCTGATATTATCAATAATCTAGCTAATGGCACTTATTTTTTAATTGCCACGGATGATAATGGTATTTTTACCGAATCTAACAGAGTTGATGTAACACAGCCCAACCTGTTAGTAATAACTCAAAATAATGTTACGGATATCTTGTGTGCCGGCGAATCTACCGGTGCAATTAGCATACGTGTCTCTGGGGGTACACCACCATACCAATACTATTGGAGCAATAACGAAACCGTACCTGATATAAATGGTCTAGAAGCTGGTGAATATACCATTGAAGTTGAAGATAGTGAAGGCTGTATTGCATCGCAATCTATAGTTGTAGCATCACCCAATGAAGCTGTTGTAATTTCAGATGCTACTGTAACAGATGCTTCGGAATATGAAGCCAATGATGGTAGTATTGCTATTGATGTAACCGGAGGTCAAGAACCTTATACCTACACTTGGATACAATCATCTACCAATATGGTCATAAGTAATGCAGCAACGATTTCTAATCTAACAGCGGACACCTATACTGTTCTTATTTCAGATTTTTATGATTGTGAAATAACCGAAGAATATGAAATATCTCAACCGGATATTATTGAAGAAACAATTTTACAACCTAGTTGTTTTGGTAATTCAGATGCCAGTATAAACTTATTAGTAAATCAAGGTAATGGTGCATTTACATATCTCTGGAATACCGGGCAAACAGAAAACAGCATTGATAATCTATCCGCCGGCAGTTACACTGTGACGGTTACAGGTTTTCAAGACGGACCGGTAACAAGAACATATATCATTGAAAACCCTACGCCTTTAGATATTAATTTAGGCGTTGATAGAGTACTATGTGCAAATCAAACCTTAGAACTAGATGCATCTGTGGATGATGAGACCGTTACGTACTCATGGACTTCGGAAAATGGCTTTACAAGTACGCTACCTAATGTAGAAATTACGGCTACAGGCAACTATACCGTAACACTACAATCTCAATCTGGTTGTACTTCACAGGGCACAATTTATGTTGACGTTAGCACAGATGAAATTAATGCCGAGTTTGCAGTATCTAGTCAAGTTTTCACCAGAGAATCAAGTGTGGCAGTAGACATTAGTTACCCTCTACCTGACGGAATTGAATGGATTCTTCCAATCCAAGCTACAATTGAAACCCAAAACACAGATGAAGTGGAATTCTCATTTGCAGAAGCGGGAGAATACGAGATTACTTTAATTACCACAAGAGGTGAATGTATTGCCCAAAAAACGAAAAAAATATTAGTTCTCGCCAGAGATGGACTAATCTCTGAAGATGATGATAAAAGTGGTCAAAAACTTATCGAAGATTTTCTTGTATATCCTAATCCAAGTAATGGTACATTCTCTGCAGATGTAACACTGACGGAAATTGGTGAAATCAACATAAAAGTATTCAGCTTTGCAAATAATGCTCTCATCGCATCTAAAAGAGACCGTGGAAAAATCTCATATAATATTCCATTTGATTTAACAGGACTACCAGTTGGAGTTTATGCCGTATTAATTGAAACTCCATATGGGCAGACACTAAGAAAAGTAATTATTAATTAAAAGAAAGTGTTCTAATCTTGACAAAGGTTCTTAAAAATGACCCCAAATTAAATAAGTTGACGCAACTAACTCCCGTTCTCCTGGCGCACATTACGCCGTAGGATTTGAGAAAATTTGTACTTACAATTCTTTAGGGCAAGATTGGGAATTGATTTCTTTGAAGACTAGTTGATCAAAACAAGTTTAAGTCTATGACTTATTATTTATAACTGAAAGCATTGTTAGATTAATTTGTAAAAGGAATTACGAATGTAAATGATTTGTTTGGCGTGAAAATTAATGCAAATGCAAATGACTTGGAAAAGAAAAATGCAATTGACGCTATTAACAGATTCTTAAACTAAGATGAATTATGAAGTATTTTGGAATGGGCGAAGGTTCATTAGGTTGGCAATTCTATTGCAGCCAAGAAGAAACTACTCGTTTACAATTAGATATCCATTTATTAAGAAATAGAGAAAGATGGGAAAACCCTGAACCTATTCAGTTGTATGTAGACACTAATGTTCCAGATCATGAACAATTAGACTTTAATGATCCCATATTACGTAATACCATGTTATGGTCTAGCGGTGGTGGAAGTCGAAAATGGCATAAAGCTGCCTTTACGCCGTTTACAAGAGGTATATGTTTGAGTGATGAATTGTTTAAAGTTTTAATTGATTTTACTTTAACGGAAGATCAATTCTTAGAATTGAAAGTGGGCAATTATCAAAAAAAGACCGAAAATAAATATTGGTTATTTTACCCTATTAAACAATGGAACTACCCACATCTAAGTTTTGAGAATTCAGTATTTAAAAAAGTGAATAAAAATAATAAAGATGACATAACAATCATAAAAGCATTACCATATGATGAATTACTTGAGATAAAAAAAGCCAACCACAAGAATTATGAATTTAACCCTTCTGTTTTAAGCTTAAACAAAGGCTATGATTTCTTATATGACGGTTACACGTTTATTGTATCCGAACGATTAAGAAACGCCATAGAAGAAGCTGGCATGACAGATGTTACCTTTTATGATTTGGATTATGAGGTTATCGTTAAAAAAGAAAATTGAAGTTTAAAACCCCTGCCTGCACAAATAGAAAAATATAGGCATAACAATCCTGAACACATTACGCCTTAGAATTTCAGAAAATTTACACTTACAATTCTTTATGTAAAGACTGGGAATTGATTGCGTTAAAGACCATACAGCTCTTAATTTTTTTAATAAAATAAAAAAGCTATATCCCTTAATAGATAATACTTCCTGATTTTAAATATTTATAAGCAATTGACATGTATCGTTACAATGTTTAATAAACAATCTAACCATACATCAATACAACTTATCTACTTATTTAGTATTAATAAACTTACAAAATAATGAAGTACACAACTACTTTTAACGTTTTTACAACTATGAAAGTCATACTTTTCAACTTAAAACTACATTAGCCCTAAATACAACCAAATATTTATAATTATGAAAAAAGTATGCTTACTAGTTACAATTGCCTTATTCAGTTTTGTCGTTCAAGCACAAGAGAACGTAGTTAAAGTTAATCCATTAGGTTTACTTTTCGGTTCTGCACAGTTTGGTTACGAAAAAGCCCTTAACGATAAATCTGCCATTGAAGTATCTTTAGCTTATTCAAGTATTTCAGCTACCATAGGTTCTGATAGTGATGCAAAAGCTAATGGGTTTGGAGCAGAAGGTAAATACAAATTTTACTTTTCTTCAACCAAAGATGCAGTTCGGGGTTGGTATGGAGCTCCAGTAGCAACCTACTCGAGTACAAAAGCATCTTCAGGATCAAGTGACGGGAAACTTAGTTACCTAGGAGTTGGAGGAGTTGCTGGTTACCAATGGGTTTTTGGCGGCGGAGATTCAGGCTTTGCTTTAGACCTAAATTTAGGTGCACAGTATATTTCTGCAAGCACGAGCGGAGATATCACCGGTACTTCTATTGAAGGTATTCTACCAAGGTTAGGTTTAGCACTAGGATATGCTTGGTAAACAATTAATAAAATTTTATTTAATGCGGAAACACAGCTTGCTGTTTCCGCATTTTTTTAAAAATTTATATTAACACTCTTTACTTTATGAAGCGTATTAATATATTCTTTGATTATAAATGAATTCATTCCAGTAAATTGCGAAACAAATATATCTTATCACCCTCTAGCATTTTTTCATCTTATATACTTACAATTAAATTAACAAAAAATAAGCTTACCCTCTCACCTTTAAGTTTTCAAATGGTACATGATTTCATAATTTAGCTTCTAACTATATTACAGTAGAACGATTAAGAAATGCCATAGAAGAAGCTGGCATGACAGATGTTACCTTTTATGATTTGGATTATGAGGTTATCGTTAAAAAAGAAAATTGAAGTTTAAAACTCTTGCCTACTATAGCAGAAAAAAAAACATTAACTTAATAATCCGGTTTATTAAAGACATTATCGTTAGCGAAAACAAACTAAGCCCCGGCACCCGTTTTACCCCGCACAAACGATCAAGTTTAAACAGGTAAAAGAAGCCTCTAGCGGTGCGGTGGAGTTTAAAGTGAAGTTTGATAAAGTGATTAATGGTATTCCAATTTTTAGTAATACTGATTCATTTCAAGTGTCTCCTAACAAAGCACTTAAATTCAGGGATCATGGAACCAATGAGGTTGGTAGAATTGGGCTTGATGAATTGCAGTTTATAAAAAATTTAAATTTTTAATAATGACTCCACTATCTAGAAGAAAAAATGAGCTTAAAAAGTAACTAACCCTATTTTAAAAAATTTAGGTTTTCGTTTTTTTCCTAAAAGGGCATCACGATATTTATTAGATACGGAAAATTATAGCGTGACTATTTTCTTTAACTATTCAATAAAATCAAACAACCATGGTAATACTGTTTTCTTGATTGAACATAAAAATGTTGAAAAACATATATTAGAAATAGGTGTTCCTAACAAGGATTTTTCATCAATTAGTAATGAAAATAGATTATTTACAATCTTCGACAGCGATTTTTCAAAAAAACATCAGAGCTTAACACATGGATTAGACCTTACCACAATCGAAGGTTTCCGTCAATGGGGCCATTTAATTGTTGATTATGCCCAAGGTCCAGGTCAGGCTTTTATAGATACCTACTCCTACCTGCCCAACGTACTAAAAGAAATGGACCGCTTAGAGGCAGAAGGAAAAAACACGAATGAAATTTTAGTAGGGTTAGCAGATCGAAGATTTAAAGGTTTGATTATTTCCAAACTTTGTTCTGACCCTAATTTTGAAGAAAAGGTAGCTTCTCACGATGAGGTGTTTTATAAGGTGGCCCAACTAAAAGATTGGATACCCTATTACAATAAGCTAAAAGAGCGTCTTAAAACAATAGAGCCTCTTTACCCATATTACAAAAGTGTGTAAAATATAAGATTTTGTTGCTAACCGCTATCGCAAGCGTCATGCTCTTACATCTATAACAGTAAGAATTTTAACACGTAATAACGATTCAAATTTAATCTATACCTCTCTGTAGTTTTACTGATAAGGAAAGATAACAGAAATCATTTTTTTAAATTTTATTATTGTTTTTCGATAATTTTTATATATTTGTTATCGTTAAACAATAATTATATTATGAAAAACTATACTAAAGCATTTAAGTTCTTTGTTAACTTGTTAATATTTACAGTAATTATTTCAATTTTAGAAAAGGGTGGGTCATTACTAAAATATTTAAACTCTTCGTCAACTATAATAT
>Ga0209295_1000333_pt1 | contig 28261 bp, 27 predicted proteins | sample Porto_5metaG_FD_187428 | JGI IMG/M metagenome (GOLD analysis project Ga0209295, IMG submission 187428) | Marine algal microbial communities from Porto, Portugal - Porto_5 metaG (SPAdes) (version 2) | ecosystem: Host-associated > Algae > Red algae > Unclassified | place: Portugal: Porto... | reverse complement strand
CGTTCTGACATAGATTCTAAAGACGGTAAATTTGAAATTTCCAACGGATTTACCCTCGCCAATCTTTCTGCAACTTCGCTATATGCTTCTGCTACGGTCATAATAAATTGTTTTAGTTAGGGAAGACGAAAAAAATAATCTACCCGTCTGAATTGTTCTTTTTCTTATATGTTTCACTAAATTCTCCTTATCCCGAAAGCATTCGGGACGCGTCAAATTTAGCCAAACATATAAAAAAAATAACCGCTTCATTTGGGGTAGATTATTTTCTTCCTCTTCCCTTATTTCTTCAAAAATACAAAAAAACAGCATCAAAAACAACAAAAGGAAATCGCTGCGACCTCAATTCAACTTCACACGCTGCACCATTTTCAAATCCGTCTCTGTTTTCAACAAAATCCCCATACCGTCCAAGCGCACGACTTTTTCTATCGCTTCATTCTTTTTAAAGGTATTCAAATACTTCAACCAACTCAACAGTTCGCGGGTAGAAGGCGCACGTTCGAGCCGCAATTCGCGTAATTTGTAGAACAAATTGATACAACGATCAACGATTTCTTCATTCGTTTTCGGGAAATGTTTTTGTACAATTTCGTGCATCATTTCTGGCGGTGGAAATGCGATATAGTGGTACACACAACGCCCTTTGAACGCCGTTGGCAACTCCTGTTCGCGATTACTCGTAATCACGATTGCGGGCATATCGTCCTCGCCAGCCTCAATAGTGCGTCCTGATTCGGGCAACACAAATTTGCGGTGGCTGAGTGCGTATAAAAGGTCATTCGGAAACTCGCGCGGTGCTTTGTCAATCTCGTCAATCAACAAGACAGAATTGGGCGTGGAGTAGGCTTTTGCCGCCGGTCCGAGTAACACGTAATCGTCCAAACGCTCAGTGCTGCGCCCACCTGTGGAGAGTTTTTTGTCCAATCCTTTTTCGTCGCGTTGGGCGTTGAGGACTTCGATTTGGGAGTCGCGGAGGTATTTTACGTGGTCAAATTTCGCTACAAATTGCTCCACCGAACTTTTCGACCCAACCGGATAGACAAACATTTCCAAATCCAAATCGCGCGCAAATTGTAGCGGCAATTCCGTCTTTCCCGTTCCCGGTTCGCCTTCAATCAAAAGCGGCATTCCCAACACACGCGACATGTGGAATGCTTGCGCGAGTTCGCCATCGCATATATATTTATCTGAACCCGTCCATAAGGTTGTATTTGCCATTTTTCGTAACTTTTTTATAAATAAAATTCATCAAAGATACCGAATTGTTCACCTAAAAATCTTGTAATTCGACAAAGGTTTCTAACTTCGTGACCGATGAGCAAAAAAATTTTACTGATAGAACACACGACAGCCGAGTTTGTTATTTCTCGGCTGCAATTAGGGCTTTTTCTCATAGAAAAAGGGCATGAAGTTTTTGCCCTTTTACCAGAAAATGATGTCACAAAATATTATGATGATATTAGTGAAAAAGGCATACAAATTTTGACTTATCCTTACGATAGAAATACGAAGAGTCCGTTGTCCAATTTGAAAAGTATTTTACTGTTTCGCCGCTTGTTTAAGGCGCATAAATTTGACCTTATTCATTCCTTTAAATTCCAACCTAATTTCTATGCGACATTGGGTAAATTATTGTTGAGAAAAATAAAATTAGTACTGCATATTACGGGGCTCGGCGTTGCATTTACATATAAAAATACACTCAAAATTCGTTTTTTACGCTTTGTCAGTCGCTGTATTTTCCTATTGAATTTTGTAATTGCTGATCGCCTCATTTTTCAAAATCCTGACGATGAAAATGACCTTTGGTTGACCCGTTTTTTTCGTAAAAAACACTGTGTAATTGAAGGTAGCGGGGTCGATATTGAGCGTTTTGACAAGCGCAATTATGATATTGAAAAAATTAAACGCGAGTTGGGCATTGAGGGCAAAACGGTGTTGACATTTATCAGTCGCTTAGTGTGGCAAAAAGGCGTTCGCGAAACCATCAAAGCCAGCGAACGACTTTTTAATGATTTCCCTTCGCTTCACCTTCTAATTGTGGGAAAAATAGATAATGAAAATCCTGAATCTATATCCAAAGAATTTATTGAAAAATACAAAGCATATTCGCAAATTTCTTTCTTAGGATTGCGTAGTGATATTTCGGAGATTTTGGCGGCTACGGATGTGTATGTTTATCCGAGTTATTATCGCGAAGGAGTGCCACGTACTGTACTCGAAACGCTGGCTACGGGCGTCCCCATCATCACGACGGATATGCCCGGTTGCCGGCTGACTGTAGAGGATGGAAAAAACGGTTATCTCATTCCTCCAAAATCGGTAGATGAAACAGAAAATGCACTACGGAAAATATTAGTCAGAAAAGATTTGGAAGAAATGGGTACGTATAGTCGAAAATTGGCAGAAGAACGTTTTCAAAATCAAATTGTTTATGAGAAAATTTATACGCAATACTTGGAATGCCTTGATGCCTGACATTTTGAAAATGTCTGCTATCTTTATTACTTAGAAATAACTTTTTCGATGCGCTTCGCAATGCTTTTCCATGTTAATTCCGATTGCTTTTTCAGCATTTTTTTTGATAAATTTTCGTATAAATCGCTGTCACAAATTAGTCGGCTGATTCCTTTTTTCAATGCTTCCACATTCGGCTTTACAAGTATGGCTTCATCCTCCTTCAATTGTTCGGGCAAACCGCCGACTCGCGTACAGACCATCGGAATCGCCGCCGCTACGCCCATCGGAATGACACCGGACTGAGAGGCTTCTTTATAAGGTAAAATAAGGATGTCGCTTTCTTTTAAAAGTTGTGATACCTCATTATCATTCAACCATTTATCCAATGAAATTATTTTCGGATTTTCCGTTTTAATTTCCAAATCGTACAAGGTTTTCCCTGCAATCGTCAGGCTTTCATAATTATCTTCAAGTAGTTGATTGACGGCTTCGGCGAGCATTTCTACACCTTTATATTTGCCGATGCGTCCGAGGAAAAGCAAGCGCGGCTTATGCTTATGTGTACGCCCCTGCATGTGTACGCAATCCGTGAACATACCATGTTCGATTATCGTATAATTCGCTGTAAACCCGATAGTTGCCTGCACATTTTTCCGCACAAAATCTGTTAGAAAAATCAATTCGTCGGCGTGTTTGATGCACTGATTGAGGAGGATTTGCTGCAAGCGATTTTCTTCGCCTTCGTGCAAAATACCGTCGTGTACCGTCATCACAGTTTTTTTACTAAATAATTTAAATAGCCACAAAAAAGATAGGTTCCAATAATGCTTGTATGGAAAATAAACTGCCGAATATCGACCGCGAAGAAGTCCGTAGAGAATTTTTAACCATAAAAGAGGAAAGACAGTAAACAGGCTAAACAGGAATTGAATATTAGATTTGTAGGTAAGATTTTTTCGATGTATTTTCGGAACTTTTTCTTCAGAATAACTGGACACATACACCTCGTAATCAAGCTCCATCGCGTTAACAATTTCCGTCGCATAACGCACGCAACCGCCATAACGCCCCAACGAAAGTATTAGAACTTTTTGCGAATTTGACGATACAGATTGACTTGATTCCAAAATTTAATAACTGGATTTTTGATGTGTGATTTAAATTGTGTTTTTCGTTCTTCGAGTGCCTTTAATGCTTGATTTTCAGATAGTCCGCCGCTTTGATATACGACCAAAGGTTCGGGAATATGCTGGTAAAATCTACCTTTCTCTTTAGTCGCCAATTTCAATAAAAAATCAAAATCAGCGGATATTTTATATTGCGTATCAAATTGAAGAATACCCAATTTTTTCAAATTATAGAATACGGCTTGATGGCATATATTGTTGTATAAACCATATTGGAAAATGAGTTTGTGTTTTCGGATATTTAATTCGTTATTTCTTTGCACAAAAACATCGCAATACAATAATTTCACACGTAGAGACACAAAATTTTGCGTCTCTACGTGTGAAATTATTTTTCCCACCGCATTTTCATCACAAAAATAATCCCCTGCGTTCATAAAATTAATCCAATCGCCTGTTGCGAGTCGGATGCCCTTATTCATGGCGTCATATATGCCCTTGTCGGGTTCGCTTTGAAAATATGTAATCTGTTTTTCGTAGTTTTTGATAATGCCTTGCGTGCCGTCTGTCGATGCGCCGTCGATGATAATGTATTCGATATTTGGATAGGATTGTGTGACAACGCTTTTTATCGTTTTTTCAATCGTATCGACTGCATTTTTGCAAACCGTAACTATCGTGACGCGCGGCGTTTTCATTTATTTTTTTCTTGTAAATACCACTCGACCATCCTTTCTAAACCATATTTATTATCATAATTTGGTTTGAATCCTGCGGTGCGTATCTTGTCGGCTTTATGGTAAGTTTCAGTGCATAATTTCTTGATTCGATTGGTCGAAATCGGTAGGTCTTTTCCTGTCAATTTTATTAAAATATCGAAAGGAATACCCATCGCATACATCAATCCGTAAGGCAGTGTCATGGGTTGTTTTTTGCCCAATGCAGCGGAAATAACTTGCCCAATTTCTCGCGTACTCATCTGTTTTTCATCGGCATAGTTATAGGTTGAAATACCCGTTTTCATATCTTGCATGAGGTAGAGCATGGCTTGTACAAGGTTGTCCACAAAAGCGATAGATTTTATGTTGTTTGCCTCGCCGACGTTGGCGTACAAACCGGAATCTATCTGTTTTATTAGTCGATAGATATTTGCAAAATTGCGCACACCGTACACTACAGTTGGTCTGATAATCAATATTTTACGGTTACCATCTTTTTCACTCCACTGATTCAAGATTTGCTCCGCTGCTTGCTTGGAAGCACCGTAAGGGTTGTCGGGTGCAAGCGATGTGTTTTCATCAGAAGGTGCTTTATGTTGACCGTAAACTGCTACCGAAGAGTAGTACACAAAATTCTTAATATTGTGCTTTGTTGCAGCTTCGGTCAGCACTTTTATGCCATATTCATTGGTACGAAAATAATCTGCCTCCAAAATACCAAAATCTTTATGTTCGGCAGCCAAATGAATGATGCAATCAATGTCGTATTTTGATGAGACCTCATCAACTTGCGATGACTCGCGTACATCGCCTTTATGGTAGATGGATTGGTAGTCAAAATCGGGTTCTACCAAATCAAAATTCACGATTTGATGCTCATTCATATAACAATGAAAATGATAGCCGATAAAACCCGAACCGCCTGTAATGAGTATTTTTTTTTGCTTCAAAAAGGTATTTATTTTGTGACAACGCTTTTAATAATATCTAACATTTTTTCGGCAAGTCTTTTTCGACTAAAATCTTTCGCCAATCGCTCACAACCCTGCTGATACATTTTATATTCGCCGTTGCTATTTTTCATTTGTATCACTTTTTCGATAAATTCCTGCTCATTTTCCGGCTCATAACACACTCCTGCATTGTAGGATTCTATAATTTGTTGAGATTCGCCCTGCACACCTAGCAAAATAGGACATTGCATAGCTGCATTTTCGAATATTTTAGATGGAATGACAGATTTAAAAGTATCCGATTTTTTCAAACAAACCAGTGCAACATCCGAAGCAGAGATATATTTGTGTACATCTTTTTTTGCAACAGGCGGATGTAAAGTTACATTGTTCAATATCAATTTTTTCTGTATTTCAATGAGGTTATTTTTCTCCGCACCATCGCCGATAAATAGAAAATGAACATCCTCTTCATTTTTAATTTTAGCGGCTGATTCTAATATAAAATTTAAGCCGTGTGCCATGCCGTGAGTTCCGAGATAGGTAAACACAAATTTTTTATCTATACCCAATTGCTTACGCAATATCACATTAGAGTGCTGTGGCATATATTCGTCCAGAACAACTCCATTTTTGACCACATTAATTTTCTCAGCGGCAATACCTCTATTTATTAAATTATATTTAAATCTATCTGTAACCACTATGATTTTAGTAGCTTTATGGTACAGGAACAACTCCATTCGTTCCAACATTCGATACATGCGCCCCTCTTGCATTGCGCCCACAGCCTTGATGGATTCGGGCCACAAATCACGTACTTCCATAATCCACGGCTTGCGTTTACAGAAGCTCAAAAACCAACCGCCGACTGCTGCAAAAAACTGTGGAGAGGTCGCGATAATCACATCTGTTTTCCGAAAAACACCTACACAAAAAGCCATGAAAGCGAAACTGATATAATCCAAGGTTCGCTTATAAAAACCCTTGTTGGCAGCAATATAACTCCACACGCGAATCACACGGATTCCATCAATCTCCTCGACCTGATACAGTTTGTTTTTGTAGCCTTCATAAACTTTTCCGCGTGGAAAATTAGGTACACAAGTAATAACCGTTACCTCTGCACCTTGCTTTACCCATTCGCGGCAATGTTGATGCGTCCGTGTAGCGGGTGCGTTGACTTCGGGAAAAAAATTGTCAGAAATAAAAAGGATTTTCATATTAAAATTCGAGTCTCTAAACTGTCGTTTTCAAAGGTAATAATAATTTTGCGAGATTCTACCCTATCATTAAAACCTTTTGCATACATATAAGACGTCAGTTCGATGCTTTCGCTACCTTCAAATTGAATTTTTCCGAGATTTGTGTGAATGGTTTTGCCTTTTACTTCGACTTTTATAGATGGATGGAAGTGTATAAATGCTTTCGCTGACGTATTTTTTTTCGTGTTAATATTATCTTTTATGACAATTTTTTTTTCAGAAAACACAAACTCACGCTCGTGCGTCGCGCCTGTACGCGCGTAGCCTGTGTGTGAGGCTTTTATCGTACTTTTAGTTTCGTTTAAATCTATAACTTTAGCGCGTCGGGCTACTCTAAAACTACTCCAAATTTCTGATTGCTCCACCTCGCCAACCTGTACTGTATTATGTGCGGAAGTGCTTCGTTCACGCTGTCGATTATCGCCGCTTTCGTAGGTTGAAATCCCAGTATCAACGATAAAAGGTTGTCCTTTTGCATGAATGACAAAGTTGAACGTATCCGAATGAGCGTGACCGGGAATGTAGTCCGGTCCAATATGCCCAATATCCACAATACACTCATAATCAGTGGATTGAAATTTACGGTAGCCACTTTCTTTTAAAGCTACGGTCTTGGTTGTTACATTCAAACGGGCAGCGCAATCGAATAATTCGCTTGACGTAGGGGCGATGCCCGATGTGCTGTCATTAAGGCGAGGAAAGTCGCCATTCTGGAAAGTCATTTGGCGAAGCCAGCCTAACATTAAAGCTACTTTTTCGTGTAAACATTCCGATAAATGGCTTTCATTTTCAAGATGTAAAGTATTTCTATCAACCAAGTTTATACAGTCCAAAACTCGGTACAACATCAGACAGTGATACATCGGACTCAACTCAAAATGTGCGCCATCTGCAAGCGTTTGTTCTTTTAATTGAGATTGTAAAATAGCGGTAGATTTTTTATAAAATTTTTCATCCGAAAAATAATACGCCGCAAAAAGAAGTGCAAAGCCATTTTCCAATAAATGATTGCCCAAAATATGAAATTCTAATTTACCCATTAAAATTTCGGTCTGAATATAGAGCGATTGGTCGATTTCCGGATCTTGGATATTATTTTCTGTAAGAAACTTCACCCAATTTATTATCCGTAAAGAAATAGGAAAGGGTTCGAGACCATCTTTTGCAGTATCTATTTTTTTGATAAAATTACGGATAAGTTGTACGCCAATTTCAGGGTCAATTTCTTTTTGATTTAAATATTCAAAATAATTTAAATTATACGTCCACAATTTGCCATATTCATTATAATTCCAATCAATTTCGTTACTAAATGTTTTTTCCAAATTCAAAAAAGAAAACGTATTATCTGGAAAAAATGAGGTGTAATTTTGAATGGAAGGAAGGAGCGTCAGAGAATTTACTGTACATATTTTTTCGGAATTAAAATCATATTTAAACTTGGTCAACTTACGCCATCGCGCACGTAGCATGTAGTATACACGATAGCGTACCTGTTTGGATTTCAGGTATTTGAGTGTGTGGTAATAGAGGAATATTTTTTTCATTTTCCCTTGAACACTGCATCACAACAATGTAGGGACAGGGCATGCCCTGTCCCTACATTGTATTTCTATGATTTTGTGATTTTACTAACTAAAATTTCCGCGATACGCTCTGCGGCATGACCATCCCAAAGCGGCGGCACAACGCCTTTTCGGGCTTTGCCATTCAGTATTTCGACCATCTTTTCGTGTACGGTTTGTGGGTTGAGGTCTTTTAAAAGTTGATTCGTACCGAGTGTGGTGGTGATAGGTCTTTCGGTGGTATCGCGGAAGGTCAGGCAAGGCACTTGCAGGTAAGTCGTCTCCTCCTGAATACCGCCCGAATCGGTGATAATGAGCGCGGCATTTGCCATCAATTTGAGGAATTGGAGATAGCCCTGCGGACCCATTAAAACAAAATTTTGGATAGCACTCAACCTGTCTTCCAAACCAAATTTTTTGATATTATTGGAGGTGCGCGGGTGCATCGGAAAGATGACTTTTTTGTATTTCGTGGCGTCTTCTATGATTTGCAAAATGCTTTCTAAGCCTGCTTTGTTATCGACATTTGCAGGGCGGTGCATGGTCATTAGAATGTACTCTTTTTCAGTCGTTTGTGCTTGTTTTAGGATGTCACTCGCGGCTGCTTTTTGACGAAAATATGCTAGCGAATCTATCATCACATTGCCCACAAAAAATATCTTTTCGTCGGGTGTGCCTTCTTTGGCGAGGTGAATCATGCCGCTTTGTTCGGTCACAAAAAGGTAGTCGGCTACAGCATCGGTCATCAGTCGGTTGAGTTCTTCGGGCATCGTGCGGTCGCCGCTACGCAAGCCTGCCTCTACGTGCGCGAGCGGAATGCCCATTTTGACGGCTACGAGCGTACAGGCTACGGTCGAATTGACATCGCCAACGACGAGAATCAAATCCGGTTTTTCGTCATTGACCACCTGCTCAAATTTCATCATTATCTTGGCAGTCTGCTGCGTATGTGTGCCACCGCCAATGCCAAGGAAATAGTCAGGCTTGGGCAGTTCGAGCTGATTGAAAAAGATGTTGCTCATTTTTTCATCGTAGTGCTGACCGGTGTGTACGATTTTGGATTCAACGTGCGAGTGTTGTTGAAAGGCACGATGTAGGGGGGCGATTTTCATAAAATTGGGTCGTGCGCCTACGATGTTGAGTATTTTCATTGAAAACAATGCTTAATTGTTGAAATGTTGAAATGCTTGAATGGAGATAAAATATTTAAGCATTGTCAACGTAAAAGTAAGGGAATGTTTGGGATTTAAATAAGGGAAGACGAAAAAATAATCTACCCGTCTGAATTGTTCTTTTTCTCCTTTTTCGTCTGTTGGTTTGTTTTTTTGCGTGAGGGATAGGAGGTGTTGTTTGAACGTAATGTAGCGATAGCGGAATGGAGAGAGTGCCGGATAGCCCGACCCCCGACTGATAAGGAGGGGGGCACGCCCTAATTAATACGGAATTAACCATTAATTGGGCAAAATGTTATATGACCTCGTTAGAGGTCAAATATTGGTAGAGTTTTTCAATAAAAATACGTCAAACGAGCCTTTAGGGATGAAAAAATAATAAACACTACATCTTGACTTGTTCTTTTTCCTTTACACTTCACCAAATTCTCCTTAAATAACTCGTTATTCGCGTCAAATTTGGCTCGTGTAAAGAAAAAATAACGGCGTGAAGATGTAACGTTTATTATCTTTTCATCCCTTAGTGAAAGAAATTTTCATCCTAAAAAAGCTACCAATATTTTGCACTTAACAGTGCTGCCCAATTAATGGTCAATTCCGAATTAATATGTTCACCACTGGATTTGTAAAAGAACTACATGAAATAAATCTCGCGTCCGACCTCGTGGTTACACCGTTTATCGTCAGTCGTCCACTGTCTTATTTAAACGCATTTAGCCCTGTGACATCCATGCCCGTGATGAGCAAGTGAATGTCGTGCGTACCTTCGTACGTGAGGACGGTTTCGAGGTTCATCATGTGGCGCATGCAAGGGTATTCGTTGGTGATGCCCATGCCGCCGTGTATCTGACGTGCCTCGCGTGCGATCTGCAATGCGATATGTACGTTGTTGCGTTTTGCCATTGAGATTTGGGCGGGGGTGGCTTTGCCTTTGTTGGCAAGTCCGCCGAGTCGCCATGCGAGGAGTTGCGCTTTTGTGATTTCGGTAATCATCTCGGCGAGCTTCTTCTGTGTCAGTTGAAATTGTCCGATGGGTTTGCCAAATTGGACGCGCTCCTGTGAGTAGCGCAATGCGGAATCGTAGCAGTCCATCGCCGCACCAATCGCTCCCCAAGCGATACCGTAACGGGCTTTGGATAAGCAAGAAAGTGGTCCTTTCAAGCCTGTGACATTGGGCAGTACGTTTGCCTTTGGTACACGCACATCTTCAAAAACCAATTCGCCTGTGCAGGAGGCACGTAAGGAAAGTTTGCCGTGAATTTCGGGCGCAGATAGGCCTTTCATGCCTTTTTCTAAGATGACTCCGCGTATCACGCCTTCTTCGTCTTTCGCCCATACGACGCAGACATCGGCTATTGGTGAATTGGTAATCCACATTTTTGCGCCGTTGAGGATGTAGCTGTCGCCGTCGTCTTTTAAGTTGGAAATCATGTTGCTGGGGTCGGAACCGTGGTTGGGTTCGGTGAGTCCGAAGCAGCCGATAAATTCGCCGCTGGCGAGCTTGGGCAGGTACTTTTTGCGTTGTTCTTCCGAACCAAATCGGTATATCGGATACATGACTAATGACCCCTGAACGGATGCTGCCGAGCGTACTCCCGAATCGCCGCGTTCCAATTCTTGCATGATGAGTCCGTAGGACATTTCATCCATGCCGCCACCGCCGTATTCCGCCGGTAAACTGGGACCGAATGCGCCTATTTCCGCTAATCCTTTGACTAAGTGACGTGGGTTTTCCGCACGTTCTGAGTATTCCTCAATGATGGGCGAGACTTCTTGTTTGACCCACTCGCGTACTGCATCGCGCACGAGGATGTGTTCGGTGTCGAGCAAGTCGTCAATGTTGTAGTAGTCGTGCCCGCGAAAGCGGTCTTGCTTGGCGTTTTTTTGGATGGTAGCTGTGCCGTTTTGTATTGACATTGTATTTAGTTATTTTTTAATTTATTTTGTAAGTCTTGTATTTGTTTTTGTAGCTGCTCTAATGTTTTTTGCTTTTCATTAAGTACTCTATCTTTTTCGTCAATTTTTTTATCTTTTTCGCCAATTGCTTTATCCTTTTCTTCTAATTGCTTTTGAAGTTTTTGGAGTTTTCTTCCATACATTGCTTCATACGTGCGCCATGCTTCGCGCTCGGCTTCGATTCTTTTTCTCGTTGCAGGGTCAGCACCCGAATGATATAAAATGTCTGTCATTAATTTGACTTCTTCTACGTCTGTTTTGTAATTATATTCTTTTATAACTTCTGTATCGTCTGTAAAGTTTTTTTGTTCAAATATGCTTAGTAATTTATCTAATCTTGACTTGTATTTGCCAGTAATGCGCCTCACTTGAACAACGTAACTGTCATGTGTTAGTTTTTCTACAAATTCGCTTTTAGCTTCAATTATTTTATTGTTAATCAAGTCTTTATATTGTCTTTCTACTTTAATACAAGCGGTTTTTATTTCCGGTAGTTTGAAGCCGAGTATGTAAATGGTCGTAATAGGCAATGCGATTTTTTCATCATCTACGGTGTCTTCCTTTTTGTATTGCTCCGCAAGATAATTGCGAAAACGCATTAAGTCAATTTCGTTTTTAGCTTTCTGTATTTCGATTAATACTTTTTGTGGTTCGCCGTTTTCATCTATTATAATGGCTAAAAAATCTAAGCGAAACAAACGTATGCCAATCAATTCGTCGTCATAAGTCATTTCCTGCGGTTTCATTTCCACAGATTCTACTTTTTTATCCAACATGGTACTAATGAAAAACTTGGCTACACGCTCGTTTTCCATCAGCCGCTTGAATACTACGTCGTATATTGGATTGGCTATTATCATGTTTGTTTTGTTTTAGTTTTGAAATCCGTCAACGCCTTCAAATCTGTGCTTGTTCTCTCCCCACCATTTTTCTTTGGTTTCTTTAGCAAGTTCATCGACTTGCTCTTGGGTGATTTTATTACTCTGACCTAACTCCAAATACCGCAAAAGGTTGAGCATATTCTGCACTTGCTTTGGTGTAGAACCTAACGGGAGTTTGATGAGAATTTCTTTGTCTGTTCTTTCTATTATGTATGTCATGTGAATTGGTTAGTCATGTGAAATTATTTTTTCTTCATTGCAGCAATAACTTCTCTACCAAGTACTCGAGTACCTTTTTCTGGTTCTTTTACTTCTTCTCTGTTATTTAAAGAAATATGTAAATTATAATTTTCAATAATTTCTCTTAAAATTGGTTTTACTTCTCCTCTTTTATAGACATTATTATCATCTTCATCAAAAATTCTTATCTTCCTACTATCGTATCTTCTCAAAAAATACCGTTGCTCGTTTCTTCTAAATTCACATTGATCAATAAGATTACCTAGATTGTCAACTTTTTCATTGGTTCTTATGTCATCAGTACGTCTATCTAATAAAAACTTCGTTAAATTCAATTTGACACCAGACTTTGAAGGAATGGCTTTATCCTTGAAATATTCCTCACATTTATTTTCAAGATGTTCAATTTCATCTAAAGTTAGATAGGGAATTTCAATCGTTGACATTAGTTGATTTGAAATTGAACTAATGATTTTTATATCAGACGTTAATATTCCCCATTCGTGATTTTTGCCTAAACCAGAATCGGTGAAATTAGCTGAAGTGATGATTGCTTTTTTCTCATTTTTTGTATTAAAAATATATATTTTTCCGTGCAGTTTGTCGTTAATGGAAATTTGAACATTAACTTCATTTTGTTTTAAAAATTTTGATTGAGCAAAAGATTTTAACGACTTTATTTTTTTTAGTTGGTTATACGACTTTGGTTCTAATGTTGAAATTAGCTTTATCGTTTTGAGTTTTTCCAAGTCAACGTTTTTAAAAAAAACATCGAAATCTTTCATTAAAAAAGGACTTGCAATAACTAAATCTTCACTTTGCGACATTAATTCCTCTATAACCTTTTCATGATTCGGTTCATTTGAATTGTTGTTAATTACTTGGTACATAAGAATATTTTTTTGTGTAAATTTCACATTTTTTTGAATTAACATCCTCACAAACTCAAAGCAATCTGCCCCACTTCTTTCGCTTTTTCTCCGTCCTCTTCTATCTTCTTCAAGTGCGTCAAAATATCCTCACCATTTTGAATTTCAATAGCACCCAAGCTGATTAAATCCACATTACCTTTCGGCGGTTCGGCAAATAAGGTCGGACTCAATACAAAGACCGGAACATTCATTTGGAGAGAAGATTTGGCGGCATCAAAAGTACCACTCATTCTGCCTTTTTCGTCTCTTTCCGGTCCGGAGGTGATGATAATGACGGCTTCCGACAAAGCGGTGACGATTTTATTTCTCGCCATGGCGTGTCGGGCTTTCCATTTTTCGTAGGGCATAAATTGAGAGATAAACAAGGTGTTTTGTTCCCAATTATGCGCCCTAAAATCGCGCTTGATGGAGAGGTGATTGATACCCAAAGGTAGTACCACAGTCGTTGTGCCGTCGGCTTCGAGTGCGCCTAAGTGTGCGTTGGTGTCCACGCCTTTTGCGTAGCCGGATACGATGTTGAAGCCTTCATTGGCAAGGCTTGAGGCGATATTCCGGGTAAGCATCAGGGCAAATTCATCCGCATTACGCGAGCCGACGATTGAAATGTTTTTTGTATTTAATAATGATAAATTCCCCTTACAATAAAGAATAGTCGGGGAATTGATTTTGAGTTTTTGTTTGATGGATTTGGGGTAAGTTTCGTCTTGTACGGGAATGATTTTTATATTTTTATTTTTCAATTCTTCAAAAGAATCGTTTAGTTTATCTTCGTTCAAATTATGAAAATTCTCGTATTTGATGCGCGAAAATTTCCCTTTACCAAAGTCTGTAAACATGGTATAAAAGTCCTGTTCATTCAATTGGAAAATATCCTCAATCGAAATGTTTTTATACGCCAATGCTCTATACACCAACATCATACTTTTAGGACCTAAGCCTTTGATATTGATTAATTTGTACCATGAAAAATCTGTGCTTGCATTCATCTTTTTGACCTTGTTTTGGTGACTGTCAGTACAAAGATAATCAAAACTATTCGGTTGATTTGTTATTTACCACTCCAACCAATACCCGTTATCCCAAAGCAATCGAAATCGAGCAAAATGCGAGGCTCTATCATACAATTTCAAAGCCGCCCCGCACTAGGAGAAGCCGCCCCACAGCCATCACAAGGCAGCGTAATGCCATAAGTACATTTATTACAATTATCGCAATGCCATTCGCGCCAATCTTTGCAGGTTTTGCAGACTTCGCAGTGCCAAGTACAGTTATCTTGTTCGACACTATTCCAACAAAAAGAATAATAGTACAACTCGCTACATTTGCTGCAAGCGTATTCGTCCAAGAGGTCTTTGAGCGCAACTTGTTCGCAGCCGCAAGGGAGTTCGTATTGTTTATTGAGTTGTTTTTCGGTCAATGCTTTATACTTCTCTATCGCATCCAACGAACAGATGTGCATAACTTCCACATCCACACCATTGTATGGATTTTGACAGTTTTTACATTTACATTTTTCCGAACAGGGTTGGCGGTTTTTCCGGCAAGCACAACGGTTGTTTTTACATTGACCTTTGCAATTGCATGTTGTTTTTGTTTCCATTACTTTTAATTTTGAATAAATGTCACTCCCCCACATTCCCCGAAGAAAACACCGTTTGACCGTTTAGATTTTCCAATTCAAAATAGCCAATGGTGGGTGCTTTTCTGTCGCCATTTTTGACCACGCCCCTCATATCAACTTGCAAATTATACACGCGAATCTTCCCATTTTCTTTTTCGACCGTATAAAAACCTTTCGCAAACCAACGCATTTTATCTGCTACTTTCGCATCTATTTCTGTCAAGTAATGATCGTTTATTGCAAAGACATCAGTTGGATAATCTTCATTTGAAAACATTACATATTTTTTCATATAAATACTATCTTTCCCTTTTGCTACGCCGTACCAATTGATACTTGCAATATCTATCGGCATCGTTAACAAATCATTGTATTCAATATTTTTTTTACCGAAATGGGTCGAAACATTCGATATAGCGATTTCCTTGCTCACTAAAGTAAACATCAAATATAATGAACTAATTGTCAAACCCCAGTTGTTATATTTAGACCTTTTTGGCGAAGACCTATACACCCACAAACTCAAGACCAAACCAATAATCAAGGGAATAGTAAAAACGGGATCGACCACATTTATACTATCGAACCCCAATCTCCGATTGCTAAAAGGCAAAAACAACTGTGTACCATAAGCCGTAAAAGTATCTAAGAGGATATGTGTAAAAAGACACAACCACGACAACAAAATCAGCCTTGACATTTTGACCGTTTGCAGCCATTTTATTTTGCTCAAAACAAAAGCAATGGCAAATGCACCCAAAAAACTAAATGCAATCGAATGACTAAACCCTCTATGAATACTCAACATTTCAAGCTTGTCATAAAACAAATATAAAATTATATCAAGATCAGGGATTGTAGCGATGATTGCACCAAATAATGCACCTTTATTGCCTACTTTTTTCCCCAAAACTGCCTCTCCAATCGCTGCACCCAAAACTCCTTGGCTTATACTATCCATTGTTTATATTTTACCCTAATCTCTCCCTGTAAAACAAGAATCATCACCTCCAATAGGCTCTGCAAAATAATTGGAAACAAGCACAACCCTCTCTATGTCGGTTCAAACTTATCTGCCCAACCTTTCGAAAAATCGGCACCGTGAAAACCATATAAGGCTTCTATTTTCATGAAAAATAATTTTGAATACAAACTACTGATTATCAACAATTTTCGTCTCAAATCCATCAATACTTTCCATATTTCTCTCCCTCCAGTAAACTTTCATCTCTTCCCTTCCTTTATGGTTTGCCCAATCGTTTAACAAGGTTCTTTCAGCCTTAAAATCCATAAACGGCACAGACATTCCGCAAGAAGTCTGAACCAAATCAACATCCATTTCAATAATTTGTCTCGCACCTGCATTTTCCTCAAATAATGTAACATATTGATGAAACTCAGTATCTCTTGGATGATATATTTCCGCCGTTCCATACAAGCGCAAAATCAAGGGTCTGCCCTCAAAGGCACAGAACATAATAGTCATTCGATTATGTCTTAGCAGGTGTGCGGCAGTTTCGTTGCCACTGCCCGTCAAGTTCAACCAAACAACCTTATTACCATCTATCACCCTAAACGAATCCATGCCTTTTGGCGATACATTGACCCACCCTTCATTGGCAGCTGTACCAACAAAAAACATCTTTTGCTTTTCAATAAACCCCTTCAATTTGGGCGTAATACTGTCTAATTTTTTTCCCATGTTTAATAAATTTTTGTACAAAAATACATAAATAAACTTATATTCGCTATTTTATAATTTTGGACGAAAGAATATTGAATTTTCAACAAAACAAATCTTGAAAATCCATAGTTTTAAATATTATTTTTTTATTCAAAATAAACTCATTCAAAATTCAAAATTACTCTTTATTACTGGACTTTAGACATTGGGTAATTGGGGAACTGGGTAGTTAGGTAAATCGCTCATTATCAATGATTTACATTAATTTGCATTTTATTTTAAATTAACTTTATTACAATTTTTATTATGCTGATAAATAGCGAATTATGTTTTCGTCAGCCTAATTACCTAATTTCCCAGTTACCTAATGTCCAAAGTCTAGTTTATTAGTATCAGTAATTAAATAAATGTAAGTAGTGAGACCAAAATAGGCTTACAATTTTAACGTGGTTATTTTTTCGATATTTTTTCTTACAAAAACCGCACATAGCCTACGCTACAGCCTGTCCCGTACTTGATTCGGGATAAGGATTTTTGTAAGGAAAAATAGCGAGAAAAGAAACCGTCAAAAAGCAAGGATATTTTTGTCTCACTACTTATAAAGGAAAAAGAACAAGTCGAGAATATACATTTATTTTGTTCCTGATACTTATCTTTCACTAAGGGATGAATACCATGGGATTAATTGCAGTAGAAAAAATGCGCTTTTATGCGTATCACGGATTTTATAGTGAAGAACAAAAAATCGGACAGTACTACCTTGTAGATGTGTATATACGCACGGATTTTGAGCAGGCAGCCGATGAAGATTCCTTATCTGAAACCATCAATTATGAAACAATATACCTTGCCGCCAAAATAGAAATGAACAAACCCACGCGCCTACTCGAAACCCTTGCTACACGCATCTCGGACAGCCTCAAAAACAAGTTTTCCAACATAGAAGAAATCCGAGTACGCGTATCAAAATTGCAGCCGCCGCTTGGCGGCGAAGTCGGGCGCACCTATGTCGAAGTTCACCACGACCACCGCACAGAATGCGGAAAAACAGGCAAGCCAATGCTATGCTATAATGACGAAAATTGTTGGTGCAACGAAGTCCTCATCTCCCCCGAAAAACGCCAAATCCTCAACATAAAATTCAACGGTTGCCTAAGCCCCAAAGCCCTAAAAGCCCATGCAACCACCTAAATAAGGGAAGAGGAAGAAAATAATCTACCCCAAATGAAGAAGTTATTTTTTTTATATGTTTGGCTAAATTTGACGCGCATAGCCGAGCTAGGTAAGGAAGATTTAGTGAAACATATAAGAAAAAGAACAATTCAGACGGGTAGATTATTTTTTTCGTCTTCCCTTATTTGAGTGCGTCACAAATCAGTGGTCAGTTCAAAAAATAAAAAAAACCAAAAGTCAACCGTCTTTCTGAATTTATTTCAGAATCTCCCAAGCGATGGAAAACAAATGTGGTTCTTTGACAATTTTTGCAAAAAAGCCCCTCCCTTCCTCCAATGTGGTTTTAACCCATTGTCGTTCAGCTATTTATTGCAATGGGCTAAAGCCACATTGGAGGAAAATGCAAAAATTGTCAAAGAACCACAAATGTTACAAGGAAGCTGCAATTTGTTGATTTATAATAAAATACAAAACTGAAGCTCATATCAAAATCGCGCCCTGTCGCATAGGAGATTCTGAAATAAATTCAGAAAGACGTTTTGATTTGAAGTTATTATTTATTCGTTACTAAATTCAGCAAGACAATTGATTTTAGTTTTTCTATTTTGTCGATCCACCACCAACTTATGACACACTTCTTATCAAATTCAAACCTATGCTTCATTACACAAAAGCACAAACCGCTAATATCCACAGCGAAACTTTCGCCTTTATTGCGATAGCAGAACAAGACCACGTATTCACGATTACATTGGATAGAGAAAAGAAAAAAAACGCCTTGCATCCGCAAATGCTCAATGAATTGGCATTTGCGATGCAATATGCACACCATGAGGCAGGCGTATGGGTCGTTGTCTTCCAAGCCAAAGGAAACGTCTTTTGTGCGGGGGCAGATTTGAAAGCATTTATGGGCATATTGGGCGAATGCCAGTCATCAATTCCTACCCCGAATGGCAATATTTTAATTGGAGAATTATTCAATAAAATCCACAAACCCACCATCACCAAAGTTACGGGCGACGTCTATGCCGGCGGATTTTTCTTTCTCGCGGGCAGTCATATTGTGGTGGCGCAAGAGAGCGTAAAACTTGCTTTGCCAGAAGTGCGGCGCGGCTTATATCCCTTCCAAGTCATGGCGGCACTCCTGCGTGTGATGCCCGCGCGCAAAGTCATTGATTGGTGCATCAGAGGCTACAATCTGCCTGTACACCAAGCCGAAAAATACGGCTTAGTCACTCAGGTTGTCACGCCCGAAAACATTGACAATCAAGTCAATATCATCATCGAGCAACTCAAACAAAACAGCCCCTCGGCGATTCGTATGGGATTGGCAGCTTATGACCACATCCAACCCGACGCCGAAGCCCACAAATACCTCATGGAAATGCTCCAAAAAACCCTTGCCTCAAAAGACGGACAAGAGGGACTGACGGCTTTTCGGGAAAAACGCACACCTATTTGGACAGGCACGTAGCGTAAGGCTTCCGGCTTGCGCCGTGTTAGTTTTGCAAGTAGTACGCGGCGCAAGCCGGAGGCATTACGCTACGGGTTTCGCTACGTTTTCCCAACAAAACATAATAAAAATCCGTACCTTTGCGGTCATTTTTAATTTAAATGGAAAATACGTAACACAGACACTCCTATCTGTGCTACACACAGGCACAGACAGGAATGTCTGTGTTACGTATAAACTCGCAACTCGATACTAATATATGTCACAAGCAATATTCGATAAAGCAACAGCAATACTGGCGGAAGTCCAATCGGCTGCCCCTGCCACTAAAGAAGATTTGGAGCAGTACCGTATCAAATTCATCGGTACGAAAGGCTCGGTGAAGGGTTTGATGGGAGAAATTCGTAATGTGGACAATAACCGCAAACGCGAATACGGTCAGCTCGTCAATAGTATTAAAGAAGCCGCCGAATCGAAGCATACCGAACTTTTACAACAGCTTGAAGCACAGGCAGATGCAGTCATCGAACAGATAGACTTGACGGCACCCGGCGAACCTTTAGAATTGGGCGCACGTCACCCTGTTTCGCTTGTCATGAACCGCATTATCGACATCTTTCAACGTATCGGATTCGTAGTAGCAGAAGAGCGCGAAATAGAAGACGATTGGCATAATTTTACTGCCATGAATACGCCCGAAGACCACCCAGCACGCGATATGCAAGATACGTTTTACCTGATGAATGACCCGGCGCGACTCCTTCGTACGCACACCTCATCCGTACAGGCGCGTGTCATGACGCAGCAGCAACCGCCCATCCGCATCATCGCGCCCGGGCGTGTATATCGTAATGAGACGATTTCCGCACGTTCGCATTGCCAGTTTCACCAAGTCGAAGGCTTGTATATTGATGAAAATGTATCGTTTGCAGATATGAAGCAGACCTTATATTATTACGCCAAAGAAATGTACGGCGCAACGAAAGTACGCCTTCGCCCGTCCTATTTTCCGTTCACCGAACCGAGTGCAGAGATGGATGTTTATTGGGGATTGAAAGATGAAGTCGATTATCGTATCACCAAGGGAACGGGTTGGTTGGAGATATTGGGCTGCGGCATGGTAGACCCGAAAGTATTGGAAAACTGCGGCATTGACTCAGAAAAATACAGCGGATTTGCATGGGGCATGGGTATCGAACGACAAGCTATGTTGCAATATCGAATCAGCGATATTCGCTATTTATTTGAAAATGATGTGCGCTTTTTAAGTCAGTTTAAATCGGCATTATAATGATTGGTGAGCAGTGATTAGTGATTGGTCAATTTTACTTTGCAAAATTTCCACACGACAAATTAATTAACTAGACTTTGGATATTAGGTAACTGGGAAATTAGGTAAGGGAAGACGAAAGCATAATTCTCTATTTATCAGCATAATAAAAATTGTGATAAAGTTAATTTAAAATAAAATGCAAATTAACGTAAATCATTGATAATGAGCGATTTACCTAATTACCCAGTTCCCTAATTACCCAATGTTCAAAGTCCAGTAATTAAGGAACAGGGTTTTAATAAATGCAGGTTCTTGACGACTTTATTTTTTTCTTTTTCAAGGCATGAAAACCGCGCATAGCCAAGCTATACAAGGATTTTCATAACGCAGAAAAAGGAGAAAAGAACAAGTCAAAATCCGCATTTATTGAAACCCTGTTCCTAACAACCATCAGTCACCAAAACAAATGAAAAATTTACACGGGAAAAATATCATTATTACGGGAGCGGGTTCGGGCATCGGACGGGCATTGGCGCAGCGATTGGCGGCGGAAGGTGCAACGCTAATTTTGAATGATTATAAAGCAGACGCACTCGAAGAAACCATTAGTAAAATTAATGGTGAAGTAGAAACGCATATTTTTGATGTGGCAGATTTGAACGCATGGCAAACCTTTGCGGATGCGGTTATTGGTCAGCATGGTCATGTTGAAGTGGTGATAAATAATGCAGGCGTAGCACTCGGTGAAATCTCTGTTATGGAGACAACAATGGAACAAATGGAATGGCTCATGGGCATCAATTTTTGGGGTGTCGTATATGGTACAAAATCCTTTTTACCAACGATGCTCGAATTGCCAGAAGCGAGTGTGGTCAATATCTCCAGCGTATTTGGTTTGGCAGGAATTGGGGGGCAATCTACGTATTGTAGTGCCAAATTTGCGGTACGTGGCTTCACAGAATCGCTGCGTATGGAAATGCTCAATACCAATGTTTGTGTGACCACGGTACACCCGGGCGGCATACAAACCAATATTGTTCGCGATTCCGTTGACCCCAATGGAGAGCGTAAAGAAAGACTGATTAAAAGCTTTGATGAAGCAGCAATTACGAGTGCTGACGAAGCTGCACGAACGATTATTGAAGGTATTAAAAAGAAAAAAGAGCGCGTACTGATTGGCAGAGATGCGCGAGCTTTGGATAGATTGGTGCGGTGGTTTCCCACAAAATATAGTCGTACACTTTTTAAACAATTTGAACGAAAAAGAACCTAAGGAACAGGGTTTTAATAAATGCAGATTTTGACTTTTTCTTTTTCCTTTATACTTCACCAAATTTTCCTTAAATACAGTGAGTATTCGCGTCAAATTTGGTTCGTCTAAAGAAAAAATAACGACGCGAAGAATGTACATTTATTTAATTCCTGATACTAACACAGACATTCTTGTCTGTTTTTACTCGTTTTCGATTTCTACAGACAAGAATGTCTGTGCTACGTTTTATATAAAATATGAACACTCCCGACAGAAGTCAAGCCCCTCCCTTACAGCAAGTTAAAAACCTCCAACTCATACATCCCGTTGTACATCAATTGGATAATGGCATCCCTCTGCACGAAATCAACTTGGGGACACAGGATGTCATCAAGCTCGAAATCATCTTTATCGCCGGAAGGTGGAAAGAGAGTAACCGCCTTGCGGCGCGAACTACGGGTGCGATGTTGAAGGAAGGAACACCTGATAAAAACTCTGCACAAATCGCTGAATTTGTCGATTTTTATGGCGCGACTTTGACTACGGCAAGCGGACTCGATACCGCAGGAGTCACGCTGTACTGCATGACGCGACACCTCGAAAAGCTCTTGCCGATAGTACGCAAAGTATTGACCAAGCCCATTTTTCCGCAAAAAGAAATTGATACTTTTATAGAGCGCAGGTCGCACCAACTCCGCGTCGAAGCCGAAAAGGTGGACGTCGTAGCCTACCGCGAACTCACTGCCGCACTCTATGGCGATGAGCATCCTTATGGCTACAACAGTACGCCCGAAATGTACCGCGACATCAAACGCGAGCATCTGATAGAGCATTTTCAAAACTATTATCATGCAGGCAATTGTCAGATTATTTTGGCAGGAAAAACAGCCGCAAATAGCGTGGCTTTAGTCAATCAATACCTCGGCGACATTAAGCCAAAACAAAACACTGACCCACAGTATGTTATCGCGCCTTATAAGGACAGGAAATTGTCTTATAAAATCCCAAATGCACTCCAAACAGGCATTCGTATAGGGCGCAGATGGGCGTCGCGTCAGCATGAGGATTATGCCGGATTGCATGTCTTGAATACGATTTTGGGCGGCTATTTTGGTTCACGATTGATGAGTAATATTCGGGAAGATAAAGGCTACACTTACGGTATTTTTTCGACAGTAGATGTGATGCTCAACGATTGTTATTTTTATATCGGAACGGAAGTTAGCCCGGATTTGCTTGCGCCTACTCTGACCGAAATTTATAAGGAATTAAAAATTTTGCGAGAAAAACCTGTCGAAAGAGAGGAATTGGAACGACTGAGAAATTATATGTTGGGTAATTTGTTGGCTACGCTGGATGGTCCGTTTAATGTGGCGCAAGTGACCCGCGCGTTGGTTTTGGAAGGTCTGAATAAAACGTTTTTTGACCGTATTGTACATACGATTCAGCATATTCAGCCGGATGAATTGCAAAGATTGGCACAGAAGTATTTGAAGGAAGAAGATTTTTATGAGGTGATAGTGGGGTCGTGATTTTATTCTTTTATTTTCCCTTAAAAATGAAAATATTTGAACGTAATTGCCTGACTACAAACCTATAAGATTTTGCAAGCCTTATAGGTTTTGGGCGATAACCTCATACCAAAAAAACTACTATGGAATTTGTCAAAGAATCATGTACATTCATTCCATCCCAAAAAATATTGTATATTTATCGCGGCTAATCTCCATAAAAATATCTAATTTATACAGAAAATTTACTAAATCAGAGAGAAATGGCGAGGTTACAAACACTTGTTTTTTTATTGATTTTCGGAATATCTTGCAATGTCGTGGATCGTATAGAGCAGTCGAACGAAGATAAATTAAAATATAATAATCGCACGATACGTTCCCTGCAAGCCGAACTGAAAAGCGATACCCGCAAAGCTATCCGACAATTGGATGTAAAAGAGGCGCAAGAAAAGGCTGACCAGTGGTATAATGCTGAGATTTATGACAAAGCTTATTATTATTACGATTACGTTAATAGCAAAAAACCCTTGAATAAAGAAGTTGCTTATCGATTGGGGGTCAGTGCATTAGCTGTTCGTGATTACAAAAAAGCGCAAGAAAATCTACGTTTTTATATTGGCAAAAAAGGCTATGATGAGGCACGGTATCACTATGCTATTTCGCTGATGCACGTAGAAGAATATGAGCGTGCTATACAGCAATTTGACCGCTATATCGACGATGAAAACGCCGACGACGCACGCCTTGAACTCGCAAAACGCTACCGCGACGGAGCTACTTTTGCGGTCAATCCTCGTGTCAGCGAGTTCGATGTTGACCGATTATTTACGAATATCAACAGTGGGTATACCGAAACCGGACCTACCGCAGGGCAGGGCGAACAACTTATTTTTACCTACTTTGGAAAAAATGCGAAAAGCTCTATCCGTGTTGTTGGATTGGGCGGCATGGACGAACCTACACAGCTACCCGAAGTCATCAACAAACCCGACTTTATCAATAAAGACCCAATGGTTTCTTCTGCCAGAGATATGCTTTATTTTACGCGTTGTTACTATGGAGAATTGCCGGAGTGTGCCATATATCACGGAGAATTGAAACCGGACGGCAGTATCGAAAATGTCAGAAAACTCAACGAAGGGGTCAACCTACCCGGCTTTTCGAGTATGCACCCCACTATTGCAAAAAATGATTTTGGGCAAGAGATTTTATATTTTGCTTCTGACCGTCCGGGTGGCTATGGCGGTTTGGATTTGTGGTTTAGTATTCGACTGACCAATGGCAGATTTACTCGCGCCTACAACTGCGGTTCGCGCCTCAATTCGGATTATGACGAGGTCACGCCCTACTTTCATGAGGAGGAGCATGTCCTATATTTCAGTTCCAATCATCCTGAAACGATGGGCGGATTTGATGTCTATAAAGTCAAAGGTGAGAAGAAATATTGGAGCAAGACCCTTGCTGTCGGCGTCCCCGTCAATTCGAGTGCCGATGATTATTATTTCCGCTTACAGCCTGATTCTAAGGGCTTTCTGGTGTCCAATCGAAGCGGTGCGCCATTCGCCGATTATACCAATTGTTGTGACGATATTTATGTAGTGGAGAGTAAAGAGTTAGAGAGTGGAGAGTAATGAAAAATAATCTTTACCCTTGACTCTCCAACTCTCCCACTACTCCAAAGCGTTCAAAGACCTTTTCTGTGTGTGGTGCGTCTGCGAGTTCGGGGGTGAGGTCTTGTCCTGCCCAGTGTTCGTAATGCTTTCCGTTTCGCCATAGTCGGCTGCTGGTTACATCATAAATTTGCCCTTTGTATGCCACCCAAATTTCGGGTTTATCTTGTCCGTTTCTTAGGGCGAGTTGGCTTCGGGTATAAGTTTGCATATACTATATTTTTTTATTGCTAAATTGTTTGTAAGTTTTCTTGAAAAAACAAGAGACACCGAATACACTTTACGTATATTTGTGCGAATATGAGAACACGGATAAGTTTGATTGCAATGCGATTTTAAACTTAATTTTAAACTTAAACTTAATTTTAAACTTAATCTTAAACTTGAGAAGCAGCAAGATAGCAAGTTGGGTACGAATCAGTCGTAAAATACATCGAAAGGTTGCCTTTCCTGCGTTTATTTGCTTTTTTATCATTGCATTTACCGGTTTATTATTGGGTTGGAAAAAACATACAGGTGGTGTATTATTACCTGAAACACAGCGTGGTATCTCTGCCGATCCTTCAAAGTGGCTACCTGTGGATTCGCTCTACCAATTGGCAACCCAAGTTTTAAAAGACTCAGTTGCGGCAGAATTTTCACCAGAAATTGGCCGCATAGACATACGCCCCTCCAAAGGTGTTGCCAAATTTCTTTTCACAAATCACTATTGGGAAATACAATTGGACTGTACAACGGGTGAACCCCTTCAAGTTGCTCGTCGAAACTCTGACTTGATTGAGCGCATACACGATGGTTCTATTGTTGATAATTGGTTGAATATCAATGGTTCACCTTTTAAGTTATTATATACTTCGCTGGCAGGTTTGTCTTTATTAAGTTTTATTATCACGGGTGTGTTTTTATATTTTGGGGCAAAATGGGTGAAATTGAACAAAGTTCGAGAGCAAGAATCAAACATAGATAAGCGTTCAACATCAAAATAGCAAGCCAACGAATAATAAAATTCGATATTACATTAGAATAACAAGCTAAGATTTAATATTTTTGTGAATTATTAAATCCCTCCCCATTATAAAATTATGATTTTATGAAATATTCTGTCGATAAACAAGAAACACACACTATTTTTAGTATAAATGAAAGTAACCTCAATACCTTGATAGCACCTGATTTGAAATCAGAGTTCTACATCTTACATGATGCCGGAATTAAAGATTTAATTTTAGACATCAGCAATGTCAAGTACGTCGATTCGTCGGGCTTGAGTGCCATACTTACAGGACATCGTATTTGGAAGGCGATTGGTAGCTTTATATTGACCGGTGTGGAAAGTGATAGTGTGAAAAAACTCATCGAGATTTCTCGCTTAGAATCTGTACTAACGATAGTTCCTACTATTGACGAATCCGTTGACTATATAAAAATGGAGCAATTGGAAAGAGGACTAGAAGCGGAAAGTGAGTAAGTGCCAAGCACAAGTATCAAGTTCAAGTTCAATAATCAATTCGCTTTCAGCAAATTATTAAACGTTATTATTGAATTTGAACTTGACACTTAAACTTGAAATTCTCAATCAACCCACCTTTGTAATTTTCAACATATTCGTTCTCAGCCTTGATTTTAGTGGCATACTTCCTGTATTAATGACCACATCGCCAAACTGAACCAATCCGGCATTCTTCAAAATTTCCTGCACATCTCTTATCGTATCATCTGTCGAAGTAAATTTGTCGTAATAAAACGCCTTGATACCCCACACAAGATTCAGTGTAGCAAGTATATGTGTATTATTAGAAAATATATATATTTGTGCTTTCGGACGGCAGCGCGAAACCATAAAACCAGTATAGCCCGATTTGGTCATCCCAATAATCGTGCGCGCTTCTACTTCTTTTGCCAACTGGCAAGCCGTATAACAAATCGCATCCGACAGATAAGTCGGGGAAATAATATCGGGTGGCGTAGTACGGAAATAAATCCTCTCGTCTTTTTCCGCTTCGTGAATAATTTTGGTCATCGCTGTCACCACCTTCGTAGGGTGCATCCCAACCGAAGTCTCTGCACTCAACATCACCGCATCTGCGCCATCAAGCACCGCATTGGCTACATCAATAATCTCGGCGCGGGTCGGACTCGGATTCTTAATCATGCTATCCATCATCTGCGTGGCTACTATGACCGGACGACCTTTATCACGACACTTCTCAATGATGGTTTTTTGCAACATCGGCAAGCGTTCCATCGGTACTTCTACGCCCAAATCGCCTCGCGCAACCATCACACCATCCGTAGCATCTATAATGGCATTGATATTTTTAATAGCTTCGGGTTTTTCGATTTTAGCAATGATTTTAGCTGGGTGTTTTGCAGCTTTCAAATGTCTGCGAAGGTCGAGAATATCCTCATAACTCCTTACAAATGAGAGTGCTATCCAGTTAAATGGATGCTTTAACACAAATTCCAAATCCACCAAATCCTTCTTAGTCAGACAAGGCAACGAAATCTTCGTATGCGGTAAATTTACACCTTTATTCGACGACAATACCCGCCCGTACAAAACCTTCAATTTGACCGTATCGCGCTTATTCGTTTCGACTACTTCGAGTTCAATCTGCCCATCATCAATCATTACTTTTTCGCCTGCCTCCACATCTTCTGCGAACTTCGAGTAGCTCATATAGACCTTCTCTTTCGTCCCGATACACTCCTCAGTCGTAAAGGTCAATACATCATCTGGCGCGATTTCGATACCGCCGCCTTCCATCTTGCCCACACGCAATTTAGGACCTTGCAAATCAGCCAACAAGGAAACATGTAGATTATATTTATTATTAATATAAAGTACATGCCTGATAACTTTGAGGTGGTCTTCATGCGTACCATGCGAGAAATTGAGTCGGAATACATCCACTCCCGCATTGACCAAATCCAATAATTGCTCATATTGGCTACAAGCCGGACCCACCGTAGCTACTATTTTTGTAAATTGTTCTCGATTGACGTGCATAGATAATTTTAAATATTGAGTAAAACGAAATCCCGAACTCGTATCGGGAGATGAATTATGAATGACATAAAATCGTCCTTAATTCATAATCTGATATTTCTGAAAAGACTTAGTGTACAAGATACGTTAAGTCTATCGTTAATCTGCTAATTTCCGTAAAAAAGTACATATAAACGAACATTTTCAAGTTATCTTATAAAATTTAAGTCTAAGTGAAAGAAATTAAATAAATTGTTCCATAATGCGCCGCAATTTTTTCTTCTAAAGAATTCAAAAAATCGTTGCATAGCCATAGCTACGGAACTATTTTTTGTGTTTTTTAGAAGGGAAAAGAACAA
>Ga0209295_1000330_pt1 | contig 28508 bp, 22 predicted proteins | sample Porto_5metaG_FD_187428 | JGI IMG/M metagenome (GOLD analysis project Ga0209295, IMG submission 187428) | Marine algal microbial communities from Porto, Portugal - Porto_5 metaG (SPAdes) (version 2) | ecosystem: Host-associated > Algae > Red algae > Unclassified | place: Portugal: Porto... | reverse complement strand
ATCCTTTGAAATCCTTATCCCGAATCGGGGTTCGGGACAGGCTGTGCTAAGGCTATGTGCGGCTTTCAAAAAATCCTTAGACAAAAAAAATACTTCGCATTATGGGACATCTTATTTAATTTCTTTAACTTAGCAAAATTATTCATTGTAAAAATAAAAAAATACTTATGAAGTACGATTCAAAAAAAGATCTTCCCCCATATTTAGAGGGAGCTAAGGTGGCAAGAATGGAAGATGTTGAGGAGTTCTTAAAAACCGGAGAGTCAGACACTGTTCCTGATGAAGTAAAAAGTTTTGTTGAAGAGCTTGCACGGATAAAAAAAGAAGCCGGAGAGCCGCTTTTATTTACTAAAATTCCTTCATCAGAAGAAGAATAAAACTGTACTGTGATGCTTTTAGCCTGCCCAACATACAACATGGAGGCTAAAAGCGCTCGTGTCACATACTCCGTGCTACGGGGCGCAAGCCAGAGACGTTACGCTACCGAATCAGCGTAATTTCTCCACTAAACGGAATTGTACTCCCATCAATAAACTCAATTTCTGCATAATACACATATACCCCTGATGGCATGTTTTTTCCTTTAAACTTACCTGCCCAAGCATTTTCCGTACTATTTGGTGTGATATTTTGTGATTTAAAAACGACTTCACCCCATCGGTCAAAGATGCGTATTAGCTTCACATTTGTTACGGCATCGCTGCCGTGTATCATGAAGAAATCATTGACGCCATCGCCATTCGGAGAGAAGGCATTGGGGATGAAAATGGGTTGGGTTGTATCTACGAAAATGGTGACACTTGCACTCACGCTACATCCTGAATCTGTCATTACATTTAATGTATAAGTCGTCTGAAAAGTAGGCGCAACGGTAGGAGAGGGGCAGTCTGTACAACTCAAACTATCTTGCGATGACCACAAATATGTCACGCCATTCGCTTGCGAAATAGCCGTTTCCAACACAATCGAATCGCCAAAATTTATATTCGTATTTTCTATCAAATTAATCAATAGTTCAGCAGGAGAATCAACCGTGACGCTGTCGGTTTGTATGCAGCCATTGGCATCTTGTACGTGTACGTTGTACGTGTTGGCAGAGAGGGTGGGAAAGAGGTTGTTTGTGCTGTACATTTCTCCATCAAGCGAATACAAAAACGGTTCGCTGCCGTTGGTGACTTCGATGCTGATGCTGCCGTCATTCTCGCCGAAGCAAGTGACGGGGATAGAAGTAACTGCCATCGTTATTTCGGCTGTGGCGTCTATATTTACAGTGGCTTGCGTGATGCAATCGTTTGAATCTGTGATAGTTACGGCGTGCGTGCCTTGTGTGAGCATATTCGCCGAAGGCGTATTTTCATTATTATCCCATAAAAAAATATACGGAGAAATACCGCCGGAAACACTCACTGTAGCCGTGCCATCATCGCTGCTGCCGCAGGAAGTACTTGTCGAATCGCTTATCATTGCAAGCAATAAATCAGGCTCGGTGATAGCGATATTTTGGGTGAATGTACAGTCATTCGCATCGTTAAATGTGAGGTTGTACATGCCGCCGCTAAGGTTTTTTTGTGTATCGACAGGCGGTAAATTATTGTCCCAGTTGAAGGTATAGGGCGGCGCACCACCGGAAGGGGAGAGGTCGATTTGACCATCATTGATGCCGAAGCAAGTGATATCGGTTGCCGTAAAATCAAGGGTCAGGGCATTGGCGGGTTCATTGACCATAATGGTATTGGACACTTGACAATTATTTTTATCTGTAAGGGTGTAAGCGTATATGCCCGCCGCGAGGTTTATTTGGTTAGATTGAGGCGGTAAACCATTGTCCCACAGGTAAGTATATGCGCCTGTGCCGCCGTTGGCAGTGAGCATAATCGCACCTTCATTTCCGCCGCAGATGACGTTTTGTACCGTTGGAATGGCGATTAATTCATTCGGTGCTGTGAGGTCGACATTTACGGTGTTTTCGCAACCTACGGCATCTGTAACGGTGACTTGATACGCACCTGCCGGAAGATTTATTTGAGTGGACTGTGAAGGCAAACTGTCGTTCCAATTATACGTAAACGGTTCAGCCCCAGACGATACGACAATTTCTATCTGACCATCATTTTCTCCGAAACAAGAAATATCGCTCACATTGGTCGTCAATGCGAGGTTGGCGGTGGTGATGATTTCCGCGAAAGCGGTATTTTGACAATTATTAATATCTGTAACGGTCACATTATACGTACCGGGCAGCAAACTCATTGGATTTTGGACGCCGTCGAGGGCGTCATTGTCCCAATCGAAAGTGAAGGGTGGAGTACCGCCTGTGAGGTCGAGATTTATACTGCCCGTGGTACTGCCGCAGGAGAGCGGAGTGGGCGTCGCGGCGATGCTAAATTCTTCAATATTTACCTGAATTGTATTGCTCAATTCGCAGCCATCAGGCGTGGTAGCGACGACAGTATAAGTCGTGTTTTGAGTGGGCGAAGCAATGGGATTTGCAATGTTCGGATTACTCAATCCGGTGGTGGGCAACCATGTATAATTGATGTTAAGTGTAGGTTCTAACTCGCAGATGGTAAAGCGCGTATTGGGGCGGCGTGTGCTGATGTCTTCAACGTCTATAAAACAACCAATGTCATTGTCATCTTGTGCGTAAATGACTGAATTATAAGTAGTTTCGGTGTAAAAAACGTGGTCGTAATTTGTCCATGCGGTATTATCAAAACATATTTCTACAATCAAATTGGATGTACCGTCCCATTGAAATGGCGTGTCAAGTATATAGGTATTCCAATCGGTTGTTGGTGTCACATCGGCGGTATATACTAGGTCTAAATTTTGAGTAAAATCATCGCTATTTTGAAAAGAAAAGGTATTAGTACAGCCCATTTTTATGGTGAAATCACGGTAAGGCGCGAGACTGCCGACAACGGAAATATTTAGGGCAAATTCCGTCATCAAACCCGCCGTCAAACCTGCGTTTTCGAGGTCGATTCGAGTATATAAAATCTGTGTGCGCCCGTCGTGAAAAAAGCCGAGATAAGGCGTACCGGATTCATCGTCTTGGGGCGTTGGTCCGGTGGTCATAAAGCCATCGCCGACGGTAAATACTTGGGGTGTATTGGCGCAATTGGTGGGGAATGCACCGCAGGCATCGGTCGTGATTGGGACAGTGGGGATGTAGTCTGCATTGAGTTGGGAAGATGCGCCTGTACAGATGTCCACGACAGAGGGCGAGACGTCAAGCGTACCTTCTACTTGGATGTTTATTTCATCAAAAACCGTACACACGCCATCGTCGTATACGACGGTGTAAGTGATTGGTGCTGAAACATTTGCGATAGGATTTTTGATGTTTGGATCGCTCAATCCGGTGGCTGGCGACCATGTGTAAGTACCCGAATTGATGCTACCGACTTGGTTGGCATCAAGCTGAATTATGGCATCTGTACCGGGGCATATCAGGGTATCTGTCGCTTGGATTTGGACGCCCGGCACGAGTATTTCGTAACCCAAAACCTGAAAACCTTTAATCGGGCAAGCGTCATCTTCAATAATCATAGCAAAACTGTGGTTGCCAATGTCTTCGGACGAGGTCGCCCAATTGAAAGAGGCGATGATAGGATTTGTGCCGCTGACGGTGAGTGCTGCGCCGGGAATCGAGATGTTGAGATTGTCGATGACGCTTAGGGCATTGACGAAGTCGTTGTCGCTAATTTCGATGTCAAATGACAAGGTATTGCCGGAACAAACCTGAAAGGTAGCACCGTCAAATTCACCGCCGGAAATGTTGGTCGGAATGCCTGTGTCGGGGATGTTATTCATGCAATTGATGACCACCACTTGCATGTCGCGAATGGTCGAACCAATGAGCTGTCCATCACGGTATTCTTCTACTAAAACGGAAACAATACTTATTTGTATCTGGTTGGGTGTCAAGGTCATCTGCCCTGAATTGATATCGAAAGTAACTCCATTGGACGGGCTTGTAGTGATGGGATAAGTAGCATCCAATCCGGTGATATAAGGCACGGGATTGTTGGGCGCATTGAGCGGATCGGCAAGGGTGTAAACGAGCGAATCGCCCTCGACATCGAATACGCCGTGATTATAATTGAAGGGCTGACCCACGCAAATATACGGCACTGGCGGTGTGGTGAAAAAGGGCGAATTATTGCATTCGGCGTTGAGGTTATTGAGGAGAGACTCTACGTACAAATCATAATTATCGGCATTGGGAGAGTTGGTAATTGCGGCATTGCGGCAGCATAGGGCGTAACTTAAAATCCAATCCTTACATTTTTCAGGAAATGTATACACGCCTGTATAAATGTATTGTTCGACGCCTTGTAGTGCGCCGCCATTGCAGGTGCTATTGTCGAGTTGTGCTTCGCAGATCGGCGAAATTTCGGTCGAAAATGTGCTGTCGGTATTGACTATGGAATTGAGTGTTATCGAAGTCATAATGCCGCAGGTCGCAGAGCGAATATCAATTACAGGATTGCTGCTATTAATGCCCGGCGCATCGGTATTACTCGCGCAATCGCGGTAAAACGTGAGGGTGATTTTGTAGGTATTGCCATCTACGCAGGTGTAAGTGAGGTCTGCACCTACCGCATGAGAGGCTATTACTTTATTGGCAATGAGGCTAATAAATAATATCGTAAGTATGTATTTGATTAGATTCATAATGTAAAAACTTCAATTTCAATTTCAATTTCAAATTTCAAATTTTATTTTTCAACGAAGTTGAAATTGTTTTTGTTTTTGTTTTTGTTTTTGAGGTTGAGGTTGAGGTTGAGGTTGAAGTTGAAGTTGTTTTAAATTAGACCGAAACAGCGGCTTTGATGTGCGGGTGTGGGTCATAATCGATTAATTTAATGTCTTCGTATTTGAAATCAAAAATAGACTTTATCTCTGGATTTAATTGTACGGAAGGGAGTGGGCGAGGGTTGCGTTTGAGTTGGATTTTGGCTTGGTCGCGGTGGTTGAGGTAGAGGTGGACATCGCCGAAAGTGTGGATAAATTCGCCGGGTTGGAGGTCGCAAACTTGGGCGACCATCATGGTCAATAGGGCATAGGACGCAATGTTGAACGGGACGCCTAAAAAGGTGTCGGCACTGCGTTGGTAGAGCTGGCAGGAGAGTTTGCCATCGGCTACATAAAACTGAAATAAGCAATGACAAGGCGGCAATGCCATGCGTTCGATGACGCCCGGATTCCAGGCACATACGAGGTGGCGGCGACTATTGGGGTTATTTTTTATTTGATGAATGACGTTGGAAAGCTGGTCTATGGTTTCGCCGTTGGCGGTTTTCCAACGTCGCCATTGCTCGCCATAGACTGGGCCGAGGTTGCCGTTTTCGTCTGCCCAATCATCCCATATCCGTACTTTATTTTCTTTTAAATACTGAATATTGGTATCGCCTTTTATAAACCACAACAACTCATATATTATTGATTTTATGTGTAATTTTTTGGTAGTTAATAGTGGAAAGCCTTCGCTAAGGTCAAATCGCATTTGATAGCCAAATGTACCGATAGTGCCTGTGCCTGTGCGGTCGTCGCGCTTGATGCCGTTTTTGAGGAGGTGTTGGAGTAGATCGTGGTACTGTTTCATGTGCCAATGCTTGAATGCTTTTTTAATGTAAAATTAAAAAGTAAGTGAAAGAAAACTGTAAACTGGGCTTTGGACATTGGGTAATTAGGGAACTGGGTAATTAGGTAAATCGCTCATTATCAATAATTTACGTTGATTTGCATTTTATTTTAAATGAGTGCGTCACAAATCGGTGGTAAGAGAAGACGAAAAAAATAATCTACCCGTCTGAATTGTTCTTTTTTTTATATGTTTCACTTAGTGAAAGAAAATAAATAACTTGCCCCATTATGCTTGTTCTTTTCCCTTCTAAAAAACACAAAAAATAGTTCCGTAGCTATGGCTATGCAACGATTTTTTGAATTCGGCGCATTATGGAACAATTTATTTAATTTCTTTCACTAAATCTTCCTTACGTAGCTCGGCTATGCGCGTCAAATTTAGCCAAACATATAAAAAAAATAACTTCTTCATTTGGGGTAGATTATTTTTTTCCTCTTCCCTTAGCTGTTATGTTGCTCGCGTAATCAAAAAAATATTTATTTATCTATCTTATTTATTTCTTTTCATTGACAGCACAAAACCAAAATATTATAATGCTACAATTTTAACATTTGGTAAAGCAACTATATTTGCTTTCCGTAAGTCTTACATATAGATTTCCTTAGTAGTCATTCAAGTTAGGGAAGACGAAAAAAATAATCTACCCGTCTGAATTGTTCTTTTTCTTATATGTTTCACTTAGTGAAAGAAAAAAAATAACTTCTTCATTTGGGGTAGATTATTTTCTTCCTCTTCCCTTAATAGTGTCGAGTAATTTGGCGAGATTTATCCGACACTATTAACTTGAATGACTACAGCTATTCTCGCTTTGGGTGTTTAACAATTCGTAAAATATTGATTATTAATTAAATCCATTATTTGGGAAATATGACATTAAATTGATTATTTTGTTGTTAATCAAATTAATATATAATCAAAAACCTTTCATAGCGAGAATGGCTGGAATGACTACTAAGGGATGAAAATATATTTTAATATGTTGCATAGACATATATTTTTTACAAAAAAATAATTTTATGTACGCAACTTTTTAAAAAGTTGCCCGTATAATCTTACACAACGAAACATCAGCGTTTAAAATTCAATTCTCTTAACAACATCAGCAAACTAAAAAGGCTTAAAAAGTCGGATATGTGTGCTAAGAAATCCACTGGTTTATGTGCATTAAGTATACAAAACTAATCGCTTTACTTGCTCTCGTTTTCTCCATATTGCCCTATTCTATTGGGAGTATTGGAGCTCAAGATTTGAAATATAATGTTGCTGCTTTAACCATGGATAGCAATGCTATTCGCGAATACAAAAAAGATGCAGCAAGGCTCGCACTTGGTTATGTTTTGAATGGTCGCAGTCCTATAAGTATAGGTTTGGACATACCTCAAGACATACAAGACAGTCTTTTCAACGCACTTACGGCAATACACAACTCAAGTGACCCATACGCAAAAAAAGCTTCCACAATGGGTATACACACTAAGCCCAAACCTAATTATATCGACCGTATAGTAGTTGATTGCACTCCTGACGCACCATTGACGAAATACCTTCGTTCAGGTGGTACAAGTACTGCCAACCCCGAAATAAATGCCTTATTGGATCAATACAAATTGGAAATAGACAATTATAATAACGAAGAAAATTCATTCGACATATCAGCTCCTATCCCCATCAATATGTGTAAACTCGCAATAATACTCTCCAAACTTGACGATGGTATCGAATACACCGAAGTACCCGAAGCAGACGAACCCAATCACAATATCGAAGCAAGTCACAAAGGCAACGATATCTGGATAATTACCTTTACAAAAGAAGAAAACGACACCCAAGAAAAATGGTCATTCAAAGTAGATGATAATGAACAAGTACAGTATTTGGCAGAGTAACAACGATTCGCCACACTCAACACGGCTTTAGGGATTTTAACAACATATTTATTTAGAGGGATGAAACCTGGCTGGATTTACTTTCCAGTCAGGTTTCTTATTTTTTAGGAGAAAAAATGAGTAAAGTATCAGGAACAAAATAAATGTATATTAGACTTTATTTAGGAATATTTTGTATGCAGCTAACATTGTCTTTTTCCGATACTCTTCCCCTATTTTTCGCTCCGTACCGTAGGGTATGCAGCTCAAAATGAGGCTCGATTATCGAAAAAATACAAAATTCCATGCATACAAAATATTCCTAAATGAAGTCTATTCTCGACTTATTCTTTTTCCTTTATACTTCACCAAATTTTCCTTAAAGACAGTGAGTATTCGCGTCAAATTTGGTTCGTCTAAAGAAAAAATAACGACGCAAAGAATGTACATTTATTTAATTCCTGATACAAATAGACTTTATTCTAAAATAATTTGTAAAATTTGACTTGCTTTTTAAACCCAAAATTTTCAAAACTTCTTATCTTTACGTTTGTTACATTATGAATTTAGATTTACTTTAGAGCATGTTTAAATTTTTTCTGCCTGAAAATCAATACCTTATGAACTTGACTTTACATCAAATCAGTTGCTTAGGGAAGACGAAAAAAATAATCTACCCGTCTGAATTGTTCTTTTTCTTATATGTTTCACTAAATCTTCCTTACGTAGCTCGGCTATGTGCGTCAAATTTAGTGAAAGAAAAAAAATAACTTCTTCATTTGGGGTAGATTATTTTCTTCCTCTTCCCTTATCTCAATAAACGCCTTCTTTGATGCTTTGTCAAAATCATCCGGATAGCTATCGGTATTGATTTTCAGTTTGTAAAAATTTAAACATGCTCTTAAATAACAAACGTAACACAGACATTCTTATCTGTGTTATGTACTAAAATAAAAAATACTTATGGCTTTTACACTTCCTGATTTACCGTACGCACACAATGCATTGGAGCCTCATATTGATGAGAAAACCATGCAAATCCACCATGGCAAACACCACAACGGGTATACCACTAAACTCAACGGCGCTATCGCTGACAGCGACTTGGAGGGTAAATCTATTGAAGATATTCTCGCGGGTGTATCGAAGCACTCTGACAGTGTACGCAATAATGGCGGCGGATTCTACAATCACAGCCTCTTTTGGAGCGTAATGTCTCCTGATGGCGGCGGCACGCCTACGGGCGATTTGGGCGATGCTATCAATAAGGCATTTGGTTCTTTTGATGGCTTCAAAGACGCTTTTAGCGCAGCTGCCAAAACGCGATTTGGTTCGGGTTGGGCGTGGCTCATCGTGAAAGCTGACGGCACTCTCGCCGTTACTTCTACGCCGAATCAAGACAATCCTTTGATGGATATTGCAGAAGAAAAAGGTACGCCCGTTCTCGGACTCGACGTTTGGGAGCATGCCTACTACCTCAATTACCAAAACCGTCGCCCGGATTATGTTAGCGCCTTTTTCAACGTCATCAACTGGGATGCAGTGAGCAAGCGTTTTGCAGCGGCTAAGTAGGGTTTGGTTGATTGGTTAGGGAAGAGGAAGAAAATAATCTACCCCAAATGAAGAAGTTATTTTTTTCATATGTTTGGCTAAATTTGACGCGCATAGCCGAGCTACGTAAGAAAAATTTAGTGAAACATATAAGAAAAAGAACGATTCAGACGGGTAGATTATTTTTTTCGTCTTCCCTAACCTTTCATCATCAAATAAAAAATGTCCAACATCGAAAGATGTCGGACATTTTTTTCTATAAAACTATCGTCTATGGGCTACTGACTACGGACTATCAACTACTTCAAAACATCCAATTTCAATGTCTTTCGTTCGTCTGGAGATACGACTTCTACAAGATAAAGTCCCGCTTGCAAATGACTCACCTCTATGCGTTCTCTTGCTATCGAATTACTTTCATGTGTCCATTGATATTCGGACAATTGTCGTCCTTGCATATCGTAAATACGGACATTGACATCGCCGCCTACCGCCATTTGTAGGCTCAATTCTACGTAATTACTCGTAGGGTTTGGCGCAATAGAAATGCCCGAATCTCGCGTCTCCAATCTCAAAGAATGAATGTCCGAATATTCGTAACTGCCGTCTTTATCCACCATTTTTAGCCGATAATAGGCGTAATTTCCACTGGTTTTTGAAATATCATCTTCGTAAATGTAGTTGATTTCTTCCAAAGATTCGCCTGCGGCTGCAACTGTGCCTACGCGCATGAAGTCTTCATTATCCGTTCTTCTTTCTATTTCGTAATAATCGCTGTTATTCTCCGTAAGGGTTGTCCATGCGAGTTGGGCGGTTTTGTTATCAGTAGATTTTACGGTAAATTCGGCGAGTTCGATGGGGAGGAGAATAAACCTATTCAGAGTAAACATTTTGTCCGCTTCATACGAAACTTCACCACATCTATGCAGAGGTATCGAAGCCTCCGTAATATCTATATTGCTGAAATTGCCGACAAGAACAGGTCCCGCAAACGTATCAAATACTCCCATCGCTGAAACCACTCCATCTGTTATTAAGGTGTAGTTCGTAGCAGTTACATACGTATCAGTAATATTAAACTGCTTGCTGTTTATAGCATGTACCCTGTTTTCGGCACTAATGATTAAGTTATTGAATTCAAATAATTCAACATCAGAAGAAGCAGTAGCCGGGTCGTAGAGAATATCGTGTATGCCTACTATTCGGGGTATCTCCCATTCATTAATCTCGTAAAGAAGGGGGTGACCGAAATTAAATTCATCTTGTTGTACAATATCTCCAGGGTAATACCACTGACCATCACGATAAGCACACAAACTATCTTCACCAATTAATAATACAGTTTCATAGCTTTCTAATTGGTTGACCGATGATATGCTACCATGCGGAGGCAGGAACTCTACCACCAATTCATCCCAAAAAATCAATCCCTCTACTGTATTTGGGCTACCCACAACCTGCGTAAAGTCACCACCAATAGCGAGTTGGTCATGATAAACTTCAAAGGTATTGACAGCCCCATTGACTTGTAGTACTTGTGCGGCATTTTGCCCGATACAATCTTGTGGTGTCGTTGACCAAGTCGTCCCATTCCACGTTACGAGATTAGCGATACTATTGCCATCTACCGAAGTAAAATCACCGCCGACATACAGTTGGCAATCATACACGACCATGTCTTTGACAATTCCGCCCATATCGCCCGTTTGAATACCTACCCAATCTGTGTCGTTCCAATAAGCGATATTATAAAAATTTGTTCCGACTAACACGAAATCACCCGCAACATAAACTCGCCCATCATAGTATTCAATATCGTACACCGTGCCTTGAATCGAATTGCCATAACTAACATGAATATTATTATTATAACCAAAAATAGCTGCCGTTTGTATATCGTTATCCGCATCATATTGCAAAAAACTACCACCGAACAATATACCATGTCCGGGTATTTCAGCCATTGTTTTTATTTCTTGCTGGCTCAATGGTTGGACAGCATCACTATATTGAGGAACACTGGCAAATTCATCCGTATAATAACAAATAGTCTCGCTATATGCCGGCTGTATCCAAGCCAATTCGTCCTTCGTAAAGCCATTTTCACTTGCCCATTGATTCAATTTAGGATAATTCATTTCATGGATAAAAGCATAATTTTGTTTATTGGAAATGTGATGTGCGAGCTGCTCACCGCCACTCGTAAGCAGCAAATGCCCGACCGCACAAGCCGTCCCAAAATCATCAATGAAATAAGGTTGGCGGTCTGCGTGACGGGTATTTATCGGAAATTGTCCTTCATTCCAATATTCGACCAATGACTTGAGGTTGCTCTTTCGATTGGCAAATTGTTGGATAGTTAGGTGGTCGGAAGAACGCTTGTTTAAGATAGATTCTACCAGTTGCAAATGGAGTTGAATCCGTTCCTCATCAGTGTTAAATTTCATGGGGATGGTCAACAGGTCTATCGGTACATCTTTTTGTTGATTCCATTCTTTATTGATGGAATTTAGGTGGTCGATTAATGGGGCACTCTCGTTGTATGGTACGAGGTCACTATTAGCAAATAAAATAACTGAAATGAACTGAAGAAGAATTAAGCAGGTTAAATGAATACGTCGCATAATAATGTGGTTCTGCGTAAATAGAACTATTTAAGTTTAAGTACAAGACTAAGTTTAAGTTTAAATCAAAAAAAAATTGGTAATCAGTTTTTTATTTATAAATTAAATCTAATCCGTCTAAATACTTATGGAATATTTTAAATAATTTTATTTACAATGTGAATAATACCAAAATAACAATCAATGCAAATTGGTCAGTAACAAAGGTTGTTGGAGAATTACTGTTTAGAATTTAAAATGCTAATCTACTTTCGAAGTAGTTTCTGAAAAGGTTTTTGTTTGATAATCTTTTTGTAATTATACTTGTGTTCTGGAGAATGAATAAATGAATTATCCATTTTATATAGAGATGTATTTATAGATAAAATCGTTGCATAGGAAGATGTGATTAGTCCATAGTGCGTAGTTGATAGTCCGTAGTAATACCCTCTCACTTAAAAGGCGACCCATCCTGATGCAGTCGCACCAATTTGGAAGATAACCAATAGCCCAAGACCAATAAGACCAAAGCCAAGCCCGCCAATGCTGGATAATATTGCTGTAAAATAAAGAAATCGTAAGCACCATGCCCCAGCACCGCCAAGCCTATACCACGAAAGTATAAGCGCGGACGTTCGTAGACTTCAAACTTAGCTATTCCTACAAAATAGCCCATAATCACCGCCAACATGCCATGCGCAGGCACTGCGGTAAACATGCGTACAAGTCCTGTTTCCCAGCCGTTTTCGAGTACATATTGTGCATTTTCGGCAGTCGCAAAGCCCATCGCTATGACGACCGCATACACAATGCCATCCATGGGTTCATTAAACGCCTTTTCGCGGAAAATATATCCGCGCAGCACCAAAAATTTCAGTACTTCTTCCGTAAAAGCGACCACCACAAAAGCATCTATCAGCGTAAATATAATAGTTGGCATATCCACCGTCATTAGATACGCGCTACTGCCCAAAAATCGCTCGACATGATACGCCACCCATACCAATGCAGCTCCTAAGCTAAAACAAATAGCTAGTTGCCACCAAGGTTCTTTCTCGTACTTATCCATCCTGTAAATCAGAAAGCTGATTGTCAAGCCCGGAAAAATAGCGAGCAGAAAAAGGAGTATTTGCGTAGTACTCATAGCGTAAAGATAAAAAATTCAACTTCAATTTCAACCCCAATTTCAAATTTAAACATGCTCTAAGTTCTATTTGAATTTGAGGTTGAAATTGATGTTGAAGTTGAAAAAGTGTTTTTATATAAGCACAAAAAAACATACATTTGTCTATATGAATGTAGTCAATCGTTGGCATGTAATTGTCAATCCTGCCGCCGGAAATTGGAAGGCACAAAAAAAATGGGATGACATCTCTCGTTTATTGGGTGAGGCAGGTATTGAATTTGATTATACAATATCAACTGGGCGCGGCGATGCTACCGATATAGCGCAGCGAGTCGTCAAAATAGGTTATCGCAAAATCATAGGCGTAGGCGGTGATGGTACGAATAATGAAATCCTCAACGGCATCATGCGTCAAAAGGCTGTGCCGTCGGGCGATGTCATCTATGCGACCATTCCTGTCGGCACGGGCAATGATTGGATTCGCACGCACCGCATCCCGAAAAATACCCGAAAAGCCATAGGCATCATTAGAGTCGAAAATACAATTCGGCAAGATGTCGGCTTGGTCAGCTATCTGAATGATGGGCAACAAAAAGCGCGTTATTTTATGAATGTAGCAGGTATGTCTTACGATGCTATTTGCACGAAAGCTTCTGAAGACAGGGGTATTTTTGCTAGCAATAAAATCTTGTATTTATACCTGTTATTCAGTTGTTTGCGTGGATTCGTAGCACCTCGCGGACGGGTGTTTTTTGATGAAAAAATAGACGAAGACAATTATTATTTGATTAACGTTGGTATCTGTCGATATTCGGGCGGTGGCATGCAGCTTGTCCCCCACTCTATTCCTGATGATGGTCTGTTCGCGCTCACACTTGCGCGAGATTTGAGCAAACCAGAAGTCATCAAAGCCACACCTATTTTATATAATGGAAAAGCAGGCAAACATCCCAAAGTTGACCTTTATCACGCCAAATCCATTCGGGTAGAAAGTGCAGAAAATGAACAGATATTATTAGAAGTGGATGGAGAGTTTCTCGGTGGTACGCCTTCGGAGTTTACTTTGTTGGAAAAGGCTTTGAGAGTGGTTGTACCTTGATGGGGTTATAATTTTGAATGAGTGAATGAATAACATAATGTATTCATTCACACATTCAAAATTCATTCACTGTTAGTGCATCACAAATTTGTAGGCACTAACTATGTAATCGCCTTTGAAAGCTGTGAATACGTACATTCCTGTACCCATTACACTGGCATCAATTCTAAAGTTATTGATACCTACTTCGAGGTTTTCGGTACCATAACGTACTTTTCTGCCCATGACATCGTAGATGAAATAGGTGACTTGGTCGGAGCCATCATTGGTGATGGAAACGTTGATCATATTAGCACTCGGATTTGGACCGATAGAAAGGATGCTAAAACCGGAAACATCGTTGCGTTGTACGTTAGCTAAGTTGGAATAATCTGTACCTCCTGATATATCTTGCATTGCAAGTCTATAATAAGCTGCACCTGTAAGGGGCGCACGGTCGCGAAACTGATACTCTGTAGTACTCTGAGAGTTTCCAGCACCATCGACCCAACCTATTTCAGTAAAATTGACACCATCTGACGAACGCTCTATACCAAAGCCGAGGCTATTAATTTCGGTCGCTGTAGCCCAATAAACAAGATTTGTAGTGGCTTCGGCTATACCTTTAAAATAAATAAGTTCTACACTGAGCGTAGAATTTTGAAAGTCTCTTTTTTCTTCGCATTCCGAGTTGGCTTCTCTCACGTAAGCCATGCCTTGGGTCGGTGTATTAAATATCGTATTATTTGTCTGCCAGCCTTCATTTGGGTTGATAGAATATTCGAGTACGCCATCACTAATGGTCGAACTTATTGTGATTTCGTTTGGCACATCTGTATTGACTTCTACGATTTGGGGTGTTTCGAGTACTTCAAATAGTTGCTCGTTATTTCCAAGTGCATAACAGTACTCGGAATTGTACTGGCAGTTTTCAGGAAGCCCGCCGACCATCAGGCCGAGTAGGTTGATTTGTTGTGTAAAACCTTCTACCGAAAACGAGACACCGGCGTTTCCGCCAGAAATTTGCAAAATATTCCAGACATCATTGAGGTTGTTGACATCTTCGCCGCTATCTATGCCAAAAGCAGATAAGTTTGTACAAAAATTTTTGGCTATAGTTTCTATTGCTGCGCAACAAGATTGCCCTGTCGAAGAGCTATTATTGATAATAACATTAATTAGGCTACGAAATTCATTGATATCAAAGGCAAAAGGACGAACTGCAAAACGTTGGCCATAGGTCAAACCCATATTTTCGGGTACGAAAATACCGTTTTGGCTGATACCAACTATCATATTACCCAAGCCATCTTCGGCTAAGGCATCCACATTGATGACAAAAAATTCGTTTTGAGGTAGGTTCGATGAAAGATTCATCGTCAATTCGGTCGTAGGTTCGCCTTCACACAATTTGAGTGGCGCTTCAGTTGGTAAAATTTCTGAACTAATACTTCCACAAGTACTATTTTGAGCGGAAGCTCCAGTCAGTAATGTACAGAAAGAGAGTAAATGTAGTAGTTTCTTCATGATACGAAAGTAGTGTGGTGTCTATTTAGAACAAAGTTATTCTTAGTGAAAGAAATTAAATAAATTGTTCCATAATGCGCCGTAATTTTTTCTTCTAAAGAATTCAAAAAATCGTTGCATAGCCATAGCTACAGAACTATTTTTTGTGTTTTTTAGAAGGGAAAAGAACAAGCATAATGGGGCAAGTTATTTATTTTCTTTCATTTAAATATTAATCATCATAGGAACGCGGGATAAATAAGTTCACTATCTTGGGTAGGTTATTTTGTACTTAGTTTTGGTCTTGAAAGCAGGCGTTTATCTGGATAAATAACTGATTTCAAGGCGAAAAATAAGCAGCCAAATGGTAAAGTTATTTTTGCTGCGTTCCATAGATGTTTGGTAAGGGAAGACGAAAAAAATAATCTACCCGTCTGAATTGTTCTTTTTCTTATATGTTTCACTAAATCTTCACGTAGCTCGGCTATGCGCGTCAAATTTAGCCAAACATATAAAAAAATAACGTAACTACTCAGGTACTCTAAAAATTGACATTATTAACTGATAATCAATTATTTATAATGAAAATTATAATTATTTAAATTTAATTAATTAGTTTTTATATTTTATTTAATTAACTGACTTAAAGTTACTTGCTTAAATAATTAATATTTTAAAATTATAATTTATAAATAATTATTTTTTGTTAATTGTTGATATTCAAGCTTTTTGACCACCTGAGTAGTTACAAAATAACTTCTTCATTTGGGGTAGATTATTTTCTTCCTCTTCCCTAAGCAGATTTTCTTTCACTTAGCGTTCTATTAAAGGATAGACGTATTTGCTTACAAATTGGTTGTATCACAAAGATAAAAAAGAAACATAGTTCTTTTAGCGTTGTTGTTTCGTAGTGTTTTAGTGTAGGAAAACTACGACACTAAAACACCAACAACACTAAGTGAAAGAAATTAAATAACATGTGCCATTATACTCGTCTTTTTTCCGTCTAAGAATCCTTTGAAATCCTTATCCCGAACGGGGTTCGGGACAGGCTGTGCTAAGGCTATGTGCGGCTTTCAAAAAATCCTTAGACAAAAAAATACTTCGCATTATGGCACATCTTATTTAATTTCTTTCACTATACTTTATTTAGAAAAATTTTGTATGCAGCTAACTTTGTCTTTTTCCGATACTCTTCCCCTATTTTTCGCCCCGTACCGTAGGGTATGCAGCTCAAAATGAGGCTCGATTATCAAAAAAATACAAAAGTTCCATGCATACAAAATATTCCTAAATAAAGTCTACTAATTCCTATTATCTTGTACAAATTTTAGGTCGTATTGTTTTTGGTATTCATTCCATGACATTGGATTTGTTTTTGGGGTTTCTTCTGCTACATAAGTCAAGACTTTGTGCATTTTTATCGGCGTTAATGCCCCTGAAATCCGCTGCTCAAGCGTCAAATCTTCGCTCAAAAATACACTCGTAGGATAAGAAAGTTTTCCATCCATGAGCGATGCTGCGAATTGATGATAACCTCTGTTTTGATAAGGCATAAATACGTGCGTGACGCCATTGTGCGTAAGTGGTTCTTTGCGCTCGGCATTAAATTTTATGGGATAAAAATGTTCGTTGAGATAATTGACCACTTGCGGGTCGCTAAAGGTCGTTCTATCCATATACTTACACGGACCACACCAATCGGTATAAATATCAATATAAAATTTCTTTTTATACACTGTATTTGCCGCAACTGCGTCTTCCCAAGTGTACCAATTGACTTGTGCAGGCGGCGAGGTAATTGTCTCTGTGGTGGGTATAAATTTGAAAGCCATCAGACCAAACGTAAGGGCCAGACAGCACACAGCAAATATAATTTTTTCCATTGAAAATAGGTAATTGTGAAATTGAGTAGTTGTTATTTTATGCTAAAACTCGCCTTGGGAATTAGGCGTTTTTCCGTAGTGTAGAGAAAATTCATGAATTTTCTCTACACTACGAACCGAGAGATGGTCAATTCCGAAAAAGAATCCGTTAACCTGGTTTTCCGGTTTCCAAAACCCAGTACAGTATTTCGTTTCTAATTTTAGTTCCGTGATGAATCGCCCGAATTACCTTTGGACAAACCACCATCCTGTCGAGGTCGCTGTTGTGGCTTAGTCTCTATCATCTCAATAGTCGCACCTTTGGTCGTTTTCCTCGGTTGTCTTACCTCAAATTCCTGTTCATACTGCTTCCATGGTTTGGGGTTTGTTTTTTCCTTTTCCTCTGCCAAATAGGTCAATACTGCGAGCATTTTATTGGCATCCAGATAACCCGGAAGGCGTTGGTCTACCTTAAAATCTTCGGTCAAAAAAACCGTAGTCGGGTACGATAGTTTATTATCGAGCAATGCCGCGGCGAGTTCGTGGTAGCCCTTCTTACGCAATGGTTTGTAGTTGAATGTATAACCTCCAAACGTAATCGCCTCTTTTTGTTCGGCGTCCAATTTTACAGCATAAAAATGCTCATTAAGATATGCAACCACTCTCGGGTCGCTAAAAGTGGTTTTGTCCATGCGCTTGCACCAGCCGCACCAACTCGTATAAATGTCTACAAAAACCTTTCGTTTCTCCTTTTTATTCGCAATTACGGCTTCCTCCCATGTATACCATTTTATTTTTTCTGTCGCTGTGGTATCTGCCAATTTGAATGCAAACGACCCCATTACCAGTGTAAAAAAGAACAATGTGCTTAGTAGTTTTCTCATTATCTTGTATTTAAATTAAGCTGTGGTTCATCGCCAAGCCGATAAGTTCTAATGTCCACCATAACACTATGAAAAGGTGTACTGTTGACTATCGGCTGACTCATTTGATTAAAGTCTTGTTAAAGTGTTTATGCTTGACTATAAATTATTTATCTATGCCCAACAAACAATGTTATGCCACGTTTGTTAAACCTTCATTATACGCATAAAACAAGTTAACAGAACACATTCATTTGCTTTGTAATGAATTGATAATCAAAAATATAATCGGGTGCAAGATGCTCATTTTTAATTTCTTTCCTATTACAAATCCAAAATCAGACCAAATTTACAAAAATTATAACGGAATGAAAAAAGTCATTGTTGCAATAGGGGGTTCGAGCGGTGCTATTTACGCCAAAATACTGTTGGATAAGCTCCAAATGCTTTCTACCCAAACCGCAGCCGTTGGTATCGTGATGAGCGATAATGCTCGTTATAATTGGCTACACGAACTCGGCAACGAAAGCTATAAAAATTACCCTTTCGATTTCTACGAAAAGCAAGATTTCATGGCGCCATTTGCCTCCGGTTCTGCCAAGTATGAAACCATGATGGTCTGTCCTTGTTCGATGGGCGTCTTAGGGCGTATCGCTACAGGCATCTCCAATGACCTCACTACCCGCGCCGCCGATGTCATCCTCAAAGAGCGTCGCCGCCTCATCCTCGTCACTCGCGAAACCCCACTCAGCCTCATTCACATCAACAACATGAAAACCATCACCGAAGCCGGCGGCATTATCTGCCCCGCCGTGCCGTCTTTTTATAGTCGCCCAACTACACTAGAAGAAATCGCCGCCACCGTAGTAGACCGCGTACTTGACCTCGCAGGATTTGACATAAAAACCTACCGATGGAGCGAAAGTAATGGTTAATGATTAATCATTAATCATTAGAAAGTTTTCGTTAGGAATTAATCATTAATCGTTAACCATTAACCATTAGATAAATAGATATTAAAAACTACCGTCAGATTCCCATAAATATCTTCCAAAGTTATCGGTAAAATTCTGTGTATTGCCTCTTTTTTACTTGCCCAAGGATCTTCAATGATATGCGGGTCGCCTTTAAAATAAATTTGAGAAATCAATTCGCGGCTACCCTCTGCCGTCACTCGAAAATGAATATGGGCAGGGCGATACAATGCGCCATTCAAGTATTTCCCCGGCAAGATGGTTTTGAAAGAATAATCACCCTTTGCATCCGAAAACCACTTGCCACGTAGTTGGAAATCTTTGGAATGATTATCGTATTCACCTTCAGTGTCGCAATGCCAGATTTCGACCATTGCATTTCCTGTCGGTGTCACGCAATCCGAGCCAAATACCTTGCCCTTCAGCTCCACCACCGTGCCTTTCAAGTCCTTACTTGTCAAGTCATTACGTACAGGAACATTCGGGCGGTAAAAAGGACCTAAAATATCATTCGTCGTTTCGCAATCTCCTTCAAAATCATCGCCAAGCGGTCTGACTTGACCAAAAATCGACACCGAAAACGCCGTTAGAGAACTCGCCACTAAAAATTCCTTTCTATTCATTTTTTTAATTTTAAAAAAGATATGGGCTACCCTTTAAACGCACAAAGTCCATTATGGAGTCTTAATTAAATACTAAACTATTATTTCGGATGATGTTCGCAGCTCATCGTTCATCATTCATAGTTCATCATTAAGTCAGGTGTGTAAGGCTTCCCTTCCAGCATTTCCACATAATTGACTTCGCCCAATCGTATTTTGATAGGAAACTTGAAAGTCTTTTCCAGTTGTACTTCTAATTTGCAGAAAATAGCGAGGTCTTCGTAACAATATGCCTTGGGTATCGCGGTGGTTTGTAGCGTGGCGAATGGATTTTTCGGCGGCGAAATAATTTCGGTTTTCGTAGCATCTACGAAAAGAGAAGGTCTTCCTTCGGGCGTTAAGGTAAAGCGTGATTGGGCATCCGCTTGGGAGGCGATTAGTAAAAACAGAATTAGGGCTGCGACAGAATTAAAATTTTTCATCACTACATTTTTCGAGCGTCTCCTTCACCTCATCATACGAAACATAGCCGTAATTATTTCCCCACGAATTATTCACAAAATTAATAATATTAGCGATTTCTATCTGGCTAAATGTCTTATTACCAGGCATTTCATGGTTATAAGGCAAGCCATTCACCACGATTTCCCCTTTCAAACCATTCCGAATAATACACGGCAATTCCGCCTGATGTTGTTCCAAATAATCCGAATTTTTCAAAGGTGGAATCAAACCCAAAAGTGCTTCGCCGTTTTCCTGATGACAATTTTGGCAATAATTTTCGTATAATAATTTGCCTTGTTTATAAGGATTTGAATCACATGATGTCGGCAAAATACATACACACATCAACATAAAAATAAGCATCACAAAAGTGTACGTTTTAAAGCTTTTATAATACATCAATTTTTTATCTATAAAATTCTTCATTCAAAATAATTCTCATAACAAACGTAGCGCAATACTTCCAGTTCGCGCCTCACGTATATCGAACTAATGCAGAACGGGCTGGAAGCACCGTTTTACGTGCCGCGAACTGGAAGTATCGCGCTACCTAAATCAAAATTCTTCAGCCAGTAATTTATCTATATCCTTTAAAAGTTGTGTCACCTGTTTTGCGTCCGTCCCATCAGCAAAAGCGCGTATACGTTTCTGCCTGTCTGCCAATATGATTTTGCCGCTATGTGTGATGCCGCCGGGTTCGTCAGCATCTTCCATTGCAGATATGAAATAGGCATGTGCCATATCGTACAAAGCCTCTTTTTCGCCCGTTACAAAATGCCATTTATCGCCTTCGAGTTGGAGTTTTTGGGTATAATCGAGTAGCTTTTCGACATTATCGCGCTTAGGGTCGAGCGTGTGCGAAACCAACAACAGGCGGTCGTCTGATTGGTATTTATCGTAAATTCGGCGCATCTGTGCTTTCACCGTCGGGCATATCGTCGGGCAACTTGTGAAAAAGAAATCCGATACATAAATCTTACCTTCAAAAGTCGCAGGCGTGACCGCTTTTCCGTATTGATTCGTAAAATTGAAATCGGGAATCGTGTAGTAAATTGTATCGCTGACCACTTCGCCGTTTACCGTTTTTTCGGCAATATCCCTTTCTCCTAAAATCGGCAAAGGGCTATTATCTACCTGACATCCAGCTAACAATACAATTAGAGTAAATGATAAGTATATTTTAAAAGAACAAAAACGAAATAACATTAAAATTATTTTTATTTAAATTAAAACAAATACAAAACATAAAGAGGCACATGCTGACCGAAAACTCCGTAATGACTGCTTTAGTATCAGGAATTAAATAAATGTACATTCTTCGCGTCGTTATTTTTTCTTTAGACGAACCAAATTTGACGCGAATACTCACTGTATTTAAGGAATATTTGGTGAAGTAGACTTTATTTAGGAATATTTTGTATGCATGGAATTTTGTATTTTTTCTATAATCGAGCCTCATTTTGAGCTGCATACCCTACGGTATGGAGCGAAAAATAGGGGAAGAGTATCGGAAAAAGACAATGTTAGCTGCATACAAAATATTTCTAAATAAAGTCTAGTATAAAGGAAAAAGAACAAGTCGAGAATACTTATAGGCATTCTACTAAATTAAACCCCAAAAGTACGACTAAAGTTGACATCAAAATGTTATTTTACGCCCAAATTGACGAATTGACGAATTGACGAATTGTTAAAAAACGTCAACTCATCAAAGCATTATCGCATTATATAATTTAAGCACTTAAGTATTGGGAAAAAGCATTATCACTCGCATTATGTCGAGTATCGAAGTTGGAGAAATTGGGATGATTCGCGACAGTAAGCGACTCGAAGCAGGCGATTTTTGTACGGTGGATATTTCTACGGTATTGGGTCGCAAGCAGCCCGTAGTGTGCAGCCTGACGCAAATGGAAGGTTATGATTTTAGGGTGCTTTCGATGCGGACGCCACTCGGTAAGGTGAGCAATGTAGCAGCATTGGAGGAGCGTTATGGGATGTTTAAGTTTCCTTATGAAAATAATTCCCAAACGGTACGCCTCTGTTATGATGCGGATGCGGCTGACTTGTACGGCGTCTATATGCGTGTAGATTTGCCGGTGCTGCCCGACGATAAGAATGGCGAAAACTCACTGAGTGCCTATGAGTTAAATGAATCACTCAAAGCACTCATCGAATGTGCCGATATGACAGAACGCCTTGTTTTTTATCAGCAAGATATCGACATGAAAGCCATGCGTATCGACAGCCGACAACTCGATAAAGCCAATGATACCCTGCGTCAGGGAGTTTCTACGGTCAAACTATCAGGCGATTGGCGATTGGCTTGGAACAAGCAGTATATTCAGATTTTTCATTTGATAGAAAAAAAAGCCGATACACAAAGTCAACTATGGGCGCGAAATCACCGCACTCCATTTATCAAATTTTTGACTGCCCAACAAAAAACAGAAGCCTCTCTCAGCTACCTTGCAAAGGATATTCAGGAGGCAGAATTGAGTGTGTTGGAAGGGTATTTTTATGAAAAATTGAAACCGTAAGTGAAAGAAATTAAATAACATGTGCCATTATACTCGTCTTTTTTCCGTCTAAGAATCCTTTGAAATCCTTATCCCGAATCGGAGTTCGGGACAGGCTGTAGCTAAGGCTATGTGCGGCTTTTAAAAAATCCTTAGACAAAAAAAATACTTCGCATTATGGGACATCTTATTTAATTTCTTTCACTTAGCTTATTTTTTTCGTCTTCCCTTACCTCAAAAACAACAACTCCCGATACTTTGGCAGCGTCCACAATCTGTTATCTACATAAAATTCCAACTCATCTGCGTGCATACGTATATTCGCGAAAAGCGGCTTCAACTGTGCGTGGCACACCTTTACTTTTTTCGTAGTATCGGTTTCTTTTTCGATGTTTTCTATGCTTGAAAGCAGCGTTTGAACGGCTTTATCCAAGCCCGTGATATGCTCCGAAATCGTGTTAATCAAATTAGAAGCTGTCGTATAATGCAGCTTGCTCATACCCAATTCCTTCATGCCTTTTACGTTGACAATCAATTCGTTCTGATACCTTACGGCGACGGGGACGATATGATTGACCGCCATACTTGCCATCAATCGCCCTTCAATCAGGAGTTCGGAATGATAGCGTTCCAAAATCACATTTTGGCGGGCATCCAACTCTATTGCAGTAAACACATTTGCTTGTGCAAACATAGTTTTCGTTTTATCCGTAATAATCGCCGCCACTGCATCGGGCAGATTTTTTGGCATCGCATGTTTACTATTCAATTCATTTTCCCAACTTTCGCCGCTTTTACTGCTGATAATGATGGATTTACACGCTGTAATTTCCTGCTTCAAGACACGCAAAGTCGCCTCATCCTTTTTCAATTTATCATTTTTGACCATGACTTCTACAGCATTCGCAAAATCGCGCAATTGCTCCCCCACAATCGTATTCAAGACGATCATCGAAGGCGCAGCGTTTTGCGAAGCACCTACGAGTCTGATTTCTATCTTTTTACCCGTAAAAGCCACGGGCGCAGTGCGGTTTTTATCCGTATTATTGAGCAGTAAATCAGGGATTTTATTGTGAATATCCAACTTCAATTCCTGCTTCATGTCTTCATTATTAATCCATCCTTCGTTGCGTTTTTCGATTTCCTCAAATACTACCTCCAATTTCTCACCTATATATACACCCATCATTGCTGGCGGTGCGCCTTCCGCACCAAGTCGGCGTTCATTACCTGCCGAAATGATACTTGCGTACAGCAAATCGCCATGTTCACGCACCGCATTGAGTACACATACAAGAAAGGTCAAAAATAAAATATTTTTGCGTGGCGTCTCTGCTGGAGCGAGTAGATTTCGTCCTGTATTTGTCTGCAAAGACCAATTATTATGCTTCGCCGAGCCGTTGATACCTGCAAAGGGTTTTTCATTCAAAAGCACTCGCAAACTATGTCGTTTTGCTATGCGCCCCATCAAGTCCATCAAGAGTTGATTATGGTCAACCGCGACGTTAAGTTCCTCATAATCAGGTACTATTTCAAACTGACTTGGTCCGGTTTCGTTATGTCGCGTGCGGAGGGGAATGCCGATTTTGTGCGCCTCATGCTCCAAGTCCAACATGAAAGTATAGATGCGTTCGGGTATCGCACCAAAATAATGGTCGCCCAATTCCTGCCCCTTCGCCGATACACGCCCAAAGAGTGTCCGCTTCATCAGCACCAAATCCGGGCGCGCACTATACAAGCCATCATCCACCACAAAATACTCCTGTTCACAACCCAACATCGGCGTCACACTCGTGATACTGCGATCAAAATACTGACAGACTGCCAGTGCAGATTGCTCAAGATAATATTGAGACTTCAATAAGGGCGACTTGTAATCCAATGCTTCGCCCGTATATGCTACAAAGATCGTTGGAATACAGAAAGTTTTACCGTTTCCGATTTCCATGATGAAAGCGGGGGAGGATGGATCCCAAGCCGTCAAGCCTCGCGCTTCAAAAGTACTTCTCAAGCTGCCCGTCGGAAAGCCGGCTGCGTCTGGTTCTTGCTGCACGAGTGCGTCGCCGCGAAATTCCTCAATTCCCTTACCGTTTTTTAAGCGAAAAAAAGCATCGTGTTTCTCTGCCGTCACGCCAGTGAGCGGGTGAAACCAATGCGTGTAATGCGTTGCGCCTTTGCTCATTGCCCACGATTTCATGGCAGAAGCCACTTGCTCGGCAATCTCGCGATTGATTTTTTTACCCGTTTGTATGGCGGATTTTATCTGTAAAAAAGCATCTTCAGACAAAAATTGGCTCATTGTATCGTTGCCAAATACATTAGAAGCAAAAATTTCGGAAATTTTTTTATCATTTGCCGGAATGCTCTTTTGTTTGCCTTCTGCTATCTTTTGCAATGCCTTCAATCGTTGATTCATCATTTTAAGAAATTTGTCACATACTGTTTTTGAGAAATTTATTAGCGAAATTATTTTCGGTACAAAATTTTTATGCGCGAAATTAATTATTTACCAAATAAATAGTGCGAATTGCTGTTCTATTATTTTTTTTGTTGAAACACCTCAATGAAAATTATTTTTGAAGTAATTTTCACAAAAATAATCTAAAATCGTATTAGAGGCTGTTTTTTTTAGAAAATTTATGCTATTTTTTAATAAAAAATTAAAAATAGACTGGAATTTTTGATTTTTATTGAATATCTTTGTGAAACAGTTTTTCAATATTAATGAACTTATTTCATCATTAATCGTATAAAGAACTCAAAAACCAAAGAGTCTCAATAATTATTGGGGCGGTTTTATTTCGTAGTTTTTAATGATAAATAATTAATTTTTTCTCTCTTAGGAATTAAATAAATGTACATTTATGTTGTTCCTGATACTTAAAAAGTAAACAAATGTCAGCAGCTAAATTAGAATACATCTGGCTTGATGGTTATAAGCCAATGCAAAGTTTGCGTAGCAAAACTAAAGTAAAACGCAATTTTAGTGGAAAATTAGAAGATTGCCCGATGTGGTCATTCGATGGTAGCTCTACCCAACAGGCAGAGGGCGGCTTTTCTGATTGTTTGTTAAAACCCGTTGCGATTTTTCCTGACCCTGACCGCAAAAATGCTTTTTTGGTAATGAATGAGGTCTTGAACTCAGATGGTACACCACATGAATCCAACGGACGTGCGACGATTGATGATGACGATAATGATTTCTGGTTTGGCTTTGAACAAGAATATTTCTTGTGGGATCCAGTTACCAACAAACCACTTGGTTTTCCAGCGGATGGCTACCCAAATCCACAGGGGCAATACTACTGTTCTGTAGGTGCTGCCAATGCTTTCGGACGTGATATCGTGGAAGCACATCTTGATATCTGCCTCGAAGCAGGTGTCAATGTAGAAGGTATAAATGCAGAAGTAGCAGCAGGGCAATGGGAGTTTCAAACTTTTGCAAAAGGCGGAAAAGCAGCTGGCGATCACGTATGGGTAGCGCGCTATTTGCTCGAAAGAACTGCGGAAAAATACGGTATAGTGATTAATTATCACTGCAAGCCTGTACTCGGAGACTGGAATGGTTCGGGTATGCACGCCAACTTCTCGAACACGCTCTTGCGTACATCGGGCAAGAAAGAAGATTATCGAGCTGTTTGCGAAGCATTTGGTGCTTCACCCGAAATTATCAAGGCGCATATCGACGTGTATGGTCATGATAATGAACTAAGACTCACAGGCTTACACGAAACACAAGCTATCGACCAATTTAGCTATGGTGTATCGGATAGAGGAGCTTCAATTCGTATTCCGATTGCGACAGTAGAGAGTGGCTGGAAAGGTTGGTTGGAAGATAGACGACCAAATTCTGCTGCCGACCCGTATAAAGTCGCAGGTAGAATCATCAAAACAGTAAAGACCGCTAAAATCAAGGTTGAGACTAAAGTCTTGGAAATGGCTTAAAATTGATGGTTCTTTGACAAATCCAGTGGTGAGCATATTAGTACACTGTTTTATAAATTTATTTACATTTTTTGACGTTTATTTTGAAATGAATCGAATCAAAAATGACGCGAATACTCACTGTATTTAAGGATTTTTTGGTGAAGAGTCATTTTAAAAGAAATACTCAAAAAAGTAAATAAATTTGTGAAACAGTGTATTAGTATCAGGAATTAAATAAATGTACATTCTTCGCGCCGTTATTTTTTCTTTATACGAATCAAATTTGACACGAATACTCACTGTATTTAAGGAAAATTTGGTGTAGTATAAAGGAAAAAGAACAAGTCGAGAATATACATTTATTTTGTTCCTGATACTTAGTAGACTTTATTTAGAAAAATTTTGTATGCAGCTAACTTTGTCTTTTTCCGATACTCTTCACCTATTTTTCGCCCCGTACCGTAGGGTATGCGGCTCAAAATGAGGCTCGATTATCGAAAAAATACAAAAGTTCCATGCATACAAAATATTCCTAAATAAAGTCTAATGTTTATTGTTTTTCATCCCTTACTTATTCCAATGACAACAGCAGAAATCACTTACACAGGCAAACTCCACACAGATGCAAAACACATACGTTCAGGCACGGTCATTTCCACCGATGCGCCCATTGACAATCAAGGTAAAGGCGAAGCCTTTTCCCCTACCGACCTCGTGGGTACTGCGCTTGGCACTTGCATTTTGACCATCATGGGCATTGCGGCACGTACACATGAGATTGATATGAAAGGCGCGAAAGCAGCAGTCACCAAAACGATGTTGCCCAACCCGCGCCGCATCGGAAAATTGGAGGTCAACATCACCATGCCACCAAATGATTATACAGAAAAGCAAAAAGCCATTCTCCAACATGCTGCTCACGGCTGCCCCGTCAAGCGAAGTCTACACCCTGATTTGGAGGAAGTGATTACTTTTTCTTGGTAAACGGAGGGGCAAATTCAACCTCAACTTCAACTTCAAATTCAAATTCAAATCTTAAGATTTTACTGCGTAAATTCTCTATAATTTTATATGAGTGCGTCACAAATCGGTGGTAACACATTTCAATGACAAGATGCGTTAGTATTGACACCGTTTGTAGAAAAAGTAAACCCAAAGCTAATCAAGGTACGTAGCACCGACACCGTTTGTATGCGCTAACGGTGTCGGTACTACGTACCTTTTATAATACCACCGATTTGTGACACACTCATTTTATATTATGATTTGGCGAAGCCAAATCTCGTAATTTGAATTTGAATTTGAAGTTGAATTTATTCGATTGTGTAAAATATTAGGGGAACTCTAATTTGTTTGAATGTATCATAAGTTCGTGGCATTAGAGGTACGTTAGTACTGACCCCGTTAGTGCGTGTAAACGGAGTCGGTGCTAACGCACCTTATGAGTTTGGGAGGAGCTTTCTTGCTACAAACGGGGACGGTGCGCTGCACCTTTTATATATAATTGTCCCTAATGTTTTACACACTCAATTTATTCTTTATTCATTTCGTTCCAATCTCCACACGACCTTAGGGAAGACGAAAAAAATAATCTATCCGTCTGAATTGTTCTTTTTCTTATATGTTTCACTTAGTGAAAGAAAATAAATAACATGTGCCATTATACTCGTCTTTTTTCCGTCTAAGAATCCTTTGAAATCCTTATCCCGAATCGGGGTTCGGGACAGGCTGTGCTAAGGCTATGTGCAGCTTTCAAAAAATCCTTAGACAAAAAAAATACTTCGCATTATGGGACATCTTATTTAATTTCTTTCACTAATCATTTAACATTCATTAATAATAAAAAGAAAAAATTGTATTTTTGCACCTGCAAAT
>Ga0209295_1000328_pt1 | contig 28938 bp, 23 predicted proteins | sample Porto_5metaG_FD_187428 | JGI IMG/M metagenome (GOLD analysis project Ga0209295, IMG submission 187428) | Marine algal microbial communities from Porto, Portugal - Porto_5 metaG (SPAdes) (version 2) | ecosystem: Host-associated > Algae > Red algae > Unclassified | place: Portugal: Porto... | reverse complement strand
ATGGGAGCAAGCTCCCATCAGTCCGCTCGACTTGCATGTATTAGGCACGCCGCCAGCGTTCGTCCTGAGCCAGGATCAAACTCTCCGATAAAAGTTTGAATAGCTCTTTAAAAATAAATCTAGAATTCACGTTGACGTATTGTCTTGTTTTGTTCAGTTTTCAAGGTTCAATGTGTATGTGCTTCGTTTGAAGCGACTTGACCATCATATCAAGAATGCAGTGTGTTTGTCAACAACTTTTTTCAGGATGTTTTCGATACCAGTTTGAAGTTGTTATGTACCCGCTGCTCTCTTGCGACGGTTTTTAAAGTATATCAATCTATTAGATATACGTCAATACTTTTAAGAGAGTTTTTAGAAAAACTTTTAGAATTACTACTTTCTTTTACTCTCTCCAATGATTACACCCTCTAAAACACAGGTTAGACCCTTATATTCGAGACTCTAAAACCTCTCAACCAAAGCCTTCTATCTCTTCCTACTATCTATATAGTAGAAACTATACTTATACTTGTTTCATTCCCTCTATTACATTTTCCAAACTAACAAAAAAACCATTTTCATTCTCCTCAAGAGAGAATGAAAATGGAGTTTAATTATTCTTTAGTCGATCTTGATGATATTTTCGTCGTTACGGTTTACTTTACCTGACTTCTCGATTGTTACTTGTTGACCTTCTTTAAGGTTCGTGAAGACAATCGGTGTCATAATAGAAGGAGCGTTTGCTTTGATGTAGTCAAGATCCACTTCCAGTAATGGTTGACCCGCTTCTACCTGGTCTCCCTCTTTTACGAGCGCTTCGAATCCTTTACCTTCTAATTTAACCGTATCGATCCCAACATGGATCAGAACTTCACGGCCTGCTTTGGACTCAAGTCCGATGGCATGCTTCGTCGGGAATACGTTTACGACTTTACCTGTGATAGGTGAAACGATGGTTCCTTCTGTCGGTACGATCGCGAAACCGTCACCCATCATTTTCCCTGAGAATACCTGATCAGGAACTTCCGTGATGTCTTTGATTTCTCCAGTGATAGGGGCTACGAATTTTTCGTTCTTTTGTTCTTCAGTTGTCTGAAGTGCCTCTGGGTTCACTTCTTCAATTTGTTGCTCAACTTCTTCATTTGCGTTTGTTTCTACTCTGCGTGGAGCTTTCCCACGGATGATGTCTTGCATTTGTGATTTGATCGTATCTGACTTAGGTCCGAAGATCGCTTGAATGTTGTCTCCGACTTCAAGGACTCCTGAAGCACCTAATTTTTTCAGGCGGTTCTTATCGACACTTTTTACATCATTAACAGAAACACGAAGACGAGTGATACATGCGTCTAAGTGAGCGATGTTTTCTTGTCCACCCATTGCTTCCAGGATATTGTATGGAAGGTCTCCAGCTGAACTTGCCGGTGATCCATCGTCATCTTCGTCTACATCTTCACGACCAGGAGTCATAAGATTGAACTTACGGATAGCGAAACGGAATCCGAAGTAGTAAATGACAGCAAATACTGCCCCTACCGGAATAACGATCCATGCGTTTGTTTGTGGGTTGATCAATCCGAACAGGATGTAGTCAATTAAACCACCTGAGAATGTCATACCTATCTTAACGTCTAATAGATGCATGGTTAAGAAAGATAAACCTGCAAAGATTGTATGGATACCAAAAAGTACTGGTGCTACGAATAAGAATGAGAATTCGATTGGTTCTGTGATACCTGTTAAGAAAGATGTTAAAGCTGCCGAGCCCATGATACCTGCCACAACTGCTTTTCTTTCAGGTTTTGCTTCATGGTAGATCGCTAATGCCGCTGCCGGAAGACCGAACATCATGAATGGGAATTTACCAGTCATGAAGGTACCTGCAGTCAGATCTTGTACTCCATCTTGAATCTGCTTCATGAAGATCGCCTGGTCTCCACGAACAATATTTCCTGCTTCTGAAGTATACGAGCCGAACTCGAACCAGAAAGGTGAATAGAAAATATGGTGAAGTCCAAATGGTATAAGAGCACGTTCGATGACACCGAATATGAATGCAGCAAATGCTCTGTTTTCACCAAGCATAAAGTTAGAGAATGAATTAAGGCCATTTTGGATCGGTGGCCAGATTAATAACATTAATAGTCCTAGTACAACAGCAGAAGCTGCCGTTGCGATTGGAACAAATCGTTTACCCGCGAAGAATCCCAGATATGAAGGGAGTTCGATTTGGAAGAAACGATTATACATTGCCGCCGCGAGTATCCCGACGATAATACCACCGAATACCCCGGTTTGAAGTGTAGGAATCCCGAGAACAAGTGCGTATGCAGGATCTACACCATCACCTGTTACATCCCCGATTCCCAGTCCTTCAACTGTTCCCATTGTTACGTTCATAATCAAGAAACCAACGATAGCCGCTAAACCAGCGACCCCTTCCCCACCAGCTAAACCGATGGCTACACCCACTGCGAATAACAGGGCTAAGTTTCCGAAGATAATTCCACCTGCTTGTTCCATGACACTTGCGACCATTTCAACGCCGCCGTTTGAAAGGAATGGAGCAATTTCTAATAACGTCGGGTTTTGCAGTGCATTACCGAATGCAAGCAATAATCCCGCTGCTGGTAAGATAGCTACGGGCAGCATAAGAGCTTTACCGACTTTTTGTAAAACGCCAAAAGCCTTTTTAAACATGAAGTTTCCTCCTTTTATTTCGTTCATTTTTCCAACTAATTAGATGATGATTGCAAACAAAAAAGGCATGAGAAAAGAGGATAATGAACGTATAAGGATAGACTACCCCAAATTATACGTTTCAATCATCTTCTTCACTCATGCCTGATCGTATCAGTAACACGTAAGAAAGATAAGTGCTTTATTTAACTTTACTCTGAATACGCTGCAAGTGCATAGTTAAATATACAGCCTCTGCATCGTAGACGGGTTTTTGCAATGTTTGCTGCATCATCTTGATCAGCTTCCAAGATAAATTATAGCAGAGAGGGTATTCCTCTTTCAACAGTTTTGCAATTTTTTCTGGTTCTTCTACGCGTTCTTCCCTAAGTACCCGCTCTATTGTATATCGAATGTGGCGCACGAGCCTCATATAATCGACGCTTTCCTTATTAATTTTCACATCCAGTTGTTGTTCGATCATCCCGGTCAGGCGACCAATCAACTGGGAGTGTTGATTCACTTCAGACAGATCCTTGTTCATCATGGCGCTATGGATATGAAGGGCAATAAATCCCACTTCCCCTTCCGGCAAATGAACATCGGTCATTTCATTGATCATGCCCACCACTTCTCTGGCAATTTCGTATTCGAATGGATACAGCGTCCTCGTTTCTACCAGAAACGGATTGCGGATCTCCATTCCTCTCATCAATCGGTTGATAGCAAAAAGGATATGGTCGGTCAGGGCGATGTGAATATGCTCATTTAGAAAAGAGTTGGTTCTTTTTCTGATTAATTCGATGGCAGAAATGATGACGTTCGACATATCATCATTTAAGAAAGGAAGAAGGTTTTTGTACTGCTCCTGTTCTTTCTCTCCTTTTAATACAAACATCTTTTCTGCAATATCATTCTGAATGGGGTCCCCTTTTTTACGGTTGAACCCTATCCCTTTCCCGATCAGCACGACTTCACCGTAACTCTCGTGATTTGCAATTAATACATTGTTATTCAACGCTTTCTTCACATTTAAAGTAGACATCGTCATTCTCCCTATAATTTCGACCAATTTCGACACTATCCGATTCCATGATTTTAACGAAAACCTATCCTTTTTTCAATTCATATTTCCCGTATACGTATATCTTCTCTAGTCCTCCCCCCGTTTCCTCTATTTATGTTTCACTCTTTTCCGTTTAAAAATAACAAAAAGCTGATCTCCGAGAGACCAGCTTAAAGATTTTTATGTTTTAAACTAAGAATATAAAATACATAACGAAGATGACAAACAAGAAATACATGATCGGATGGATTTCCTTTACGCGACCTTTCATGATCATCGTAATAGGGTAAAAGATAAATCCGATGGCGATACCTGTCGCGATGCTGTACGTTAATGGCATGGCTACGATCGTTAAGAATGCTGGTACAGCTACCTCAAACTTCTTCCAATCAATTTCTCCCAGGGATGAAACCATAAGCACCCCTACAATGATCAGTGCCGGTGCTGTAACTGCCGAAGTTATGACGGCAAGCAGCGGGAAGAAGAAAATCGAGAGTAAGAATAAGACTGCCGTTACCACTGACGCAAATCCGGTTCTCGCTCCTGCCGCTACACCTGCAGAAGATTCGATATAAGACGTGGTTGTCGAAGTCCCTAAGATGGCCCCTACCACTGTTGCACAGGAATCGGCGAATAAAGCTTTACCTGCACGTGGTAATTTATTTTCCTTCATTAATCCTGCTTGATTGGCAACTGCTACAAGGGTACCTGCCGTATCGAAGAAATCAACGAATAAGAATGTCAGAATCACAACAAGCATTTGTATCGTAAAAATACTGCCCGCATCATTGAATAAAGGATCTAAAGCTGCTCCAAACGTAGGAGCAAGACTTGGTGCTGCGTCTACTACTTTTTCCGGCGTGTCGATCAATCCAACGACCATTCCGACGATTGCCGTTACAACCATCCCGATGAATATACCGCCTTTAACGCCTCTTGTCATCAGAATGACGGTAATGATGATTCCGAAAATGGCGAGAAGAGTCGAGCCATTTGTTAAATCTCCAAGACCCACTAATACTGCATCATTGTTCACAATGATTCCTGCATTTTGAAATCCGATAAAGGTAATGAAAAGTCCAATACCCGCTCCTACTGCATATTTTAATTCCGCCGGGATTGAGTTAATGATTTTTTCACGAATACCCGACAGTGTGAGGATGATGAAAATCAATCCTGAAATTAACACACCAGTTAATGCCGATTGCCACGGTACACCCATTGTCAATACTACTGTGTATGCGAAGAATGCGTTTAATCCCATACCGGGTGCTAGGGCTATTGGGTATTTTGCAATGAGCCCCATGATCAAGGAACCAATGGCAGCCGCTAAAGCCGTAGCGACGAATACTGCACCGTAATCCATTCTCATGCTATCCGGAAGATCCGGTACCGATTGAAGGGTTAACGTCAATGGATTGACGATCAGGATATAAGCCATAGAAAGAAACGTCGTTAATCCCCCGATGATTTCCCTTCTATAAGTCGTTCCTAACTGGTCAAACTGAAAGAAATTTTTCATTCTTGTACTCCTCCTATAGAGTCGCCGCAGAATTCAGCATTTCAATAAAAAAGCCTCGAACTACCAGAGTTCAAGGCTTTGACTGTTAAGATCATGATGAATAGGTCAATGGTGAATTGTTCAACAGTCCTATTCTCAATCACCTCGTAGTCAAGCCATTTACGGTAGCTTGGTAGAAACGCTCGGGCCTTATTCCCGAAATTATACGACGTAATACTTTTATAATGTTTTATTATGATTACAGTACTATTGTACCAACTCAAAACATGACCGTCAACACAAAATACGAACATTATTTATTAAATTTTATATTAATGTTCGCTTTATACACAAAATGACAGGCACTCCCGTTTTTTGTCGAATTCTAAGAATCGACCTTCGACGGGAAGTGCCTGTCACCTATCTGTACAAGAATCTATAAGTTTCTATTCCCACTCAATCGTTGCAGGTGGCTTACTCGTCACATCATACACAACGCGGTTGATATGATCGACTTCGTTTACGATACGTGTTGAGATTTTCTCCAATACATCCCAAGGAATACGGGCCCAGTCGGAAGTCATACCGTCAATGGATGTCACCGCACGGATTCCGATCGTATAGTCATACGTTCTGGCATCCCCCATCACTCCGACGCTTCGGATGTCAGGCAGAACCGTGAAGTATTGCCAAATGTCACGATCAAGTCCGGCTTTCTTGATTTCATCACGCAGAATGTAATCAGATTCACGAACGATCTCAAGTTTCTGCTCAGAAATTTCACCGAGCACACGAATTCCAAGACCCGGTCCCGGGAATGGTTGACGCCATACGATTTCATCAGGAATACCCATTTCAGATCCTAATGCACGCACTTCATCTTTGAATAATGTGTTCAATGGCTCAATAAGTGTGAACTGCATGTCTTCAGGCAGTCCACCAACATTGTGGTGAGATTTGATCGTCTGAGCAGTGGCTGTTCCACTTTCAATGATGTCTGTATATAAAGTACCTTGTGCAAGATACTCGATACCTTTAAGCTTAGTCGCTTCATCATCAAACACGTAAATAAATTCATTCCCGATGATTTTACGTTTTTGCTCAGGGTCAGAAACACCTTTTAATTTATTTAAGAAACGGTCTTGAGCATCCACTTTAATGACGTTCATGTTAAAACCGTCAGAGAAAGTTTTCATGACGCTGTCTGCTTCACCTTTTCGAAGAAGGCCGTGATCAACGAAAATACATGTTAATTGATCACCGATTGCTTTATGGATCAACACTGCAACAACAGAAGAATCCACTCCTCCGCTTAATGCGCAAAGGACTTTTTTGTCACCGACTGTTTGACGGATCTTGTCCATTTCCATTTCAATGAAGTTCTCCATGGACCAGTCACCTGCACACCCACACACGTCGAATACGAAGTTTTTCAGCATTTCATTTCCGTGCACAGAGTGACGTACTTCAGGATGGAATTGAACGGCATATAATCCTTTTTCCTCGTTACTCATGGAAGCAATCGGGCAAGAAGGGTTCGTCGCGTTTACATCAAAGCCTGCAGGAGCTTCCACTACAAGATCTCCATGACTCATCCATACGACTTGCTCTTCAGGCAGGTTGGAGAATAACTTAGATTGTTTTTCAATATTGATGGCCGCTTTTCCGTACTCACGGTGCTTTGCGCGTTCCACTTTTCCACCGAAGTGCATAGTCATAAGCTGCATACCGTAGCAAATTCCCAAAATAGGAATATCCAAATCAAAGATGCGCTCATCGCAACGGAATGAGTCTTCACCGTAGACACTGTTCGGTCCCCCGGAGAATATGATCCCGGTTGGATTTATTTCCTGAATTTCTTCAAGGGTAACTGTATGCGGGTGGAGCTCACTATAAACACCGAACTCACGAATTCTTCGGGTGATTAATTGATTGTATTGACTTCCAAAGTCCAAAACGACGATCATTTCTTGATTGTGCAATTCTTCTTTACCAAGCATTCAGTTCACCTCATCAGTTTTTTATGGGTCAGGACGTACTCCATCCTTATAGTACTTGTTGTTGTTAGCATTCCTAAAAAAATAAAAAAAACCAGACTTCGCCTTAAAAAAAGGCAGAATTCTAGTTTTTTGCATACAGGGATGTCAAATTAGAACACTGCCTTCATAGTCCAGTCATTTAAGGTGACCGGGTAGATACTTTCGAACCGTATTATCGAGGATATACGAAGGATGCTAACGAACGTTATTATGAATTTGACATCATTTTATACCTTGTTTTCAAAAGGGTCAACCAGTTGTCCTTTTAATTAAATTTTCCCATAATTCCCTCATCTTCTGCCAATCTTCTTCCCCTTGCCTCTGACCATATAAAATACGTTCATAATTATTGGTCAGGCTCGTCATTTCATGGGTACCAAAGAATGAGTCAATATATCGCGAATAGCCCCTTAATGTTTGTCCGTCATCCATTTTCAGTCCATATCTTTCAAGCTGTTTAATTAAAGAAAGATAGGCTTCGGAAAACGCGCCATCTGATGATTTTCTTCGATAATAGAGTATCAGGACATACGGCATCCACCGTCTTCTTACGATGTACAAAGCAATTCCCATGATAAACAAGAGCATGAATCCCATGACAAGCTTGCCCCAGTTTTCCACAAAGAATGTTTGAATATCATCCCAAAGCTTTGACAGAGAAAAACCACTTCCAGCCGCTTTTGAATCATCTTCTTCAGGTTGAATCGGCTGTTTCGGTGTTTCCTCTTTCTCAGGAACAGGAACTTCGTTGTTATCCGAATCAGGTACATCCAGGTCATATTGATACGATACGTTATTACTGAATCCAACAGTAGGCTCGAACGGCACCCATCCTACTTCCGGGAAGAATACCTCCACCCAGGAGTGAGCATTATTATTGGAAATTTCATAAAGCTTATACATCGTATCCACTTGTCTACTGTATTCCCCTTCTGTATATCCCTTTGCCCATCTTGCCGGGATTCCAAGTGCCCGGACTAACACGACCATGGAAGTGGAGAAGTTATCACAGTACCCTCTCTGGGTTTCAAATAGGAACTGATCGACGTAATCCTGCCCTTCCTCAGGCACCGGCACGTCAAATTGGTCGTACACGTAAGCTTCTTTCGAAAAATAGTTTTCGATCGCCCTGACTTTGTCATACCAATTATCTTCTTCCGATGTAATCTCAAAAGCCAGGTCCTTCACACGCTGGGGAGTCGTTTCCGGAAGTTGTGTATAGCGGTCAACAAAATCAGGAGTCTGCATGATTTCCTGATTTTCGTTCGCTGCTTTCATCTTCTTCTGAGAATAGGAAGGTGAGCGGTAGGAAAGTTCATACTCTTCTAGTTTAATGGTTTCGTCTTCCCCTTCATAACTTGTAACCTTTTCGTTTACGGGATCAAAGGAGAAATAGCCTTCTTCATTTCCGATTATTCTTTCTATCCCATACTGATAGACAACATGGGAATAGGTTCGTTCCACCATTACCTTCTCTGTTTCCACTTCCCGCTCTCCATCCGGTTCGTTGGTTGTGAAGGGAACCACTTCTTCTGAATCAAAAGTGGTGGCAGACTGCTGGTCATCAGGAATGGATTGCTCCCAGCCCTTGCCTGTATATAGATCTTTCGTTTCAATTCTCCAGTAGTGTTCTCTCGTTACTTCAGCATTAAAAATGACAGTAGGATCACCGACAAAGGGTCCCCCAAGCTGAGAATCATCTGCATCATAACCTACTTTGTTCACGCCACTGCCACCGGCTCCTTCCGCAAAGGATTGAATATAAGGCACCGGGTCCGGCCAGATGGGATCTGCCTTAGGGGCTGCAAAAGCAACAACTGAACTCACCCCAAGCATAACCGTAAGCGGTACAATCCAGCGGTGCCTGCTCATCTTGGATCCAAGAAGGTTCTCCCGTTGAACCAAACGTTCGAGAGCCAACAATCCCATTAACAGAAAGCCGAAAATGACGACCCGGATAATCGCCCGATCCCCTTCATAAATCGTGAACGTATCTATCATACAAATATAGGTCACGGTCATCACATAAAAGAGGAGAATCGTCTTCCTGACCGATAACCAGTAATAAAGCAAATACGTCATCAGCCATAGTAAAACAAAGAACAATAAGCTTCTGTACTCGAACGAAAGACTTGGCCATTCACGCCCGACTGTCAAACCGATATTCAGCCACAGGTCTTTACCAAACTTCTCTAACCATGTAAAGGTGAAAAACGAACCTGAATAATACAATCCATGTAACGCAAACAAAATAAAGAATAGCTTAACTGTCGCTGTCAGGAAATAGTGAATCCTGAAATAAGACAGGACAAGTGATAAAGCAATAAATACCACAAAATACGTCAAACTCCCTGTATCCGTCACCACCTGAAGGGGCTTCAGCCATTCCCATAACAGCAGAAACCCAAACAAGTAAATCATAATCGTAAAGAATCGGTGTTTAGGTGTTTCATGACTCATGCTCGTTTCACCTCCATAAAGGCAGAAGAGAAGTCACCTTCAAAGCATACCTTCAGTCGAATACCACGGGACGAGGCGTAAGCTTTCAACGATTTCTCCTCGGCCGTATAGGCTTCCCCTATTCGCTTCACCAAAAAAACCACGACCGAACTGTTCCTCTTTGCATACTGATTCACACTCATGATCATCTTTTTTGAAACTGACGAAGTGACAAACAGCACAGCTGCGGATTGGGAGTAATTCAACCCTTCCCCCTGGAGTACTTTTCCTAAAGCGTAAGGGCTGTCCTGTCTGACTTTCGCCAGATGATAGAATAGCTGACTTTGATGTTCTTCACCGCCGCGAATCGGAAAAGATACATGAGCTTCCCCAATCGAGACAAGTCCAACCTGCGCCCCTTTTTTCAAAATGGAACGTATCATCGAAGCGGACAATGTCACCATCGATTCAAAGGCAGGAGAGTCCTCCCGATCCAATACGATCAGCACATCGTGGGATTGACGTTCCTCAAACTCCTTCGTCATCAGCTCATTGGTTCTGGCAAATGTCTTCCAATGGATCCACGAGAAACGATCCCCCGGTTGATAATCACGTATACCCGTTGCCATCGTCGTGTCCTTCTGAATCTTCACATTTGAAGTGGTCATCCCTTGATCATAGCGATTTTCCAGGGGCCTGTAGGGAACATCCACGAAAGCAGGATATACAAGAAGCTTATTGATACAATCGATGGATGCTTCCTTTTCAAATATGCCGAAGAAATCGCCGGCACGGAGTCGGACAGCAGAGAAAACATGCTCTCCACGGGGCAATTCTTCTATGTAATACGTGAGCTTGATCCGTTTTCTGAACCCGGGGTGAATCATCGCATTCGCCTTTTGAAAACCGGAATGGTGAAAAACGGAATCTGTTACCACATCCTCTAACACCATATAAAATAAAGGAAATGGAATCTTTCGTGAAAGGGTAATCGTCACCTTTAACTCATCCCCCGCTTTGTACTCACTTGATTCGAAACTCCTCTCTACATAAAACTCAGAAAGAGGATATAAGAATACAGAAGCAGCATAAAGGGCGAATGGCAGAAAGCTATAGAATAAAAACCAGCTCACAAATCCACCCTGGAACATCGCGTAAGAAAACGAGATCCCCACTAAAATGAGCAGCAGAAGAAACTTCCCCAATGGTTTAAGAAATTGAAGTTTCGTCTTCATCCTATCTCACAAGCCTTTGTACGGGAACAGGGATACGCGCCATCACTCTTTCCACTACTTCTTCCGGAGTGATACCTTCATATCTCGCTTCAGATTTCATGATGATCCTGTGAGAGAAAACAAAAGGTGCCAAGTATTGAACATCATCGGGAACCACATAATCCCTGCCCCTTAAAAAGGCATAAGCCTGACATGCTTTCATCAACGCAATGGATCCACGTGGACTCGCTCCCAAGTAAACATTGGCATGAATCCTTGTACGATTCGCAATTTCCACAATGTACTTCTTGATCGTGTCATCGACCAATACATCCTTCACTTCCCCTTGAATATATCTCAATTCCTCCAAGGTCATTACAGACTCCAACTCATCGATCGGAGGGTTTTTCTGAGCCCGATGAAGAACCTCCATCTCTTCTTCCGGTTCAGGATACCCCATTTTCATCTTTAATAAGAAGCGGTCAAGCTGCGCTTCCGGTAGTGGATAGGTCCCTTCATACTCAATCGGATTCTGGGTCGCCATAACGAAGAAAGGTTTATCAAGCTTCCTCGTCATTCCATCGATCGTCACGCTGCTCTCTTCCATGCCCTCAAGTAGTGCGGACTGGGTCTTAGGTGACGTACGGTTAATTTCATCCGCGAGAATGATGTTCCCCATGATAGGACCAGGCCTGAATGTGAATTCCATTTCCTTCGGGTTATAAATCGACACACCTATTACATCTGAAGGCAATAAATCCGGTGTGAACTGAATACGTTTAAAGCTCGCCCCCACCGACTTCGCCAGTGCACGAACCATCATCGTTTTCCCCACACCGGGAACGTCCTCAAGCAACACATGCCCGCCGGCCAAAAGTGAAACGACACTCAGTTCCGCTACCTTCCTCTTTCCAATCATGACTTTTTCTATATTATCAATGATACTTTGCAGCTTCGGGTTTATCATTTCATGTGACATCTTACCCCTCCTGGATACATCAATATCGTCCTTAACTATTATTACTTTCGTTTAAAAAGTCGAAAATCCTCTATAAAATGGCAAATTAATATAGAAATTTTAGGGATATGGTAGGATATAAGTACTCGTGGGTCTGTCACAGTCCGTTATTGTCGAATGATAAAATACGTAGACAAATGAAAAAGCCAACCCCGCACATGCTGAGAGTTGGCTTCATTCCATTCTTATTTCCAAAAATCATCAAACACCGTTACGGGCAGATGACGTTTATGTTGTGTTTTCAAGTAATGACCTTCGATCGCTTTCTTTGCCTCAAGAGGCACTTCTTTTCCTTCCAGATAATCGTCCAGCTGGTCGTATGTGACGCCAAGGGCTTCTTCATCCGGAAGTTGCGGACGGTCTTCCTCAAGGTCTGCCGTTGGTTTCTTATTGTATAAGTGTTCCGGACAGCCAAGTTCCATTAAGAGCTTCTTCCCTTGCCGTTTATTCAGACGGAAAAGGGGAACGAGGTCCGCGGCTCCATCACCGTACTTCGTATAAAAGCCGGTAACCGCTTCAGCAGAATGATCGGTACCAAGGACAACACCATTCTTCATGGCAGCAATGGCGAATTGAACTTTCATCCGTTCTCGTGCCTTTTCGTTTCCTTTGACAAAGTCGGAAAGCTCGATTCCGTTTTTCTTCAGAGTTTCTACGCTGGCATCGACTGCCGGCTGGACATGAACCGTCAAAGAAACGGACGGGTTAATGAATTCCACTGCATCAATGGCGTCCTCGGCATCTCCCTGCTCACCGTAGGGCAGCCTCACTGCGTAAAAAGCATAATCCGATGAACTTGTTTCCTCGTTCATCTCGTTGATTGCCATCTGTGCAAGTTTTCCTAATAAAGTGGAATCCTGACCACCTGAAATGCCAAGGACCAAGCTTTTCAAAAATGAATGCTTTTTCAAGTACGATTTCATAAAATCAACACTGCGACGTATTTCTTCCTGCGGGTTGATTTCCGGGGACACCATCATTTCTTCTACAATTTGTTTTTGAAGGGAATCCATGTTTTCACACTCCATTTAGGTTTTATCATTATTTCGGATCTGATTAATTTACCCATCTTTTATCGGGATTACATCGTTTTGTTGAATTTCTCTTTTACCTCTTCCTTAACCTTTTGAATCAGATTCATTTTGTTCGTCCAACATTCTTCACTTAAATCCACGGGATATCCCTCTGGGTTCATGGAACGTTTATACTCGTCCCACAGCAGGTCGAGGTTTTCATTCACAAAGGACCTCATTGTTTCTAATGAAGGAGATGCATAAACCAACTCCCCATCCTTAAAAATATCTTTGTGAAGTTCTCTCGCTTCAAAGTTGGTGATGAATTTACTGATATAGGTATGCACAGGGTGAAACATTTTCAGTCGGCTTTCATTTTGAGGATCTTCATGCTCCAAGGCGATATAATCCCCTTCTGATTTATGATTAACCGTATTGATGATTCGATAAACCTTTTTGAGTCCAGGAGTGGAAACTTTCTCGGCATTACTGGATATTTTAATTGTATCTTCCATTTCCCCCGATTCGTTTTCAATGGAGGCAAGTTTATATACAGCACCTAAAGCTGGTTGATCATAAGCAGTTATTAGCTTCGTCCCCACACCCCACACATCAATCCGGGCCCCTTGGGCTTTTAAATTTAGAATCGTATATTCATCCAGATCATTTGACGCAATGATCTTTGTTTCTGTAAACCCTGCTTCATCAAGCATTTTACGGGCTTTCTTGGATAAGTAAGCCATATCACCGCTGTCCAAACGAATACCCTTGAAATTAATCCGGTCCCCAAGCTCTTTTGCTACCTGGATGGCCGTGGGTACACCCGATTTCAATGTGTCGTAGGTATCCACTAAAAACACACAGTCCTTATGGCTCTCCGCATATTTATGGAACGCCTGATAATCATCCTGATATGCCTGAACCATTGAATGGGCATGGGTACCTGATACCGGCATCCCAAATAACTTACCCGCCCGGACATTACTTGTCGCATCAAAGCCGCCAATATAAGCCGCACGCGTCCCCCAAATGGCTGCATCCAGTTCATGGGCCCGTCTCGTCCCAAACTCCATCACGACTTCATCCTGGACCACTTGCTTAATTCGATTCGCCTTCGTCGCAATCAGGGTTTGATAGTTCACGATATTTAAGATCGCCGTCTCCAGTATCTGAGCTTGAGCCAAGGGAGCCTCCACACGGATAAGAGGAACATTCCCGAACGCAATCTCCCCTTCCTGCATCGAACGTATCGTCCCCGTAAATTGAAGGTCCGCTAAGTACTGAAGGAACTCCTCTTCATAACCCAATTCTCTTAAATACTCAATATCACTCTCAGAGAAATGAAATTTTTTCACATATTCAATGATCCGTTCAAGCCCGGCAAAAACCGCATATCCATTCCCAAAAGGCAGCTTTCGAAAGAACACTTCAAAAACAGCCTTTCGATTATGGAAATCATCATCCCAATACGCCTTCGTCATATTAATCTGATACAAATCTGTATGTAAAGCTAAACTATCATCCGCATAGTGCGTCATGTATTTCTCTCCTTTAAGCTGTTGCCATTTGTCGAACATGTTATGTCTTTTCTATTTTAACCAATTTTGGGTGGGATATCGAATATTTAGGGTTGAAAAGAACGGACATGGGGTGCATGTCCGTTCTTTTATATACATGAGATTTGATTTAAACAAACGTTTGATTAAATTCAATTGTTCCGTAATTCTACTGGTTCTTCTGCATTTTGTAGAAGGTCGAATATTTTTGATGCTATCTCCTCTTCCATTTCGAGCTCCTCATTTGTAAAGCTTATTTTGTGAATGACTTCGTCCATCCCTCTCTCCCTTAGAGCTTCTCTCTCAAAATAACCACCAATATTTTTTCTTATAAAGTATTGCAATTCAACATAAAGATCCAGTCCTTCAGGATGAATGTCATAAATTATTTCAATCTCTTTAAACTTTTCCTTAAACTCATCAGGGGGGAAGAACTCCAGCTCATGGACAAGTGGAACCAAACGTTTTGATAACATGGGATATAGGGGATGATTGAGAATCCGTTTATCAATGACGAATCTCCCTCCAAAACCTGAGTAATAAATGACCTCTTCCCGATTTGTCTTCAGCATTCCTAATCGTTCGGTTAATACTTTGTTCACTTTCGGCACAATGGGATGAGGGTTCACTTGAATAAAATCAAGATCTCGGGGATCCAATTTATACGCAATGTCTACATCTGTTTGAATCCAGCACTGGCGCTTTCCAATATTATGAGGGACGTACAGGGGAACGGTCATTGAAAAGGGCACGGTCACCTCATCCGCATCTCTTTGTTCATCGGTTAACCTCATTTCCACCGAGTGTAAAGGCAGGTTGCTGATATGATTATCCATCGTCATAAACTGTTGCATAAGGGAAACCTTGATGCGTTCAACCTCTTGCAACTTTTTTTTACTTCTCAGTTCAACCTCTCCCACCAACTCTTCACCTGGTGTAATCTCATCCTTAGGCAAAATGGTATCAACCAATATCGACCCTATGGTTCTCGTGATTTTCTTTTTGAATTTAGCTTTATTTAAGGCTTTTTTGTGTTTGTTCAGCATTCATGGTCTCCCCCTTTATTTTTAGGTATATAGCATAAAAAACACAATGAGTAAAATCTTCTAAAGTACCTAAATACGATCTATATGTAGACAAGCTTGATATGAATTACAACTTACTCGTGGGATAATAGATTGATTTCGACATTATAGCTTTCGGATACTTCAAAAAAGCAGGCAATGTTATTTGCAATAGAGCCGACATTAAATATAGCACTGAACCCTATGAAATATTCTTATTAAAATCATTTGCATTTCCGATAATGATAAACATTGGACCAACAGTTATGCAGATAAAGACTACAATATGAAAGGCCACGCTAAACCTATTTTCGAAAGTCTTTGAAAAGGCTTGAAAAATATTCTCCTTTAAGAGAGTTGTAATGATAAAGCCCGCTACCCAAATCCCTAATAAGAATTTCCTTCTTGCCAAAAGTATTTAATAAGCAGCTGGGCAAACAAAAAGGAAAGACAAAAACCAAACAATAGCTTTGAATAGAAAAATACCTCACTTTAAGTTCCACTAGTCTCCAAGAAACCACCATAATGATGACTAATATGCTAGACACAACACTGTTCATTATGAATTGTGGAGTATTCCATTCTGGTAAAGCACTAAATAAGAATGTAACAATCATTATAGAAAGACTAAAGACCTCCAGATGTTCATTATCACAGAACTAATGACCTAGGCATTATAAAAGGTTATTTCCCTTATCTAAAGGAAAATAACCTTTTAATTCCAATTTTATGCATTTTTTTGTAATTATCCATAAATTAAATTGCAAGTTATTTTATTGATTCGTTTTCATCTCTTTTTCACCCAATGAAACGGTCATCAACTATAACTGATTCACCAACGTCTCGAGAAGCTCTTCCCTACTCATAACAGCTTCTCCCCCACCTTGAACGAACGATTCCTTCCCCCCGCCTTTCCCGTTGATCAACGGGAAGACCTTTTGCGCGATCTCTCTTAAGTTGACGTTCGGTAAGGAACCCTTCGCGGCTACAAGCTGAAGCTTTTGTTCATTTTGAACAACCAATAACACAATCGTTTCTTCTCTCTTAGCGACGATATGCTGTGCGATTTTTTGAAGCTCTTGGATGGAGCGATCCGAGTAAGCTTTTTTGATTAATGTATAGCCTTCCTGTGGAGTTCCCTCCCCAAGTAATCCTTCTGCTTCATACGTTAAGAGAACCTCTTTCAACCCTTCCAATGCCCTCTCTTGCTCTTTTTGCTTGGCGAGCATTCTCTCTACGGTCGGTACCATGTTTTCTTCCGGAGCCTGCAGCGCACCGGTGAGCTCTTTCAGTAGTCCGTGCTTACGGTGTAATTGATTCAACACCCGGTCCCCGCATACAAACTGCAATCGGATATGGCCTTTATGCTTCTCCCAATCAAGGATCTTGATTGCCCCAACTTCACCCGTGGAACGTGGATGGGTACCTCCGCAACCGTTGTAGTCGAAGTCCGGGATGATAACCAGTCTGATCTCGTCGGTGACGGAGGGATGCTTTCGCAGTGGATAGTCCGGAAGTTCCGCTTCCGTTATCCATTTCGTCTCGATTGGCCTGCTCTCCCGAATGATCCGGTTGGCGAGTGCTTCGGCTTGTAGAGCGTCTGACTCCTTGATGTCACTTACATCTAAGTCGATGGTTAAAATCTCTTTCCCGAGATGAAAGCTGATCGTCTCATATTGTAACGCTTCTGCAAATGCGGCAGACAAAATATGCTGACCGGCGTGCTGCTGCATATGATCAAAGCGGCGCTCCCAATCAACCCGTCCCTCAAAGACCCCTGAGATATCCTCGAACGGCTCTTCTATGTAATGACGGATCTCTCCGTTCACTTCTTCAACATTGGTAATCCGCTTATCCTTTAATGTTCCCTTATCATGGGGCTGGCCACCGCCTGTTGGATAGAAAGCTGTTTCTTCTAATACGACGTACCAGCCTGACTCATCCAGCTGTTGATCCTGTATGGATGTTTCAAAGATTTTCATATAGGCGTCTTGATAGTATTGTTTGACTGTCATCGGTAACCCTCTTTCTGAACTATTCTATCCATACTTTATCATATTCGGAATGGATAGAACCATTTCAGTCCCTTTGGTTCTTCTCAATGGATATCGGTACCGTCCCTACTTGTTCCCAAGGAATTTCCCATCGCTTTTCGAATTCTTCTTTTGCCCTTTCGTCTCCTTCAATAACCCGTTCTACCAGCGTTCTTAGCTTCATAGTTGAGTAATTCACGTTATCACCTGCTTACATTTATTAGAAAGTAGAAGTCACATGAAGCATACGTAAATAATCCCAGTTCGGATGTCTTTTTATCATGCTTTTTACCTATCTGGTGAGTTTCTAAACGCTTCAACTCTCTCAGAACGCAAAAAAAGTAGTCACTCCATAAGGAATGACTACTTTTATCTGGATTACTCCAGGAATCGGGGATGATGGATTACATCATGCCGCCCATTCCACCCATGCCGCCCATACCGGACATATCCGGCATGCCGCCGCCTTCTTCAGGAATGTCCGCTACTACTGCTTCCGTAGTCAGGAACATTGCTGCTACAGACGCTGCATTTTGAAGTGCAGAACGAGTTACTTTTGTTGGATCTACGATACCTTTTTCGATCATGTTTACCCACTCACCAGTAGCTGCGTTGAAACCGACACCTACTTCTTCCTTCTTCAGGCGTTCTACGATGATAGAACCTTCTAATCCAGCGTTGTGAGCGATTTGACGGATCGGCTCTTCAAGCGCACGCAGCACGATGTTGATACCAGTTGCAACATCTGCATCCGCTTCGATAGATGCTACTTTGTTGTATACGTTCACAAGGGCAGTACCACCACCGGAAACGATACCTTCTTCCACTGCTGCACGAGTAGAGTTCAATGCGTCTTCGATACGAAGTTTACGCTCTTTAAGCTCAGTTTCTGTTGCAGCTCCGACTTTCACGACTGCTACTCCACCTGCAAGCTTTGCAAGACGCTCTTGTAATTTTTCCTTGTCGAATTCAGAAGTGGATTCTTCTAATTGAGCACGGATTTGGTTTACGCGAGCTGCGATTTTTTCCGGATCTCCAGAGCCTTCTACTACAGTCGTGTTTTCTTTCGTAACAACTACTTTCGCAGCGCGGCCAAGTTGAGTGATGTTAGCAGATTTAAGGTCTAAGCCTAGATCTTCTGTGATCACTTCTCCACCAGTAAGTACCGCTAAGTCTTCAAGCATTGCTTTACGACGGTCACCGAAGCCAGGAGCTTTAACAGCAACAGCGTTGAATGTACCACGAAGTTTGTTCACAACAAGCGTTGCAAGAGCTTCACCTTCAACATCTTCTGCAACCATTAATAGTGGTTTACCTTGTTGTACGACTTGTTCAAGGACAGGAAGTACTTCCTGGATGTTGCCGATTTTCTTGTCAGTGATTAAGATGTATGGATTTTCAAGAACAGCTTCCATTTTATCAGAATCAGTGACCATGTATGGAGATGCATATCCACGGTCGAACTGCATTCCTTCTACTACATCAAGTTCAGTAGTGAAACCTTTAGATTCTTCGATTGTGATAACGCCGTCGTTACCAACGCGCTCCATTGCTTCTGCAATCAGTTGACCCACTTCTTCGTCAGCAGCAGAGATTGCCGCAACTTGAGCGATGGAATCTTTACCTTCGATCGGCTTAGAGATCACTTTTAATTCTTCGATGGCAGCTTGAACTGCTTTTTCGATACCTTTACGAACGCCAACAGGGTTAGCGCCGGCTGTTACGTTTTTAAGACCTTCACGGATCATCGCTTGAGCAAGGACCGTTGCAGTCGTTGTACCGTCACCTGCGATTTCATTTGTTTTGCTTGCTACTTCAGCAACCAGTTTTGCACCCATGTTTTCGAATGCATCTTCCAGTTCGATTTCTTTCGCAATCGTTACACCATCATTTGTAATAAGTGGTGAACCAAATTTTTTCTCAAGTACCACGTTACGTCCTTTTGGTCCAAGAGTTACTTTTACTGCATTTGCTAATTGATCTACACCGCGAAGCATGGAACGGCGTGCTTCTTCGCTGAATTTAATATCTTTAGCCATTGATAAAGTCCTCCTCTTATTTAAATAAAGTATTTTTTATATACGAAGTTTGATTATTCGCCAACTACAGCCAGAATATCGCTATCACGAAGGATCAGGTATTCTGTGCCTTGGTATTTCACTTCTGTACCAGCGTATTTAGAGAAAATGATTCGATCGCCGACAGCTACCTCAAGAGCAACGCGCTCACCGTTGTCAAGAATGCGACCAGTACCTACAGCCATCACTTTACCTTCTTGTGGCTTTTCCTTTGCGGAATCCGGTAGCACAATACCGCTTGCTGTTTTTTCTTCTGACTCAACTAGCTCGATAACGACGCGATCACCTAGTGGTTTTAACAAGTGAAACAACCTCCTTGAAATTATGTAAATGATATTTATTAGCACTCGCTTGTTGTGAGTGCTAACACAACTATTATATTAATTAATTCGTTTTCATTTTGCAAGAGTCCTGCTTAAAATTTTTTTCGTCATATTTCTCTTTTTTTCACACCCTCCTATACTATGTCTCACTATATGGCTTTATTACTTAAGTCGATTGAAGTGTGACAATTCTTACAAAACCCTTAGATTTGAACAGTTCCCCTTTTCTTAGTAGAATTGTACAAGAGTGAGTTCAAGATGAAATGAGGTTGTTCCTCATCTAACAGGTGCTAAAGGAGATCATACGTTGAAAAAACATTTCGGATATATCTTAATTACCTATATTGTCATGCAGCTTTCAAGTATTGTAGGCATCCCCTTATTATTAAAGATTGGTGTAGATGTGCTTGGTCAACCAGAAGAAACAGTTAAGAATGTTGTACCGGGATATTGGCTCGTGATCAGCTTTACGTTAACCCTGCTCGTTGTGTGGAGCATTCTAAGGAAGAGTGAAACAAGCACCGGACTTGAACGCACCGCTCCCATGAATGCAGGGGGGTCCATTGTATGGGCTGTAGTCGGGATCTTTATGGCGTTCATTGCTCAATCCGTCGCTATACAAGTCGAGTATGCGCTGGGAATTGAAATGGGCTCTGAAAACACTCAGATGATTATCAGCATTATTGAAAAGGTACCTCTTTCCATGATGGTCGCTGCAATAATCGGACCTATACTGGAAGAGATTGTATTCAGAAAGATTATCTTCGGTGTCCTTTATGAGAAGATGAATTTCTTCTTCGCCGCGTTAATCAGCTCTGTTATCTTTGCCCTTGCTCATTTTGAGCCTGAGCATGTGATCTTGTACTCGGCTATGGGCTTTACGTTTGCGTTTCTTTATGTCAAGACCAAGCGGATCCTTGTTCCAATATTTGCCCATGTTGCCATGAATACAACGGTCGTTCTAATGCAATCTATCTATAAGGATGAAATTGAAAAAATGATCAACGATGCTGAACAAATACAAGGATTTATTGGAGGATTATTTCTATGAGGAGATCACCATTATTCTCAGGCGTGATCTATCTCCTTCTCGGTGTGCTCTTCACATACTTTGCTGTGCAAAATGTACAGGATGATGGTTGGGGATTTTTCACTTATATGCTAGTCTTTCTGGCAACCCTTGATTTTGGTTCCGGGTTGCGGATGGTGCTGCTGCATTTCAAAATCAAAAAGAAAATAGAGAATAAAAAATAAGGATTGATCATTTGATCAATCCTTATTTATATCCTCGAACTGTTCCATTTCAAGCTTTTGTTCTGCTTCTAAAACCTTTTTATATCCAATTTTAGAAATCCAAATACTGATTTCATAAAGAAGAAGCAAAGGGACGGTTACCATTAAATGCGAGACGATGTCAGGCGGTGTAATGAAGGCCGCGACGACTAACAATATGAAGTACGCCACTTTTCTCATTTGCGCCAGCAGCATCGGGGTAATAATCCCCAGGCGTGTCAGAAACAGCATAATAACCGGCAGTTGAAATAGAAACCCAAATGGAATGGTTATTTGAAACAGGAAATGAAAGTATTCATTAATTCCAATCACTTGCTGGATATTCAGATTGGTTGATAAACCCATCATGAATTTCACAACATATGGAAACAAAATAAAATATGAAAATGACAATCCACCTAAGAAAAGAATGACAGAGATCGGGATGTAACTAAGCGTTACCTTCCTCTCTTTCTCATATAAGCCTGGACTTACGAACGACCATACTTGAAATAGAATGATGGGTGATGTCATGATGATCGCAATAAACATGATCATTTCCATATAGATTTTGAGAGGGTCTGTAATCCGAAAGGCGTTCATCGTCAATTCTTTCGCTTCATCCGCGTGCTGCAAATATCGAATCAGCGGCTCCGCAAGAAAAAAGCTTACGATTACCGCTAACAAGAAGAAAACGACTACAAACATGAGTCGTTTTTGCAATTCTCCTATATGTTCATAGACTGTCATGTCTCTTTGACTTTGACTCATGGCGTTCATCCTACCCTACTTAGCTTTTTTACTATTATCGTCCTCATCATCTGCTAAGCCCTTTGTTGCATTTTTAAATTCGCGTAATGTATTACCAGCTGCTTTCCCTAACTCAGGCAATTTCTTTGGTCCAAAAATCAGTAAAGCAACAACCGTTATCAGTACGATACTACCTGCACCTAACATAATGAGACACCTCCTCTTTTACCATTCTATCATAACGTATATAAGGATCATTTTCTATTCGGATATGATTCCATCTTGTGACATTTCCGTGTCATCCTCTGAATAATGCTTTAAGAAGTATACCAGTGATTGAAGCTCGACTGCCAGATCAATATGATGCACGCGAATATGGTCCGGCACCGTTAATCTCGCAGGAGTGAAATTCAGGATCCCCTTAATATTAGAAGAAACCAATCGGTCTGTGATATTTTGAGCAGAAGATGCCGGAACCGTCAGAATGGCCACTTCAATATCATGCCCCTCAAGACCCTCTTCTAAATCATCTAAATGAAAAACGGGTACATCGCTGATTTGTGTCCCAACCTTCTTTTCATCTACTTCAAAAGCCATTTCAATCTTAGTATTATTATTTTTTATGAAATTATAATGAAGAAACGCTGTACCGAGATTCCCTACACCTATCAGCACAACTTTCGTAATGGCATCTTGATCTAATGTCTTACGAAAAAAGGATAGCAGGTAATTGACATTATATCCATAACCCTTTTTACCTAACGCTCCAAAATAAGAAAAATCTCTGCGTATCGTGGCAGAATCAACCTTCACCGCTTCACTCAATTCCTTCGATGAAACCCTCTGCTTTCCAGACGAGTACAGATTCTTGATAAAGCGATAATATAGCGGAAGGCGCTTAGCCGTTGCCTGTGGAATTTTCGTTGTATCCTGGTTCATATTGTATTCCCCCACATCTATTCAAAACCTCTGATACCGCTTCCAAAATAGAAAGCATACAGAATTTAAAACTCTACTACCCATCATACACTATATTTTATCCTAAGTGTACGAAGATTAATAGTCGATTTATTGCCGTCCCCCTCCCAAATACGGTACACTAGCACTATGAAATAGAGGTGAAACGTCATGATTCTACTACAAGTGAATCAACTAACGAAAAACTTTGGTGCCGATAATATCCTATCAAATATTAAGCTTGAAATACAGACAAGAGATCGGGTGGCTCTCGTCGGACGCAACGGAGCGGGAAAGTCGACTCTTTTAAAAATAATTGCAGGTCATCTCTCCTATGATTCCGGAGACATCACGAAACCAAAAGGGGTTTCCATCGGATACCTGGCTCAGAATACCGGTTTGGAGTCTGATCTATCCATTTGGTCGGAAATGCTGACCGTCTTCGAGGAATTGCAGAGACAGGAAAAGCAATTAAGAACATTGGAGCAGCAGATGGCCGATCCTTCGGTGTATGAACAAGAAGAACTCTATCAACGCGTATTAAAAGAATACGATGAGCTTCAAGTCAGGTTCAAGGATTCCGGTGGTTACCAATATGAAGCGGATATCCGCTCTGTCCTTCACGGTTTGAATTTCGCAGATTTCGATTACGATACAAAGATATCCACATTGAGCGGTGGCCAGAAAACCCGTCTCGCTCTTGGGAAACTTCTTTTAACCAAACCTGACATTCTTATTCTTGATGAGCCGACCAACCATCTTGATATTGAGACTTTATCGTGGCTCGAGACGTACCTTCAAAGCTATGAAGGAGCCGTTCTGATCGTTTCCCATGACCGCTACTTCCTGGATAGCGTCGTCAATCAAGTGTATGAGATTTCCCGGAATCGAAGCAAGAAATACCACGGTAACTACAGTAAATACCTTGAACAGAAAGCAGAAGACTACGAAAAGGATCTCAAGATGTTCGAGCGCCAGCAACAGGAGGTCGCGAAACTCGAAGACTTCATTCAACGGAATATCGCCCGTGCTTCGACGACCAAGATGGCACAAAGCCGCAGAAAAAAGCTGGAACGAATGGACAAGATGGATCGACCCTTGGGTGATGAGAAATCTGCCAACTTTGCTTTTCAAATTGATCGTCCAAGTGGAAATGATGTTCTTCACGTTCAAGATCTTACCATCGGATATGGACAAGTCGAACAGATTTCATCTCACATCGACTTCTCTGTTAAAAAGGGAGACAGTATCGCTCTTGTAGGTCCAAACGGAATCGGGAAATCGACCCTTTTGAAAACATTGGTCAATAAACTGCAACCTCTGGAAGGAGCATTTAAATTCGGATCAAATGTTTCGATTAGTTATTATGATCAAGAACAAGCCGAACTATCTTCCAATAAGACCGTCTTAAATGAACTGTGGGACGAATACCCAATGAAAATGGAAAAAGAAATCCGCACTGTACTTGGAAACTTCTTATTCTCAGGGGAAGATGTCTTAAAGCCTGTTTCCACACTGAGTGGTGGAGAGAAGGCACGTCTGGCACTTTCCAAGCTCATGATGGAAAAAGGGAATGTCTTGATCCTGGATGAACCGACGAATCATCTGGATTTGGACAGTAAAGAAGTGCTGGAGAATGCCTTGATTGACTACCCTGGGACGATTCTCTTTGTATCACACGACCGTTATTTCATCAATCGAATTGCTACAAAGATTGTAGAACTGTCCAAAAAGGGGTCGACCGAATACCTTGGCGATTACGATTATTACGTAGAGAAATTACAACAGCAGGAAGAATTGGCTGCACTTGAGCGGATTGAACAAGGAGAACAAGTGTCATCACAGGTTACCACTCAAAAACAGTCCCACAAGATTGATAAAGAGGCGAAGAAGCTTGAGCGTCAACGAAAACGCAGAGTAGAAGAAATTGAAGGTCTCATGGAAGCTCTTGAAGAAGACATTCAGTTAAAAGAGGATCTTCTCTGTGACCCTGATATTTTTCAAGATCATGAAAAAGTCCAGAACATCAATGACTCCCTCACAAAAGCAAAAGAAGAGCTTGATTCTCTATTGGAAGAATGGACAGAACTTGAGGAGATTCTTCAAGAAGAACAATAATCCACAGGATTGGGGATAACTATCGAACCCCAATCCTTTCTTATTCCACATCATTATCCACAATTCAAATCCCGTTTATCCGTTATTAACAGAGGTTTTCCACATAATCCACAATTACAATGTAAGTTATCAACAGAAACTTCCAAATAATAGGTCATTCCCACTAGAGCTTTTTCACATAGTGTACACATCAATTATGTAGTTACTAACATTTTATCCACAACCTGTTGATAAAACGTATGTTCGTTCTTTTCTCCTCTCATTCACTCACAAGATATCAACAAAACCCGAGAACAATAACTGTACCCAATAAAAAAAGCTTAAACGAAGTTTCGTTTAAGCTTTCCCTTTTAGAAATTTTCGATATCAAGTCCAGGATGAGCATTCATATCCATGCTTCCTCTTTTTCCTTGTTCAAATAAAACCGTTCCAGCAGCTGCGATCATAGCTGCATTGTCCGTACAAAGAGATAACGGAGGGATGATCAGCTCCGCTTCAACCTCTTCAAACACTTCTTGAAGGGCAGCACGCAAGCCTTTATTCGCTGCCACTCCACCAGCCAGTAATACTTGTTCCACTCCATATTCCTTTACAGCTTTAACGGTTTTGGTCACTAACACATCAATCACACTGGCCTGAAAGCTCGCTGCCAAATCCTGTGGATTAATGGTTACTCCTTTTTGCTTCGCATTATGCAGCGTGTTAATAACCGCCGACTTCAATCCACTGAAGCTAAAATCATAGGAACCCTCTTCAAGCCATGCACGGGGCAAATCAAGATTGGGTTCCCCTTCATGAGCCAACCGATCGATATGGGGTCCCCCCGGATACGGAAGACTCAAGGTCCTGGCCACTTTATCATAAGCTTCCCCCGCTGCATCGTCCCGGGTCTCCCCGATCACTTGAAACGAACCGTGCTCTTTCATGAACACTAGCTCTGTATGGCCTCCGGAAACAACTAATGAAAGCAGGGGAAACCTCATTTCTTTCACTAATCGATTGGCATAAATATGTCCTGCAATGTGATGAACACCTACCAAAGGTTTGTTATGAGCAAAAGCGAGTGCCTTGGCAGCATTGACACCAATCAGAAGGGCTCCCACTAAACCGGGTCCTTCCGTCACGGCTACACAATCAATTTCGTCCATCGTCATATCAGCTTGTTCAAGCGCTTCCTCCAGCACGAACGTAACCTGCTCCACATGATGACGTGAAGCAATTTCAGGGACGACCCCACCGAACCGCTTATGACTTTCAATCTGAGACGAAACAATATTCGCCACAATCTCTGTTCCATTTTTCACAATTGACACAGCCGTTTCATCACAGCTTGTCTCGATTCCCAATACAAACGTATCTTTTATCATAACTTCACCCACATTACTAAAGCATCCTCTTGATTATCCGAATAATACCGCTTACGGATTCCTCCATCTTGAAACCCGAGCTTCCGATATAAATGTTGTGCCGGTGTATTTGATACCCTGACTTCAAGGGTCATTACACGAGCTCCAAATTCAATGGCAATACCCATGATCTTGCGCATGAGGCCTTCTCCCAAACCCCGCCCCCGATAAGCCGGGAGGACAGCTACGTTTGTGATATGCGCCTCATCCACTACAAGCCACACCCCGCAGTATCCTGCAAGTTTGTCTTCATCCTCGGCAACGAGATACGTAGACAGGTGGTTATGTTCGATCTCATTCAAGAAAGCGTCCCGGCTCCAAGGAATGCTAAAAGATTGATTTTCAATTTCCATTACAGCATCTAAATCATCAACCGTCATAAATCGTATATCCATATTCTAACGATCCTTTATCTTCTATTCAGATTTTTTTTTGAGATTCCAGCCATTTCACTTCTGCTTCAGCCATCCGTATATAATTAGGTAGCACTTCATGCGCTGACGTCTCTTCCAGACCACTACCAATAAAAGCAAGTTCAGAGGGACGTGGATTATGACTGACAAAGGGTGCGATTTTTGCTTGATCTCCCAGGACTTCCTTAATCATGCTCTCGTGCAGGGCAACATCATTTCCGACAAAGAGTATATCTTTATTAAAACCTTTTAACTTCGTCACCCATTCTTCCAGCAGGATGTTGCAATCATCTTCAACACAATTTAATTGATCTTCCTGAAACTCATATAGTCCAGTGTACACCTGTCCCCTTCTTGCATCGAACAAAGGAACGATATACCCTGAAAAATATCGTCCCGATGAAGCCAGTGTAGCAAGACTTGATACTGATATGAGCGGGATGCCCAGAGACCAGGCAAGGGTCTTTGCTAAGGTGACCCCTATCCTGACACCTGTATAGGAACCAGGACCATTTGCAACGACGACCTTCGTTAAGTCTTTCGCCTCAATCCCGCAATCCTTCAACAATTGTTCGATAGCCGGCATTGCTCTTACTGAATGATTCTTCTTAATATAGGTAATGTACTCCCCAATTACCTTGTTTTCCTCGATAAGCGCAACGCCTAACGGATAATTGGAAGTATCAATCGATAAAATCGTCATGACACAATCTCCTTACACAATTCACTATATCGTTCACCAAAGGGCTTCAACACGATTCTTCTCGTGGAATCGCCTTCCCGGTAAATCGATAGACTTAATAATTCTTCCGGAAGTTGATCTTGAATTAAGTGAGCCCACTCAACGACAGTCACACCTTCCCCTTCAAAGTATTCATCGAATCCCAAATCTTCAAAGGAATCATCCAACCTGTATACATCCATATGATAAAGAGGCAAACGGCCCTTATATTCTTTAATGATGGTAAAGGTGGGACTATTAACTGTCTTCGTGACACCAAGGCCCTTGGCAAGACCTTTGGTAAATGTCGTCTTTCCCGCCCCAAGATCACCTTCTAACGTTAACACAGCTCCAGGCTTCAAATGAGCTGCCAACTTCTCTGCAAACTGGCCTGTTTCCTCTGTGCTGGTCGTTATGATCTCAAACTGATTCATGTTAATCTCCTCAATTGTCATTTAGAGTATAAAAAACCCTTAGGATCGTTTTTTACCCTAAGGGAGAATGTATATATGTAGTTTACCCTTTTTCGGGTATGAGAGTAAAGGTTATGGTTACAGACAATAAAAAAAACGAAACAAAGTTTCGTTTGAATGAACAAAAATGGCGGTCCGGACGGGACTCGAACCCGCGACCTCCTGCGTGACAGGCAGGCATTCTAACCAACTGAACTACCGGACCAAAGATTTTTCGCGACAGCGAAAATAGGTTTCATTACCTCGCGACAGTCAAAATAACTATCCATGCGTGACTCATCAAGGATTATCCTGCACAAAGTCAAAAATGGTATTGCGGGGACAGGATTTGAACCTGCGACCTTCGGGTTATGAGCCCGACGAGCTACCGAACTGCTCCACCCCGCGACGATATAAATATTACTTAAGAGGATTACTACTATCTATTCTACTATATGCAGCTTCACTAATAAAGTGATTATGCAAAAAATAAAATTTCGCCTGGCGACGTCCTACTCTCACAGGGGGAGATCCCCCAACTACCATCGGCGCTGAAGAGCTTAACTTCCGTGTTCGGCATGGGAACGGGTGTGACCTCTTCGCCATTGTCACCAGACGAATATTCAATTGAAGGGTTGTTCCTTCAAAACTAGATAAAGAATTGATGTCAAGAAAGCCGAATACCGACCAATTGTTGTTCATTTCATAAATGACTCTTTGTGGTTAAGTCCTCGATCGATTAGTATCAGTCAACTCCACATGTCGCCATGCTTCCATCTCTGACCTATCTACCTAGTCATCTTCTAGGGATCTTACTCACATACGTGATGGGAAATCTCATCTCGAG
>Ga0209295_1000323_pt1 | contig 29739 bp, 31 predicted proteins | sample Porto_5metaG_FD_187428 | JGI IMG/M metagenome (GOLD analysis project Ga0209295, IMG submission 187428) | Marine algal microbial communities from Porto, Portugal - Porto_5 metaG (SPAdes) (version 2) | ecosystem: Host-associated > Algae > Red algae > Unclassified | place: Portugal: Porto... | reverse complement strand
TCCTCCTCGTACGTCAAAGCACAGGTGAGACTTCGCTCATCATGCTATTCAGCCATTCCTTCAGCTCTTTGGCTGAGGAATATGTTAGTGTTTGATCGAGTTCCATCAATCGTTGTTTTGCTGTATAAGACGATGATGCGGTTAAATCTTTTTTAGGGGCATCACGCACTATTGACAGCACACCATTCTCTATTTTAACAAAACCGAGTTCAAAAAACACCTTTGTCATAAAAATGATTGTATCTTTTGTCCAACCTCTATGTTTGGCAAGCTCCATGCCTTGTTCTTTAATAGGAAAACTTCCCCGTTTGAACAAGAACCCATAAAACCATTTGAATTGATCACGGCTCGGGAATGAGGACATAAAGTGATCTTCTTTCCGCTGAAACACCGTATAAATTCTTGCTGGTTGTTGATTTTCTAAAAGCAGCTTGAGCAAGTGTTCATCGGCAGGAACATCGGCAAAGATCACATACTTTTCCTGCACATCAAACGTGGATACATTTTCTGCATCAATAAGGTGAATCGGAATATCCACCAGCTCCGATTGCTTTTTTGTTTCTTCGTCAAAACAGAAGACCATCGTTTTTGCTGGATCAAGTGTTGATACTTTCTTTTCCCAATCTTTTTTCCCGCGTAAATCAAACAGCTGCCATTCATCGACTCTAGCGTCTTTTAGCATGAGCTGAGGTTTCTTTCGGTTATTCCATTCATTAATCGAGACCTCACCAACGACAGAGATTTGACTCCCTGGGACAAGTTCTTCTTTTAGCTTGCCTTGGTGAAAACCGACACAGTCGAGCAGCTTGTCTTCGTCTTTTAGTGACATTTTAATGTGATTTTGATTGGCCCCGATCGTTCGGATGTCTTCAAGCTGGGCGTCTTCAATCATAATGAACGGCTTAGGATTCTGCATGCCAAACGGGGACAGCAGCCCCACTTCTTCAATGGCTTGCACCGTCATTTCGTCCACTTTACATACTGCATCGACCCGTTGAATTGGAATAAAATCTTCTTCAGTCAACGTTTCATTTGCATATTGATTCAATCTTTCCCTAAGTAAAGGAACATCATCCGCTTGAAGTGTCATTCCTGCTGCCATTGGGTGTCCACCGAAATGCGGCAGGATGTCACGGCACTTGCTCAAATGGAAAAACAAATCAAAGCCAGGAATACTTCGTGCTGACCCTTTCGCCATCTGCGTTTCTTCATCTATTCCAAGCACAATCGCCGGACGAGAAAATGTATCCGTCAATTTTGAGGCAACAATGCCGACAACGCCTGGATTCCAGCCAGCTTTTGCTACGACGATAGCAGACTGGTCAGCGCCTGTCTCTTCGACCATTTGAATGGCTTCTTCCGTGATCGTACTCACAATTTTCTGCCGTTCTTTGTTCAATTCTTGTACAAAACGAGCGAGTTCTTCTGCTTCATCCATATCCTCAGTCATGAGAAGATGAACAGCCGGATCTGCCTGCTCAATTCGTCCAACAGCATTCAGCCTTGGCGCAATTTGAAAGCCGACCGTTTCCTCATTTGCTTCTTCAAGAGTGGCGCCTGCTTCTTTTAATAACGCTTTTAACCCAGGCCGTCTCGATTGACGAAGCTGCATCAGGCCTTTTTTGGCAAGCCATCTATTTTCATCATGCAGCGGGACAAGATCCGCAATTGTACCGATTGCAGCAAGATCTAATAACTCTACTGGGAGTTTACCGAGGAGTGCATGTGCCACTTTAAACGCCACACCGACACCCGCCAGCTCTTTAAACGGATACTCACAACCAGGCTGCTTAGGATGTACAATCGCAAGTGCCTCAGGCAGTTCCTCGCTTGGTTCATGGTGATCTGTGATGATCAGGTCTAATCCTATTTCTTTTGCAATACGTGCTTCATTTACAGCAGCGATCCCTGTATCCACGGTGATGACAAGCGATGCTCCTTGCTCTTTGATATATCGGAAAGCCTGTTCGTTTGGCCCATATCCTTCTTTAAATCGATCTGGAATATAAAAGTCTACCTTCGCAGATCGTTCTTTAAGTGTATGTAAAAGTACAGAAGTACTTGTCACACCATCTGCATCATAATCTCCGAAGATCACAATCGATTCCTGCTCTTCGATCGCTTTGTTGATGCGCTCTACTGCTTCTTTCATTCCTTTTAATAAGAATGGATCATGAAATTCGGCTTTTTGATCAAATAAAAAAGACCTCGCTTCTTCTACTTCTTCGAGTCCTCTTTGTACAAGAAGTGATGCAGTCAGCGCTGAAATATTCAGATTTTCAGAGAGTGATTTCACTTTTTCTTCGCTAGGATGTTCATATTCCCAACGCATTTTGGATAATAACATAAATTCACCCCTCAACCACACTATTATACTAGAGTGGACTGAGGGGTTTCAATTTTTATTTTATGAAATTGTACTGGAAGATTATTTTTCCTTCCGGTCAAAAGACGCTGGCTGTTCTTTTAAAGGTGTGACATTCGTTTTCTTTTGAACGTCCTTGTCTACCTTTTTTGGAGAAGCAGTAGGGGCAGTCACAGTGGCTGCACGTTCAGCTTTTAATGCTTTTAATTCACGTTTCAGTTTCACAATTTGGAAAATCCCCGCAAAAGCCACAATGAGTCCGCCCATCAGAACAGAACCGATAATGACAAGGATCAGCGGCCATTCAGCCGTTCCAAATAAGTAGTCTACCTGTACAGGCCGCACGTTAATAACAGCAAATACTGAGACAATTAATACGAAAATAAATGCGAGTATGATGGTCCATTGTTGTTTATTCATCTACAAATCCCCCAAGCTTTTTCTTTTATTCTTCCCTCTTTCTTGTCCTTTTTAAACACCGAAAGAACATGGCGGAAGGTTTTCTATCAGCATGGGCGCTTAGCTGCTGAGTTTTTCTTTAATGAGGCTCTTTAATTCTTTTCTTTCTCCAGAGATGACAAGGGTGTCTCCTTCTTCAATCACCGTATCTGGTCCTGGGTTTAAAATTTTCTCATGTGATTTTCTCACAATGGCGATGACTGTTACTTGATAGTTTTGGCGAACACTCAGGTCTCCGATCGTCTGGTTAACAGCCGGTGCGTTCTTTTCAATCTTAAACCATTCAATGATGAGTTCATCTATGGCCACCTCCACTGTCTCAAGCGCTTTAGGTTTATAGACCATGCCGCCTAAAATAGCCGAGATTTGTCTTGCTTCTTCATCGCTAAGCAAGATACCAGAAATACATTCTTCGTGATCATCTTCTTGAAAATGATACATCTCTCTTCTGCCGTCATCATGTGTGATAATGGCAAGCTTCTCATTATTTCTTGTGATCATTTCGGCTTTGTGACCGATACCTGGCAGTTCAGTTTCCCGAACCTTCATAACAGCCCCTCCAATGAATAAAAGCGAAATGCCCCAAACGGACACTTGCTTTCTATACTGATCTAAACGTATGTCATTATAGCAAAAGACCATTTCAAGATCAATGAAACCCGAAATGTTTTTACATATCATCTTATTGTTGTGACGATGACAAGTATGATGCATGAAAAAAAGACTGCCAAGCTGGCAGTCTTTCTTGTTTAAATATCTTGTTCTGTGTCGATTTTAGCCGGCTTTTTCAGCTCACGACCTTTCCAAATCAGCCAAATTTGTGCCGCAATGTAAAGAGATGAATACACCCCTGTTAATAGGCCGACAAGTAAGGCAATGGAGAAGTTTGTAATAGATGCTGAACCGAAAATGAGAAGTGCAATCACCACTACAAGTACAGTGAGTACAGTGTTCACAGAACGCGTAAAGGTTTGCTGTAAACTTAAATTCACAATGTACGATAAATCTTCGATCGTTTTCGGTTTGCGTTTCTTCATTTGCTCACGCACCCTGTCGAAGGTGACAATCGTGTCATTGATTGAGTACCCAATGACCGTGAGTATCGCTGCAATGAAGGTGACATCCACCTCTAAGCGCGTAATACTAAAGAAGGCAACGATAAAGAATGCATCGTAAAGCAGAGAGATTATCGCTGCAATCGCCATTTTATACTCAAATCGGACGGATACATATAAGATAATCCCGATCGAAGCAATGATGACAGCGTATAATGCGTTACGCGCCAGCTCTTTTCCAACTGTCGGAGACACTGTACTTACGTTAGGCTCCGTTCCGTATTTATCTTTGAAGTAATCTTTCACTTCAGCAATTTTTTCTTTATTCGGAACACCGACAAATCGAGCTGCTGCTTGATTTTCTTTTTGCCCCGATAACACAACACTGTCTGTCTCAAGGTCTAGCTTTTTAAAATCTTGCTCCACCTGTTCTGTTGACAGTTTATGGTCACTTTGAATGTCAACTCTAGTACCACTTGCAAAGTCAATACCTGCATTGAGCTTGAAGATCGACAGCACAATGATTCCAGCAATGGTAATGGCTGCTGAGAAAATCATAAAGCCCTTACGTTTGCTGACGAAATCCCATTTATCAAATGGTGTTTTCGGTTCAGTATTTTCAGTTGTTTCATGAATATCAATGATGTCTTTCTGACGAACACCAAACCAGCCTTTTCTGCGATCGAGATAGCGGCTTTCTACAAGTAAGCCAAGAAGGAATCTTGATAGGAAGACAGCCGTGATAAAGCTTGTCAAAATTGATAGGATAAGCATGGTTGCAAACCCTTTGACAGAGCTTGTTCCAAAGAAGAATAGAACCCCGCCGGCAATAATACTTGTTAAGTTTGCATCAAAGATCGTGGCAAACGATCTGCGGTTACCCGATCTGAAAGCAGAACGGACAGATTTACCGAGCTTGAGCTCTTCTTTAATCCGCTCATACGTAATAATGTTGGCATCGACAGCCATCCCTACCCCAAGAATCAATGCAGCGATTCCAGGCAGTGTCATGACTGCACCCATCCAGTCAAAGACTTGCAATGTGATATAGATATAAGCTGACAGTGTAATGACAGCAACAAGACCTGGTAATCGGTAATAAAACAGCATGAATAAGAAGATAAATGCTATTCCTACAATTCCTGCGAAGACTGTTTCGTTTAGTGCTTGCTCACCAAACTGTGCACTCACAGATGTTGAATATTTTTCGGTTAATTTTACTGGCAAAGCGCCGGCATTTAAAATGCTAGCAAGGTCTTTTGCCTCTTGAACCGTAAAGTTTCCTTCGATTTGTACGTCACTGCTGTTAATTTCTTGGTTTACATTCGGCGCAGATACATACTTATGATTTGATTTAGAGACTTCTTTTTTGAAGGAATCTCCCTTATGATAATCAAGCCAAATGACAAGCTGATTGTTTGGTGCCATCGCCGCTACTTTTTTTGTCACGTCACCAAACTTTTTCGCATCCTTTAGTTTGACCGTCACGATCGGCTCATTCGTTTGATTGAATGTTTGTTTTGCACCATTTTCAACAAGATCAGATCCGTTTAGGAGTTCTTTGTCATTCGTATCTCTGAAGGAAAGCTGTGCTTCAGTCGATAGAATCTCCCGTGCTCTGTTTTGATCTTTTACACCCGCAAGCTGTACGCGGATACGGTTGTTTCCTTCAATCGAAATGTTCGGCTCACTGACCCCAAGCACGTTGGCTCTTCGGTTTAAAGCCTCTACTGTACTGACGAGAACACCATTTGTGATCTTGTCTTCTTTTTTCACTGGGTGTACATCATACAGAACCTCAAATCCACCCTGTAAGTCCAGCCCTAGCGTCATATCTTTCGCAACGGGCTTCGTTAATAAGCCCACACCAGTTCCGATTAACAGAACCACTAAGAAAAACGCAAGTATGCGCCCTTTTTTCATTATGTATTTCCTCCTTAAACACCTGAATCCATTTAGATGGCTTATTTCAACAGTTCATCCAGCATATTCTTGCCATCTTCACTGTCCAAAAAAGCAGACGTTTTAAACGACTGAACGGTTGCATAGTTCATAAATTCGCCAATTTTCACAGATAAAATATCTGCAACCATTTCATGAATCGGATACTCTTGTTTTTTCTTCCACTTCTTATTCTCTAAGTATGACCATAATTCCTCTAAATCTACATCTTTATAGCCCAAAACGATGAATTCTTCAAGCTTACTGAACAGAAAAGGCTTTAGATGGTCTTTGTATATAGCAGCCGGATGTTGTGTCATTGTGAGGCTCCCCCTTTTCAGTTTTTTATCGAGAGACTTGTCATGCTTGGACGATATACACGCATATCTTATTGTATATGATTCTATGTCGTTTGAGAAGGCAGGTGATCTGTGATTTGACGAAGCAAACGTTTTTAAAAGGGACGATTATTTTAATTTTAGCAGGTTTTATTACAAGAATATTGGGTTTTGTCAATCGAATTGTGATTGCAAGGTTCATTGGTGAAGAAGGCGTAGGGCTTTATATGATGGCAGCGCCTACCTTTTTTCTCGCCGTGACGCTGACACAATTCGGACTTCCTGTTGCTATTAGTAAGCTAGTCGCAGAAGCAGAAGCCCGTGGTGACAAACAGAAAACAAAACGCATTCTAGTGATGTCCCTTGCGATAACAGGAACACTCAGCCTGATTTTCACGCCGCTCTTTTTATGGTTTGCCCCTATTATGGCGGAAAATATGCTGACAGATCCTAGAACGGTCTATCCTCTGCTTGCCATTACACCAGTCGTACCCGTTATTGCGATCTCTAGTGTGTTAAGGGGCTATTTCCAAGGAAGACAGCAAATGAGCCCGCTTGCGATGTCGCAAGTACTAGAACAGGTCGCAAGAATTTCACTCGTGGCAGTATGTACAACAGCGTTCCTGCCTTATGGAATTGAATACGCAGCAGCAGGCGCCATGATTTCATCTGTCATCGGCGAAATGATTTCACTTGCTTACTTACTGATTGCCTTTCGTTATAAAAAGACCATCCGTATCCGAAAACGTTTTTTCAAGGCAATTCATGATGGGAAGGACACGTTTAAGCAGCTCATGAGTATTGCCCTGCCAACGACAGGCAGCCGTTTCATCGGCAATATCTCTTGGTTTTTAGAACCGATTGTAGTCGCGCAAAGCCTTGCGATTGCCGGTTATGCAGCTGTGGAAGCAACAAGGCAGTATGGAGAATTGACGGGACTTGCACTCACCCTTTTGACACTTCCTAGTTTTATCACGTATTCTCTCTCCACCGCACTGGTTCCAGCGATTAGTGAGGGGATGGAACAGAACAAACGCAAAACGGTCGAATACCGACTCAAGCAGGCGATGCGCCTTTGTTTATTAAGCGGGGGCATTTCATGTATTATCCTTTTCGTGTATGCAGAAAATTTAACCCTCTTCATGTATGGTTCATCTCATGCCGCTGTCTATGTAAAATTCATGGCGCCCTTCTTTTTGCTCTATTACTTTCAAGGGCCGCTGCAGGCTGTCCTTCAAGCATTAAATTTAGCGGGGGCAGCGATGACCAACAGCTTGATAGGAGCTGTTGTGAAAACAGGCATGATCTTTGTTCTTGCTTCACAGCCAAGCTTTGGCATTATGGGCGCAGCGCTTGCGATACTCATCGGCATCGTCCTTGTCACGTTGCTCCATGCGGCAACTGTCGGTAAAGTGCTGCCTATTCATTTACCATTAAAAGAATATGGACTTTGCATCCTTGTGATCATCGGCACTGGGGCGGTCAGCTTATGGATGAAACATCAAGCGAGCGGACTCTTTTCCGCACCTTTAGAGCTTGTCATGATGATCTTTTTGACGTGCGTGCTGTATGTCATTCTATTAATCTGTCTTGGGCTAGTGAAACGAGAAGAGCTGCGCCGCATCCCGTTTATTGGGAAGCTGCTGTAGCTCATCTTTTCTTTATAATTTCATCTTTCAAATCAATATAAAAATTCTTCTGATTAAAGCTGCAGTAAGAGATTTGCTCGATATCATGATAGCCTCTTTTGGCAAGCTCCTTTATCAGCCACTGTTCATCATGGTTGATCTGCTTAAGATGATCATGTTGAACCACACCGTCTGCAATAAGCGGGAGCTCAAGCGCCGCATGTTTGCGCTTGTTTTCTTTTTCAACAACGGCGAGCTTTCCTGAAGGCTCTAAGATGGCATATGAGACGTCCTGGATACTATCGATGTTATTTTCTCTTAATTGAATCAGCAAATCATCAAAATTGTATCGCTGTTTTCTCATCGCACCCTCGTCTATTTTTCCGTTGATGATGAGCAGGGCCGGCTTACCGTCGAGAAAACGACGGACACCTTGAAATTTTAGTGACAAATAGGCAAGGGTGATTTGAATGAAGGTTAACAGCAGGATCGGCCATACTGTATGTAACATGTGATCCTCTACTTCTTCTATGGCGAGCACCGCAATTTCAGCGATCATCATAAAAATAACAAGATCTAAAATACTCAGTTCCCCAATCTCCCTTTTGCCCATTAAACGAAAGATAAACCAAATGAGAAAATATAAAATGATTGTTCTCATGGAGATAATTAAGATGTCCTGCATATGATGTAAACCCTCCTTCTCCACCATAGCTTGTGTCAAAACACCTTATTTATGTAGAAAAGAAAGCCTCGGTTTTTATCACGAGAAACATGTCTATTTTTACTTCTCCGTGAATACATTTTAGTAAAAGACAAGCTTCGGTCAATTGGAGAGGAGACGAATCACATGCAGGAAACGAAACAAATAGGAAAAGGCATTTTATCTGGCTTAATTGCTATTTTTGTCGTGATGATTGTCACAAGCTTACTTGTATCACTGATGCTTACCTTCACAAGTATGCAGGAATCATCGTTTAAATGGATGATCATGATCTTGTCCTTTGCGGCACTTTTTCTAGGAGGAATGATTTCTGGAGGGAAAGCAAAGGAACGGGGCTGGCTCATTGGCGCCATGACCTCTTTTATCTTTTCACTCACTGTTTTTTTATTTCAATATTTAGGGTTTGGAGAAACCTTTTCACCAGAACAATTCATCTATCATGCAGCCTTTTTGGGAATTTGTATGCTAGGGGGAATGATTGGGGTTAATCTTCGGGGCAAATAAAAAAAGAGCGAATGATATCGCTCTTTTTTTATCGCTATGTATTGGAGGATTAACCTTTGTCAGCTAATTCTCTAATAGCACGTCGGTCGAAAGTTAAACGGTTGTTTTCGCTTGTTTTGATGACCACTTTTGATTCATCAATGTAGTCGATTTCACCGTGTAAACCACCGATTGTGACGATTTTATCGCCTTTTGATAAAGATTGCTGCATCTGACGCACAGCTTTTTGTTGCTTTTGCTGTGGACGGATTAACAAGAAGTAAAGCACAGCAAACATGACAACAATCATAATGATTGAACCCATACCACCATCCATTCTATCTCACCCCTTTCTAAAGCATTGTAAAGCTTTTCGTTTATGCGTTAAAAGTTTTTCGCATTCGGTTTGTTAAAGCCATAACGCTCAAAAAACTCTTCTCTAAAATCACCTAAACGATCCTCACGGATAGCTTCTCTCACTTGCTCCATTAATTTTAACAGAAAATGAAGATTATGATAAGTTGTTAATCGAATTCCGAACGTCTCATTTGTACGGATCAAATGTCTAATATAAGCGCGTGTGTAATTTTTACATGTGTAGCAGTCACAGTTTTCATCGATTGGTCTGAAATCACGCTCATATTTAGCATTTTTCACAACAAGGCGTCCTTCACTTGTCATGAGCGTACCATTTCTTGCAATTCGCGTTGGCAGTACACAGTCAAACATATCGACACCGCGGATCGCACCGTCAATTAATGAATCTGGTGAGCCAACACCCATTAAGTACCTTGGCTTGTCATCCGGTAAAAATGGCGTTGTAAACTCCAGCACACGGTTCATCACATCTTTTGGTTCACCAACAGATAAACCTCCAATGGCATAGCCTGGGAAATCAAGTGAAACAAGATCTTTTGCACTTTGTTTACGAAGCTCTTCGTACTCTCCACCCTGCACAATGCCAAACAGCCCTTGATCCTCTGGACGCTGGTGCGCTGTTAAGCAGCGCTCTGCCCATCTGCTTGTCCGCTCTACAGAACGTTTCATATAATCGTACTCTGCTGGGTACGGAGGACATTCGTCAAATGCCATCATAATATCTGAGCCGAGTGCATTTTGAATCTCCATCGCTTTTTCAGGAGAAAGGAACAACTTATCTCCATTTAAGTGATTACGGAAGTGAACGCCTTCCTCTTCAATTTTTCTAAATTCACTTAAAGAAAACACTTGGAAACCGCCTGAATCTGTTAGAATCGCTCGATCCCAGTTCATAAATTTGTGCAGGCCGCCTGCTTCTTTGACAATGTCATGCCCCGGACGCAGCCATAGATGATACGTATTGCTTAAAATGATGCCTGCTTCCATTGCTTTTAACTCTTCAGGCGCCATTGTTTTCACTGTAGCCAGTGTACCAACTGGCATAAATACAGGTGTTTCAAAGGAGCCGTGCGGTGTATGAACGCGCCCAAGACGTGCACCTGTTTGTTTGCATGATTTAATGAACTCATAACGTATCGGTAATTGCGACAAAAATGAGCCCTCCTGTCTTTGTTGTATGATGTTATTGAATCAGCATGGCATCGCCAAAACTGAAGAATCGGTATTCCTCTTTTACAGCCTCATTGTACGCTTTTAGGACGTGTTCTCGTCCAGCTAATGCACTGACAAGCATAATTAAAGACGATTTTGGCAAGTGGAAATTCGTGATCATGCCATCAATTGCCTTAAATGTATAGCCTGGATAAATAAAAATCGACGTCCAGCCGCTTGACGCTTTGAATTCACCATCATAAGCACTTGCAATGGTTTCAAGCGTTCTTGTCGAAGTTGTTCCGACTGAAATAATCCGCCCGCCTTCTTTGCGCACGCGATTAAGCTCTTCTGCCGTTTCTTCATTCATTTCGTAAAACTCTGCGTGCATTTCATGTTCTTCAATGCGTTCAGCACTGACCGGTCGAAATGTGCCAAGCCCTACATGGAGCGTAATAAACGCAATATGCACCCCTTTTGCTTTCAGTGCATCCAGCAGTTCATTTGTAAAGTGAAGACCGGCAGTAGGCGCAGCAGCCGAACCAACCTCTTTGGAATAAACGGTTTGATAACGCTCACGATCGTCAAGCTGCTCTTTAATGTACGGAGGCAGCGGCATTTCACCTAAAGATTCAAGTACTTCATAAAAAATGCCTGTATACTGAAACTCAACTTTTCTTCCGCCATGTTCCAGTTCTTCTGTACATACCGCTTTTAATCGTCCATCGCCAAATGTAATGACTGTTCCGTTTTTCACACGTTTTGCTGGTTTCACGAGCGTTTCCCATTTGTCTCCTTCTTCTTGTTTCAAAAGAAGCAGCTCCACTTTAGCACCCGTATCCTCTTTCGTTCCAAACAGACGTGCAGGCAATACACGTGTATTGTTTAAAACGAGACAATCACCCTTTTGAAAGTAATCTGTGATTTGCGAGAATGTATCATGTGTGATGTCACCTGTTTGTTTATGTAAGACCATCAGTCTTGATGCATCTCGTTTTTCAAGCGGGACTTGTGCAATCAATCTTTCTGGTAAATCAAAATCAAATAGTTCTAACTTCATTTCCTTCACCTATTCTGTAGTTAACTAGTTAACGTTATTTCATCCGTCCGAAGACATTGAGTAAAATGGTTAGGACGATGCTAATGACAATGCATGTAATCACAGGAAAAAAGAACGTTACGTTCCCTTTTTTCACGAAAATATCGCCAGGAAGTTTCCCAACCAATTGAAACACTAAACCTGCGGCAAAAAGGACACCACCTAAAATCATCAACATTTTAGGGAATTCAGTCACGAATCGGAACCTCCATATGAAAATGTTCATACGCTTCTCTTGTGACGACCCGCCCTCTTGGTGTTCTTTGCATAAAACCAATTTGCAGTAAATACGGTTCGTACACATCTTCAATCGTATGTGATTCTTCTCCAATTGTCGCTGAGATCGTATCAAGTCCAACAGGACCGCCTCTAAATTTTTCAATCATACTTAAAAGCAGCTTATGATCGATATGATCAAGTCCGAGTCTGTCAACTTGCAGACGCTCAAGAGCATCTTCTGCAATGTCTTGTGTGATCGCATGATTTCCAAGCACCTGCGCAAAATCTCTTACTCTTCTGAGCAGACGATTGGCGACCCTCGGTGTGCCTCTAGATCTTCTTGCAATCTCTTCAGCTGAACGAATGTCGATCCCAATCTCAAACAGCTCGGCTGTTCTTGCTACAATGTGAGCCAAATCTCTTTGCTCATAGTATTCCAATCTTGCATGAACCCCAAACCTATCACGAAGCGGCGCTGTTAATAGCCCAACACGGGTTGTAGCACCTACAAGCGTAAATGGCGGTAAATCAAGCCGCACAGAGCGTGCTGTATCTCCTTTTCCAATCACGATATCTAGACAAAAGTCCTCCATCGCTGGATATAGCACTTCCTCTATTGAACGCTGCAAGCGATGAATTTCATCAATAAACAGAACATCGCCAGGTTCAAGAGATGTTAAGATCGCCGCCAAATCGCCAGGGCGTTCAATCGCTGGTCCAGACGTTGTACGCAGCTGAACATTCATTTCATTGGCAATGATTGACGCAAGCGTTGTTTTCCCAAGTCCCGGCGGTCCATATAAAAGGACGTGATCCAGTGTTTCCTGCCTCATTCGGGCAGCTTCAATAAATACGCTGAGATTATCCTTTACTTTCTGCTGGCCAATATATTGACTAAGCGTCTGTGGACGCAGACTTTGCTCAATGGCTGATTCATGGTTGTCTGCTTCAGTTGAGACGAGCCGTTCATCCATGAGACATCACCCTATTTCAACATTTTTTGTAAAGCTTTTTTCACATATTGATCGGTTGTAAGATTCTTCTCTTCTTTTAATAAAGGAAGAACCTTTTTGATTTCACGATCACCATACCCAAGGACACTTAAGGCTTCAACCGCTTCATCTAAAGCGCTTTGCTGCGTTTCAATTTGAATATGATCCTCGTGGTTAAATAAGTTTCCTATCATTTCAGGCACCACATCTGCGAGCTTCCCTTTCAGATCTAGAATGATCTGTCGTGCTGTTTTTTTGCCAACACCCGGGAATTTAATGAGGAAAGCTTCATCCTCTCGTTCGATCGCTGAAATGACAGCGCCAGGGTCACCGGAAGCAAGAATCGCAAGCGCACCCTTCGGTCCAATGCCTGTGACATTTAACAGTTTTGTGAACAACGCTTTTTCTTCTCGTGTTTGGAATCCATATAACGAAAAAGCGTCTTCCTTTATGTAATGATACGTATAAATCGTTTCTTGTTTTGTTACTCGATAGATAAACGGATTTGGGGTATAGACTTGATATCCCACTCCGCCGTTTTCAATGACAACATATTGCGGGCACACATAATCAATGGTCCCTTTTACAAACTCTATCACCGTTTTCACCTCTTTGACTGTTCTCCATTGTAACATAAATCGAAGAGAAAACCGTAATAAAAGTTAACATACGTTCGCTCAGCCTTTTTTCATAGTTAACCCATGAAAAAGAGCTTGCGGTCTTCACACCAGCAAGCTGTCATACGATTAAAACGATTGTTCATTTCGGTAAGGTTTCATGACTTCAAGCACATGCTCAAATTCATCTTTTGTTCGAAACGGAATGCCTTGTGCAAGCTGCTGCTCTACATGACTTTCCAAGCGGGACGTATCAATTTGAAAAAAGAGATGAATAGGCTCCGCCCACCCGTCAGGCCTTCCATGAAACGTAGAAATCACGCCGTCTTCTGATAATCCGATATATCCATTTGCTTTACTCAAAGGCGATATATCGTCAATTTGCTTTCTAAAAAGGGCAAAATCCTCTCGCTGTTCTACCAATGTCCAGCCCTTATACTGGGCCCAAAATGTGTCTTTGTCTTCTAATGATGCCCGCTGTCTTTCAATACTTACATCGCCGTCTAGATAGACCTTTTCAAGCTGAACGTTGATGGTTTTTGACTCTTTTTGCAAGTGTTCTGCTGCTTCCATATCAACAGCGAAAAAGAGTACACTTGTCATGATAAGTCCTGTAACGAAATACTTTATTTTCACTTTCACTATTTACACCTCTTTAGAACATAAGATCGATGCATGACATATGTAGTTTGACCCATTTTGCTACACATTAACCAAATCGATGTCTTGACACATATTGAGAGTCTTTCGTTGTATCCTTCGTGCGTAAATGTTATGTTTTATACAATCCATTGCTCTACCGAATTACATGGTTTTTTCATCATTCGTTTTTCAGCCGCATAAACTGAAACCAAAGAAGGTGAAGTCAATGTCAGATGTCAAAAGATTAGCCGAATCGATTCAGTATCAAGAAGAAAAGCGTTTTAATAAGCTCGTCTTTAAACCGGCTGAGCTTGAGCTGTGCGGCAAAGGAAGAAGTGCCTATGTATTTTCATACAAAAAAGACGGCAAGAAAATGGCGTTAAAAGTCTTTTTTCCTTCTTATCGAAACATCGCCCGCAAAGAGGCTGCAATTTATGAAAAACTTTCCGGCTCATCCTATTATCCTGAGATTTACGAGTCTGGGGATCAATATATTTTAATGGAATATATTAAAGGTTATACTTTCTATGAATGCCTAACAAAAGGAATTCCGATCAAAAAACAAATGATTGAACAAGTAGATGATGCATTGGAAGAAGCACGCGCGAAAGGTTTGAATCCTTCTGATATTCATCTGCGAAATTTAATTTTAACAAAGGATGGCCGCGTCAGGGTCATTGACGTCGCCCGCTTCACGCAAACGAAAACATGTCATCAATGGGATGATTTAAAAGCTGCATACGCCTATTATCAAAAACCTTTTTTCCCTAAAAAAGCGCCGCGGCTGTGGCTTGAAGTGATTGCCTATTTGTATAAGAAAAACTGGCTGTCTCGAGGTCAGCTGAACAACCGAAATGATTTTACTGCATAATGAAAGCCGCTCGAAAAGAGCGGCTTTCAGATTGTTGACAAAGGGCTAAAATGAACTTTATTTTAGCCCTTTGTCTTCTTTTCAGCGTGATAGAAAACCTTTGAATTCTAGGAAGGACGGGTACCGGCGCGGAGCGAATTTGACATTCGTGAGCACCGGCACGCAGGACTGACACCGAATGCGAGGGTTTGTCTACACGCTGAAAGCCGCTCTCTTTGAGCGGCTTTCTGTTTTATTCTGTTTCTACATGGATACTATTCACATTTAATAGGTTAATGATTTCATTATTCAGCTTAAACCAATGATTGGCTTCCTCAATTTTTTTATACACATCATAGGTAGCTGGACGTTTCAGCTCGAAATCGAGCACTTCCCCATTGTTCATATGAAATGTTACCTTAAATACTTTCATCATAAGATCACCTTCCACTCTGTCTTGTTCACTAACCGAATCGGTCAGCTCTTTTCATTCATTCTCTATTCAATCCGTTTCCCCTGCTTCTTTCCTTCTAAACACAAGAAGTTTAAATTTTGTTTAAATTCGCACAACATATCTATCTATATACTCTTCAAAAGAAGTATATTGAATGAAAAGGAGGCTGCCTTTATGAAACAAAAGAAAAAACGAACATCTCCAGAGAGACAAACAGTCCTGTTTCATTTAACAGATGCCCTCATCCCAAGTATTGAAACGATGGCGATTGCAGTAAGAGCATTTTTCCACCTCGTGAGAAAAGCCATTTCAGCCGTTTTATAAAACCCCGCACTAGAGGAGTGCGAGGTTTTTTTTAGGATTGATAGATTTGGCTGCCTTGATGGATAAACTCTTTTGCCTTCTTCTCCATCTCTCTTTTCACTTCTTCTGATTGGTTGCGGATGTCATGGGATATTTTCATACTGCAAAACTTTGGTCCACACATGGAACAGAAATGAGCGGTTTTAGCACCTTCAGCAGGCAATGTTTCATCATGGAATGCCAGCGCTCGTTCTGGGTCAAGTGACAGATGAAATTGATCCCGCCATCTGAATTCAAATCTCGCTTTCGATAAGGCATCATCACGCTTTTGAGCAGCAGGATGTCCTTTTGCTACATCAGCTGCATGTGCGGCAATTTTATAGGCGATGACGCCTTCTCTTACATCTTCTTTGTTCGGCAGACCTAAATGCTCTTTTGGTGTCACATAGCACAGCATGGCGGTTCCGTACCAGCCAATCATCGCCGCACCGATCGCGGATGTAATATGATCATATCCCGGTGCAATATCTGTTGTTAGAGGACCTAACGTATAAAAAGGTGCCTCTTTGCATATCTCCATCTGCTTATCGACATTCTCTTTGATTTTATCCATTGGAACATGACCAGGTCCTTCAATCATGACCTGTACATCATGTTTCCAAGCGATCTCTGTCAATTCCCCTAACGTTTCCAGCTCTGCAAACTGCGCTTCGTCATTTGCGTCCGCAATGGATCCAGGTCTGAGCCCGTCCCCAAGCGAAAAGGCAATGTCATATGTTTTCATGATTTCACAAATTTCTTCAAAATGGGTATACAGAAAGTTCTCTTGATGATGAGCGAGACACCATCTTGCCATAATGGCTCCGCCTCTTGAAACAATTCCTGTGACCCGGTCGACTGTGAGCGGAATATACCTTAAGAGGACGCCCGCATGAATGGTGAAGTAGTCAACCCCTTGCTCTGCCTGTTCAATTAATGTGTCTCGGTATACTTCCCACGTCAAATTTTCTGCGATTCCATTCACTTTTTCAAGTGCCTGATAAATCGGGACAGTTCCTACTGGGACTGGGCAATTGCGGATAATCCATTCTCTCGTTGTATGAATATCCTTTCCTGTAGACAGGTCCATCATCGTATCTGCCCCCCATCTAATTGCCCATGTCATCTTCTCCACCTCTTCTTCAATGGACGACGTCACAGCTGAATTGCCAATATTCGCATTAATTTTCACGTGAAAATTCTTCCCGATGATCATCGGCTCACTTTCAGGATGGTTGATATTCGCTGGAATGACCGCTCTTCCACTAGCCACTTCCTCTCTAACAAACTCAGGACTTAGCTGTTCTCTCAAAGCGATAAACTCCATTTCAGGCGTAATGATCCCCTTTTTTGCATAATGCATTTGCGTCACACAAGCACCTTGTTTCCCGCGGAGCGGCACATGATGAAAATCTGTATGGGCAGCTTGAAAGGATTCTTTCCCATTCAAGCGATATCCATTATCTTCTGGCTTTACTTGACGCCCTTCATAGCTTTCAGTATCTTCTCTTTCTTTAATCCATTTTGATCTCAGGCGCTTTAATCCCTTTGTAACATCAATATGAGCCTCCTCATCTGTATACGGTCCACTTGTATCGTACACACGAATCGGTTCATTTTGGATATCTCCTGCTTGTGTCACTGTATTTGTGAGCACAATTTCTCTTTTTGGCACCAAAATGTCAGGTCTTGAGCCTTGTTCATATACCTTTCGACTGCCTTCAAAGTTTGATAATAAAGATTGCGTTGATGGAACATTTGTCTTTTCATTCATTTGCTGTTCTCTCCTTCTTTTCGTGTGACCGGTCAGGATGGAATCAGCACCAGCAAAAAACCAGATTCTATGTAAAGAACCTGGTTTCGTCGTCAGAAAAAAACATGTATGCCATTCATATGGCACATGTATCATCTTCAACTTCCCCACGCTGGTACGAGCCAGATCAGGTCCAAAGGGTTAAGAAGCTTGTCTTCTCTCTCAGCCCGCATTTCCGGGCACCCCTAGTCACTTATATTGATTTCCACAACAGTGTAGCATAGCTGAGAAATGAAAAAAAGAAGTTTCAGGAAAATAGTTCCTTTCCCCTACAATGAATACATGATCTTCACGATATACATCTTTCTATACACGATCTATCTCTCTCATTTCGATTAAATCAGAAATAATCATTGATCCTTTTCTCCTATTATGTATAATTAATCTAAACGGAGAATTTTTATACAAACATGATTCAAAGGAAGTTCTAGTCGATTGCAAACATTTCTTACATTTATCGTCGTTGGATTCTCAATTGCTCTACCTGTTGGAGCGATCACGGTTGAAATGACAAAGCAGGGATTAAAAAACGGATTCTTTCATGGATTAACTGTAGGCGCTGGTGGTATGACCATCGATATATTGCTCATCTTGGCTTTATATGCTGGATTTGCTCAATTTTTATCTTTGCCCTTTATCCAAATTCCGCTCTGGCTGATCGGTGCCATCTTTTTAATGATTCTTGCCTACGATTCGATTAAAAATGCGGATCAAGACATCCATTTAGCAGGAGAAAAAGTGAATAAATCATTCGCTAAAACATACCGAAATGGGCTGCTCGTCGCGGTATCCCCTGGAAACCTTGTGTTCTGGGTATCTGTGTTTGGTGCTGTACTGGCAGATGCTTATAAAAATACAAATTCATCTGAATTTATATTGGCTGCTGCGGGTATTTTGGCAGGAATTCTTCTTCATGACATCGGTCTTCTCACGATTGTTTCCCTAACAAGAAAAGTGATGAACCGAACCATGATTAAGTGGACATCCATTATTGCCGGTATTTTATTACTTGGATTTGGCTGTTATTTCTTTTATGAATTTTATATCGGGATCAAAGTTTATTTTTAAAGAAAGGCTAAAGTTCGTCATGAACTTTAGCCTTTTTTATTCCAGCCTATCGGGTCATGCCTGTCTGACCTGTTTCAAATTGCGTTTTTCTCATATCTCTGAAGCGTGTAAATGCGCCTTCGTCTTTAATGACTTGGACAGCTCTACCATCTGCATAACGAGTCGCTGCTTCTTCTACTTGTGATACACCTTCTGATGTCAAGCGCCCATCTGTTTTAAGAGCAATATACACATTTTCATCCGTCACCATGACTTGTGAGTCTGTCACATGGTTCATTTTGTTCACTCGGTTGGCGATTTTTCTTGAACGCTGGATGTTCTCTTGTTTATCGTAGCCAGAGAACGACATTTGGTTATGATAGTTCATATCTCCATGGCTGTAGCGTCCATCTCCACCAGTAAGCGGCATTCTCACTTGATCCTGTGTAGGGCGTGAACGATAATCAACATTCGTTGTATTTCTTCCGTTCATTCCCTCCATAAGCTCAGAAACCGGTCCTTGATGATCTTGGTTGTTGTCTGTTGCCTGTTGATTGGAGTGGTATCCAACTGGCTGGCCTGATTGATTATGACGTGTATCTACACCCGCATTGTTATTTGTACCACATGCCGTTAATCCAATAGGTAGAAGCACTAAGGCGATTGTTTTTTGCCATTTTTGTCTCAAACGAAAAACCCCCTGTACAAATTGAATCTCATGAGCGCAAAACAGGCTCTGTTTTAGCATGTACAGTTGAGGACAAAAACAAGCTGTCAGTTATAAACAAAAAAAGGAACGATTGAGATCGTCCCTTGTGTCATTAATCTTCTTCGTCTTCTTCTGGTCTTGCAAAGACAGATGGGTTTTGATAAGGCTGCTGCATATAAGGCTGTGCTGGATAAGCACCCATTTGACCATATGGAACAGGGGTTGGATAATGTCCAGGCCATGGTTGATGATGCTTCATTCCATCATCGCATCCGCAGTCTTCCTTGCCATATGCTTCATTTGGAGCGTTTGGATAAAAGCCTTGATTGGCATTGGCATTGGCATTTACATTTGCGCCTGCATTTGGATGCATATGGTGGTGCCAGTGATGCCCATCGTTTGCATGATGCTCATGATGTTCACCGTAATAAGCCGGTGCTTGATACGCAGGATAATACGGCTGAGCCGCAGGGTAAGGGTACGGCATCATGTGATGGTGATAATACGGCTGTACCGGATAACAAAGGCCTGATCCCGGTAAAATAGGAGAAGCGGGTACCATTTGCTGCGAATATGGATACATTGCTGGCATGTAATGACCATAACCATAATAAGGATCATATGACTCTTGATGATGGTGGTGATGCTCTTTATTTTCAGCCATGCCCCCTACTGCTGCCCCTCCAACATTCGGCATTTGCGGGAAATTAGGAAGGTTTGGGTAATTACTATGTTCCATTTCTTTTCCCTCCTCTTTTTGATGTGGGATATGAATGAATGGATCATATCCCTTTGCCACTTCATCTTTGAAATGATCCTTATTTTCATGATGAAAATGATCCTTGTGATCTTTATGATCCTTTTTCTCATGAACATGATCTTTCTTTTCATGAACGTGATCTTTTTTCTCATGATGTTCTTTTTTGGGAGGAGGCGTGAATGGCTGGTAGAGATTCGTCTGATAATAGTTTACATCAACTTGTGGAAAAACTGGCTGTTCAATCTTTGGTACTGGTGGCACATAAGGTACCGGTTCATTCGGCTTTTCCTTCGGCTTCGTATCTTGAACTTGCACGACATCCTTTGGCTTTTCTTTTACATACGGGTGTTCTTTTGCTTTTGGCATTTCTTTTGCTTTGTGATGATCGGTTTTCACAGGAACACCACTAGATGGAATTTTGATTTTCATTCCTGGCATGATCAAATCTGGATTACTGAGCTGCGAATTTAATTTTTTCAATTCTTGAAAGTCGACTCCGTACTTCTTTGAAATTTTCCAAAGGGAGTCTCCTTTTTGCACAATATGAATTTTCAACGTTTTCCCCTCCTATGCAAAACGTGAACGTAACGGTTATGTCAGAAGTACAATATGTTTCAACATAAATTTATGCCTATTTACAAGCCGATATGATAAAAACTTGTTTTCTGATCGGAGGGGACACTTCATTATTTAATGGTGAGCATCTTATTTAAAGCGAGCAATGCCTCTTTTGTCGTCTCTTCATTCACTTGAATCAAACCGACCGGCTCCCCTTTTTCAATGCTTTCAAGTGACCATAGTAGATGAGGCAGATCAATACGGTTCATTGTCAAACATGGACACATATCTGGATTAAGGGATTCGATTTGTTTGTCAGGGTGCTGGTCAATGATGCGTTTCACTAAATTCATTTCTGTTCCAATGGCCCACTTGCTTCCTGCTGGTGCCTGCTTGATCGTATCAATAATAAATTTCGTTGAACCAGCTAGATCAGAAGCCTTTACGACTTCATGTGTACACTCTGGATGAACAAGAATCTGTATGTCACGGTCTCGTTTTCTCGTTTGTTCAATATTCTCAATGGTAAATTTCTCATGAACAGAGCAATGACCTTTCCATAAAATCATTTTGATTCGATGAAGCGGTTGGTCGGTGATGAGCTTTTCTTCTATTTGATCCCAGACAGCCATTTCCTCTAGCGGAATCCCTAAATCATAGGCCGTATTACGCCCTAAATGCTGATCAGGAAGAAAAAGAATCCGCTCTTTTTGGGTCAGCGCCCACTCCAATACTTTTTTAGCGTTTGAAGATGTGACAGTCGATCCGCCATGTTTGCCGACAAATGCTTTAATATCAGCCGTTGAGTTTACATACGTCAGTGGAAGGATCGTATCTCCAAACAGCTCAGTGAGCTTATCCCACGCCCTGTCTGTTTGTTTCATATTCGCCATATCTGCCATTGAACAACCTGCTCTCATATCTGGCAAAAAGACGTGCTGATTCTTTTTTGATAGCATATCGGCCGTTTCTGCCATAAAATGAACCCCGCAAAATACAATGTATTCTGCTTCGTGATTGTCAGCAGCAATTTGTGCAAGCTGCAATGAATCACCTGTCACATCAGCAAATTGGATGACTTCATCTTTTTGATAATGATGACCCGGTATAAAAAGCTTTGATCCAAAGGCGCGTTTAATCTCTAATACTCTCTCTTTCATTTCATCATAAGAGCGCCGTTTATATTCATCTGGCATCATGGCTGTATGCTGCGCTGCTAACACATCAAGCATGGACATGAGTCGTTCCCCCTTTATGGCTGAATTCCATATTCATACTAAAATCGAATGATGGAGCAGAATGTGTGAGGAATCCAAGTGAAATAAGGTCTACACCTGTTCCCCGGTAGTTAGCCACATTCTCTAACGTGATGCCGCCTGATGCCTCTGTCAATATGGTTTCAGGGGTCATTTGTTTAAAGCGTTTCACTTCGTCTGGAGAGCAGTTGTCAAACATGATGACATCTGCTTTGGCATCAATGGCTTCCATCAGCTGTGCTTCTGATTCAATTTCCACTTCAATTTTCACCATATGACCGGCGTATGCTCTTGCTTTCTCCACAGCTTCCCTGATAGAACCACAAGCCGCAATATGATTATCTTTAATCATCACCCCATCGGATAAGCCGAAACGATGATTCTTTCCGCCTCCGACTTTTACTGCGTACTTCTCCAGCATGCGCAAACCGGGTGTCGTCTTTCTCGTATCACAAATCGTAATAGATGGATCAGCTAATCGCTCTACTGCTTCATGCGTTAGTGTAGCAATCCCTGTCATTCTTTGCAGGATATTCAACACCACCCGCTCCCCTTTCAGCAAGTCGTTGACGGGGCCTGTTATTTGTGCCAGTACAGCCCCTTCCTGAATCCAATCACCTTCCTGGAAAAACAGCTCAGTTTGAACTTGTTCATTCAACAGTTTGTATCCCATATCAATGACTTGCGTCCCGGCCAATACGCCTGATTGTTTCGCCATGATGTAAGCTGTTCCTTTCTTGTCTCCAAAGATGGCATCAGCGGATACATCTCCAAACCCAATATCTTCTTTTAAAAAATGAGTGAGCATTTGCTTTAACTGTAAACGTTCCATTTGGCACCAATCCTTTCATTTTTTACGATATAAATATGGCCCTGTTCATGTACAATCTGTTTTGCTCGCCACGAAGCATCGTGCCGATTTGGATAATCGGTGCGATAATGACCGCCCCTGCTTTCTGTTCGGAGTAATGCAGATTTGACAAGGCATATGGCTAAAGCCCATTGATTAGTTATTTCGATCTGTTCGTTTGTGATATTCTTCACATTGATTTGCTGAAAAGAGACTTGTTCTAAATGATCGAGCAAAGTCTGTAAGCCTTTCTCATCTCTCACAATTGCGGCATATGCCGTCATCCATTTTCTGAGCTGAGCCAGTGACACCGTTGGGACAGACCATACTTCTTGAATGGAAGGAGCAAGGTTTTTATCTTGCCAGATTTGCAACCGCTCAATATACCGTGCTGCGTTGTTTCCTAAAACGAGACCTTCTAAGAGCGAATTACTTGCCAGTCGATTGGCGCCGTGTAAACCTGTACAAGCAGCTTCACCAATGGCGAAAAGTGATGGAACTGTTGTTTCTCCATGTTCATTCACCTTAATTCCACCCATTAAAAAGTGCATACCGGGTGAAACTGGCAGCCTTCCGCTTGCCATATCAACTCCCGCACGCTGACACATCGAAGCAATCGCAGGAAAACGTGCAGAAAAATGCGGAATATCACGGATGTTCAGATAAATGGAATGACCGAGTTGCTGCTCATGGAAAATGGTCCTTGCCACCACATCTCTAGGCGCTAAATCGCTCTGCGGGTGGATTCCTTTCATGATCCGCCTGCCTGATTCATCTTCTAAATAGGCACCCTCTCCCCTGACTGCCTCTGATACGAGCCCGATCGCTTTACCTGAAGTGGTCAAAAGGGTCGGATGGAATTGCACAAATTCGAGATCTACTAGCTGTGCCCCTGCGCGATAGGCCATCATCAGACCATCTCCTGTCACAGACGGATCATTTGTGTTTGTCTCATATAAGGATCCACAGCCGCCAGTGGATAATACAACTGCATCTGCGGTCATTGTATGTACATGACCTTTTTCGTCTTTCCACACAACACCGGTACATATCCCTTCATGAACCAATAGATCCATGACATGATGGTTTTCGTATACATGAATGTGTGAGCCGAGCTTCCCTTTCAAAAACTGCACGAGGGTTTTTCCCGTTTGATCTCCTCCTGCATGCAGAATACGATGGGTCGTATGGGCTCCCTCTTTACCTAACTGCGGGATTCCCGTTTCATCTCGATCAAATGGGCAGCCCTCTTCTACGAGCTTCTTTACAAGATCTTTTCCATGACGGACGATCTCCTGTACAGTTTTGTCATCATTGTGACCACACCCCGCAGCTAAAGTGTCTTGCACATGCTGATCGACAGAATCATGTGCGGAAAAAGCTGCAGCGATTCCCCCTTGTGCAAGCATGGAATTACTAGAGGAAAATTGTTTTTTTGTCATCATGATGACTTGGCAGTTCTCTGAGATCGTATTCACAAAGGAAAGAGCCGCAATGCCCGACCCCACCACAATGACTTTTTTGATAGATGACACAATTGCCCCTCCTGTCATTTACACCTGTCTTGACACATATCATTACACAACACTACAATAAATACAAGAAAAAATTTTCACACACAGGAGATGGATGGATTTGATTTATTTAGATTATGCAGCTTCTACACCTGTTTCTGAGGAATCACTGCATGTATTTCAGCAGTTGAGCAAAGAATGTTACGGAAATGCGAGCAGCCTGCATGATGCAGGAGGAAGAGCAAATGAAATCTTGGCTTACAGCAGACAATCACTTGCAGCGATTCTAGAGGGCGAACCTGATGGCATTTACTTTACAAGTGGCGGAACTGAATCCAATATCCTTGCGATTCAATCGATCATAAATGGGCTCCCTCCACATAAACAGCATGTCATTACCACATCAGTAGAGCACCCTTCCGTTCATCATGCGGTCAATGCCTTGAAGCGTCTCGGTGTGAAGGTGACGGTCATAGAACCGAATCAAGAAGGAATTATCACAAAGGAGATTCTCAAACAGGCTCTATTGCCTGAAACCGGACTAGTATCCATCCAGCATGCCAACTCAGAAACTGGGATTATTCAGCCATTAGCTGAATTAGCGACGCTCTTAAAAGAAAGAGATATTCTTTTTCATACAGATGCAGTGCAGACATTCGGAAAAATGCATGTGTCGATTAAAGAACTTGGGGTTGATGCCCTCTCCATTTCGAGTCATAAAGTGTATGCACCTAAGGGCGCCGGTGCTGTCTATATGGGAGCACATGTCCCTTGGAAGCCTATATATCAACATACTGTACAGGAAAATGGTCTACGCCCAGGGACAGTGAACGTTCCATGTATCGGTGCTTTTGTTGCCGCGAGCGAGCAAATCATGCTGAAAATAGAGCATCAGCAGCAGCTGGATATTCAGCTTCGTGATTATTTTCTTCAGCAGCTAAAAAAAAGGCAGCTGCCTGTCCGCATGCTGCAAGAAAATGACCAGCGCCGCACGCTCCCTCATATTATTGGTTGTTTTTTTGAAGGGTTTGAAGGACAATATGTAATGTTAGCTTGTAACCGGCAGGGAATTTGTATATCTACTGGAAGTGCATGCGCTTCTGGTTATCATCACCCTTCCCCTGCTGTAAAGGCATTACATGTATCAGATCGTGATGCCCTTCAATTCATTCGACTATCATTTGGACGAGGATCATCAAAGGATGACATCGATCAGCTTTTGCATACATTTGAGCGCTTGCAAAAGGAGAAGAAAGGAGCATAAAACGTGGAACAAGAGAGAAAACTCATTGGCGAAGAAAGAAGAAACGCCATTTTAAAGTGGCTGAAAGAGACTGATACACCACTCACCGGAAGTTTTTTAGCCAAAAAAGCCGCTGTCTCACGACAAGTCATTGTACAAGATATTTCATTACTCAAAGCAAAAAACGAACCCATTATTGCCACAAGCCAAGGCTATGTGTATATGGCGCAGCATACACCGGAAACTGAAATTGAACAGATTATCGCTTGCAAGCACGATCCTCATCGTACAGAAGAGGAGCTGACACTGATTGTAGACTACGGTGTAACGGTGAAAGACGTGATGATTGAGCACCCTGTCTACGGGGAGCTAACGGCCTCTATTCGAGTGAGTACGCGCAAACAAGTGGCTGACTTCGTTCATCATATTTCTAATACTGGCGCCTCCTACTTATCAGAGCTGACAGACGGCGTACACTTACATACCCTTACTTCCTACAGCCAAAAACAGCTTGACCAAGCCATTCAAGCGCTTGATGACGCTGGATTTCTCATTAAAGACTAAAAAAATAGTGTCCCCTGCAGGACACTATTTTTCATTCGTTAATTCATATGTTTGATAGCTGCCGAGTAGTTTCACTTCACAGCCAATCGCTTCTAATTCTTGAATGGCGCCAGGGACAAGTACATCATCCATCTCTTTTTCGATATCAATGATAAATAAATAGTGTCCAAGGCCTGTTTTTGTCGGACGCGATTCAATTTTGGACAAATTGAGATTCCGCCATGAAAAAGCTGATAACACGCGGTGCAATGCACCAGACTGATCATCCTTTGGCAGGCTGACAACAATGGTCGTTTTTGGCTTTGAAGAAAAACCAGAATTCATTGGGAACGATGCCTTCGCCTCTTTATGTAAAATAACAAAACGTGTATGATTGTGCGGATAATCATGAATGTCTTTTTTCGCAATCGTCAATCCGTACGTTTTTGCGGCGATTTCATTCGCAATCGCACCAACAGCTTCATCTGGATGCTCACTGATGTATTTTGCTGCATAGCCTGTTGATTCCACTGGCCGATGCGGAATATCAGGGAACTGCCTCTTCAAAAATTGATGACACTGCGCAATGGCGTGCGGATGTGACTGAATCACATCTAATGTCTCCCAGCTCTCCGCTCTCGATGGATGGACAAGCAGGTGCTGGCGAATCGGTGCTGTCATTTCGCCCACAATGGACAAAGCGTCCTCATGAATTAAATAATCAATCGTTAAGTTCACAGATCCTTCGAGTGCATTTTCAAGTGGAACGACCGCCAAATCTACTTCTCCCTTTGACACGGCATCCATACATTGCGGAATGGTTGCATAAGCCCGTTGCTCTGCTTCTTTTGGAAAACAAGAACAGACAGCCAAATGAGTAAATGTGGCCTCTGGTCCAAAGTAACCTACCGTTAATTGCTTCATCTGCTATGATCTCTCCTTTTACGCCCCAGAACCTAGAATTTCAACTTTTTCGACAAATTCAAGTTTTCTTAATTGATTCATGACTGTATTGATATCATCTGCCATGCCGGCCGTACTGATCGACAGGGTAACATTCGCTCTTCCTTGCAGCGGAATCGTTTGGTGAATGGATAACACATTACAGCCAGAGTCAGCCACAATTTGCAGCAGCCTAGACAGAGCCCCAGACCGATCCTCCAGGTGGAAAAACAATGTGATGATCTGCTCTTTGACCATAGTATAAAATGGAAAAACAGCATCTCGATATTTATAAAAAGCACTGCGGCTTAAATCCGCTTTTTGAACAGCATCAGCAACTGAATCCGCTTTTTTGCGATCGAGAAGCTTTTTGACTTCAAGCGTTTTTCGCATCGCATCCGGAAGTACATCCTCTCTTACTAAATAGAACGTTTCTTCTTTCACCTGTTTTCTCCCCTTTTAAAAACGGGAGAGCCCATGAACTGGACCCTCCTTTTGATCAATCGATAAATTCAAATTCAAATTCAAGCAGACGAATGATGTCTCCATCTTTAGCACCACGTTCACGCAGGGCATCATCAACGCCCATTCCGCGCAGCTGTCTAGAGAATCGTTTCACTGACTCATCTCTTGAGAAATCTGTCATCTTAAACAGTCGCTCAAGTGCTTTACCAGTTAAGACAAACGTACCATCAGGATCTCTTGAGATCTCAAATGCTGCTTCTCCTTCATCAAACTTGTACATCACACGGTTATCAGAGAGCTCTTCTTCATTGTAGAGCGGGAATTCCGGTGTTGTTTCAAGCTGATTGGCGATTTCAAATAAGAGCTCACGAAGCCCTTCTCTTGTGATCGCACTAATTGGGAACACTTTATAGTCATCTGTTAATTTTTCTTTAAATGCCGCTAGATTGTCAGCTGCATCCGGCATGTCCATTTTGTTCGCTACAATGATTTGCGGACGCTCTGTCAATCTCATATTGTATTGCTCAAGCTCTTCATTGATCGTCACGTAATCTTCGTATGGGTCACGCCCTTCAAGTCCAGACATATCAATGACATGGACAATGACACGTGTACGTTCAATGTGGCGTAAAAATTGATGACCTAAGCCAACACCTTCGTGCGCTCCTTCGATCAGTCCCGGCAGATCCGCCATGACAAAGCTTCGGTTATCGTCTGTTTCAACAACTCCGAGGTTTGGCACAAGCGTTGTAAAATGATAATCCGCAATTTTTGGTTTCGCAGAAGAGACAATCGAAAGCAGCGTTGACTTCCCGACACTTGGGAAACCAACAAGTCCAACATCTGCAAGTACTTTTAATTCTAAGATGACGTCACGTTCTTTACCTGGCTCACCGTTTTCAGACAGCTGTGGTGCAGGGTTTGCTGGTGTTGCGAAGCGTGAATTTCCACGTCCGCCACGTCCACCTTTGGCAATCACAGCCCGCTGTCCATGCTCTGTCAAGTCAGCTAGTACTTGTTCCGTCTCGGCATCTGTCACCACTGTACCCGGCGGAACTTTAACAATCATTTCTTCCGCATTTCGGCCATGCTGGTTTTTACTCATACCATGCTCACCGCGGTCCGCTTTGAAATGACGCTTATAACGAAAGTCCATTAATGTTCTGAGTCCTTCGTCTACTTCAAATACTACATCTGCACCATTTCCGCCGTCGCCGCCTGCTGGCCCGCCTTTTGGCACATATTTTTCACGACGGAACGCCACCATACCGTTTCCGCCGTCACCGCCTTTAACATACACTTTAACCTGATCTACAAACATAACTTCCTCCGTTTCTCTGCATCACATATCTCGTTCTTGCCTCAAACAAAGCTCAATCATGGACTCATGATTCGTCACATGAAATTGCGTTATACTCATACATGGATAGTTTGCGTCATGAAACGCATTTAACGCATCCAAACTTGTTAATTTTCCTTTGAAATCAAAATATAAGATCACATCATTCTCTTCATGATCCGTTTGGAAAGTGACCGTTAAATGATTTTCAGTTTTTTGGCAAACTGATTGATCGAATATCGAAAACAACTCCCGTGATACCGTTAGCAGCTGCGATTCATATGCTGATAAGTCTCGGGTTTCACCAAGCACTTCATATTCTAGGGTGATAAAATGCGACTCCCAATTAAAGGTTAGAAAGTAATAGGCCAATTGGGGAATTTTTAAATTTGAGAGTTTGGATTCATGCTGTGCTTCAATGACCATTTCTTCTATTATTTCGAACACTCGGTCATATTTTTCTAATGTCAAGTTGCCTTTGATTAACTGCAATTTATTCATCCAGTCGTGTCTTGAACGACTAAGCAAATGGATCAATTCATTCGTTAATGCAACGTGAGTTAATTTTTCGTTTTGTTTACTTGGTATCTCTTCCATTATCGCACTCCCAATCGTTTGGTCTCTCTTTTAGGAGTCTTATCATCAATATGTCTCCCTGAATTATAACAGAGAAGACAGCATAGAAAAACACTAGTTATGTGAGGAAAGGTTGTTTTTTCTGATCGTATAGGAGAAAATGAGGCAAAGTCAGCAAACATTCTTTGATATTCTATGGAGTGCATCTTCTTTTATCATCTTCGGTACTACTTGTAAAAAGCGTAAAAGCTCCCTGAATAGTGAAAAAAACTCCAGTCAATGACCGGAGTTTTTAGCAATTATTGTGCCGCAGGATATACGCTCACTTTTTTACGGTCACGACCGAAACGTTCGAATTTAACTGTTCCGTCGATTTTAGCGAAAAG
>Ga0209295_1000321_pt1 | contig 29828 bp, 22 predicted proteins | sample Porto_5metaG_FD_187428 | JGI IMG/M metagenome (GOLD analysis project Ga0209295, IMG submission 187428) | Marine algal microbial communities from Porto, Portugal - Porto_5 metaG (SPAdes) (version 2) | ecosystem: Host-associated > Algae > Red algae > Unclassified | place: Portugal: Porto... | reverse complement strand
GCGGCCACCGCTTATTTCACGTTGTTGCCGGTACGCTTATCGGTGCAATGGTAGTTACACAAGCCTCAGCGATGCTGCCAACACCAGAGCAAGCGGTTGATAGCTCAATGGCTATTCAGACAAATGCCAATAACAGCAGCAACTCAAGTGCTCAGGCCGTTAATAGTAGAATTACAGCGTCATTGGTCAGCGTTGATGCCAATGGTCAAGAAGTGCTTGTCCCTGTAGATACCAATACTCGTTTACAGTCAGGTAATGTATTGGAGTATCAAGGATACTTTACCAATACCAACGCAGATCGCGTACGTAAAATGACCGTTACGATGAGTATCCCAGAGCAGGTAGAACTACTAAAAACGGTTGCTCCTGAATTCCCTTACGGCAGTGTAGATGGCAATAATTTTGCTCGTATGCCATTACGTACCAAAGTTGATAATCAATTACAAGACGTCGCGCTTAAATACTATAAAGCGGTACGTTGGGACTTAGAAGGTGTAGGCCTAAATGATACCGTCGCTGTAAAATATCGCGCGCGTGTCAAATAGTCCTGAATTTTTGGATTAGAATTTAGCTAGTATTGATGTAGTTAGCACTAAAAACTATCCATTTAGTATTGAAAGCTATCAATAAAAAAGCACCACAGTTTATAGCTGTGGTGCTTTTTTATGGTGTGTCAGGGCGTTTGATAATTTTACTGATAAGTAAGTAAAAATACTCAGCTACAGCGTGGCATATTTGCTACTAGATTTCTCTTGGATAAGTTTTTTAATGGCATTGATTTGTGGCGTTGTAGCTTGAGCGCCTGCTTGTATCAGACTGCGTCGCTGCCTAGTATCTATTGAGCTGTTACGACCGACATTGGGAGTAATAACAATATCCGCTCGATCCCGCTCGCTCTGACTTGATGCGGAGCGATTAGCGGTCAGGTTAGTAGCTAGAATATTGGTTTCGAGAAACCCCCAAAAATCACTCAATGAGTTCATAGTTGGTATTTGATTGCTTGTATTATCACTGCCTTTAGCTCCCGTCACATCTACAGCAATGACAATGTCAGCACCCAAGTCATAGGCACTATCTACTGGAACTAAACTGACCACCCCGCCGTCGACATATTTTTTACCGACCTTTTCAGGAATGCGCGGGGCAATAAAAATATTAGGTACACTACAGGATGCTTGTACGGCAAGCCCTACATCGCCAGTGGTAAAGACTGTTTTCTTCAGAGTGTGTTTCTCTGCTGCGATTGCTGCAAAAGCAATGGGGAAATCCTCTATGGCACTCGCATTCACTTTGCTATTGATAAAGTTCTTTAACTTAATACCTTCAATAAAACCTTGATTGGATAAGGTAAAGTCTGTGAGCTGACTATCAGTAGTGGTCAGTGCTAATTGCTCAAGCTGTGCAGGCGTGTAACCACTGGCATATAAGCTGCCAATCAAGCTACCCACACTCGTACCGACTACCAATGTTGGTTTGATACCGTTCTCTTCTAGCGCCTTAATGACGCCCACATGAGCAAACCCTTTCGCACCGCCACCACCCAATACCAGTGCGACGGTAGGGGCCTTAATAACTGGCTCTGGTGGGGCAGGAATAGTCGATGGCAAGGTGCTACAGGCACTAATATACAAACCGAGAATGGGTATGAAGCTCAACCTCAGTATGTTTAGATTATGACGAATTAGGTTGTGACGAAACTGACGAGGCAAAACAAAAACGAGCATAGAAAAACACCTTATGAAATTGCCATAATTCAAAAAATAAGACATCAGTTATTGGTATGATGAGGAGAAGTGGTTTATCTATAGTAGATGGACTGTATAGATGCTATTTTACTAAATAGCCTAGCATAAGCAATTGTATTGTCAGCTATAATGAAATAAATCGACGTCTTTATACGTACTATCGTTATCGCTATTCTGTGGTACAAGTCATCATGTACAGCCTATTAAAAATGCTCGATTTAGCATACGAAAATTAAAAATAATATTGTTAGGATCTTTAATGCCAATATCGGAGAGTCATGCCTCAGCCAACTCATTAGATCACTTTAGATCTGACATGCCGCTGTCAGCACTAGATATGCCAGTGTCTGCGCTAGCAGGTGTGGGGGTAAAAGTCGCAGAGCAGTTGGCACAATTGAATATCAAGCGGATATTCGATTTGCTATTACATTTGCCCCGTGATTATGAGGATCGTAGTCGACTGGTATCAATCGCCGATGTAGAGCATGGACAATCAGCGCTAATTACTGGTCACATCGTCCATGTCGATACCAAGCGCAGTGGGATGACTGTGACGGTGGATGATGATACGGGTACGATATCGTTACGGTTTTTTAAGGTCTATCGTGGTCTGGTACAGACTATGAATTTAGGAACACGTTTACAGCTATTTGGTGAGGTCAAAGTCAGCCGCTACGGCAAGCAGATACATCATCCTGAATATCAGATTATCACTGATAACACAGTCATGACCGATACGGGATTGCAGCCTATTTATCCTACTGTCAAAGGCTTACATCAAAACAAGCTGCGCACTTTAATTAAGCTAGCATTGCAAACGGTTCGGAGCCAAGGTTTGCCGATGACATTGTTTACGGCTGAAGATTTTGCAGTTGTATCCGATTTGCCATTAGTGCCTTTTGAGCCATCCAAATCAGCGGTGTCAGAGGCCGAATATACTGAAGATATTTTTTCGACGTTAGCACGCAGTGTGCCTGACAATGTGACTAGCAATACGATTGGCAATAGCGTATATAAACCCAATCCTTCTACTTATCAGGCAGATAATGACATACATAACGTCGCTGCCAGCATTGCTCAACACAATGTCTATAATTTAACGATATTTGAAGCATTGGTACTGTTGCATACGCCGCCTACTTATACGAGCGCGTCTCAGCAATACAAACTATTTACTCAACTTAGTGCTCGTACGCATGCTGCTTGCCAGCGCTTGATTATTGAAGAGTTGACTGCGCATCAGCTCAGTTTGCTATATCGTCGCCAGCAGCTACATCAGCATAAAGCGCCCAAATGCACTACCAACAGTCCTCTTACTGACAAGCTGTTTTCTGCATTGCCTTTTGATTTAACGGGTGCGCAGAAAAGAGTGATGAAAGACATCACTGCGGATATGGCGACCTCAATTCCGATGCTACGACTGGTACAGGGAGATGTGGGTGCTGGCAAGACATTGGTTGCAGCAGGAGCAGCGGGTTATGCGCTCGATAGTGGCTGGCAGGTCGCAGTAATGGCACCGACTGAGATTTTGGCAGAGCAGCATCTACTGAATTTTAAGCAATGGTTTGAGCCGTTGGGAATTGGTGTCGGTTGGCTCGCCGGTAAGCAAACGGCCAAACAGCGCCGCGAAGCATTGGAAGCTGTCGCGGAAAATACCGTGCAAGTGGTGGTCGGTACTCATGCACTGTTTCAGGAGCAAGTCCAGTTTGCTAAGTTAGGCTTGGTTATCATTGATGAGCAACATCGATTTGGTGTTGAGCAGCGTATGGCATTGACCAATAAAGGCGTGGCTAATAGCACACCTCATCAGCTAATTATGACCGCAACACCGATTCCAAGAACCTTAGCGATGAGCGTCTATGGCGATATGGATACCTCAGTCATTGATGAGTTGCCACCGGGGCGTACCCCAATTACGACGGTGACCATCGATCGCAATCGACGCGATGAAGTCATAGAACGTATTGCGATTAATTGCGAAGCGGGCAGGCAAGCGTACTGGGTATGCTCATTGGTAGAAGCCTCTAGCGTATTGGACGCGCAGGCAGCCGAAGCCACTTATGAAGACTTAAATGAACGTCTAGATATTCGTATTGGGCTGGTACATGGCAAAATGAAGTCTGCTGATAAGCAAGCCATTATGCAGGAATTCAAAGCAGGTAATTTGGATTTGTTGATTGCGACGACTGTCATCGAGGTAGGGGTCGATGTACCCAATGCATCGCTCATGGTTATCGAAAATGCGGAGCGTTTGGGGCTATCACAATTGCATCAGCTGCGCGGGCGAGTCGGACGTGGCTCGACCAAAAGCTTCTGTGTACTGTTATATCAAAAGCCGCTATCGGAGACAGGTACTGAGCGACTAAATGTCCTACGCGATAGTACCGATGGCTTCGTCATTGCTCAAAAAGACTTAGAGCTACGTGGACCAGGAGAGCTGTTAGGTAAACGTCAAACGGGTAACGTTGGCTACTATCTGGCTGATCTGATCCGTGATGAGCAATTATTTGCCATTGCTCAGCGGTTAGCGAAGCACTTGATAGCAGACCCTGCGCGAAAAGCAGATGTCAGTCAATTAATTCATCGCTGGATGCCTGAAGCAAGTCGCTATACCAATGCTTAGCGTTTAGTCTCCATTGTCTAGTAATAAGTGCTTAGTATCGGTATCAGCAAGTGGGTTTAATATGTCATTGAACCTATTTCTAATTATCGTTAAACAGCATGGCCGCAATGTTAAAGTTATTTATAAGATAATACTCCATCCATTGTCAGACGTTATATACACCAAATATTCAACAGCTGGCTACACGCGCTCTTATTGCTTTAAATTGGTCGATATGCCTTTAACATTGCACAGATATTCGGTCTGAGTTTCAATTAAATTTATGAACGCTAGACACTATATATAAAAATAAGATGATGACTAAATATATGCTATTCTCGATAATTTGATGAACTATTATAATAATAAACAGTGCTTTAGAGAACATCGCAATACTCTCTGTAAGTAACGCTCATAGCCTTATATCAGGCTATCCAAACATCGCTTCGATTGCGTACCACTTTTTATTATTGCTGTGAATGATTGATATTTTTAGTCATTCCATATCGAGTATTTTAATATTGACTGTACCTACAGAGAGTTACCATGAGCGATTTTGAAGAAACCCATTCTAAACCGTCAGCTGAATCTGAGTTGCCACCATATCGTCAACCTGACACTGTATCTCAAAGGCAATCTGCAAAACCACCAATATGGTTGTGGCCTGTATTGGCAGCCGTGCTAGTGATTGGGGTGCTGCTTGGGAAGTATTGGGGCAATGATGGTAGTGCCGCTGCAGATGAGTCAGCAGATTCTAATTCTGTCACAAGCGATCAGGCAACTGGTAGCGATGTCAGTATTGAGCAATCAGTACTTTCAGTAGAAACAGTCAGTCCAAGCCAAGATGATATCGGCAGCACGCTCAGTGCCGATGGAACCATCAATGCTAAGGATACTGCGAACGTCAGTGCAAAAGTCAATGGGGTCGCTATCGAGCGTATTTTGGTCGAAGAAGGTGACCGCGTCAGAACAGGTCAAGTCTTAGCTGTGTTCGATACCGATGCTATGGAGCAGCAAGTGCTACAGGCGCAAGCAGATGTCGCAGAAGCAGAAGCCACCCTTGCCAATGCTAGCGCTGACGCTGCACGTGTGCTGCCATTAATCGATATCGATGCCATCAGCAAACAAGAGGCCGATCGCTACCGCACCTCGGAAGTCCGTGCCAGAGCTTCTTTGCAAGCATCCAAAGCTCGTTTGAGCAATCAGCGTTTGACATTAGAGAACGCAAAAGTCGTCGCTCCTGTCAGCGGTATTATCAGTGAAAAAATGGTAGAAGTCGGGCAGGTGGCAGGCGGGGATCCGTTATTTACGATTATCAAAGGCGGGGTTTTGGAATGGCGAGCAGAGTTAGATCCTAAGCTTATCGGTGATATAAAAGTCGGTACGCCTGTACAAGTCAGTCTGCCGGGTGGTGATACAGTGATGGGGCAAGTAAACCGCATCGCACCAACCGCAGACAACAACCGTCAAATTACGATTTATGCCAGCCTAGCTGCCAACTCAAAGATACGTGCAGGCATGTATCAAACAGGCGAATTTCTATTAGGAAGTACTAGTACGCAAACGATTCCTAATAGCGCCGTGGTCAGCAATGATGGTTATGATTATGTGATGCTCGTTACCGAATCGACTACTCGAGACGATCGATCGATGGGACGTATCAAGCAGCAGCGAGTGACATTGGGTGATCGATTGGGAGAAAGCGTAGAAGTGTTAGAGCCTTTGCCAAATAACAGTCGTATTGTAAAGCAGGGCGGTAGCTTCTTAAATGACGGTGACCTAGTGCGTGTTGTTAATGGTATAACTCAAACCAGTAAGCCAGTGCAGGCACAGCCATGAGCTTAAACGTCTCCGCTTATTCGATTAAAAATCCGCTCGTCGCTATCTTGCTGTTTGTGCTGCTGACGTTGGGCGGCATTTACGGTTTCATGAAAATGAAAGTCCAGCAGTTTCCGGACATAGACTTGCCAGCGGTGGTAGTGACGGTCACGCTACCGGGTGCTGCGCCTTCACAGCTCGAAAACGATATTGCAAAGAAGATCGAAAATAAACTGACCAGTATCGAAGGCGTGAGTCATATTCGCACCACGCTACAGACGGGTGCGGCAACCATTGCCACTGAATTTACCTTAGAAAAAGATATTCAAGAAGCGGTAGACGATGTGCGGTCAGCAGTCGGCGAAGTACGTGGTGATCTGCCAGCTGCGGCTAACGATCCTATTATTACTAAAGTATCTACCGCTGGGTTTCCAGTAGTTACGTACACTGTCGCCGCTGAAAATATGAGTGTGGAAGATTTATCGTGGTTCGTTGATGATACCGTTACCAAGCGGCTATCTGACATACCAGGCGTTAGTACCGTGAGCCGTGTTGGCGGGTTGCAGCGTGAAATCACGGTTGCTGCCGACCCGATTGCGTTAAGTGGTCTAAAGTTTTCTATTTCGCAATTATCGCAGCAAATCGCTGGTATCCAGCAAGACAGCTCTGGTGGGGAAGCGGAAGTTGGCAATACCACTCAGACCATCCGTGTTCTCGGTGCTGTTGAGCGAGCAAATGAGCTAAACGATTTGCAAGTGGCTGTCCCTACAGGAGGTACACAAGCTTTAGGTCGTATGGCAAAAATCACTGATGGCGCGGCAGATCCAAGCTCGATTGCCAAGCTAGACGGTCAAACAGTGGTGGCATTTAACATCACTCGCTCGCGCGGTGCCAGTGAGGTCGACGTGATGGAGCTGGTCGATGAGGAACTTGCCAAGCTGACAGCTGATGTCGGTAATATCAGTATTGAAAAAGTCTATGACCGAGCCACACCCATTGCAGAAGATTATGAAGCCTCATTAAGAATGCTTATCGAAGGTGGTCTGTTGGCTGTAGTGGTAGTCTTTCTATTTTTGCGCAATATTCGAGCGACTATCGTCGCTGCAGTTGCTTTACCGTTATCAGTCATTCCAACATTTTTGGGTATGTATCTGTTTGGCTTTAGTCTTAATATCATCTCGCTACTGGCATTATCACTGGTTATTGGGGTGCTGGTCGATGATGCGATTGTTGAGGTCGAAAACATCATACGTCATCTACGTATGGGTAAGACACCCTATGAAGCGGCAATGGAAGCCGCTGATGAAATCGGTCTCGCTGTCGTCGCCACCACTTTCACTTTGATTGCAGTGTTTTTACCAACAGCCTTTATGGGCGGTATCGTTGGACAGTTTTTCCGTCAGTTTGGTTGGACGGCTGCCTTATCAATTTTTGCCTCGCTGATGGTAGCACGCCTGATTACCCCTATGATGGCAGCTTATATCTTGCGACCTGAGAAAAAGCACGTCGAAAAACAAAGCGCGATGATGAAGTACTATCTTAAGATTGTGTCTTGGACCCTACATCATCGCTGGCTAACCATGGGTGCAACGCTTGTTTTATTTGTAGCATCGCTAGCTCTGGTTAAGCTGCTACCCACGTCATTTATCCCTGATAATGATATCGATCAAACTCGAGTGGCTATTGAGCTGACACCTGACGTGTCGTTGGCAGATACTGAGCGCGTAGCGGCACTAGCAAGTGCTCGTATTTTGGCTATGCCTGAGGTGACCAATATCTTTACCTCAGTGGGAGAGGCACAGGCGTCGATGGGTGCGTCGGATGGTGGTGGCGGTAAGGCTGAAAACATCGCTGGCTTGGATATTGTGCTTGCTCCGCGTGCAGAACGAGGCACCAAGCAAGAGATAGAACGCAAAATTAGCAAACTGATGACAGAAGTGCCAGGAGCACGGTTTACGGTTGGGCTATCGAGTGGGGGTGAGAGTGGCTATAACTTTTCATTGACCAGTACCAATCCGCAACTGCTTGAACAAACTGCACAAAAAATAATGTCTGAGATTCGAGGTCTGCCAAGTGCAGGGGCTGTGACCAGTGATCGCAGTCTACCACGCCAAGAGCTAACGGTAACGCCAGATAGATTGGCAATGGCTGATAAAGGGGTCACTACGCAAGATATCGCTACGACTCTACGTGTGGCGACCGTAGGCGACTATGAACAGCAATTGTCCAAGCTCAATCTTGATACGCGCCAAGTACCAATCGTCGTACGTCTACCTGATGTGGCTAAGCAAAATGTTAGCCAACTAGAAGGTTTGTACGTGCCGAGTACTATGCCTGCAGGTCAAGGTGTGCGCGTCGGTGAGGTTGCTACGCTAGACTTTGGTACTGGGCCTGCGCAGATTAGCAGACTGGATCGAGAGCGTGCCATTAGTATCACGGTACAACCTGCGAGTGGCGAGCTTGGCGATTTGGTACAAGCGGTCAAAGCAGTGCCGACCATGCAGCAACTGCCGCCTTCGATTACCATCATCGATCAAGGCCAAGCCGAAAACATGGCAGACCTTTTCAGTGGCTTTATCATTGCGATGTCCGTCGGTGTGGTTTGTATTTTAGGCGTGCTTATTCTACTGTTTGGGCGTTTGTTGCAGCCTTTTACCATTCTAATGGCGTTACCTCTGTCGATCGGTGGGGCGTTTGTCGGCTTGGTTATTACCAATAGCAGCTTATCGATGCCTTCGATGATTGGCTTTATTATGCTCATGGGTATTGCGACCAAAAACTCAATTCTACTAGTCGATTACGCGTTGATTGCCCAGCGTCGAGGGCTGGCGCGTTTTGAGGCTATCGTAGATGCATGTCGCAAGCGTGCACGGCCTATTATCATGACGACCATTGCGATGGGCGCAGGTATGTTGCCATTAGTATTTGGCTGGGGCGATGCAGATCCTACCTTTAGGCGACCGATGGCAGCAGCGGTATTGGGTGGTCTGGTAACCTCTACGCTATTGAGTTTGGTTGTTATTCCTGTCGTCTATACCTTGATGGATGATTTATCTGGATGGTTTGCTAAATGGCTAGCGCCACATGGCAGGCCAGAGGTAGCGATAGAGGAACAGAAGTTATAATGAACGGTATTCTCTATTACTGGTAAGTGTTGCTAGTCATTCTGAGTAAGCTTAAAAAAGCTCAAACTGTTTTCGAAAACAGTTTGAGCTTTTTTTGGACGCTATTTATTCTATAGACGAAGCTATAAGTATTAAAGCTTCTATGTATCAAAGCTTCTAGGTATAAGAATAGTAGCTTTTAAATATAGTTCTTTGTATGACGTTAGTCTTAGACTGGTAAGTTTAGTGGCTTAATTAAGCCAGTCTTTGTTATAGTCATGCCAGTTAAGACAAACTAACTCTATGTTTGATAAAGTTAAGATATTCATCAGAATAAAAGTTTTATAAGCATCGTTTTATAAGTATCAAAAATAATAAGGAATAACCATGATTAACGCATATGCAGCAAAAGAAAAAGGTGGCGAATTTGTACCTTATCAATATGACCCTGGTTCGTTAGGCGATCATGAGGTAGAAATAGAAGTACATAGCTGCGGTATCTGCCATAGTGATTTATCAATGTGGCAAAACGAATGGGGTATGACTCAATATCCATTTGTCGGTGGTCATGAGGTTGCAGGTAAAGTTCTCAGTAAAGGCAAGCACGTCAAGCATCTAGAGTTGGGTGATAAAGTCGGACTGGGCTGGCATAAAGGATACTGTAACGTCTGTGATCTATGTATCGATGGCGATCACAACCTATGCCCTGAGCAAGAAGGAACGATTATCGGTAACCATGGTGGTTTTGCCGATAAGGTACGAGCGAAAGATACTAGCGTCATCAAGATACCTGAAGGGCTTGATTTTAACGCAGTAGGACCATTGTTATGTGGCGGTGTCACAGTATTTAACCCACTTATGCAGTACGACATCAAACCAACTTCTAGAGTGGCCGTAATTGGTATTGGTGGCTTGGGTCATTTGGCATTGCAGTTTGCCAATGCGTGGGGCTGTGAAGTGACGGCATTTACCAGTGAATCAAAAATGGAAGAAGCAAAAGAGATGGGCGCTCACCATTCACTAAACTCAAGAGACGATAGCGAAATTGAAAAAGCCGCAGGTTCTTTTGATTTAATTATCTCAACCGTGAACGTCGATATGAATTGGGATATCGTGATCAAGACGCTAAGACCAAAAGGTAAGCTGCATTTTGTTGGATTGTTGGAAGCACCATTAGAGATATCGGCTGCACCAATGATTATGGCTCAGAACAGTCTATCAGGCTCGCCAGTTGGCTCACCGTCGACGCTGCGTAAAATGTTAGATTTTGCTGCGCGACATAATATTCAGCCAGTCACTGAAACATACAAAATGTCTGAGATTAATGAAGCGTTTGAGCGACTAGAGAGTGGTAATGCTCGCTATAGAGTGGTGCTAGAAAGAGACTAAACGTTGTTACAGGCAACTAAATATAGCCACTAAATAAGCATGATAATAGTGATACTCTGGTTAATAGACGGAGTGTCACTATTTTTTTTGTATCGAAATTCTACCTTTTACCAGTTTTTAAAGTATGCGGATTATTTTTATTTAATTTTTTTTCAGGCAATTATTACTACTTTATTAAACTGCTAATAGGTCGTTTTAAAACTATAGAAAACCTCTACTACTGAGTTTATAGTATCAGGGGTAAATACTTATCTTATTCAGAGTCCTAGAAAGTAATAAACTTGCATACTGTGGTAGCTAGATATGGATCATATCTTCGTTTTTAAAATAGCACTTAGGGATGCAAAGCCATTAAAAAAGGTCAGGTATTATAAAGTACCTAACTTCTTAAGAGTTTGACAAGAAACTCAATGGTTACCTAATATTCTGCTGCAGAGTCATAGTCTCATTAACATTTTGATCTTCTTCTAACATCATATAGATACTTTTGCAGTTGACTTCTTTTACACTATTCCATAAATGTCGCAGTTATTATTTGAAACTAGGGGTACTTTAAAATAGTATATGGAACGTAAAATACCGTTTATTGCAAGCCTGCGTTATGTTGATATATTTTTCCTTTTGATATTTAGTCATCCGCAAATATCAATGTACTCAACACATCATTTAGCTAGATAAATAACACGATGTCATTTGAAAAAAATAATATTTTAACTCTGGCATAACAATATATAGATTAAATTAAATCTAATGAGAACTTGCATATTAATGAATTAAATAAGAAGGAACTTACTTTGAAATTATCTTTCATCGGATTAGCGATAACTTTTGTATTGGTTGGTTGCGGAGAGGAAAGTACATCGTATTTAGAACCACCAACTGATGTCGAAGTACCACCAACTGAACCATCTAATAAGACCTCTTTAGCTTGCATTAACTCAACGTTGTTAACCCCAGGCACGACGATTGATCTAGAATATGCTTCAGATGATGGTATGGATTTTGGATTTGACGATGTTCATGAAGTTGTAGAAGCAGTTCCGCAATATAAAGGCTTTAGCGATGTATTGGCTAGAAAAGAAGGTCAATCTATTGTGTATATAAAGCACGATAAAGCTGATCAATCAATGATCACTCTAGGGCAAACTGACAGTGAGACTGGGATGGAAATTGATTACCAACCGAGCGGATTAAAACTAAGTTATAACTTAGAACAAGGTGAGACGAAGCATTATGCAACAGTCACCGTGACTGAAACAACAGCTGGCGAAATGAAGTCTTATACAATGGACACTTCATTAAAATATGTTGGTAGAGAAACCATTACGGTTCCAGCAGGCACGTTTGAGACTTGCGTATTTGAACACAAGTTTTACGTTGTTCAAGACGACGGAATAAGCACCAATACGTTATACACTCGTTATACTGGCGTAGACAATGGCATAAAAATCAAAGAAATAACGAATACAACATCTTCTGAAGGGGTTGGTTTATACGATAATACAATATTACTAGAGAAAGCCAGTATCAATGGTCAAGCCGTACAAGGATTATAGTGATATTAAGGCAAGTGAAGTTCGGTTTTAACCTTTGCCATCAAACAGGTATTAGAGGCTGCCACAATACATTTGCCTCAAAGTATTTGATGATGAAGCCAGACGCAAAGTGTATAAAGATACTTAACGTCTGGCTTTTTCGCTTGATGACTCTTTAAGAAAAAGTAGTTTAACGAAGGCTACGCCATAGTGGCAGACTTTTTATCCATGGCTTGTAATCGGCAAGCTCACCTTGACCTCGGCCTTCTCTAAGCCACTTCTCTTGTTTTTTTGAGAGCATAAAAAACCCCTGCTAAAGTTTATGTAACTTTAGCAGGGGTAACAATGGAGTCAACATTATGAATCTTTATTATGCAGTATGATACTTTATTACTCGCAGACAAGAGCAGTCGTAGAGTAATTTTCTTTATTCGACCGTGACTGATTTTGCCAAATTGCGTGGCTGATCGACGTCTGTACCGCGCATTACTGCTACATGGTATGACAATAGCTGCACAGGCACGCTGTAGACGATAGGGGCGAGCGTCTCACAAACATCGGGCACATATACCAAGTGTAGTCTATCTTCTGCGACCATCTGACTGGCTTCGCTAGCGAACACAAATAGTTCGCCATGACGCGCATGCACTTCTTGCATGTTGGCTTTTAATTTATCAAACATACTGTCTTTAGGCGCTAGTACGACGATTGGCATGTCTTTATCGACCAATGCTAATGGACCGTGTTTGAGTTCACCTGCCGCATAACCTTCTGCATGAATGTAAGAAATTTCTTTTAGCTTTAGCGCACCTTCTAGTGCAATCGGGAACTGTAGCCCGCGACCTAAGAATAGACAGCTTTTCTTATCTTCAAAACTTTCACTCATGCTCTTGATAGGAGCATCAAGGTTTAAGCTGGCATAGAGTTGTCCTGGCAATTGATGTAACTCACTTAATAACGTATTTAAGTGTTCATCAGTCATGCGCTTTTGGGTGACACCAACTTTTAATATTAATAATATCAATGCCACAAGCTGAGTGGTAAAGGCTTTGGTAGAAGCTACGCCAATCTCAGGTCCTGCTAGGGTTGGCAAGAAAATATCTGTTTCACGTACCAGCGATGAAGTCGGTACATTACATAATGCCAAGCTGACTAAGTCTGCTGGCGTTTGCTTTTGGATATCACGTAATGCTGATAGTGTGTCTGCCGTTTCACCAGATTGAGAAATACAGATGACCAAAGTATTATCGACGACGACAGGATTGCGATAGCGGAACTCGCTAGCAACTTCAACTGAGCAAGGTATACGGATAAGGCTCTCAAACCAGTATTTTGCGACCATACCTGCATGATAGCTGGTACCACAAGCGATCACTTGTACATGACGAACACCTGACAACAGTGTCTCATGACGCTGCAAAAAATCGTCGCGTAGTTTGGTGTTTTCACCGTTATCTAAAGCCATTTCGATCGTACGAGCAACCGCATCTGGCTGTTCATAAATCTCTTTTAGCATATAATGCTTGAACTCGCCTTTGTCAGCATTATGCTGAGTTGCATCAATTTCATGTATCTGACGTTGTACTTCAACCCCATCTGCATAAACTTGAATGCTATTGCGAGTTAATTTGGCAATATCGCCTTCTTCTAGATACATAAAGCGATTGGTCACCGGCAGCAACGCCAATTGATCTGACGCGATAAAGTTCTCACCGATACCGACACCAATAACCAAAGGTGAACCTAGACGTACAGTAATGAGCTCGTCAGGGCAATCTACATGTACGATACCTAATGCAAAAGCACCGTGTAGAAGTGGAATAATGGTACGCACAGCTTCTAACAAGTCAGGCGTTTGTTTGTAGATATCATGAATGAGATGCGCTACGACTTCAGTATCTGTCTGTGAAGTAAACACATAGCCTCTGGCTATTAGCTCTTCTTTTAGCTCAGCGTAGTTTTCGACAATACCGTTATGAACGACAGCGATCTTACCTGATACATGCGGATGCGCGTTACGCTGTGCTGGCTCGCCGTGAGTTGCCCAGCGTGTATGAGCAATACCAACATGACCATCAAAAAACTCTGGATTGATAGCAACGGCATTAACCAGTGATTGTACTTTACCCACTTGGCGCTCACGGTGTAGCTCACCATCACGAATGACAGTTAAACCAGCTGAATCGTAGCCTCGGTATTCTAGGCGCTTTAAGCCTTCAAGTAAGATGTTAGCGATATTTCGTTCAGCAACTGCGCCTACGATTCCACACATGGCTATTCCTTAGATTCAATTTTTAGTAGTTCAATACAATAGTGTACGAGCAAAAATTTGGTTGGTTATTAATGATGAGTCATCAACAGATAAATACGATGAAGCAGCACCACAAAGATTGCCGTACTGCTTAGGTTTATTCAAAAATGACTGAGGTTGGCTAAACTACCAATGGGCAATTATTTTTTAGTAGGTCGTGGAAAGTCATTTTTTTGTATCTGACGCGCACGACCAAATGCTAACGCACTACTATCAACATCCTTAGTAATCACAGAACCAGCGGCCACAGTAGCAGTATCGCCAATCGTCACTGGCGCGACTAAGCTAGCATTGGAGCCGATAAAGGCATTGTCTTCAATGATGGTTTGCGACTTATTAGCACCGTCATAGTTACAAGTAATGACACCAGCACCGATATTAACGCCTGTGCCAACGGTTGCATCACCGACATAGCTTAGGTGATTTACTTTACTGCCTTGACCAATAGTCGATTTTTTAATTTCGACAAAATTACCAATCTTGCTGTTATCAGATAGTACGGTATCAGGACGCAAATGCGCAAAAGGCCCGATATCAACACCAGCTCCGATATCAGCGCGATCGATCACGCAATACGGTTTGATGTAGCAGGCATTACCAATCTTGGCATTTTTGATGACACAGCCCGCTTCGATATAGACATTATCACCCAAGGTACAGTCACCTTCAAATACCACATTAGCGTCAATAAATACGTCTTGACCAGCGGTTAACGACCCACGAATATCGACACGAGTAGGGTCGGCAAACTGTACGCCAGCTTCTTGTAAATCAGCAACTAATTTACGCTGCCAAGTGCGCTCTAGACTAGCAAGCTGTTGGCGGTTATTTACCCCTTCAATCTCAAACGTATGCTCAGGCTCAATCGCCGCGATAGTAATACCATCGGCGACGGCCATTTTGACAATATCCGTCAGATAATATTCTTGTTGTGCATTGTCATTAGAGAGTTCAGGCAAATATTTGTGCAGTAGCGCATTATCGACGCAGTAAATGCCGCTGTTAATCTCTTTAATGCTTTGCTCATCATTATCAGCATCTTTTTGTTCAACGATGGCTTCAATATTACCCGCTTGGTCACGTTTAATACGACCCAGGCCAAATGGATTGTCGACAGTCAACGTCAGCATCGACATACCATTGGTATTAGCAATTTGTAATGCTGTTAGCGTCTCACAGCTTACCAATGGCACATCACCGTAAAGAATAAGACTTTGTCCTGATTTGGGTAAATCAGACAGTGTCACCTTGACCGCATGGCCAGTTCCCAATTGCTCAGTTTGAGCAACCCAAGTAATCGATGCTTGTGTATATTGAGTGGTAATCTCTGACTTTACTTGATCACCGCCAAAGCCATGAACAATGATGGTTTCATCAACAGTGAGCTGATGACAAGTATCTAGTACGTGGCCTAATAAAGACTTCCCAGCCAAGGTCTGCAATACCTTTGGCTTTGCCGATTGCATACGTGTGCCTTTGCCGGCAGCTAGAATAATTACAGAAAGAGGCGATGTCATAATAGGCTCACAAATGTAACAAAATATAATATTGGATTATAACGCAAATGTTCGTTTATAAAAATGCTGTGATGTGCAGGCTTTGTAATACAACCTACTAACAATAGATCAGTTATATATGCAGGAGAGTAGCGTTCAAATTGATAATGTTGCTAGGATTAGCGGTTGTAGAGTAGCCAATTCAGTATCGTAGTAGTTAGGGTAGCTTATAACAGCACACCAAACATAACCACTACCCATACCACTGCCGCCATGACACCGGCGATGATGTCATCAAGCATAATGCCTAATCCACCAGCAACCCTTTTATCAGCCCATCCAATCGGTGGCGGCTTAACGATATCAAAAAATCGAAATAAGATAAAAGCGAAAACAATGGCGAAAATAGTAAGCTCTTGAGACACATTTTGCCAGAAGTTATCGTCAGCAATCCCCATATAAGACAAAGGTAGTAGGGTAATCCAAATACCAGCCCATTCATCCCAAACGATATGCGGATCATCATGACCTTGCATCAGATCAGCAGTATGTCCGCAAATCCAAACACCCAAAATACAAGATAGAATTGTCAAAATGAAAAAAGGTATAAAGCCCAAACTTAATAGTGGTATGGCAATGATTAATCCACCAACAGTACCCCAAGTACCAGGTGCACGGCGCGGCAATCCACTACCTAAACCTAGACCAAGCCAATAAACGATAGTATCAAGCATACTAGCACCGACTGGTAGTGGTGGGCAGTCATTTGCTTTACGAATGTCAGGCTTAGATAGGTCGTGATCAGTCATGGATTAGCCTGTAAAGTGTTGGTAACCAGTAAGATTGGGCCACGTTAAAAACGGTGCGGGCTGAGTTGGCGTCATTGGCTGATTTTTATAAAACAGTTCAAGACGTGAGTTATCAGGAGACTTGTTATCTATCGCTATAGGATCTGCTAGTGCAATTACCTCGCCGATACAGGTGACAGGTGTGTTGCTAGTAGGCGGTTTGATATGAGCAGGTAACGTAAAGGCCAACTCATAATCATCGCCGCCCGCTAGCTGACCTAATAAGCGATCAGACAAATCGACAGTACACAATGACTCGCTACTCGGTAACTTATCCAGATGAATACGCATGCCGACAGAGCTTTGCTGACAGATATGCCCAAGATCTTGATAAAGGCCGTCAGAGATGTCTATCATTGCAGTAGCACCTACCTTTGCCAGTGCAGCACCTAGCGCAATACGCGGTGTTGGCATATGCAACCGATGCGCCAACTCTATACCTTGTGCGCTGTCAGGATGTTGTAAGGCAAAAGCGGCATCACCCAGTGTGCCTGAAACATAAACCTTATCACCGACCCGCGCACCTGAGCGGTAGACGGCTGGCGTATCTGCTGCCAGTAACCCTTGTGCGCTGATACTTAGTACTAAGTTGCTACTACGTGTCGTGTCACCACCTATGAGCGTCACGCTAAACAGCTGACAAGCATGAAACAAGCCCTTAGCAAACTTAGTGAGCCATTCAGTGGTCGCTAGACGTTCAGGTAGTGCCAGCGCTAGCATAATACTATGCGGCGATGCACCCATAGCAGCGATGTCTGAGACATTAACGGCCACGGCTTTATAGCCAATCGCAAATGCTAACTCGTCAACTTTTTGCCAATCAGCATGGAAGTGACGACCTTGAACCAGTGTATCAATACAGCTAACCAAGCGTGATCCTGCTGGCAATGCCATCACAGCCGCGTCGTCACCGATACCTTTTTCGATACCAGTTGATAGTGCGTGCGTGGCCTGCATCTGTGAGAATATACGCTCAATCAGCTCAAACTCATTCATAGTTAGTCTTTGCTTTTTGTGTCTTCAGTGGCTTTCTTATTTGCTTTAAATTCGCTGATATTTGCACTGGCTTTACTGGCACTACTGCGTTTGACGTTGGTTTTATTAGCACTGATACGCGGCTTGTTTGATGCAGTCGGCTCGTCGACGATAGCGCTTTCTGTTTCAGCGGCAGTTTCGATGCTATCTACTGGATTTGCTTCAGGCTGTTTAGCCGCCGCTTTTTGTGACGTACGCAGATTGGCATTGGTATCTGCTTGTACCTCTAAAGCGCGCAGCTCACCAGCCATTTTATCCAGTACTGCATTAATCAATTTGTGAGCATCAGTCGCCCCAAAATGATTGTTTAGCTTCATTGCTTCATCAAGCACGACTTTGTAAGGAATTTCCATACGGTTTTGTAGCTCATACGCGCCAATCAACAAGATAGCGTGCTCAACAGTATCTAGCTTATCAACCTCACGATCGAGATGCTGACTGATAAGCGCATCGAGCGCTTCAATTTGCTCTGGGATGTCGCGCATCATTTCATGATAATAGCCGATATGAACGGTATGCATGGCATTGGTTGCACGTGTGCGAGCAGCGATGTCATGAGGGGCATTGTCTTTCCAACCAAGTTTACCATCTACATCAAAGCGGCGGTCGGTGACGAGCCACTCGTATAAGCCTTGCATCGCAAAGCGACGTGCCTTACGGATAGCGGTGTGACTGGTCTTGTAAGAAGACTCACTCATATCGAATGTTTGATCACCTGCACTACTGCTCGCTATGCGGGTAGCTTCAGCTTCGTTGGCTTGTGCGGTTTTCGCAGCACTAATAGCGCGCTTGAGTTGGTCAGTCATAGTGGGTCTGTACCTAAATTTTTGAGATGATACCCAGTCAAAATATAGATTAACAAAGTAGCTTTTTAGCTATGCTTATTTAAATTTTTAAAGGGTATAGAAATACGGCGAAAAATTAAAATGCAGCCAATGTTTTAATAGCTGGCTAACGCTATAAGGTGCTGTTATTACTAAATAGCAGCACCCTTCAAACTGGTAGGTATGAGCTTTAAGGCTTACGCTTCATCGATGCTGTCATCAATATCTAGCTGTGACAAAACAGCGATCATCTCTAGTACGACCATCGCAGCTTCAGAGCCTTTGTTACCAGCTTTAGTACCAGAGCGCTCGATAGCTTGTTCGATGCTATCAGTAGTGATGATACCGTTAGCAACAGGGATATTATAATCCATTGCCACAGCGCTCAAACCTTTGGCAGATTCGCTAGCTACAATGTCAAAGTGCGGCGTGCTACCACGGATGATGGCACCCAATGCCACAATCGCGTCAAAACGATCTGACTCAGCAGCACGTTGGGCCACAAGTGGCAGCTCAAAGGCACCAGGAACGCGGACAACAGTAATGTTGCTACCCAATACGCCATGACGGAGTAGAGCATCAATTGCACCATCGACTAATGACTCAACGACAAAACCGTTAAAACGACCAACCACGATACCAATGCGAACATCAGCGTTTTGATGTAGGTTACCATCGATATGAGTCACGTCGTTGCGCTGCTGTTGTAAATTCGACATAAAAAATCCTTTGCTTAATAAGCGTTCAATTGAAGTATAGGCGTCAATAAATAGCTAAATAGTCTGATGCGTTCAATTGACTCGGTCGCCTATTATTTTGGCGTTGCCTCAGTTAATTGAACGAAAATAAATGGTTAGCGCTATGATAGCATTTTTTTGGGTTTTATTTGTATATTACGAGCGTGCTAAAGACGCATCTGTATTCCTTGCGCTGCCATATACTCTTTGGCCTCCAATACCGTGTACTCGCCGAAGTGAAAAATACTAGCAGCAAGTACCGCATCTACGCCGCCTTCCAGTACGCCTTCTGCCAAGTGTTGCAGGTTACCAACGCCGCCGGAGGCAATAACTGGTACATTAACGCGGCTCGTAATTTGCTGCATGAGTGCCAAATCATAACCTTTTTTGGTGCCATCACCGTCCATCGAGGTGACCAGTAATTCACCAGCGCCCAGCTCTGCCATTTTGCTCGCCCAAGCAACGGCATCGATACCCGTTGGCTTACGGCCACCATGAGTGAAAATCTCCCAACGTGGTACGACAATACCATCGACGTTGATATCAGCGACGCGTTTGGCATCGATTGCAACGACGATACACTGGTTACCAAATTTCTGTGCGGCTTCACCAACGAACTCAGGCGTAAATACAGCGGCTGAGTTAATCGCCACTTTATCCGCGCCAGCATTGAGCAAGTTGCGGATATCAGCGATTTTACGCACGCCGCCGCCGACAGTGAGCGGGACGAATACGGTCTCGGCCATACGCTCGACGGTATGATAAGTAGTGTCGCGCTCATCATTGGTCGCAGTAATATCCAAAAAAGTAATCTCATCTGCGCCTTGTTCGTTGTAGCGTTTGGCCACTTCGACAGGATCGCCTGCGTCTTTGATATCGACAAACTGCACGCCTTTGACCACACGGCCGTTGTCCACGTCCAAACAAGGGATGATACGCTTTGCTAACATAGGGTCTTTCACCTTATAATCAATTCATAGGCGCTAGTCTAGCAAAATCACTGCTATTTCAGGCAGGTTTTCGCAAGATTATTACGCTTTTCACCATAGTTTTGTCATGCGCGGTACAATTGCTGTCATTACCGCATAAATTTATCCTATTTAACTTCTTATCCAATTGCTATAAGTGAGATGTCATGTCCGTCTATACCCAGTTAACCGATGATCAGTTTGCCGCCTTTTGCCAAAGCTTTGGCGTGTCGTTTACCCGTGCGATTCCGATCACTCAAGGTATTAAAAACTCAAACTGGTTTATTCAAACGACTGACGATGTAGATGGTACATACTCTTACGTGTTCACGTTGTTTGAAGAGCGTCCGCCCGCTGATATCGAAAAAATGGCCGTTATCTTAAACCAGCTAAACGGTACTTTACCAGTTGCAGCGCCGCTATCAGTCACTGAGTCAAATGGTATTCAGAGTGATACAGATGGCGGTAATGAAAAACGCTATGTCATCCACTATGAAGACAAAGCGATTACGCTAGTGCCGTGTCTAGCAGGCTCACATCCAGATCAAACCACGCAAGCGATGTGCCATGACATTGGTGCGGCGTTAGCGACGCTGCACGAAACGCTACAAGCACTACAGCCAATTGAGCAATATGGCGTGCCTTTGTACCCATGGGCAGATGTGCGCGACCGTGAAATGCAGTTTATGCCAAGTGATGAGGCCAAACTAATGAGCGATATTTGGCGCTCTTATTTAGAACTGCCATTGTCAACTTTGCCAAATGGCCTATGTCATTTAGACATGTTTGCTGACAATACCTTATGGAATCTGCAAAAAGGCGAAGCACGTCTGACGGGGCTATTAGATTTTACTGAAGTCAGCGTCGAGCATTACGTGATGGATATTGCGATCACCATCAATGACTTTTGTACCACGTGGGGCGTTGCAGAACAAGGTGAATCCGTTAACTTTGACCGTAGTAAAATGACGGCGTTCTTACAAGGTTATGAGTCAGTACGTCCACTAAACAATGATGAAAAACGCGCACTACCTGTTATGCTAGCAAAGGCAGCGGTGATATTCTGGCTATTGCGTTTAAATGTAATTCATTACAACCGTACCGAAGGCCGTACGGGTGACAATATCATGGTCAAAAACCCTGACTTGATGAAACGTCTGGCCGCTTACCATTGGGCGCATGTTGAAAAGTCGCAAAATACTGTATTTGTGCTATTAAATAAACAAGACAATCAAATAGTCGGCGTGTTTAGCAGCATTACCCAAGCTGAGCAAGCGCAAGAAACATTAAATAGTAGTGAGTTTGCAATCAAAGAATATACGCTAGATCAACTGTCGTAAGCGTAGCTTATCCATTTATTCTAGTAGCAATTCTAGTACCGATCTTAGTACCGAAACCTTAGAGGCGACCCCATGACCGATCAAGTTGATAACTGGCACAAACTGGCGCGCTACGATACCAATATGCAGGGTGAGCTGCACGCCAACCTACTACGTAATAACGGCATCACTGTGTCCTTGCAGCCGCTTAGCGCCATCCCAGGTATGAACTCGGGTATCGTTCTCTGGGTAGAAAGTACAGATTTGGCAGAAGCTCAGCGCATTTTGGATACTATCCCAACTGATGGTGCCGCTTTGCTTGATGAAATGAGTGATGCTGACTTCGATGCGCTATCTGCCGCTCAAAGCAACCCTACTCAAGGTAACTCGATAATAGACGACAATAACGGCGGTAACGATTAAATGTGTCAACTCTTAGGAATGAACTGTAATACCCCAACGGATATTGGTTTTAGCTTTGCAGGGTTTCGCAAGCGCGGTGGTATGACGGACAGTCACGAAGATGGTTTTGGTATTGCCTTCTTTGAACGAAGTGACTGTGTGAATAATGACGAAACGGTAAATGACTCGACAGGTCTGCGTCTGTTTCATGACAATCGCCCAAGCCATCTGTCACCAGTCGCCGATTTGGTCAATAACTACCCAATCAAAGCCATGAATGTCATTGCGCATATCCGTAAAGCGACGCAAGGACAGAACTGCCTGGCCAATACCCATCCATTCGTCCGTGAAGTCTGGGGCGAGCAGTGGGTATTTGCGCATAATGGACAAATGAACAGCGAGTTCATTAAGCGTTGCCAACGTTTGCAAGACAATGGCAATGCCGCGCATTGTCAGCCAGTCGGTTCAACTGATTCTGAGATGGCATTTTGCTATTTGGTTAATCGTCTAAAAAGTAGCTTTAAATCGCGTCCTGATGACAAGACGCTGTTTAATTTTTTGACCACGCAATGTCGCTATCTCTCTGCAAATGGGTTATTTAATTGCTTAATATCCAATGGCAGGTGGCAACTGGCTTATGCGGGTAGCTTACTATTTTATCTCACACGCAAAGCGCCATTTGGTGAAGCCAAACTCGCTGATGATGATATGGCGATTAACTTTGGTGATGTGACCACAGACACGGATAAAGTGACTATTTTAGTCACTGTGCCACTCACTGAAAATGAAAAATGGCAGCAGCTCGCCGTTAATGAATGCTTAATATTTCAAGATGGTGATGTCATTTATAAAGACAGCCCAAGCCAGCGCAAGTTTTTGACGGTTGAGGAAGGGATTGCGATTGCAAGGGAAGTTGGAGCAAGTGTTTAGGGAGTGGTAAACAACTAATATTGTTTAAATATAACCCCCACAACACCGCTTAAATTTCTCACCCGATCCACAAATACACGGTTGTTTTTGCGTCACAGTCATCGCAACCGTTGGGTCTAAAAAGTACCAGCGAGCATCATTACTAGACTTGTCTTTTATTGTCACAAAGGTAGACAACTCATGATGCGCCTGTACTTTTTCTGCTAAATCACGGGCATTATCTTTGGTATTAAAATACGCCTTAAACTCCACTTGGGCATGCCTTTTACCAAGTTTGGGTGTGTGCTCCACAATCTCTAGTCCTGCCCAATCGGTTTCTTCGGCCCAACTTCTAATTGCCTGCATGTCAAGCAATGATTGCTGCGCTGGCAGCGTAGTCTTGACGATATATTCTGGCTTTACCAATACAAAAGCACTGTAACGTGTACGCATGAGCCGCTCGGCTGACTCCGCTTTTATACCATCTGCTTTGTCAACCTCATCATTATAAAAAGCATCATGATAAGGCTGACAGCAGTCTTTATAGGGCAGCATTGAGCCTACTGACGTTAATGCTGGATTGATTTGACAAGGGCAAGTATTTACAAAGCTTTGCATGTTTTACTCTAGTTTTTGTTTGGGCTTATTCGTTTAGGCTCAGTGGTCTTTGGATAACTTTATTGCAGCATGCTTTTTATTAATTCTGGCAATATACCAACTTTTAGCTGCGCCCATGCAGAAGGGTCGCTTAGTCGTGACCAAAACATCTCAAAAGGTGGCGCAGCATATACTAGTAGTGCAAGGATAGTATATAAGAGCAAGTACCACCATTTATCTTTTGGTTGGTAGAACTTCATCGCCGTACCCGATGAGCGTTTCATTTTCATATTGGACAAATTGACGCTATACAGTTCGTCCAATGATAAGTGCACCATTGCGCCACCAAATAAAAACAGACCATAAAACCAACTGGTCATCAGCGGTAGGTGCAGACCATAATAACTTAGGCACGTCAGACCCAATCCTAGTATCGCCATATACGGCACAGAATGGATAACGCCGCGATGTACGGTCATCGTAGTAAAAATATGAAAAACCACGTAACGCATAAAACCGTAGCCTGCTAGCCACAATACTATCAATGCCAGTAAGCTCAAATCACTACGCCAATGCATGACCAAACCAAAGGCAAAGATAAATGAGGTGATATTAAAACCGAGCTTGATCGGCGTTGAGTTATCAGAGTCTAAATCTGGTAGTAGCCCACCAATAGTCCCGAGCGCCACGCACACTAAAAACCCTGAATCATCGATCAGTCCAGCTTTGTATACCGTGAGACTCATCGTACCACTAACCATAAACGCGACATTTAAGTGGGTATTAAAATTTGCCATAAAAACTCATTTATCCATCGCGCTCAAAAAGACCTTTCGAGCGACGTATCTAGCTGTAAAAAAGCGCACCATGATACCATAGACCGCCCATACGTCTAACAGAGATAGTCCGTAAGAGAGAACATCTATGCCTGCCAGTTATTTACCCACCATACTTGATTGCGATACCCATGCTGAGCAGCTGCCTATAGTAGAAGGTAAGCTGGATAACTTGTTTGCTGAGATTGATTGGCAAGCGCCTTGGTTATCGCATATCACCCAGTTGAGCTACATTAGTAAAACGATTGAGCGACTCAGTCACTCAAATCAGCAGAGAAATAGCTTAGATGCTTCGGTAATTAGCACACCTGATACCATTGCTAAGGTCTTAAAAGCAGCGATGAAGCGGCAAGCGGAGTTCTCTGGGCAACCGTTACCACAGACCAAACCAGCTCATGTTAACAAGCCACAGACACTACAGTTCGTCTCACAAAATGCATTACCCGATGGTGAAGCTTACGAGCATTTCATCGGTACGAGTGGACATATCCCGACACGTGATAACCTGCATGACTTATTCAACGGCAGTATCTGGCTGACCTTTCCAAAGACCAAGGCGATGTTAAATCACTACCATATGCTAGAGATTGCCAAGCAAGGTATCAGTGAGCGACGAGGGCGGGTACGTGACACCATTACGGTGTTCGATGAAAATGGTGCGGTGTTAGTCACCTCTGATTCTAGTATCGGTGATGCCTTAATTGATTTTGATTGGCAGGCAAGTTTAGTGAAACCGCGTGCTAAGTGGGACGACTCAGCACAATTAACTTCGAGTGCTCAAGCGGCAGTCTATATTTTTGGGCATGCGCTGCTTGAGCAGTTGATACATCCGCGCAAACCGTTATGCGCGCATAGCATTGTTATCTATGTTGCACAAGAATTCTTTACCTTATCGTTAGCTGAGCGTCTGTGCTGCTTGGATAACAAGGTTGCCGAATACATGGACACATTATTATCAAATGATGATGTCAAGCCGCGCCAGCTTGCGCCATTACCGATCTTAGGTGTGCCATATTTTTGGGAAGAAAATAAGGCTGCTGATTTCTATGAAGACAGCTACGTGTTTCGTAGTGGGCGCCGCCAGAAAGACAAGAAGAAATAGGAATAAGTTACTTAAAAATAGCTCGCTAAACCGTTGTTACGTTTACGATTGTGCCACGATTCAATAACGTCTAGATGTTAACAAAGCCTTATATGTTTGTTATGGTAAAAGGGAGTTTCTGTTAAACACAAAAGATATGATTACCTCTTTTGTTAACATAATCTTATACCGAGCAATTTTCTAATTGCTCTACTGATTTAAGACAGATCAATCATTTATCGAGCCACCAGTCATACATAAACTTATAATAATTTATGTCTAGGATCTATAACAACGATAAGGAAGCTATCATGAGTGATATTTTTGATGTAAAAGACACCCTTTCAGTCGCTGGCAAGGAACATGCCTATTACAGCTTGCCAAAGCTGACCGAAACTTACGAGCATATCAAGACGCTACCATTTTGCATGAAAGTGGTACTAGAAAACCTATTGCGTAACGAAGACGGCGGACAGTCGGTCGGCAAAAACCATATCGAAGCAGTTGCTAACTGGGATGCAGGTGCTGAGGCATCAAAAGAAATCGCTTTTATGCCAGCGCGTGTGGTATTGCAGGATTTCACTGGTGTACCTTCTGTGGTTGATTTGGCGGCGATGCGTGATGCAGTGGTTGAGCTTGGCGGTAAGGCTGAGCAGATCAATCCATTTATCCCTAGTGAGTTGGTCGTCGATCACTCTGTACAGGTCGATGCTTATGGCCGCGAAGACGCATTAGATCTCAACGAAAAAATCGAGTTCAAACGCAATAACGAGCGTTATGAGTTTTTGCACTGGGGCAAACAAGCCTTTGAAAACTTCGTCGTGGTACCACCAGCGACAGGTATCGTGCATCAGGTAAACCTTGAGTATTTGGCTCGCGTTGTGATGGCAGCAGATGTCGATGGTGAGCTAATGGCTTATCCAGATACAGTGTTTGGTACAGACAGCCATACTACGATGATTAATGGTATTGGCGTGCTTGGTTGGGGTGTGGGCGGTATCGAAGCCGAAGCGGCGATGCTAGGTCAACCGTCTTCGATGTTGATTCCACAAGTGGTCGGTTTTGAGCTAAAAGGCAAGTTAACCGAAGGCGTCACCGCGACCGACTTGGTACTCCGTGTGGTTGAAATGCTGCGTGCACATGGTGTGGTAGGTAAGTTCGTTGAGTTTTATGGTGAGGGCTTGCACAGTATGCCGCTAGCAGACCGCGCCACCATTGCCAATATGTCACCAGAGTATGGCGCGACTTGTGGTATCTTCCCAATTGACCAAATGGCAATTGATTATCTGCGTCTGTCTGGTCGAGATGAAGAACAAATTGAGCTTGTCGAGCAATATGCCAAGGCGCAAGGTCTATGGCACGATGCTGATACACCAGCGGCGACTTATTCAAGCAAACTAGAGCTAGATTTATCTTCAGTACAGCCAGCACTAGCCGGTCCTAACTTACCACAACAGCGTATCAATCTGTCTGATATGCATGAGAAGTTTGGCGAAACGCTAGAGAAGATGAATAAAGACCGCAAAGCAGAGGTACATGGCAAGATACGTTTTGATCAAGAAGGCGGTGAGCAAGAGCAAGCAGAAGATCTAGCGGCTGAACCAAAGATCGAAGTCGACACAAGAGATGATGATCTCAAGCATGCTCCAGCAAACAATGTATTTTCAAATGTTAGTATCGATGATAAGCAGCACAAATTGCGTGATGGCTCAGTCGTCATCGCTGCCATTACCTCTTGTACCAATACCTCAAACCCAGCAGTTATGATTGGTGCAGGTTTGGTTGCCAAAAAAGCGGCTGCAAAAGGTCTCAAAGCAAAACCTTGGGTAAAAACGTCTCTAGCACCTGGTTCTAAAGTTGTGACTGACTATTTAGAGAAAACCCATCTGATGGATGAACTGGAAAAAACAGGTTTTTATCTCGTAGGTTATGGTTGTACCACTTGTATCGGTAACTCAGGCCCACTTCCTGAAGCTATTGAACAAGGTATTGAAGAAAATGACTTGGTCGCTGCTGCGGTACTATCGGGTAACCGTAACTTTGAAGGTCGTATTCACTCGCATGTCAAAGCCAGTTACTTGGCGTCACCACCGTTGGTAGTTGCCTATGCTTTAGCTGGTACGGTTGATATTGACTTGACTACCCATCCATTAGCACAAGACCAAGACGGCAATGATGTATTCCTAAAAGACATCTGGCCAACTTCAGAAGAAATCAACGAGCTGATTGCCAATAACATTGACGCTGATATGTTCCGTAAAAACTACGGCGAAGTGTTCGACGGTAGTGCAGCGTGGAACGCCATTAGCTCAGCAGATAGTCAGCTGTATCCATGGGATGAAGGGTCAACGTATATTAAGAACCCACCGTTCTTTGATGGTATGACCATGGAGCCAGAAGGCATCCCTGATATCGAAGGTGCGCGTATACTTGGTCTGTTCGGCGATTCAATCACCACCGATCATATCTCACCAGCAGGTAATATCGATCCAGACTCACCAGCAGGTCAGTACTTGCAAGAGCGCGGTGTGATGGAAGCAGACTTCAACAGCTATGGCTCACGCCGTGGTAACGATGCAGTTATGACTCGCGGTACCTTTGCCAATATCCGTATCAAAAACACCATGATGGGTGGTAAAGAAGGTGGCTATACCTATTACTTCAAAGGTGACAGCGCCACGTTACAAGATGGCGAAGAAATGCCTATCTACAATGCGGCTATGAAGTACAAAGAGGACCAACGTCCGCTCGTCGTGCTTGGCGGGTCAGAGTATGGCTCAGGTTCTAGCCGTGACTGGGCAGCCAAAGGTACTATTTTACTTGGCGTAAAAGCGGTGTTGACCAGCTCATTCGAGCGTATTCACCGCTCAAACCTCGTCGGTATGGGTGTATTGCCATTAACATTCAAGAATGATGAAAATGCAGAAACTTATAAGCTAGATGGTTCCGAAGTACTCAGCATTACAGGTCTGGACAATGGTGAAAGCAAAACTGCCACAGTTACAGCTACCCGTGCTGATGGGTCAAGTGAGACCTTTGAAGTCAATGTCGGTCTACAAACGCCAAAAGAGCGCGAGTATGTACGTCATGGCGGTGTGTTGCATTATGTACTGCGTCAATTGGCTGCTGAGAGCAAAGAAGCAGGCTAGTAGCTAGTTAAGCTCAATATGATAAAAAGCCCAACCTTCTTCAAAGTAGAGGGTTGGGCTTTTTTATGGAAGATATTTCTTATTAATATACCTTTCTCTACGCTTTTTCAGTCAACAACTTAATCCCTAAGCCAAAAAAGATAACGCCACTGACTTTATTTAATACTGTTTCAACAGATGGCTTTTCGCGTAGGCTTTTACTGAAACGAGATGATAGTAGTGATAAGCAAGAAAACCAGATAAAACCAGTGATAGCAAAGGTGATACCCAACATCAAGAATGACAACATACCATAAGCATAGCTAGCGTCGATAAACTGGGGAAGGAAAGCTAAGAAGAATAGCGCGACCTTTGGATTGGACACATTGGTTAATATGCCTTGCTTATAGGTCTGCCAACCTTCTTTACTATGTTTGCTGACAACGTTTTGACCACCAGCTAAGCTGCTCGCTATCGAGTTTGAGTTTTTGCTTAACAGCATTTTTAGACCCAAATAGCACAAGTAAGCCGCACCAATATATTTGACAATCATAAATGCCATGGGTGAGCTGGCGAGCAATACCGATAGGCCTAAGGATGCTAATAATGTATGTACCAAAATACCCGAGGTGATGCCCAATACAGAATGAAATCCAGCGGTTTGCCCCTGTGAGACACTACGAGTAATAATATATATACTGTCAGTGCCGGGCGTTAGATTTAATAAAATCGCCGCTAAGATAAATCCTAGATAATTCTCGATACCAAACATCGCAATCACTTCCTTTTAATCACACTATGCCCTATCATTTATAGTATGTGGGCGCACGTTATAAAAACGCTTATCAGGTCGATATTAACGAGTATTAGATAAGTTGGCAATAGTGCTATTAACAGTAAGCTAGCAGCTATTAATAGTAAGCTAGCAGCTATTAATAGTAAGCTAACGGCAGTAGAATAGAGGGTTTTGAAAAATGATAGACATAAAAAAGCCCAGTCACCGTATGATGACTGGGCTTTTTTATTGTTCGCTTATTAGTCTAATCTGATGCTAAGCAAAAGTGCTAATAAGTGACGCCGAATAGTGGCGTCCCCAGGGGGATTCGAACCCCCGTTACCGCCGTGAAAGGGCGGTGTCCTAGGC
>Ga0209295_1000320_pt1 | contig 29871 bp, 22 predicted proteins | sample Porto_5metaG_FD_187428 | JGI IMG/M metagenome (GOLD analysis project Ga0209295, IMG submission 187428) | Marine algal microbial communities from Porto, Portugal - Porto_5 metaG (SPAdes) (version 2) | ecosystem: Host-associated > Algae > Red algae > Unclassified | place: Portugal: Porto... | reverse complement strand
GCGGCCACCGCTTATTTCACGTTGTTGCCGGTACGCTTATCGGTGCAATGGTAGTTACACAAGCCTCAGCGATGCTGCCAACACCAGAGCAAGCGGTTGATAGCTCAATGGCTATTCAGACAAATGCTAACAAGAGCAGCAATTCAAGTGCTCAAGCGGTCAACAGCAGAATTACGGCGTCGTTGGTCAGCGTTGATGCTAATGGTCAAGAAGTACTCGTCCCTGTGGATACCAATACTCGTTTGCAGTCAGGCAATGTATTGGAGTATCAAGGATACTTTACCAATACCAATGCAGATCGCGTACGTAAAATGACCGTTACGATGAGTATCCCAGAGCAGGTAGAACTGCTAAAGACTGTTGCTCCTGAATTCCCATATGGCAGTGTAGATGGCAATAATTTTGCTCGTATGCCATTACGTACCAAAGTAGATAATCAGCTACAAGACGTCGCGCTTAAATATTATAAAGCGGTACGTTGGGACCTAGAAGGCGTAGGTCTGAATGATACGGTCGCTGTAAAATATCGCGCGCGCGTTAAATAGTCCTGAATTTTTGGATTAGAATTTAGCTAGCATTGATGTAGTTAGCACTTAAAACTATCCATTTAGTACTGAAAGCTATCAATAAAAAAGCACCACAGTTTATAGCTGCAGTGCTTTTTTATGGTGTGTCAGGACGTTTGATAATTTTACTGATAAGTAATTAATAATACTCAATTACAGCGTGGCATATTTGCTACTAGATTTCTCTTGGATAAGTTGTTTAATGGCATTGATTTGTGGCGTTGTAGCTTGAGCACCTGTTTGTATTAGACTGCGTCGCTGCCTAGTATCTATCGAACTGTTATGACCGATATTAGGAGTAATAACAATATCCGCTCGATCCCGCTCACTCTGACTTGATACGGAGCGCTTAGCAGTCAGGTTGGTAGCTAGAATATTGGTTTCGAGAAAGCCCCAAAAGTCACTCAATGAGTTCATAGTCGGTATTTGATTATTAGTACTATCACTGCCTTGAGATCCCGTCACATCTACAGCAATGACAATATCCGCACCCAAGTCATAGGCGCTATCTACGGGTACTAAACTGACCACACCACCATCGATATATTTTTTACCGACCTTTTCAGGAATGCGCGGGGCAATAAAAATATTGGGTACACTACAGGATGCTTGTACGGCAAGCCCAGCATCGCCAGTGGTAAAGACTGTTTTCTTCAGAGTGTGTTTTTCTGCTGCGATTGCCGCAAAAGCAATGGGGAAATCCTCTATGGCACGCGAATTCACTTTGCTATTAATAAAGTTTTTTAACTTAATACCTTCTATGAAACCTTGATTGGACAATGTGAAGTCTGTGAGTTGGCTATCAGTAGTGGTCAATGCCAATTGCTCAAGCTGTGCAGGCGTGTAACCACTGGCGTATAAGCTGCCAATCAAGCTACCCACACTCGTACCGACCACCAATGTTGGTTTGATACCGTTTTCTTCTAGCGCTTTAATGACGCCTACATGAGCAAACCCTTTTGCACCGCCGCCACCTAGCACCAGTGCAACAGTAGGGGCCTTAACAACAGGATCTGGTGTTGCAGGAATAGTCGATGGCAACGTGCTACAGGCATTAATATACAAACCGAGAATTGATATTAAGCTGATGCGCAGCGTGCTCTTTAGATGACGAAGTAAATTATGACGAAACTGACGAGGCAAAATAGAAATAAGCATAGAAAAACACCTTATGAAATTGCCAGAATTTAAAAAATCAGCCATCAGTTATTGGTATGATGAGGAGAAGCAGTTTATCTATAGTAGATGGACTGTATAGGTGCTATTTTACTAAATAGCCTAGCATAAGCAATTGTATTGTCAGCTATAATGAAATGAGTCGAATTTTTATACGTACTATCGTTATCGCTATTCTATGCTACAAGTCATCATGTACAGCCTATTAAAAATGTTTGATTTAGCATACAAAAATTAAAAATAATATTGTTAGGATCTTTAATGCCAATATCGGAGAGTCATGCCTCAGCCAACTCGTCAGATCATTTTAGATCTGACATGCCGCTGTCAGCACTAGATATGCCAGTGTCTGCGCTAGCAGGTGTGGGGGTAAAAGTCGCAGAGCAGTTGGCGCAATTGAATATCAAGCGGATATTCGATTTGCTACTACATTTGCCTCGTGATTATGAGGATCGTAGTCGATTGGTATCAATCTCAGATGTAGAGCATGGACAATCAGCGCTAATTACTGGTCACATCGTCCATGTCGATACCAAACGCAGTGGGATGACTGTGACGGTGGATGATGATACGGGTACGATATCGTTACAGTTTTTTAAGGTCTATCGTGGTCTGGTACAGACTATGAATTTAGGAACGCGCTTACAGCTATTTGGTGAGGTTAAAGTCAGCCGCTACGGCAAGCAAATACATCATCCTGAATATCAAGTCATCACTGACAATACAGTCATGACTGATACGGGATTGCAGCCTATTTATCCTACTGTCAAAGGCTTACATCAAAACAAGCTGCGCACTTTAATTAAACTGGCATTGCAAACAGTTCGGAGCCAAGGTCTGCCTATGACATTGTTTACGGCTGAAGATTTTGCAGTTGTATCCGATTTGCCATTAGTGCCTTTTGAGCCATCTAAATCAACAGTATCAGAGGCCGAATATACCGAAGATATTTTCTCGACGTTAGCACGCAGCGTACCTGATAATGCTATTGGCAATAGCGTATATAAACCCAACCCTTCTACCTATCAGGCAGATAATGACATACATAGCGTCGCTGCCAGTATTGCTCAGCACAATGTCTATAATTTAACGATATTCGAAGCATTGGTACTGCTGCATACGCCGCCTACTTATACCAGCGCGTCTCAGCAATACAAACTATTCACCCAACTCAGTGCCCGTACGCATGCTGCCTGCCAGCGCTTGATTATTGAAGAGTTGACTGCGCATCAGCTCAGTTTGCTATATCGTCGCCAACAGTTACATCAGCATAAAGCGCCTAAATGCACTACCTATAGTCCTGTTGCTGACAAACTGTTTTCTGCATTGCCTTTTGATCTAACAGGTGCGCAAAAAAGAGTGATGAAAGACATCACTGCTGATATGGCAACCTCAATTCCAATGCTACGATTGGTACAGGGAGATGTGGGTGCTGGCAAAACGTTGGTAGCAGCAGGGGCGGCAGGTTATGCGCTTGATAGTGGCTGGCAGGTCGCGGTAATGGCACCGACTGAGATTTTGGCAGAGCAGCATCTACTGAATTTTAAGCAATGGTTTGAGCCACTGGGCATTGATGTCGGTTGGCTCGCAGGTAAGCAAACGGCCAAACAGCGCCGTGAAGCTTTGGAAGCGGTTGCAGAAAACACCGTGCAAGTGGTGGTCGGTACTCATGCATTGTTTCAGGAGCAAGTTCAGTTCGCTAAATTAGGCTTGGTTATCATTGATGAGCAACATCGTTTCGGTGTTGAGCAACGCATGGCATTGACCAATAAAGGCGTGGCTAATAGCACCCCGCATCAGCTAATCATGACCGCAACACCGATTCCAAGAACCTTAGCGATGAGCGTCTATGGCGATATGGATACCTCAATCATTGATGAGTTGCCACCGGGGCGTACCCCAATTACGACGGTAACTATCGATCGCAATCGACGCGACGAGGTAATAGAACGTATTGCGATCAATTGCGAAGCGGGCAGGCAAGCGTACTGGGTATGCTCACTGGTAGAGGCATCTAGCGTATTGGATGCGCAGGCAGCCGAAGCCACTTATGAGGACTTAAATGAACGTCTAGATATTCGTATTGGACTGGTGCATGGCAAGATGAAGTCTGCTGATAAGCAAGCCATCATGCAAGAGTTCAAAGCAGGTAATTTAGACTTGTTGATTGCGACAACTGTCATCGAGGTAGGGGTTGATGTGCCCAATGCGTCACTCATGGTTATCGAAAATGCGGAGCGTTTGGGGCTATCACAATTGCATCAGCTGCGCGGGCGAGTCGGACGTGGCTCGACCAAAAGCTTCTGTGTACTGTTATATCAAAAGCCGCTATCAGAGACAGGTACTGAGCGACTAAACGTCCTACGCGATAGTACCGATGGCTTTGTCATTGCCCAAAAAGACTTAGAGTTACGTGGGCCAGGAGAGCTGTTAGGCAAACGTCAAACGGGTAACGTTGGCTACTATCTAGCCGATCTGATCCGTGATGAGCAATTATTTGCCATTGCTCAGCGGTTAGCGAAGCACCTGATAGCAGATCCTGCGCGAAAAGCAGATGTCAGTCAATTGATTCATCGCTGGATGCCTGAGGCAAGTCGCTATACCAATGCCTAGCGTTTAGTATCCATTGTCTAGTAATCAGTGCTTAGTGCCTGCAAGTGGGTTCAGTATGTCATTGAACACATTTCCAATTATCGTCAAATAGTATGACCACAACGTTAACATTCTTTATAGACGATACTCCATCCATAGTCAGTTGTTGAATACATCAGATATTCAACAGCTGGCTGCACTCGCTCTTATTTCTTTAAATTGGTCGATATGCCTTGAACATTGCACAGATATTCGGTCTAAGTTTCAATTAAGTTTATGAACGCTAGACGCTATATATAAAAATAAGATGATGCCTAAATATATGCTATTCTCGATAATTTGATGAACTATTATAATAATAAACAGTGCTTTAGAGAACATCGTAACACTCTCTGTAAGTAACGCTCATAGCCCTATATCAGGCTATCCAAACATTGCTTCGATTGCGTGCCACTTTTTATTATTGCTGTGAATGATTGATATTTTTAGTCATTCCATATCGAGTATTTCAATATTGACTGTACCTACAGAGAGTTATCATGAGCGATTTTGAAGAAACCCATTCTAAGCCGGCAGCTGAATCAGAGTTGCCGCCATATCGTCAACCTGACACTGCATCTCAAAGGCCATCTGCAAAACCACCATCATGGTTATGGCCCGTATTAGCAGCCGTGCTAGTGATAGGGGTGCTGCTTGGCAAGTATTGGGGCAATGATAGTAATGCAGCTGCAGATGAGTCAGCAACTTCTAATTCTGTCGCAAACGATCAGGCAACTGGTAGCAATGCCAGTATTGAGCAATCTGTTCTGTCAGTAGAGACCGTTAGTCCAAGCCAAGATGATATCGGCAGCACCCTCAGTGCCGATGGAACCATCAATGCTAAGGACACTGCGAATGTCAGTGCAAAAGTCAATGGTGTGGCTATAGAGCGTATTTTGGTCGAAGAAGGTGACCGAGTTAGAGCGGGTCAAGTTTTAGCAGTGTTTGATACGGATGCCATGGAGCAGCAAGTGCTACAGGCGCAAGCAGATGTCGCAGAAGCGGAAGCCACCCTTGCCAATGCCAGCGCTGATGCTGCACGTGTGCTGCCATTAATTGATATCGATGCCATCAGCAAACAAGAAGCCGATCGCTACCGTACCTCGGAAGTCCGTGCCAGAGCTTCTTTGCAAGCGTCTAAAGCCCGTTTGAGCAATCAGCGTTTGACGTTAGAGAACGCAAAAGTCGTCGCTCCTGTCAGCGGTATTATCAGTGAAAAAATGGTAGAAGTTGGGCAGGTGGCAGGCGGGGATCCGCTATTTACGATTATCAAAGGCGGCGTTTTGGAGTGGCGAGCAGATATAGATCCTAAGCTTATCGGGGACATAAACGTCGGTACGCCTGTACAAGTCAGTCTTCCGGGTGGTGATACAGTGATGGGGCAAGTAAATCGCATCGCACCAACCGCAGACAATAACCGCCAAATTACGATTTATGCTAGCCTAGCTGCCAACTCAAAGATACGTGCAGGCATGTATCAAACAGGCGAATTCCTATTAGGAAGTACCAGTACGCAAACGATTCCTAATAGCGCCGTGGTCAGTAATGATGGTTATGATTATGTGATGCTCGTTACCGAATCGACTACTCGAGATGATCGATCCATGGGGCGTATCAAGCAGCAGCGAGTAACATTGGGTGAGCGATTGGGCGAGAGCGTAGCAGTGTTAGAGCCTTTGCCAAATGACAGTCGTATCGTAAAACAGGGCGGTAGCTTCTTAAATGATGGTGACCTAGTACGTGTTGTTAATGGTGTAACCCAAACCAGTAAGCCAGTGCAGGCACAGCCATGAGCTTAAACGTCTCCGCTTATTCGATCAAAAATCCGCTCGTTGCTATCTTGCTGTTTGTACTGCTGACGTTGGGCGGCATTTACGGTTTCATGAAAATGAAAGTCCAGCAGTTTCCAGACATAGATTTGCCAGCAGTGGTAGTCACGGTGACGCTACCAGGTGCTGCGCCTTCACAACTCGAAAACGATATTGCAAAGAAGATCGAAAATAAACTGACCAGTATCGAAGGCGTGAGTCATATTCGCACCACGCTACAGACGGGTGCGGCGACCATTGCCACTGAATTTACCTTAGAAAAAGATATTCAAGAAGCGGTAGACGATGTACGGTCAGCAGTCGGCGAGGTACGTGGTGATCTACCAGCTGCAGCCAACGATCCTATCATTACCAAAGTATCTACTGCTGGGTTTCCAGTAGTTACGTACTCTGTCGCTGCTGACAATATGAGCGTGGAGGATCTATCTTGGTTTGTTGATGATACCGTTACCAAGCGGCTATCTGATATACCAGGCGTTAGTACCGTGAGCCGTGTTGGCGGGTTGCAGCGTGAAATCACGGTTGCTGCCGACCCGATTGCGTTAAGTGGTTTGAAATTTTCTATTTCGCAATTATCGCAGCAAATCGCTGGTATCCAGCAAGACAGTTCTGGTGGGGAGGCGGAAGTTGGCAATACGACTCAGACCATCCGTGTTCTCGGTGCTGTTGAGCGAGCAAATGAGCTAAACGATTTGCAAGTGGCTGTCCCTACGGGGGGCACACAAGCTTTAGGTCGTATGGCAAAAATCAATGACGGCGCAGCAGATCCAAGCTCGATTGCTAAGCTAGACGGTAAAACAGTGGTGGCATTTAACATCACTCGCTCGCGCGGTGCCAGTGAAGTCGATGTGATGGAACTGGTTGATGAGGAGCTTGCCAAGCTGACTGCTGATGTCGGCAATATCAGTATTGAGAAAGTCTATGACCGAGCCACACCCATTGCAGAAGATTATGAAGCTTCGTTAAGAATGCTCATCGAAGGTGGGCTGTTGGCTGTAGTGGTAGTCTTCCTGTTTTTGCGCAATATTCGAGCGACTATCGTTGCCGCGGTCGCTTTGCCGTTATCAGTGATTCCAACCTTTTTGGGTATGTATCTGTTTGGCTTTAGTCTGAATATCATCTCACTACTGGCATTATCATTAGTCATTGGGGTGCTGGTCGATGATGCAATCGTTGAAGTAGAAAACATCATACGTCATCTACGCATGGGTAAGACGCCTTATGAAGCGGCGATGGAAGCCGCTGATGAAATCGGTCTGGCCGTTGTCGCGACTACTTTTACGTTGATTGCGGTATTTTTACCAACGGCCTTTATGGGCGGTATCGTTGGACAGTTTTTCCGTCAGTTTGGTTGGACGGCTGCCTTATCAATTTTTGCCTCGCTGATGGTAGCGCGCCTGATTACCCCTATGATGGCAGCTTATATCTTACGGCCTGAGAAAAAGCACGTCGAAAAACAAAGCGCGATGATGAAATACTATCTTAAGATTGTGTCTTGGACCCTACATCATCGCTGGATAACTATGGGTGCAACGCTTGTTTTATTTGTAGCATCGCTAGCTCTGGTTAAGCTGTTACCCACGTCATTTATCCCTGATAATGATATCGATCAAACTCGAGTGGCTATTGAGCTGACACCTGACGTGTCGTTGGCAGATACTGAGCGCGTGGCAGCGCTAGCGAGTTCACGTATCTTGGCCATGCCTGAGGTGACCAATATCTTCACTTCAGTGGGAGAGGCGCAGGCATCGATGGGTGCGTCAGATGGTGGTGGCGGTAAGGCTGAAAACATCGCTGGCTTAGATATTGTGCTTGCTCCGCGTGCAGAACGAGGCACCAAGCAAGAGATAGAGCGCAAAATTAGTAAGCTGATGCAAGAGGTGCCAGGAGCACGGTTTACCGTTGGCTTATCGAGTGGTGGTGAAAGTGGCTATAACTTTTCATTAACCAGTACTAACCCGCAACTGCTTGAACAAACTGCACAAAAAATCATGTCTGAGATTCGAGGACTACCAAGTGCAGGCGCTGTGACCAGTGATCGCAGTCTACCACGCCAAGAGCTAACGGTAACACCAGATAGGTTGGCAATGGCGGATAAAGGGGTCACCACGCAAGATATCGCTACGACTCTACGTGTGGCGACCGTAGGCGACTATGAACAGCAATTGTCCAAGCTTAATCTTGATACACGCCAAGTACCAATCGTCGTACGTCTACCTGACGTGGCTAAGCAAAATGTTAGCCAACTAGAAGGTTTGTACGTGCCGAGCACTATGCCTGCCGGTCAAGGCGTGCGCGTCGGTGAGGTTGCTACGCTAGACTTTGGCACTGGGCCTGCGCAGATTAGTAGATTGGATCGAGAGCGTGCCATTAGTATCACGGTACAACCTGCGAGTGGCGAGCTTGGCGATTTGGTACAAGCGGTCAAAGCAGTGCCGACCATGCAGCAACTGCCGCCTGCGATTACCATCATTGATCAGGGCCAAGCCGAAAACATGGCAGACCTTTTCAGTGGCTTTATCATTGCGATGTCCGTTGGGGTAGTCTGTATTTTAGGCGTACTGATTCTACTTTTTGGTCGTTTATTGCAGCCTTTTACCATTCTGATGGCATTACCTCTGTCGATTGGTGGGGCGTTTGTTGGCTTGGTTATTACCAATAGCAGCTTATCGATGCCTTCGATGATTGGCTTTATTATGCTCATGGGTATTGCGACCAAAAACTCAATCCTGCTAGTCGATTACGCGTTGATTGCCCAGCGCCGAGGGCTGGCACGCTTTGAGGCTATCGTAGACGCATGTCGCAAGCGTGCACGGCCTATTATCATGACGACCATCGCGATGGGTGCAGGTATGCTGCCCCTAGTATTTGGTTGGGGTGATGCAGATCCTACCTTTAGGCGTCCGATGGCAGCAGCGGTACTGGGTGGTCTGGTAACCTCTACGCTGTTGAGCTTGGTTGTTATTCCTGTCGTCTATACCTTAATGGATGATTTATCGGGATGGTTTGCTAAATGGCTAGCTCCACATGGGAAACCTAGTGACCTCTAATAGTCACTTTTCATAAAGAGCCAAATAGCTAACCAAATAATGAGCCAAGACACGACACAATAATAGCAATCTGGAAAACGATGTATGATTAACACGCTCTCAATTAGGTCATACACTCGCCAAACTAGAGGGCATTCTCATGACTTTCATCAGATTGTTTTGCCTTTGCGAGGGGCAATAAATATTGAAGTTGGGAGCTATACTGGAAAAGTTATCCCAAGCGAATGTGTTGTCGTCAAGGCAAATGAAAAACACTACTTTAGCGCTGAAGAGAATGCAAAGTTTATCGTTGTGGATACAGATTTATTGCCAGAAAATGTGCTTCATTCATCACAAATTGTTTTTCCTATCAGTTCGCCATTGTTGGCATTTTTGGAGTTTTCAGAGAGTCAGTTAAGGTATCAAATCAATACTGAAGTTGAGAGACTGATGTTTGATACCTTTTATAAGCTCCTAGAACAACAAAATCTATTTGTCCAATATGACGCTCGAATTAGAGAAGCCGTAGCATATATTCACCACAATTTTGCTAAGAACCTTTCTGTCGAAGTGTTGGCGAATATCTCTTGTCTCAGTGCTACACAGTTCAAAAAGAACTTCAAATCGCAAACAAACCAAACCGTCACTGAATACATCACAAAGATCAGAATGCAAAAGGCGCAAGCTTTGTTACTACATACTGATTCACCTATCGCTATCATAGCCGAACTGGTTGGTTATACGGATGTTAGTGCTTTTAGCCGCCGATTTTCTAAATATTTTGGTATTGCCCCTTCCAAATTAAAACACGTCTAACCAGACATGCAAACCGTCTAATCTGCACAAATAGTAGTCTATAACTCTCTATAATAATATTATTTATTATAACGTTAGAGGTAGCTACTATGCTGCAGAATAAATCTAGTCTAAGTGCTATTTTATGTGTGATAGCTGCCAGTGTCCTTTGGGGAACGACAGGTACAGCGTCTGCTTCTATACCTGACGTTAGTCCATTAGCCGTTGGTGCGTTTTCGATGGGGATAGGCGGTGTATTGCTAGTATTGAATGCTAAGAATAATTTATTAAGCGATAGACAGAAACTACTTTCTAAACCCAGTCTCTTATTCATTGGTAGCCTATGCGTTGCTATCTATCCTTTGGCTTTTTATTCTTCTATGAGATTGGCTGGTGTCGCTATTGGTACAGTGATCTCAATTGCCAGTGCACCATTTTTCGCTGTTATCATGGAGCGTCTGATTAGCAATAAAAGAGTCACTAGTCGATGGGTGATAAGTTTTATATTTGGTGCGGTTGGCGTTATTTTGCTGACTTTAGGGAAAACCCAATATTTAGATATAAACGCACAAGCAAATAATCGAATATTAGGCATTTTATTAGGGTTAGTTGCAGGATTGACCTATGCCACATATTCATGGACAGCACGTCAAATGATAGAGAACGGGGTAAATTCGAAATCAGCGATGGCCAGTATGTTTGGCCTGTCGGCGATCTTATTGTTGCCATCATTATTATTAACAGGGGAAAACCTGTTTTTAGATGCAAAACATATAAGCGTTGCCCTATATCTGGCAATTGCGCCGATGTTCTTTGGTTATTTACTTTTTGGTCAAGCGTTGAGAGTAATTGAGGCGAGCAAAGCGACGCTTATCACGTTACTAGAACCTATCGTGGCCACTATATTGGCTATCATTATAATCGGTGAAACATTCTCTCCTATCGGCTGGCTAGGAATGTCACTCATGATAATCTGTCTCTTACTGCAAGTAATGAAGACGCCAAAACTGACAGGTTATCGAGGAAGGCGTGCACTGTACAAGTAACCAAGCAATATTTCTGACGATAAGCAGTCTTTTGATGAGTTACTGCCTGCTAAGTATGACTCTTTGTATGACGTTAGTCTAAAACTGGTAAGTTGAATGGATTAGTTGGGACAGTCTTTGCTATAGTCTGTCCAATCAAATCTATTGAAGAAATTGTTTATATCTTATAGCACTATTTTAATTTTACTAATAGGTGAGTAGCTGCTAGAACGATAAACCAATCTCTACAAACTAATCTTTCAAAAAAACTAGAAAATAAGGAATAACTATGATTAACGCATATGCAGCACAAGAGAAAGGTGGCAAATTTGAGCCTTATGAATATGACCCAGGTGCTCTAGGCGATCACGAAGTAGAAATCGAAGTACATAGCTGCGGTATCTGCCACAGTGATTTATCGATGTGGCAAAATGAATGGGGTATGACTCAATATCCGTTTGTCGGTGGGCACGAGGTTGCAGGTAAAGTCCTTAATAAGGGCAAGCACGTCAAGCATCTAGAATTGGGCGATAAAGTCGGACTTGGCTGGCATAAAGGATACTGTAACGTCTGCGATCTATGCATTGATGGAGATCATAACTTATGCCCTGAGCAAGAAGGTACGATCATTGGTAATCATGGCGGCTTTGCAGATAAAGTACGCGCAAAAGATACTAGCGTCATCAAGATACCTGAAGGGCTTGATTTTAACGCGGTAGGACCACTGTTATGTGGCGGTGTCACAGTGTTTAACCCACTTATGCAGTACGACATCAAACCAACTTCTAGAGTGGCTGTAATCGGTATTGGTGGTTTGGGTCATTTGGCATTGCAGTTTGCCAATGCGTGGGGCTGTGAAGTGACGGCATTTACCAGTGAGTCAAAAATGGAAGAAGCAAAAGAGATGGGCGCTCACCATTCACTAAACTCAAGAAACGATAGCGAAATTGAAAAAGCCGCAGGTTCTTTCGATCTAATCATCTCAACAGTGAACGTTGATATGAACTGGGATGTCGTGATCAAGACGCTAAGACCAAAAGGTAAGCTGCATTTTGTTGGACTGCTAGAAGCATCATTAGAAATATCGGCTGCACCAATGATTATGGCTCAAAACAGTCTATCAGGCTCGCCAGTTGGCTCACCAGCGACGCTACGTAAAATGTTAGACTTTGCTGCGCGACATAATATTCAGCCAGTCACTGAAACATACAAAATGTCTGAGATTAATGAAGCGTTTAAGCGATTAGAGAGTGGCAATGCTCGCTATAGAGTGGTGCTAGAAAGAGACTAAACGTCGTTACAGGCACCTCAATGTAGCCACCAAATAAGCACAATAGTAGTGATACTCTAATTAATAGATAGAGTGTCACTATTTTTTTGTATCTTAATTCTACCTTTTACCAAATTTTAAAATATTTGAATTATTTGAAGCTGGGTCTAAGTATTTTTATTTAATTTTTGCTCAGACAATTATTACTACTTTTTTAAACTGCTAGTAGGTCGTTTTAAAATTATAAAAAACCCCTGCTACTGAGTTCACAATAGCAGGGGTAAATACTTATCTTTTTCAGAGCTCTCGTAGAGTAATTCTTCTTATTCTACCGTGACTGATTTTGCCAAATTGCGTGGCTGGTCGACGTCTGTGCCACGCATTACTGCTACATGGTATGACAACAGCTGCACAGGCACGCTGTAGACGATAGGGGCAAGCGTCTCGCAAACATCGGGCACATATACTAAGTGTAGTCTATCTTCAGCGACCATTTGACTGGCTTCACTAGCGAACACAAATAGCTCGCCATGACGCGCATGCACTTCTTGCATGTTGGCCTTTAATTTATCAAACATACTGTCTTTGGGCGCTAGTACGACAATGGGCATGTCTTTATCGACCAATGCTAATGGACCGTGTTTGAGCTCGCCTGCTGCATAACCTTCTGCATGAATGTAAGAGATTTCTTTTAGCTTTAATGCTCCTTCTAGCGCAATCGGGAACTGTAGCCCACGACCTAAAAATAGACAGCTTTTCTTATCTTCAAAGCTTTCACTCATGGTCTTGATAGGAGCATCAAGGTTTAAGCTGGCGTAGAGTTGTCCTGGTAATTGATGTAACTCACTTAATAACGTACTTAGGTGTTCGTCAGTCATGCGCTTCTGTGTGACGCCAACTTTTAATATTAACAATATCAAGGCTACAAGCTGAGTGGTAAATGCTTTGGTAGAGGCGACGCCAATCTCAGGTCCTGCTAACGTCGGCAAGAAAATGTCTGTTTCACGTACCAGCGATGACGTCGGTACATTACATAATGCCAAGCTGACTAAGCCTGCTGGCGTTTGCTCCTGGATATCACGTAACGCTGATAAGGTGTCAGCCGTTTCACCAGATTGAGAAATACAGATGACCAAAGTATTATCGACGACGACAGGATTGCGATAGCGGAATTCGCTGGCAACCTCAACGGAACAAGGTATGCGAATAAGGCTCTCAAACCAGTATTTTGCGACCATACCGGCATGATAACTGGTACCACAAGCAATCACTTGTACATGACGAATACCTGACAACAGTGTCTCATGACGCTGTAGAAAATCGTCGCGTAGTTTAGTCGTTTCACCATTATCCAAAGCCATCTCTATCGTACGAGCGACGGCATCTGGCTGCTCGTAAATTTCTTTGAGCATATAATGTTTGAACTCGCCTTTATCGGCATTGTGCTGGGTTGCATCAATTTCATGTATCTGACGTTGGACTTCAACACCATCTGCATAAACTTGAATGTTATTACGAGTTAATTTGGCGATATCACCTTCTTCTAGATACATGAAGCGATTGGTCACCGGCAGCAAAGCCAACTGATCTGATGCGATAAAATTCTCACCGATACCGACACCAATCACTAAAGGTGAGCCTAGACGTACAGTAATGAGCTCATCAGGGCAGTCTACGTGGACGATACCCAATGCAAAAGCACCGTGCAATAACGGGATAATGGTGCGGACCGCTTCCAACAAGTCAGGCGTTTTTTTGTAGATATCATGGATTAGATGCGCCACAACTTCAGTATCTGTCTGTGAAGTAAACACGTAGCCTTTGGCTATTAGTTCTTCTTTCAGCTCAGCATAGTTCTCGACGATGCCGTTATGCACGACCGCAATCTTGCCTGACACGTGTGGGTGCGCATTACGCTGTGCTGGCTCACCATGGGTTGCCCAGCGCGTATGAGCAATACCGATATGACCATTAAAAAACTCTGGATTGATAGCGACGGCATCAACCAGTGCCTGTACTTTACCCACTTGACGCTCACGGTGTAGTTCACCATCACGAATAACCGTCAGGCCAGCTGAGTCATAGCCACGATATTCTAAACGCTTTAAGCCTTCAAGTAAGATATTAGCGATATTTCGCTCAGCAACGGCGCCTACAATTCCACACATGGCTATTCCTTAGATTCAAATTTTAGTAGTTCAATATATAATGTTGCAAGATCAAATAATTTGGTGGGTCATTAATGATGAGTCATCAACAGATAAATATGATGAAGCAGCACCACAAAGATTGCCGTACTGCTTAGGTTTATTCAAAAATGACTGAGGTTGGCTAAACCACCAATGAGCAATTATTTTTTAGTGGGTCGTTGAAAGTCATTTTTTTGTACTTGACGCGCACGGCCAAACGCTAACGCACTACGATCAACGTCTTTAGTAATCACAGAACCAGCAGCAACGGTAGCAGTATCGCCAATCGTCACTGGCGCAACTAAGCTAGCATTGGAGCCGATAAAAGCATTGTCTTCAATGATGGTTTGCGATTTATTAGCACCGTCATAGTTACAGGTAATGACACCAGCACCGATATTCACGCCTGTACCGACAGTCGCATCGCCGACGTAGCTTAAGTGATTTACTTTACTGCCTTGACCAATAGTCGATTTTTTAATTTCGACAAAGTTACCAACTTTGCTGTTATCAGATAGTACGGTATCAGGACGCAAATGCGCAAAAGGCCCGATATCAACACCAGCACCGATATCAGCGCGATCGATCACACAATACGGTTTGATGTAGCAGGCATTACCAATCTGGGCATTTTTGATGACACAGCCTGCTTCGATATAGACGTTGTCACCCAAGGTACAGTCACCTTCAAATACCACATTGACGTCAATAAACACATCTTGACCAGCGCTCAACGTACCACGAATATCGACACGAGTAGGGTCGGCAAACTGTACGCCAGCTTCTTGTAAATCAGCAACTAGCTTGCGCTGCCAAGTGCGCTCTAGACTAGCAAGCTGTTGGCGGTTATTAACTCCTTCAATCTCAAACGTATGCTCAGGCTCAATCGCCGCGATAGTAATACCATCGGCGACTGCCATTTTAACGATATCCGTCAGATAATATTCTTGCTGTGCATTGTCGTTAGAGAGCTCAGGCAAATATTTGTGCAGTAGCGCATTGTCGACGCAGTAAATGCCGCTGTTAATTTCTTTAATACTTTGCTCTTCAGCATTGGCATCTTTTTGTTCAACGATGGCTTCAATATTACCGGCTTGGTCACGCTTAATACGACCCAATCCAAACGGATTATCGACCGTCAGCGTCAGCATCGACATGCCATCAATATTGGCAGTTTTTAATGCCGTTAGCGTTTGACAGCTGACCAATGGCACATCACCGTAAAGAATAAGACTTTGTCCTGACTTGGGTAAATCAGACAGTGTCACTTTGACCGCATGGCCAGTTCCCAATTGCTCAGTTTGAGCAACCCAAGTAATCGATGCTTGTGTATATTGATTGGTAATCTCTGACTTTACTTGATCACCACCAAAGCCATGAACAATGATGGTTTCATCAACAGTTAACTGATGACAAGTATCTAGCACATGACCTAATAAAGACTTCCCAGCCAATGTCTGCAATACCTTTGGCTTTGCCGATTGCATACGTGTGCCTTTACCGGCAGCTAAAATAATTACAGAAAGAGGAGATGTCATAATAGGCTCGCAAATGTAACAAAATATAATATTGGATTATAGCGCAAATGCTCATTTATAAAAACGCTGTGATGTGCAGGCTTTGTAATTTGAGTACCAATAACTTAAGTAAGTAAAATCAAATATATAAGACAGGTAAAACTGTAGTAAATATTTCTGTGCGTTAATATCAAAAAGACATGAACATCATCACAATGATGTAAATAACCAACCAAATGACCGCTGCCATGATGCCTGCAATAATATCATCTAACATTACCCCAAGACCGCCAGCAACTTTTTTGTCTGCCCAGCCAATCGGTGGCGGCTTTAAGATATCAAATACGCGAAATAGGATAAAGGCGGTCGGTAGCCAGCCCCAAAACATAGGCATCATCATTAACGACAATGTGTTTTCAGGCTTAGGAAATAAATAAGACAAAATGTAAGATAACGGTAATAAGGTAATCCACATGCCTGCCCATTCATCCCACACAATATGTGGATCATCGTGCACCTGCATTAATTCAGAAGTACGCCCACAGATCCAGATACCAACCAAACAAGATAAAATAGTCAGCAGTAAAAAAGGAATAAAACCTAGACTCATGAGGGGCACGCCCACAATCAGCCCACCAACAGTACCCCAAGTGCCAGGTGCACGGCGCGGCAGACCGCTACCTAAACCTAGCCCAAGCCAATAGACTGCACGGTCAAGCATACTGGCACCGACCGGTAGCGGTGGGCAGTCATTTGCTTTACGGATGTCAGGCTTAGATAAGTCGTGATCAGTCATGGATTAGCCTGTAAAGTGTTGGTAACCAGTAAGATTGGGCCACGTTAAAAACGGTGCGGGCTGAGTTGGCGTCACTGGCTGATTTTTATAAAACAGTTCAAGACGTGAGTTATCAGGAGACTTGGTATCTATCGCTATAGGATCTGATAGTGCAATTACCTCGCCGATACAAGTGACAGGTGTGTTGCCAGTAGGCGGTTTGATATGAGCAGGCAAAGTAAATGCCAGTTCATAATCATCGCCGCCTGCTAGTTGACCTAACAAACGATCAGACAAATCGACAGTAGATAATGACTCGCTACTCGGTAGCTTGTCTAAATGGATGCGCATGCCTACAGAGCTTTGTTGACAGATATGCCCAAGATCTTGATAAAGGCCGTCGGAGATATCTATCATCGCTGTTGCCCCCATCTTTGCCAATGCTGCACCTAGCGCTATACGCGGCGTTGGCATATGTAGACGATGTGCTAACTCGATACCTTGTGCGCTGTCAGGATGCTGCAAGGCGAAAGCGGCATCACCAAGTGTGCCTGAGACATAAACCTTATCACCCACTTGTGCACCTGAGCGATAAATGGCTGGTGTATCTGCGGCGAGCAACCCTTGCGCGCTGATACTGAGCACTAAACGCTCACTGCGTGTCGTATCACCACCTATCAGCGTCACGCCAAACAGCTGGCACGCATGAAACAGCCCTTTGGCAAATTTAGTAAGCCATTCGTGGTTTGCTAGACGTTCAGGTAGTGCCAACGCTAGCATAATGCTATGCGGCGTCGCACCCATAGCTGCAATGTCTGAGACATTAACAGCCACGGCTTTATAGCCAATCGCAAATGCTAACTCGTCGACTTTTTGCCAGTCAGCATGAAAGTGACGACCTTGAACCAGTGTATCAATACAGCTAACCAAGCGTGATCCTGCTGGCAGTGCCATCACAGCTGCGTCGTCACCGATACCCTTTTCGATACCAGTTAATGGCACGTGCGTGGCCTGCATCTGTGAGAATATACGCTCAATCAGCTCAAACTCGTTCATGATTAATCTTAGTCTTTGGTATCGTTAGCGTTTTTCTTGCTCGCCTTAAAGTCACTGATATTTGCACTGGCTTTACTGGCACTACTGCGTTTGACGTTGGCTTTGTTAGCACTGATACGCGGCTTGTTTGATGCAGTCGGTTCATCGACGATCGTGCTTTCTGTTTCAGCAGCAGTTTCGATATTATCCACTGGATTTGCTTCAGGCTGTTTAGCCGCCGCTTTTTGTGACGTACGTAGATTGGCATTGGTATCTGCTTGCACTTCGACTGCGCGCAGCTCACCGGCCATTTTATCCAGTACTGCATTAATCAATTTATGAGCATCAGTCGCCCCAAAATGATTGTTTAGTTTCATCGCTTCATCAAGCACGACTTTATAAGGAATCTCTACACGGTTCTGCAGCTCATACGCGCCAATCAATAAGATAGCGTGCTCAACAGTATCTAGCTTATCAACCTCACGATCGAGATGCTGACTGATAAGCGCATCGAGCGCTTCAATTTGTTCTGGGATGTCGCGCATCATTTCATGATAATAACCGATGTGGACGGTATGCATGGCATTGGTTGCACGCGTACGAGCAGCAATATCGTGCGGAGCATTGGCTTTCCAGCCAAGCTTACCATCTACATCAAAGCGGCGATCAGTGACGAGCCATTCGTATAGGCCCTGCATCGCAAAGCGACGTGCCTTGCGGATAGCAGTGTGACTGGTCTTGTAAGAAGACTCACTCATATCGAATGTTTGATCACCCGCACTACTGCTCGCTATACGGGTAGCTTCAGCTTGTCCATCATTGGCTTGTGCGGTTTTCGCAGCGCTAATAGCGCGCTTGAGTTGGTCAGTCATAGGGGGTCTGTACCTAAATTTTTGAGATGATACCCAGTCAAAATATAAATTAGCAAAGTAGCTTTTTAGCTTTGCTGATTCAAATTTTGACTGGGTATAGAAATACGGCGAAAATTCAAAAAGTAGCCAATTGTTTCGATAGCTGGCTAGTGCTATAAGGTGCTGTTATTACTAAATAGCAGCACCAGTTAAACTAATAAACTCGAGCTTCAAAGCTTACGCTTCATCGATATCATCAATATCTAGCTGTGACAAAACAGCGATCATTTCTAGTACAACCATCGCAGCTTCAGAGCCTTTGTTGCCCGCTTTAGTACCAGAGCGCTCAATGGCTTGCTCGATGCTGTCAGTAGTGATGATACCGTTAGCAACAGGGATATTATAATCCATTGCCACAGCGCTCAAACCTTTGGCAGATTCGCTAGCTACAATATCAAAATGCGGCGTGCTGCCACGGATGATTGCACCCAGTGCCACAATCGCGTCAAAGCGATCTGATTCAGCAGCACGTTGGGCCACAAGTGGTAACTCAAATGCGCCAGGCACACGAATAATAGTAATGTTGCTACCCAACACGCCATGACGGAGTAGGGCATCGATTGCACCATCGACTAATGACTCAACGACAAAACCGTTAAAACGACCAACAACGATACCAATGCGAGCATCAGCGTTTTGATGTAGGTTACCATCGATGTGAGTCACGTCGTTGCGCTGCTGTTGTAAATTCGACATAAAAAATCCTTTGCTTAATAAGCGTTCAATTGAAATATAGGCGTCAATAAATAGCTAAATAGTCTGATGCGTTCAATCGATTCGGTCGCCTATTATTTTGGCGTTGCCCTAGTTAATTGAACGAAAATAAATGGTTAGCGCTATGATAGCATTTTTTTGGGTTTTATTTGTATATTACGAGCGTGCTAAAGACGCATCTGTATTCCTTGCGCTGCCATATATGCTTTGGCCTCCAATACCGTGTACTCACCGAAGTGAAAAATACTGGCGGCAAGTACGGCATCTACGCCGCCTTCTAGTACGCCTTCTGCTAAATGTTGCAGGTTACCGACGCCGCCTGAAGCGATAACTGGTACATTAACGCGGCTCGTAATTTGCTGCATGAGCGCCAAGTCGTAGCCTTTTTTGGTGCCATCACCGTCCATCGAGGTGACCAGTAATTCACCAGCGCCCAGCTCTGCCATTTTGCTCGCCCAAGCAACGGCATCGATACCCGTTGGCTTACGGCCACCATGAGTGAAAATCTCCCAACGTGGTACGACAATACCATCGACGTTGATATCAGCGACGCGTTTGGCATCGATTGCAACGACGATACACTGGTTACCAAATTTCTGTGCGGCTTCACCAACGAACTCAGGCGTAAATACAGCGGCTGAGTTAATCGCCACTTTATCCGCGCCAGCATTGAGCAAGTTGCGGATATCAGCGATTTTACGCACGCCGCCGCCGACAGTGAGCGGGACGAATACGGTCTCGGCCATACGCTCGACGGTATGATAAGTAGTGTCGCGCTCATCATTGGTCGCAGTAATATCCAAAAAAGTAATCTCATCTGCGCCTTGTTCGTTGTAGCGTTTGGCCACTTCGACAGGATCGCCTGCGTCTTTGATATCGACAAACTGCACGCCTTTGACCACACGGCCGTTGTCCACGTCCAAACAAGGGATGATACGCTTTGCTAACATAGGGTCTTTCACCTTATAATCAATTCATAGGCGCTAGTCTAGCAAAATCACTGCTATTTCAGGCAGGTTTTCGCAAGATTATTACGCTTTTCACCATAGTTTTGTCATGCGCGGTACAATTGCTGTCATTACCGCATAAATTTATCCTATTTAACTTCTTATCCAATTGCTATAAGTGAGATGTCATGTCCGTCTATACCCAGTTAACCGATGATCAGTTTGCCGCCTTTTGCCAAAGTTTTGGCGTGTCATTCGCCCGTGCGATTCCGATCACTCAAGGTATTAAAAACTCAAACTGGTTTATTCAAACGACTGACGATGTAGATGGCACATACTCTTATGTATTCACTTTATTTGAAGAGCGTCCGCCTGCTGATATCGAAAAAATGGCCGTTATCCTCAATCAATTAAATGGCAAATTACCAGTTGCCGCGCCGCTAGCCGTTGTTGAATCAAATAGTTCGCAAACGGATGGCGATGATAAGCGCTATGTCATCCACTATGAAGACAAGGCAATTACTTTAGTGCCGTGTTTAGCAGGCTCACATCCTGATCAAACCACGCAAGCAATGTGTCATGACATTGGCGCGGCATTAGCCATGCTGCATGAAACGCTACAAGCATTGCAGCCAAGTGAGCAGTACGGCGTGCCTTTGTACCCATGGGCAGATGTGCGCGACCGTGAAATGCAGTTTATGCCAGGTGACGAAGCCAAGCTGATGAGCGATATCTGGCGCTCTTATTCAGAATTACCACTGGCAACCTTGCCAAAAGGCCTATGCCATTTAGACATGTTCGCCGACAATACCTTATGGAATCTACAAAAAGGCGAAGCGCGTTTGACGGGCCTGTTGGACTTTACTGAAGTCAGTGTCGAGCATTACGTGATGGATATTGCCATTACTATCAATGATTTTTGTACCACGTGGGGCGTTGCAGAACAAGGCGAATCCGTTAACTTTGACCGGAGCAAAATGGCGGCGTTCTTACAAGGTTATGAATCGATACGCCCGCTAAATAACGACGAAAACCGTGCACTACCTGTTATGCTGGCAAAAGCCGCGGTGATTTTCTGGTTGTTACGTCTAAATGTAATTTACTACAATCGTACCGAAGGCCGTACGGGTGATAACATCATGGTCAAGAACCCTGACTTGATGAAACGTCTGGCTGCTTACCATTGGGCGCATGTTGAAAAGTCGCAAAATACCGTATTTGTACTATTAAGCAAACCAGACAATCAAATAGTCGGCGTATTTAGCAGTATCACCCAAGCCGAACAAGCGCAGGAAACATTAAGTAGTAGTGAGTTTGCAATTAAAGAATATACGCTAGATCAATTGTCTTAAGCATTGCTTATTCATTTATGCTAGTACCAATGCTAGTACTAATTTTAGCACCGAAACCTTAGAGGCGACCCCATGACCGATCAAGTTGATAACTGGCACAAACTGGCGCGCTACGATACCAATATGCAGGGTGAGCTGCACGCCAACCTACTACGTAATAACGGCATCACCGTGTCCTTGCAACCGCTCAGCGCTATCCCTGGCATGAACTCGGGTATCGTTCTCTGGGTAGAAAGTACTGATCTGGCAGAAGCTCAGCGTATTTTGGATACCATCCCAACTGATGGTGCCGCTTTGCTTGATGAAATGAGTGATGCTGACTTTGATGTGTTATCTGCCGCTCAAAGCAATGCTAATCAAAGCAAATCGATAATAGACGACAATAACGGCGGTAATGATTAAATGTGTCAACTCTTAGGAATGAACTGTAATACCCCAACGGATATTGGCTTTAGCTTTGCAGGGTTTCGCAAGCGCGGCGGGATGACGGACAGTCATGAAGATGGCTTTGGTATTGCCTTTTTTGAGCGCAGCGAATGCAGCAATAATGACAAAACCAACGATGAGACGGCAAATGACTCAACGGGTCTGCGTTTGTTTCATGACAATCGTCCAAGCCATCTATCGCCAGTCGCCGATTTGGTCAATAACTACCCAATCAAAGCCATGAATGTCATTGCGCATATTCGTAAGGCGACACAAGGGCAGAACTGCTTGGCAAACACCCATCCATTCGTCCGTGAAGTATGGGGCGAGCAGTGGGTATTTGCTCACAATGGGCAGATGAATAGCGAATTTATCAAACGGTGTCAGCGCCTACAAGACAACGGCAATGCCTCACACTGTCAGCCAGTTGGTTCAACTGATTCTGAGATGGCATTCTGCTATTTGGTCAATCGTCTAAAGAGCAGCTTTAAATCGCGTCCTGATGACAAGACCCTGTTTAATTTTTTGACTACGCAATGTCGCTATCTTTCTGCCAATGGGTTATTTAATTGCTTAATATCCAATGGCAGGTGGCAACTGGCTTATGCAGGTAGCTTGCTATTTTATCTCACGCGTAAAGCGCCATTTGGTGAAGCCAAACTGGCAGACGATGATATGGCGATTAACTTTGGTGATGTGACCACAGACACGGATAAAGTCACGATTTTGGTCACTGTGCCATTGACTGAAAATGAGAAATGGCAGCAATTGGCGGTCAATGAATGCTTAATATTTCAAGATGGTGACGTGATTTATAAAGACAGCCCAAGCCAGCGCAAGTTTTTAACAGTGGACGAAGGCATTGCCATTGCACGAGCCGTTGGAGCGAGTGTTTAGCGGTCACTGGATATCTAACGTTGTTTAAATATAAACCCCACAACACCGCTTAAACTTCTCACCAGATCCACAAATACACGGTTGCTTTTGCGTCATAGTCATCGCAGCCGTCGGGTCTAAGAAATACCAGCGCGCATCGTTATTAGCCTTGTCTTCTACCTTCACGAAGGTGGACAGTTCATGATGCGCCTGTATTTTTTCTACTAAATCACCGGTTGTTTTCTCAGAACTTTTAAAATAAGCCTCAAACTCAACCTGCGCATGACGTTTACCCAGTTTTGGCGTGTGCTCTACAATCTCTAATCCTGCCCAATCTGTCTCTTTGGCCCAACTTTCAATCGCATTAATATCAAGTAATGCTTGCTGAGCGGGCACTGTGGTCTTGACGATATACTCTGGTTTTACCAATGCAAAGGCACTATAGCGCGACCGCATTAACCGTTCGGCTGTTTCCGCTTTTGAACCATCTACTTCTTCATTATAAAACGCATCATGATATGGCTGGCAGCAGTCTTGGTAGGATAAAGTAGAGCTTGTCGTCTCTGCTGTTGGATTGATTTGGCAAGGGCAAGTATCTGGGTAAGGTTGCATGTTTTACTCTACTTTTTGTTTGGGCTTAATAGCCTTGTGCTAACTTTATTGCAGCATGCTTTTTATTAATTCTGGCAATATGCCGACTTTGAGCTGTGCCCATGCAGAAGGGTCGCTCAATCGTGACCAAAACATTTCAAAAGGCGGGGCGGCGTATACCAGTAGCGCAAGGATAGTGTATAGAAGCAAATACCACCATTTGTCTTTTGGCTGATAAAACTTCATCGCCGTACCAGATGAGCGCTTCATTTTCATATTGGACAGATTGACGCTATACAGCTCGTCCAATGACAAATGCACCATCGCGCCACCAAATAAAAACAGCCCATAAAACCAACTGGTCGTCAGCGGTAGGTGCAGACCATAATAACTTAGGCACGTCAGACCCAATCCCAGTATTGCCATATACGGCACAGAGTGGATGACGCCGCGATGCACCGTCATAGTAGTAAAAATATGAAAAACCACGTAACGCATAAAACCGTAGCCTGCCAGCCACAATACTATCAATGCCAGTAAGCTCAAGTCACTACGCCAATGCATGACCAGACCAAAGGCAAATATAAACGAGGTAATATTAAAACCGAGCTTAATCGGTGTTGAATTATCAGAATCCAAGTCTGGCAGCAACCCACCGATAGTACCAAGCGCCACACACACCAAAAATCCTGAATCATCAATCAATCCAGCTTTATAAACCGTCAAACTCAGTGTGCCGCTGACCATAAAGGCGACATTTAAGTGGGTATTAAAATTTGCCATAAAACTCATTCATCCATAGCGCTCAAAAAGTCCTTTCGAGCGGCGTATCTAGCAGTAAAAAAGCGCACCATGATACCATAGACCGTCCATACGTCTAATAGAGATAGCCTGTAAGAGAGAGCTTCTATGCCTGCCAGTGATTTACCTGCCACACTTAACTCTGATACTCATACTAAGCAGCTGCCTGTAGTAGAAGGTCAGCTTGATAACAGCTTTGCTACTATTGACTGGCAAGTGCCTTGGTTGTCGCATATTACTCAATTGAGTTATATCAGCAAAACGATTGAACACCTTAGTCGCTCAAAACCGCAGAGAAATAGCTTGGATGGTTCGAATGGTTCAGAAGGTTTGGATAATGTGAAAAGCCCAAATGGGCACGATATAAATGCTTCTGGCATCAATACGCCTGACACGATTGCTAAGGTCTTAAAAACGGCGATGGTACAACAAGCTGATCACTTACGACAGTCCTTACCGCATACCAAACCTGCCCATGGTCATGCGCCTCAAACGCTACAATTCGTCTCTCAAAATGCATTGCCTGAAGGGAAAGCTTACGAGCAATTTATCGGCACAACTGGAAATATCCCGACGCGTGACAACTTGCATGATTTGTTTAATGGCAGTATTTGGCTGACCTTTCCGAAGACTAAAGCTGTGCTTAATTACTACCATATGCTAGAAATCGCTAAGCAGGGTATTAGTGAGCGTCGAGGGCGTGTGCGCGACACTATTACTGTCTTTGATGAGAATGGTGCAGTGCTAGTGACTTCTGATGCTAGTATCGGTGAGGCGTTGGTTGATTTTGACTGGCAAGCAAGTTTGGTGAAACCACGTGCTAAATGGGACAACCCAACCCAGCCTGATAACAGCGCTCAAGCCGCAGTCTATATCTTTGGGCATGCCCTGCTTGAGCAGTTGGTACACCCACGCAAACCTCTATGCGCTCACAGCATTGTCATTCACGTTGCACAAGAATTCTTTACTTTATCGTTAGCTGAACGTATGCGCTATTTGGATGACAAGGTTGCCAAATACATGGACACATTGTTATCCAATGATGACGTCAAGCCGCGCCAGCTTGCGCCGTTACCGATTTTAGGGGTGCCGCATTTTTGGGCAGAGAATGCAGATACTGGCTTTTATGAAGACAGCTATGTATTCCGCAGTGGGCGACGTGGAAAAGACAAAAAATAAATAGAAAGGGATTGCTTAAAGATAGCTCGCTAAACCGTTGTTACGTTTACGATTGTGCCACGATTCGACAACGTCCAGACGTTAACAAAGCCTTGTATGTTTGTTATGGTAAAAGGGAGTTTCTGTTAATCACTACAGATATGATTATCTCTTTTGTTAACACTGACTTCTATCAGACAGTTTTGCGAAACTGCTCTGCTGATCCAAGATAGATCAATCATTTATTGAGCCACCAGTCATACATAAACTTATAATAATTTATGTCCAGGATTTATAACAACGATAAGGAAGCTATCATGAGTGATATTTTTGATGTAAAAGACACCCTTTCGGTTGCTGGCAAGGAGCATGCCTACTACAGCCTGCCAAAGCTGACCGAAACTTATGAGCATATCAAGACACTACCATTTTGTATGAAAGTGGTATTAGAAAACCTATTGCGTAACGAAGACGGCGGCCAGTCGGTTGGTAAAAACCATATCGAAGCGGTTGCCAACTGGGATGCAGGTGCTGAAGCGTCAAAAGAAATCGCCTTTATGCCAGCGCGTGTGGTATTGCAAGATTTCACTGGTGTACCTTCAGTAGTCGATTTAGCTGCAATGCGTGACGCAGTAGTCGAGCTTGGCGGAAAGGCTGAGCAAATTAATCCGTTTATCCCTAGTGAGCTGGTCGTCGATCACTCTGTACAGGTCGATGCTTATGGTCGCGAAGATGCGCTAGATTTGAACGAAAAAATTGAATTTAAGCGTAATAATGAGCGCTATGAATTTTTGCATTGGGGCAAGCAAGCTTTTGAAAACTTCGTCGTGGTGCCACCAGCGACAGGTATCGTGCATCAGGTTAACCTTGAGTATTTAGCCCGTGTTGTGATGGCAGCAGACGTCGATGGCGAGCTGACAGCTTATCCAGATACAGTATTTGGTACAGATAGTCATACCACGATGATTAATGGTATCGGTGTACTTGGCTGGGGTGTAGGCGGTATCGAAGCTGAAGCGGCGATGCTAGGCCAACCGTCATCAATGCTGATTCCACAAGTGGTCGGTTTTGAGTTAAAAGGAAAGCTAACTGAAGGCGTCACCGCAACCGATTTGGTACTACGTGTCGTTGAGATGTTGCGTGCACATGGCGTAGTAGGCAAGTTTGTCGAGTTTTATGGCGAAGGCTTACACAGTATGCCGTTAGCGGACCGCGCTACCATTGCCAATATGTCACCAGAGTATGGCGCGACTTGTGGTATTTTCCCAATTGACCAAATGGCGATTGATTACCTGCGTCTATCAGGCCGTGATGAAGAACAGATTGAGCTGGTCGAAAAATATGCTAAGGCGCAAGGCTTATGGCACGATGCCGATACACCTGCGGCGACTTATTCAAGCAAGTTAGAACTAGATCTGTCGTCAGTACAGCCAGCACTTGCTGGTCCGAACTTGCCACAGCAGCGTATCAATTTGTCTGATATGCATGAGAAGTTTGGTGAAACGCTAGAAAAAATGACCAAAGATCGGAAATCAGAAGTAGAAGGCAAAGTACGTTTTGATCAAGAAGGTGGCGAGCAAGAGCAAGCTGAACACTTAGCTGCTGAACCGAATATCGAAGTTGATACCAGTGATGACAATGCAAGTTATGCGCCAGCAAACAATGTCTTCTCAAATGTCAGCATCGATGATAAGCAGCACAAGTTACGAGACGGGTCGGTAGTTATTGCCGCCATTACTTCTTGTACCAATACTTCCAATCCAGCAGTAATGATTGGTGCAGGTCTAGTGGCCAAAAAAGCGGCTGCCAAAGGTCTTAAAGCCAAGCCTTGGGTTAAGACATCGCTCGCACCGGGTTCTAAAGTCGTAACCGACTATTTAGAAAAAACCCATCTGATGGATGAGCTAGAAAAAACAGGCTTCTATCTAGTCGGTTATGGCTGTACAACATGTATCGGTAACTCAGGGCCATTGTCAGAAGAGATCGAAAAAGGCATTGAAGAAAATGACTTAGTCGCAGCGGCTGTATTGTCTGGTAACCGTAACTTTGAAGGTCGGATTCACTCGCATGTCAAAGCCAGTTATTTAGCATCACCACCGCTAGTGGTTGCCTATGCGTTAGCCGGTACAGTTGATATCGATCTAACGACCCATCCACTCGGACAAGATCAAGATGGCAATGATGTATTCCTAAAAGATATCTGGCCGACCTCGGAAGAGATTAACGAATTGATTGCCAATAATATCGATGCTGACATGTTCCGCAAAAACTACGGCGAAGTGTTCGACGGCAGTGCAGCGTGGAACGCAATTAGTTCAGCGGATAGCCAACTATATCCATGGGATGAAGGGTCGACTTATATCAAAAACCCACCGTTCTTTGATGGTATGACTATGGAGCCAGAAGGTATCCCTGATATCGAAGGCGCGCGTATCCTAGGTCTGTTCGGTGATTCAATCACCACCGATCATATCTCACCAGCAGGTAATATCGATCCAGACTCACCAGCAGGTAAGTACTTGCAAGAGCGCGGTGTGATGGAAGCAGACTTCAATAGCTATGGTTCGCGCCGTGGTAATGATGCAGTCATGACTCGTGGTACCTTTGCCAATATCCGTATCAAAAACACGATGATGGGCGGTAAAGAAGGTGGCTATACTTATTACTTCAAAGATGACAGCGCTACGTTACAAGATGGCGAAGAAATGCCTATCTATAACGCAGCGATGAAGTATAAAGAAGATAAGCGTCCGTTAGTGGTATTGGGCGGGGCAGAGTATGGTTCTGGTTCGAGCCGTGATTGGGCAGCTAAAGGTACCATCCTGCTAGGCGTAAAAGCAGTTTTAACCAGCTCGTTCGAGCGTATTCACCGTTCAAACCTAGTCGGTATGGGTGTGCTGCCATTGACGTTTAAAGATGGTCAGAATGCAGAAACCTACAAACTAGATGGTTCTGAAGTGCTGAGCATCACGGGTCTAGATAATGGTGAGAGTAAAACAGCCACGGTTACGGCTACACGTGCTGATGGTTCGGCAGAAACCTTTGAGGTAAATGTTGGTCTACAAACGCCAAAAGAGCGCGAATATGTGCGTCATGGCGGCGTATTGCACTATGTACTACGTCAATTGGCTGCTGAGAGCAAAGAAGCAGGCTAGTGATGTATTAGGCTTAGTATGATAAAAGGCCCAATCTCCGTCAAAGTAGGGGATTGGGCTTTTCTATGGAAGATGTTTTTTTCTTGTTACTCTACTCTTCAAGCCTTTTCAGTCAATAACTTAATTCCTAGCCCCATAAATACGACACCACTTATTTTATTCATCATGAATTCAATTTTTGGATTCTCTCTTAATTTTTTGCTGAACTTTGACGCCAACATCGCCAAACATAAGCACCATATAAAGCCAGTGGTGGCAAAAGTCAGTCCCAACATCAAAAATGACAGCATGCCATAAGCATAACTAGCGTCGATAAACTGAGGGAAGAACGCCAAGAAGAATAAAGCGACTTTTGGGTTAAAAGTATTGGTTAACACACCTTGCTTATATATTTGCCAACCATCTACAGCCTTTTGGCTAGTCACGTTCTGTTCTTTGGACAAATTGTTTGCAATCGAGTTCGAGTTTTTGCTCGTCAGCATCTTAAAGCCTAAATAACACAAATAGCTGGCCCCAACATATTTGACAATCATAAAAGCGGTAGGGGAGTTGGCAAGTAATACGGACAATCCTAGTGCCGCCAATAACGTATGTACCAAAATACCCGAAGTAATGCCAAGAACAGAATAAACCCCTGCTGTTTGTCCCTGTGAAATACTACGGGTGATGATGTACATGCTATCCGTACCTGGCGTTAGGTTTAATAAAATAGCCGCCAAGATAAACCCTAGATAATTCTCGATACCAAACATTGCAATCACTTCCCTTTAATCACGCCAAGCCCCATCATTTATAGTATGTGGCTTCACTTTATAAATACGCTCGTCGGGTCGATATTAACGAGTATTAGATAGGTTGGCAATAGTGCTATCAACACTAAGCTAGCAGCTATTAATAATAAGCTAACGACAACAGAATAGAGGATGTTGAGAAATGACAGACATAAAAAATCCCAGTCACCGTATGATGACTGGGATTTTTTATTGTTCGCTTATTAGTCTAATCTGATGCTAAGCAAAAGTGCTAATAAGTGACGCCGAATAGTGGCGTCCCCAGGGGGATTCGAACCCCCGTTACCGCCGTGAAAGGGCGGTGTCCTAGGC
>Ga0209295_1000319_pt1 | contig 30075 bp, 19 predicted proteins | sample Porto_5metaG_FD_187428 | JGI IMG/M metagenome (GOLD analysis project Ga0209295, IMG submission 187428) | Marine algal microbial communities from Porto, Portugal - Porto_5 metaG (SPAdes) (version 2) | ecosystem: Host-associated > Algae > Red algae > Unclassified | place: Portugal: Porto... | reverse complement strand
CCATGGTGGTTGTCCAATTTATAAAAGTTAAAGCAATAAGATTACTATAATGAATTTTTAAAACGTAATGTACGTCTTAGCTGTAATGGAAATGTAAGTTCTCTTCACTGACCAAAGTCTTTAATGTTTGCAGGTTATCGTCATTTGGGTAAACGCGCCAGTGCTCAGACAGTCCGACATTTGCGATGCCATAGACCTCATAAATGCTTAGTCCAAGTGGCAGACAGTTATCATTGATAGAAGCGTCAGTATTACTCAGGGCATTATTGGCATAACTGGCTGACATACCGTTCTGATTGGCCGCATCATGGTTCATGTCGCTCTCTAATGCCAATAAGTCATTACCGTTCTCATCATACAAGCTACCACCCATTGCAGGATCATAGACATTGTTACCGCTGCTACCTTGCTCGTCTTGCTCTTGGTTATAAGCCAGACGCGGCTCGGGAATAATGTCAGCTTGGGCTGATTTAAGTAGTGGTTGTAGACGTGTGAGCAAATTAATATCACTACCGTGAACTTTGATACTGATTTTTTTGAGCCAACGTAGTCTGGCATCTACCATACTCATGGCACTATCAAGACGTGCAAATAAGCGTCCATCACGCTCACGGATGCTGCCTTTGATGATGACGACTTCATCGATTTTCAACTGTTCTTTGACACGGTTAAAACGCTCAGCGTAGCAGCTGACCTCGAGTCTCGATGTACCATCATCCAAAGTAATCACGTTACGATTACCAAAGTTGGCAATATCTATGATAAGCCCTGAAAAATAGCAGCTGCCGTTATAACCAGTATCGGTTAACTTATCGAGACGCGCACCAGAGGTATAGCGTTTGAGCTCATCCAAATACTCATTGATTGGATGTCCCGTTAAGTACAGCCCCAAGGTGTTCTTTTCAGCTTTTAGACGGTGTTTGTCACCCCAGATGAGCTCTGGCGTCATGACTAACGGCGGTGCTGCGACCACACCATCCATTTCACCAAACAAATCCATCATACCGATTTCGCGGTTTTGACGGTCTTGCTCAGCGGCTTGTACGGCGCTTGGCAATTGACTCATCAAGGCACCGCGAATCTCGTAAGCTTCATCGGCTGGCAAGTCAGGTCGTAGCGTGGCGGCAAAGTCATCAAAACAGCCAGCACTGACCAACGCTTCAAGTGTGCGTTTATTGACTTTTTTGATGTCGACACGGCGGCAGAAGTCGTATAAGTCTTTAAAAGGACCATCCGTGCGACGTGCATCTACGATAGACTCTACCGCGCCTTCACCCACGCCTTTAATTGCGCCAAGACCATAGATGATATTGGTCGGAGTATCGGCAACGAAATGCCACTCACTGCGATTGACTGAAGGATTGACTACGGTCAATCCAAAGTTTTCACGGCAGTCATTGATAAAGAACACGACGTTGTCGGTGTTGTTCATATCTGAAGTTAAGACCGCTGCCATAAATTCAGCAGGGTAGTATTGCTTTAGATAAGCCGTTTGATAAGCCAATACGCCATAAGCTGCAGAATGCGAGCGGTTAAAACCGTAACCTGCGAACTTTTCCATCAAGTCAAACACACCGCCTGATGTGACTTCATCGATACCTTGTGAGGTTGCACCAGTGACAAAGATATCGCGCTGCTTGGCCATCTCTTCAGGTTTCTTTTTACCCATGGCACGGCGTAGCATGTCAGCACCGCCCAGACTATAACCTGCCATCACCTGCGAGATTTGCATCACCTGTTCTTGATAGACAATAACGCCATTGGTGTTTTCTAAAATCGGCTCAAGATTGGGATGGTCATAAATGACTTCCTCGCGACCATGCTTACGGTCGATATACATCTCTACCATGCCTGCATCGAGTGGGCCGGGACGATACAGCGCACACATAGCGATGACATCTTCGATGTTGGTCGGTTGCAGTTTGGCCAGATACTTTTTCATGCCCATACTTTCTAGCTGAAAGACCGCCGTGGTTTTGGCATCTTGCAGCAGCTTATAGGCTTTGCTGTCATCTAGCGGCAAATCTTCTAAAACTAAGGCAGGTACGTTTTCTTTTGCACGGCGCAAGTTGATATTTTCAACTGCCGCATTGATGACGGTTAAGTTACGTAAACCCAAAAAGTCAAACTTCACCAAACCGACAGCTTCTACATCGTCTTTATCAAACTGGCTGACACGGTGACCTTCGTCATCACAGTAAATGGCACTAAAGTCAGTGATTTTGTGCGGAGCAATCAATACACCACCAGCATGTTTACCGACGTTTCGACAGACGCCTTCAAGCTTAATCGCCATCTCCCAAATCTCAATGGCATCTTCATAATCCATATTATCAGGATTAGAGATCAAGTCTTTGAGCTGTGGCTCTTGCTCAAGCGCTTGGCTAAGTGTGATGCCAGGCGTTTTTGGAATCAGCTTGGATATCTTGTTGGCCAAAAAGTACGACTTACTTTGTACGCGTGCCACGTCTCGCACAACCGCTTTTGCGGCCATCGTACCAAAGGTAATAATCTGTGAGACGGCATCACGGCCATAGGTTTGCGCGACATAATCAATGACGCGGTCACGACCTTCGATACAAAAGTCGATATCGAAATCGGGCATCGATACACGCTCAGGGTTCAAGAAGCGCTCGAATAGTAGATCGTAATGAATCGGGTCAAGGTCGGTAATGTTTAATGCATAGGCGACCAATGAACCTGCACCAGAACCACGTCCAGGGCCTACTGGCACGCCATTGGCTTTTGCCCAGCGGATAAAGTCCATGACGATTAGGAAGTAACCAGGGAAGCCCATGGATAGAATAATATCTAATTCATATGCAAGGCGTTCATCGTATCTCTGACGAAAATCGCTCCAATTGTCCGTACGTGCTTCGACAGGAAACAGCTTGTCTAAGCGCTGCTCAAGACCGCGTTGTGACTCGGCACGAAAAAACGATTCAATTGTCTCGCCTTCAGGAACAGGAAAATCAGGTAGGACGTTAATACCAAGCGTTAAGGTGACATTGCAACGTGTAGCGAGGCGCAAGGTATTATCAATTACTTGCGGAATATCAGCAAATAATTGCTCCATCTGAGCTTGTGTTTTTAGATACTGCTCATCCGAGTAAGTCTGCGGACGGTTTGGGTCAGCAAGGACATAAGAGCCTGCAATACACACGCGAGCTTCATGGGCATCAAAATCATCCTGCTCTAAGAAACGCACGTCATTATGCGCAATGATAGGAATGTTGTGTTTGGCACCTGAGTGGATGGCTGCTCTAATAAAAGCATCTTCGCCTGAACGATTGGTACGCTTGATCGCAAAGTACAAACGATCGTCAAATTTTGCCTGCCATTCAGTAAGTAGTTCATCGGCCTTTTCTGGCATCGAGCCGACCAATGCTTGACCCACGTCTGACTTTTCTGTGAGCAGTACAATGACACCTGCTGCATGCTCTAAGATATGACTGCGCTTAATAACCGGCGTACCATGATTGATAGGATCAGCACGACCTTCGGTAAACCCAAGCGATACGATACGGGTAATGTTTTGATACCCTTCGTTATTCATCGCAAGTAGGGTGAGGCGTGTGTCTTCATTATCCATGATGACTTCACTGCCAATAATTGGCTTGATACCAGCACCTAAGCACGCACGATAAAACTTCACCGTGGCATATAAATTGGACAAATCGGTCAATGCCAACGCACGCTGGTTATCAGCCGCAGCAGCTTTTACCAGCGGTTTGATACGCACGATAGAATCGGTGATGGAATATTCGCTGTGAATGCCAAGATGTACAAATGCCATAGAAGACTCTTACTGGTACGATCAAAGAAATAAGCTACCGATAAAATAATTGATTATTATCAAGCAATTATATTGATATCTAGGGGCCGATAAGACCTCGATAGCCATATTGATACGTTTTAAATGGGGTCGTCAATAATAGCATTATTTGCCGCAGACAGCCACAGGTTCAAAGGGTTTAATCTGCGTGAGTTAAGTCATTAAGGTATAAAAACTCGGTTATAGACAACAGCAAAAAGCCCTCAATACAACGAGGTATAGAGGGCTATGTGATTGATAATTAAAGTCAGTTTTTTAGTAACCAACTACTGCTGCATCGACAATACGTGGGTCTGAAGATCCATACACGCCGTTTGGTGTGAGCATGATCGATTGTGTAGATCCCATCGCGGATTTTGGACTGACCGTATGACCCATTGACTCGAGCTTTTTCACGGTATCTATATTCAGTGCTTTTTCCACTCGAATCTCATCAGGTAACCATTGATCGTGGATACGCGGCGCATGTGTTGCCTCAGCGATATTCATATCATGATCGATGACGTTGGAGATAATCTGAGTGACAGTCGTGATGATACGGCTACCACCTGGGCTACCAGTAACGATGTAAGGTTTGCTGTCTTTGAATACGAGTGTCGGACTCATAGAGGACAGTGGACGCTTATTGGCTTCCACCGCATTGGCATTGCCACCAAGTAAGCCGTAGCCGTTTGGTACGCCCGGTTTGGCAGAGAAATCATCCATTTCATTATTGAGCAGAATGCCCGTGCCATCCGCAACGAGACCAGTACCATAAGAGAAGTTCAATGTATAAGTATTGGCTATCGCATTGCCATCTTTATCAACGATAGAGAAATGCGTGGTCTGATCACTCTCGTACGGCAGAGGATTGTTTGCTTTGATGGTAGATGCTGGCGTGGCTTTATTGGGATCAATCAACGTACGCAGTTTGTCCGCATAGGCTTGTGACGTTAAGCCGCTGGCAGGGACATCAATAAAGTCAGCATCTCCCAGATACTCAGCTCGATCTGCATACGCTAACTGCATCGCTTCCGCCATTAGATGAATAGTCTGTGCGCTGTTTTGTCCGTAGTCTTTGAGCGGATAGCCTTCTAAGATATTTAAAATCTGGACGATGTGAATACCACCAGAGGAGGGCGGCGGCATAGAGACAATCTCATAGCCACGGTAGTCGCCTTTGACAGGTTCGCGAGCGATGGCTTGATAATTGGCCAAATCCTGCAGGCTCATGCTGCCGCCTGCTTCATTGACTGCTTTGACCAGTTTTTGAGCGGTTTCACCCTTATAAAACCCATCGGTACCCTGTACCGCAATCCGCTTTAGTGAACGCGCAAGCTCAGGCTGCTTTAAACGTTCGCCTGGCTGATAAGCGCTGCCATCAGGCTTAAAAAACACTTTTTTGGTACTTGGCCATTTTTGCAGGCGATCGCTCAACGCCGTGAGTGACTCTGACAAGCCAGCGGTGACTTCTATACCGTCTTCAGCCAGTGCTATCGCTGGTGCCATAACTTGCTCACGGCTCATCGTACCATGATCTTCTAGAGCTTTTAGTAATCCTGCTACTGTTCCTGGCACACCAACTGCCAAGCCATGATAGCGAGATAAGTCGCTGACAGCATTGCCTGCTTCATCGAGGTACATATCGCGTGAGGCGCTACTTGGCGCTTTTTCACGGTAATCAAGCGCCACCGTTTTGCCTTGTTTGGCATCATAAATCATCATAAAACCACCACCACCGATATTACCCGCACGCGGCAAGGTCACTGCTAGGGCGAAACCTACTGCAACGCCAGCATCTACCGCATTACCGCCTTCCTTTAAAATCTGTAAACCGATATCAGAGGCAAGCGCTTCTTGGGTAGCGACCATGCCGTTTTTTGCCCAAACTGGATGATGAATGGCGTCTTCAGAATAGATGGCTTGGTCACTGTTAGTATTGTTAGCATTGTTCGATGTGGTGTTAAGGGTATTGGTCTTCGCTCGCGTGATGCGCTTGGTTTCAGAGAGTACTGTTGGACTATCAGCCATGATAGCCAAGTTTATGGCACTGGTATTGATTGATGTATTGTTGACCGTCGCATTACTTACTGAGGTCGTTGACTCTACAGCCTGTGCGGATATAGATAGCAGTAGTGTACTGGTAATGAGCACGACGCTAGATTTGAGTAAGGTATTAATTTTTGGTTTACGCTGCTGAGCGGTTCGATGGTGGCGAGATAATAACTGTGACATCGCAAAGTCCTTTTTACGCGAGTGGAAAGCATAGAGCTAGGAAGTAGGTAAGCCTAAATAGTAACGAAAATATGAAATAGTAGAAAGTTGTTTATTATCTTTTGTGGTGTACGCTTTTATAGCGCTTGGCTGTATCAGCTACATTTCAAATAAACGAGGCTAATTTTCAAGTAAATGAAGCTACTGATAAGACAATCGTTATATAGAGAAAATTATTTATGAATGAAGAAATCCTTTAAAAATATTCGCTAATATTACTAAATTGTAACGTCTTGTGATATAAATAACGGTACCACTGTACACTCATTATCGACTGTCTATTCATACAAAGAGATTACTATGTCATCACACCATATTAATAACCGCAATCGACAGCGCTACTCTGAGACTGCGCCTGCTTATTTATCTAGCACTGATCATAAAAACTATAATGGTAAAAATAACAACGGTCATCTATATCCAACCAGTAAATTGACTTCTATCGCACTGCTAGTTGGTAATGCTTCACTTGTACTCGCAGGTTGCCAATCAACTCCAGCCAGCTCAGCTTCCAATCTGTCGTCGAATAGCAGTGCCTCTAGTACCATGATGGACTTTAGTGTCGCAGATACCGCGCAGAGCCAACGTCAGGGTCAAGCTTTTACGGCCAGTCAAAACGCTCAGGCCGCGCGTTATGAGCAGCTATTTGATCAAGAGAAGTATCCAAATACCGAAAACCAAGCCAAATCACATTTGCTAGCAGCCATTCGTCAGCACTTGGCGACCGAGCATGTCGCAGTCGCCACAGCTAATTATCGCTCAGCACCATTCATTGACCCAGATAGTATCGATGCAGGATCTAGTAGCTTGCTTAGAACGATCATAGAAACCTATGCGTATCAGCCTGAGGGTATGTATGATAGTAGCGATGATGAGGCGCAAGCTGAGGCTAGAGCAGAATTAGCAGCGGTAGGTGTAGAGTCGAATAAATGCAATGAAAACGAAGATGATGACGCTTATGAAGTCTGTGTGGTAGAGGGTATTAACTACGATTATGATGATGCGAAAGATTCGATAGAGTCCGATTATCCTAGTGATTATGATAAGTCTAGAGCAGAAGCTGAAGCTGAAGCTGAAGCAGAGAGAAGAGCCATTGCTGCTATATTGGCTGAAGCGGGGGAGAATGAGCCGACGAGCAGTGATACCAACAGCAATAACGAGTATGCCTACGATACAGCAGATGACTATAGTAGCGATGATTACAGTAGTGACGACTATGATAATTATGATGAATACAGCAGCAGTGCTGAAGGTATGCTCTCAGGGATGTCAGGGTTAAGTCCTAAATCAATGGCTGCAAAGTATGAAGCCATGCAAATGGCAAAACAGCAAGCTAAGACAAAGACGGTAAATCGTGGCAGCCTACCAATGTCATCTACAGGTATGATTGGCAATATACTTGATATGTTCCATCGTACTCCTGAGCAAATAGCTGCATCTAATGCTTATCAATATGAGCATTTAACATTCAATAGTGTCAGTCAATACCGTCCCAAGCAGCGCCAACTACAAAGTGTCTATAGTTACGACTACGCCACACCAACGATTAGCTCATCGATACAGATACCGTTAGCATTTGATTTTAATAATAGCAGTGTCGTAGTAGATCCATCGGCCATTATGCCGATCGTTGCACTTGTTAACCCTGAGAATACGCCATTACCAGCACAGATGACCTCGCATACGGTGAGCTTTGGTTTGCCTGAAAGCATCACGGCGCAGTTGCCACCAGCGGTGCTCTACGATGCGGTGCTCAATGCGATACAGAACAGCATGGCTGAGCTCGCGCCTGAGCATTTTAGCGCAGTCGATATCAGTGGTGATGCGTTTGCCAAAGAAGTCGGTGCGACTCGTGCAGTCAAAGTCTATTTCGGTAGTCAGCAAAGCGGTGAAGTAATCGGCAAGACGCTCAAATATGTGACGAAATCACTGCAAGAATACGTAGATGCCAATCCAGATAAATATCCTGATGGTGCCGCACTAAAGACAGCACTTGCTAAAGCGCAATTATACAATAAAGGCTATCAAAGCGCGGATGTCGGTTCGCTATTGCAGCTGATCGAAGCTATCGGTCCTATCTCTTTTAATCAAATCAACTACTATTACTTAGACAGCTCAGATCGACTACTGGCCAAGCAGCAACGTGTCAATATCGGTAGTGATTTTATGGGGTCGACCACAACCATGCTAAACCAAGTACGTTACGATAAAGCCAGCTTTAACCGTCATGCCTTGACACCGCTACTTGCTGAGTCTTTTGGTTCAGACGCTACGCCTCCTATCGATGGCAATGCATGGATAGCTACGCAGCGCGCGAAAAAAGACAGATTACAAACGGCCCGCTATGCACGCTACGACTATCAAGATAACGGTGTCGAGGGTGCTTATAGCAGTAATGAATATGGTAACGATAATGGCAATGGCGCAGACGCTGTCGATGAGAGCCGAGTTGACGATGCTCAAGATGATATGAATGAAAAATAGAAGTCAAATGACATCATCTCATTGCATTTACGCTCATATCTATTAAGGATAAAAAATGAAAACAGTACATCACACCATTGCACAACGTCTGCCATTTAAGACTAAAAACAATCTGTTAGTCACCAGCGCATTTTTGACAGGGGCGCTGTTATTAACAGGTTGCCAGTCTACCAGTTTGGGCCAGTCCAACACAGCGGCTGTAAAACAAGCACCTAGCATTGCCAAAAAAACACTAGAAACAGCCCTGCAAAAACAGCGACGTCAGTCATTTAGCTACCATAGCAATCTTGAAATTGGCAATAACCAACAATTTACAGATGCCGATACTAATACTAGTACGGAGAAAATGGCGGCATCAGACTATGTAGATGAACATTGCGAAGAGGCGCATGACCAAGCGTACGCGGCTCTAATCCTGCAAGCAGAACAGCAAAACAAAGATATTCTAGCGGTGGATTACGATACTAAGCGTGACAGCATAAGGCAATCGTATTTTGAGTGCGTAGATGCCTATCATGCATGGGATGATCATCAATACGATAGCGATGTAAAAGTAGCACCAGACTATCAAGCGCTATTTGATAATTATGAGGATAAACAAAGACCGTTAGATAGGAAGAAAGCACAGTTATTAGATGAGTATCTATTAAAGCCGCTTTCTATCGACTCTCAAGGGATCTATCAACCGATGGCGGGCAAGGCTACGATGCTCGCCAGTGCGCAATATCAAGCACGTAATCATCATAGCAGTATCAACCAGCCTATTTACATGGATTTTAAAAACGGTGATATTTACCTATGGGCAGATAATTTTGCAATTCTAAACTCAGAATTATTAGACGATAAACTCGGTACAAAATGGCAAAACAAGTGGTTAAAAATAGCCATTGATGATGGTACATTGCCTAAAGGGATTGGTGGTGAAGTCATCAAAAGCCACTTTGCGGCGTTAGATGCGACTTATGATGCGGCTCCTGTCAGCCAGTTTAATTATGTTGCCCCTGACTCACTTGCATCACTGTCTCCAAAGCTGCCTGCGCACCAGTTATTGGCTATGCTACCAAGCGATCAAATCATTCGCCGAGTACAACGCTTCGAGGATTATCAAACGTCGCAACAAAAATATATGCAGATTTTCTATGATCGGATCAGTGAAAAATACCCAGAGCTGGTACAAGAACCCGAACCGATGACAGCGTTTGAGTCGATTCAAAATCCAAAGGCATTCACCAGTAAGTCTATTGTACAAAAAATACTGGCTATGATAAAAGGTCAAATGAATGAGGAAACCACGACAGGTGAGGCCGTTGCCAATACAGAAGTACAGGAACTGTACGGGTTTGATAAACGTGGTCAACTCAAATGGGAGCACTTACGTCGTCATTTGGACAATACTAGCGAAGCGAATAGTAATAAGGGTATGAGGATAGATGTATTGCAGCAGTATTCTGCTATTAGTACTAAGGACTTGGCGTTTCCTAACCTACCAAGTAATGTGCAGTCGCCGAACGCTAGCAATAGCATTGATTTACGAAAGTATGCTCCAGAGCTGCTGCAATACTACCAAGATGGTAATGGCACGGCAGTAGGTAAGATGGTCTTTAACATGTTGCCGATGGTCAGAGAGCGTATTGGTTCGGTTGAGTAACTGATTAGAGTATTAATAAGTAAATAGAAAGCATTATTAGTTTTTGAACAGGATAATTTTGCATTAAAAAAAGCGCACCTATTAACGGCGCGCTTTTTCATTTTATACGTATACAGCTAGGTAAAATAACACTTTTCCGGAGTGGCTTATTACATACCTTGATGCTGTTTGTCATGGCCTTTACGGTCTTTTGAATGCTTGCGACCTTTTTCTTGTCTCTCTGATTTCATTTGTTCCATCTTTGCACGTTGCTCAGCAGTCAACACTTGAGCAATGGCATGTTGTGTTTGTACACGTTCGATAAAGCGTTGCTTTTCTTTTGTCGCTCGTTGATCAGCCAGACGGTTCAGAGCAGCAGTATTCAAAGTGCTAGCATTGGTCAGTGCTTGTATTTGCTGATCCATTTGCGCGCGTTCTGCTTGATGTGCTGCACGGTCAGCAGTGCGATCGCCACGTTTGTTTTGCATGATGGCTTTGATTTGCGCTTGCTGTGTCGCTGTTAGATCCAGCTTTGACATTGGGCCTTTCATCGCGCCATCTTTGTGGTTCTTCTGCATTTGTGCAGTTGGCGTTGTATCAGTAGTCGCGTTAACGCTGGTGCAAGCCGTTACTGTAAATATGCTAGAAGCTGCTAATACTGAGCCTAATAGTAATTTTTTCATCATAATATCCTTGATTACATTGAGTTCGATTTAATAAACACTAAATTTTTATCTCGCAAGTACCATCTGTTGAACGTTATCGCTCGTTATGGTCAGCCATCTTAGAAATGCAATACTTGCTGTTGATAGGAGTATATTACGACAGTTAAAGGTTACGAACATTTATGAAGTATTAAGAAAGGTAACGTTTCTGGTGAATTGGCAAGTGCTTGCCTGATAATATGGGTAACTAAACGAATTAAACCAATGAATGCTATCGAAAGTGAAAGGAGATAAGTGTGCCAAATATATTGATAGGCGATGATGACGAAGAGTTAACCCAGTTATTACAAGAGTATTTGCACAATCATGGCATTCAGTGTGATTGTGTCCATGATGGCGCCGCAGTCATACAACGACTCAAAGCGGTGGCACACGAAGATACGGTTTATGATTTACTCGTGCTCGATATTATGATGCCAAAACTAGATGGGTTAAGTGTGCTGCGCCAATTACCAAATATTATCGATATCCCAGTCATTATGCTGACAGCAAAAGGGGAAGAGATTGACCGTATTATTGGTCTAGAGCTGGGTGCTGATGATTATATTACCAAACCTTGTAACCCTCGAGAGCTGCTAGCGCGTATCAATGCAGTGATTAAACGCACCAATACGACCGCATCAGAGCATACTCCGTTGCCAGAAAGTCGTTTGCATCTCGATCAAAACCAACGTGCCTGTCAGATAGATGGGGTAACGCTACAAGTCACTGGTACAGAGTTTGATCTGCTCGTGGCCTTGCTCAAACAAAAAGGGGAGGTGGTAAGTAAAGCATGGCTGTCAGAAAACGTCTTGCAGCGTGAATTGCAGCCATTTGACCGTAGCCTTGATGTACATGTATCTCGCTTACGCAAAAAACTTCAGCCTTTCCACGATGAGCCAATAAAAGCGGTGCGTGGAAAAGGTTATCAACTGGTGCTGTAATGACGGACATATCGATGAAAGCTGCTGAGCAGATCCTCAAAAAAGCACCTAAGTTTAAGGTGCGCATTACTCTGTTTTGGCGTTTGTTCTTGAGCCTATTACTGACGATTTTAATTACCTCTGTACTGTCCATCGTGGTAGAGCGCTGGTTGGCTGAAAAAGAGCTGACCTCTCGTATGGACGTGCAAATCGATAGCCTATTGATAAAGCGTGAAGAGATGGTCGCGTCACTACGGACTGGTAATGTAGAGTCTGTCAGGCAGATGTATCGTCAAGATCGCCAGTTGATGAATCAAATCAGAGTCTATGATGAGCAGGGCGCTATTATCTTCCCGCGTTACCGTGATAAAGACGGTCGGCAAGGGCAGCTGCAAAATGGTCGGCAAACAATGGATCGTGCGATACAACCGTTGCAGCAAATACCGTCTAGACCGCCTAGAGTAGATAATAATGTTTATGGCGTAGAAGGCCGCAATGCTGACGACAGACTGCGTGAACACGACAATGAAATACCTAAAAATGAACCGTCTTTTTGGCAAAAATTCCTAAAGCCAAGAACGGCAAGTAGCGCAGCAGTGGCTGATATCGATACTCGTCCTGAACTGGCCGATATGTCTGTTGAGTTACCTGATGGTCAGTCAATCATCATACAGTTGCGTCCGCACTTGCGTTTTTCAGACGTGGTAGAGATACAGCACGGTAATTTCCCAATACGTTTGCTATTGATCGTTATCTTTAGTGTATTGGTCTGCATATGGCTCAGTCGTACGTTAACCCAGCGAATTGGCCGTGTACAAAATACCGTACACCGTATGATTGATGGTAATTATCAAGCCAACCCAGAACTGTCTAAGATGGGTGATGATGAGTTGGGGCTACTTGCCAAAGACGTTGCTCATCTATCAACGAGGCTCGTCGATAGTGAGCTGGCACGTAAGCAAATGCTCAGTGATATCTCACATGAGCTGCGTTCGCCACTTGCTCGTCTGGATGTAGCGACTGAGCTGACTCGAGACTTTGCGCCCAATGCCAATCGTTATCTAGACCGCATCGATAAAGAATCTACACGAATGAATGAGCTAATTGAGCAAATCATTCATATTCAGTCTCTACAAATGCAGCAATATACCGTTGATAACTTGGAGAGTGAGGCAGTCGACATATCTGACATCATTAGTAATATCGGAGAGGATGTCTGCTTTGAGTTTCAACATAAAGACGTACATTGGCAATGGCAACCGCCTGTATTCTCAGCGTTAGATGATTTGGAAGGATTTTGGACAGTCCAAGGTAGTGCAGAGCAGTTGTATAGCGCGCTTGAAAATGTCATTCGTAATGCTTTTATGCACACGGCAGCGGGTTCGACAGTGATTGCTGAAATAAAGGCAATACCAATGGACAATAAGGCACCAGCTGTTCAAATTAATATAACAGACGAAGGTGGCGGTGTGGCAGACAAAGACTTAGAACGTATTTTTCATCCCTTTGTGCGGCTCGATACTGCTCGGCATCGTGATACTGGCGGCTATGGCCTTGGATTGGCCATTGTTCATGCTGTAGTCATGGCGCATAAAGGATATATCAATGCTCATAACCGGCAAGATGATACTCAAGGGTTGGTGGTTCAAATAGTGCTACCTAGCAGACAAAAAGATAAATAATGCAGAAATAATTTATGTAACCAATATGCGCTTATCGTGTATTTTTAATGTGTATAAGCGCATATTTAGTAGTAGATAAAAGTTAACTTTTCTAAAACCAACGTAATTTATTATAAATAGACAAAAATTAAAAGTATTTATATTCGTTTATATGAATATAATAGACGAACGGTATTAAAACACGGATGAACGGTATTGTCTCTCTGTATATATTCGGTAATACTAATATATACAGAGAGTGATAAAGATTATACAAAACAGAACGTCTTATTCCTTAAAGACTACTACAACTATTATTTGAACAAGGTCTCGTTATTATAAGCTTATAACCCGTTTTATTTTGTCACATCGTCTCTCTGACATAGATCTTATCTCTGATTTTTTAAATCTGACAAGTCTGTAAGGGAGTACGCATCATGAACCGCATCTATAAAGTCATCTGGAATGAAGCCCTAAGTTGTTTTACCGCCGTTGGTGAATACGCGAAGGGACGTGGCAAATCTTCCAAATCGAGTGTTAGCTCTAACGCTACCATCAACACAACGCCTAACCTGTCCGTTATCCATACGTTACGTCTGAGCACTATAGCGCTTGGGCTACTAGCTGCTGGCTTTGGCATGCAGGCAAATGCAGATCTTAACTACTCTAATAACACTTATTATACCAACCATCAGACCATGGGTAATGGTCATAGTAACCATGGGAATGACAACGGAGTTGGACACGATACCCATGGAAACGGCAATGGTTATGGTCACAACGGGAACAACGGGAACAACGGAAACAACGGAAACAACGGAAACAACGGAAACAACGGAAACAACGGAAACAACGGAAACAACGGAAACAACGGAAACAACGGAAACAACGGAAATAATCATTTGCCTGGTCTAAGATTCGCTGGCGATACAGGTGGTGTTATTACACGTAATCATGGTGAGAAACTCAACGTCAAAGGTGGTGCAACCACAGCATTATCGAACAACAACATCGGTGTTGTTGCAGATGATATGAGTAACACCTTAATCGTCAAACTGGCGAAAAACCTAACCGGTCTTGATAGTGTTACTTTTAATAATGGCGTTGTGATTTCATCAACTGGCATTAATGTTGGCAATAATAAAATCACTAATGTAGCCAATGGTGCTGTTATGGCAGGGAGCAAAGATGCAGTTAATGGCTCGCAACTTCATAGCTTAGCCAGTACGGTTGCGGCTAACAAAACCAAATACTACAGTGTAAATAGCAGCGTCACAGGGGTATTAAGTAACGAAAACAATGATGGTGCAACAGGCTACAATGCGATGGCTATGGGTGGCAATGCCAGTGCATCTGGTAGCCAAACGATAGCCATTGGTAGTGGCGAGAGTGGTCAGCACACGACTGCATCAGGAGAACAATCCATCGCTATTGGTGCAAATGTTGTCTCAAAAGGTAGCTCTTCTATTGCTATCGGTGGTGACGATTTGAATGCTGCATCCGAAGCAAACACCGATGGCACAGCTAATGTTGGCCAAAACAGTGGTAGTGTTAATACGGTGTTTAGATCTTACACTGGTCGAGATCTTGTTGAACCAACACAGTATGATAGGAATACTGAAGCTGCAGGTGCAGCCTCCATAGCTATTGGCTCAAAGGCGCTATCTACAGGAGACTTGTCTACCGCTATTGGCGTGCAATCTAGTACAGCAGGTATTGCAGCTTCCGCCTTTGGTATTGGTGCATCAGCGAGCAAGGATGGTTCTGTCTCTCTAGGTGCCGGCTCCACGACTGCAACAAATGCTACCTCTGAGACAACCATCATGATAGGTGGAGTGCTATATAACATTGCGGGTAATGTCAAAGACGATAGCGGTACGTTAAGAGAAGGTGCGCAGGTCTCCGTGGGTACTGTAGGAGCTGAGCGCCAAATTAAGCATGTTGCTGGTGGAGCAGTCAATAAAAACAGTACTGATGCTATTAATGGTAGTCAGCTACACGCTACTAACCAATCTATTGAAAATTTATCAGAAAGCAAGATTACCTTTGCAAGTGATAGAGGAGCTCCTGTAGAGCGTAAGCTTGGTGAGACACTTAACCTCAAAGGTGGTGCAATAGCCACTGCTGCTTTAACTACAGGCAACATTGGAGTAGAGTCTGATGCTAGTACTAACACACTAACTGTAAAGTTAGCTGAGAACGTAGACCTTGGCACTAATGGAAGTGTCAAAATGGGAAGTAGTAGCAGTATTCCTTATAGTTTAGGTCCTGTAACAACTGTTAATAGCCTAGGTGTCTTGACAGGTAATTGGCTAGGCAGTACAGCAGTTACTGGTGCAGGTATTATAGTAAATGGTCCACTAGGTATTCCTAGTACTGCTCTAACCATGGATGGTTTAACAATTATCGGTGGTCCAAGTATTACGAGAAGTCATGGTATCGATGCTGGTAGTAAGAAAATTACTAATGTTAAAGCGGGGTCAACCGAATTTGACGCGGTCAACTATGGTCAGCTGGAAGAAACCAATACTGCAGTGAGCCGAGGTTTAGATTTCATCGGTGACAATACTGATACCACTTCTGTGATTACTCGTAAATCTGGTGAAGTCTTGAAAATCTCCGGTGGTCATACTATCCTCACTGATTTATCTGATGATAACATTGGTGTTATTGCTGATAATAATACTAATGCTCTAACTGTTAAATTGGCTAAAAATTTAACGGGTCTTAATAGTGCAAGCTTTGGTAATGACGTTATTATTTCATCCACTGGCCTAAGAGCGGGAGCTACCGTAATCAATACTAGTGGCGTCAGTTTTAGTAACAGCACTGTAGGCTTAAGTAGCGGTGGTCTCAACAATGGTGGCAAGACAATTACAGGTGTTGCAGATGGTACATTGGATGATGAAGCTGTAAACTATGGCCAGTTAAAAGCAGTTAAAGAAAGTGCTGAAAATGCTAATAGAGGTTGGGATATCAGTGCGCAAGGTGACAGTGAAACCGAAAGCACTGTCGAGCCTGGTGACAAGGTTGACTTCAATAGTAAAAACGGCAACATCACTGTTTCTAAGGCAGCAACTAGCAATGATATCTCATTTGAGCTTAATAACAACCTAGATCTTGGCGTTAGTGGAAGTATTAAAATTGGTGATACCACAGTTAGTGAGAATGGACTAACCATTGTAGATGGCCCAAGCATCACGAAAAGTGGTATTGATGCCGCTGATACTAAAATTACCAACGTTCAAGATGGGGAAGTTTCGGCGACAAGTCAGGACGCCATAAACGGTGGTCAGCTTTACGTACAAGGCACTGGTATCAGTAGCATCATCGGTGGTGACACTGTTTACAATGCTGAGAGTGGTACTTTCACCAATAGTGATATTGGTGGAACAGGTCAAGGTAATATTGATGGTGCGATTGCTTCTATCAGACAAGGCACGATCGAAATTAACGAAAACGTACAAATTAATACTACAGCTATCGCAACCAATGTGACTAATATTGCTAATAACACTAGCAATATTATGACCAATACCACTAACATCAAGACCAACACGGATAGGCTCGATGCAGGACTTAACTTCGGTGCAGATAGTGGAGCCAATATCAACAAACCAATTGGCGATGATAGTGTCTTAAGCTTCACAGGTGGTAATAACATCACCACTACTGCAGAGGGTAGTAGTATCAAGTTTGATCTGAATGATGAAATCAGTGTCAATAGTGTCAAGGTTGGCACTACGGTTATCAGTAGTAGCGGCATTAGTATGCAAGATGGGCCGAGTATGACTTCCCAAGGTCTATTCGCTGGTAACCAACGTATGGTCGGTGTCGCCGATGGTGTCGAAGCGACAGACGCCGTCAACTATAGTCAGCTTAGTGCACTTGATAGTCGACTCAATAATAATATGAGCGATCTTGGCTACAAAATCGACGAAGTAGAAGACGATGCAAACGCAGGTATTTCAGCCGCGATGGCAATGTCGGCAATGCCTCAGGCTTATATCGCAGGTAAGTCACTGATTGGTGGCGGTGTCGGTACCTATAACGGAGAAAGTGCTGTAGCAATTGGTTTCTCTAAATTATCTAACGACGGTCGCTGGGTCATTAAGGTAAATGGTTCGGCAGATACTCAAGGAAACGTAGGCGGCGCAGTGGGTGCAGGTTTCCATTTTGACTAACAGAGCCTCACAATTGTAGTTATCGATAGAATATAAAAAAGCAAGACATTTGGTATCTTGCTTTTTTACGGCTTAAAGATGAAAAATTAAGTAATAAAGCTACCGATAAATCAAAATAAGCGCTTGTAAATTGTGTCTTACAAGCGCTTATAATTTCTAATTAAAGGCTTCTATATTCTGAACATTGCACCATTCGGTTTCAGTCCAACATAGGCCATACCTGCTTGATTCATCCAGTGAGGTTGAATAATGCCATGCTGCAAAATCGCATGAATATCTCTATGCGCCCTTTCTATCTTATGCTTTTTATATAGGGAGGCTGTGCCTGCGACTGCGTAAATTTCAGATACCATGTCACGAGCTTCTCTTGCGCCTTCACAAGAAGCGGCCCATACATCTGCAAGCTGTATATCAGTAAAGGTGTTCTGCTGCTGTGCCTCTTCCCATAGTACCTCGACACTATGATGCAGTTGGGCGCGTTTTGATGCTAGTACTGTTTTACTCTTAGCAATGGTAGCTTGTACCGTTGCACGGTCGCGTAGATCTGGACTCTTACCAGGCGTTATTCTCTCAAGGCACATATCAACTAAGTCATCCATAGCGGCTTTTAATACGCCTAGCGCCATAGCTGCACAGCCAGCAGCATTGATACAACCAATAGGCAGTCGACTGTAGGCAGTATCGACAGCCACAGGACTATCAAAGTCAACTGCATAAGCCTCTTTGACAAAAGCGTCTTTGACGACTATATCGTGGCTACCTGTGCCATTTAGGCCGCCCACATCCCACGTATCAATGATTTTTACATCTTTCTTGGGAATAAAAAATAGCTTTAAATTTGCACCTAGGCCAAGAGTCGTAGGAGAGCCTTCGGAGATAGCGAGACAACGTAGCACAAACCAGTCAGCCAATTGGCATCCAGAGACGAGTGTCCATTGTCCTGATACCATATAGCCATTATCTACTGTTTGGGCCACGCCTTCAGGACGTGCGGAATTGGCATAAATATGAGAGGGGTCGCTGTATACTTCTTTCATGCTGGATTCATCCAAAAATCGTCCGAATGTACAGGCCAAATGGTTGTTCCAAACGATCCAAGCAACGGAGGCCTCAGCACTGGCCAACGTCTCATAAGTTTTTAGCGTTTCTACTGGGTTACCTGCCCATCCTCCTAACGATTTAGGCAACCCCATTCTAAATAATGCAAATTCTAAAAGTTTATTGACTACCACGGGCGCAATTTTTCTAGCGCTTTCTGTTTCATCTCTGAACATGACTGCTGATGCATAAATCTTGTTTGCTGCATCCGATGGTAGAGTGGTTATCTCTGCTGAGGATATATCATTCATATTGTTCAACCTTATTATGATGAATAAGACAGTACTTTTTTCTACAGCTAATAAAGTACAAATTTGAGCGATGACAAATGCTTATATAAAGAATAACCAACAGCTGCCCACCATACAACCGTTAATATGAATATATTAAAAATTATATTGTAAAAATTGAATAAATAATAATCAATGAGGCAAAGTTAAGCGATAAAGCTAGAGGTTAAGCTGCGAAAATATGAAGGTGTGAAGAATAAAGCTAGACCAAATATTAAGTGTTAATTTTAAGTCACTTAATATTTGGCTGAGAAGATAAATATTCTATAAAGATAGGTATCCTATAAAAACTGTCTTAAATTAGGCATCACGTTTCGGCGCATCAGGCTGCATCATAGGGTCGGCATCTGCAAATGCCTTTAGTGTACGGCAATGAGTATCAATGGCGACGATATTGGGATAAGCGCTCAAATCTACTTTGAAGCGGCGAGCAGAAGAGACTTGCGGAATCAAATAACAATCTGCGAGAGTAGGACTGTCCTTATAGCAGAACGGTCCGCGATTGTTATCCGCTGCCAAACGTGTCTCTAAAGCAGCAAAACCGTCACTGATCCAGCGATTGCACCATGCAATCACATTTTCCTCGTTTACTGACAACTCATTGCGTAGGTACTGTAAAATGCGCCGATTATTGATTGGGTGGATGTCGCAACCAATCATAGCGCTCAGCGCGCGTACCTGCATACGCCCAGCAGCATCGTTAGGTAATAGTGCTTGCTCAGGGTAGACCTCTTCTAACCACTCTAAGATAGCTGGACTTTGGTATAATAATAAATCATCAGCTTGTAGGACAGGTACTAATCCTTGTGGATTAATCGCTTTGAAGGCAGATTCTAACTGTTCATCCTGTGCCAGATTGATCGTGATATCATCGTAATCTAAGCCTTTTAGGTTCATAGCGATACGAGTACGGTAAGAGGTGCTACTACGAAAGTAGCCATAAAGTGTCATCATGATTCATATCCTTATGTTGATGTGTTTTTAAAAGAATAAATATTATGAAGTAAGATCTGTATCTCACTGATATTTGATCAAGCAAGCCATTATCGAAAAAACCATTAACAAGCAAAATTAAAAAATAACCAAGTACACCAGAATCGAGCAAATCATGCCAGCAGATAAAACCCTTGTAGACAGTTCTATCAGCAGTAAAAATCAAAGTGGGGTTCAGTCGCTTGAGATTGGGCTATCGATACTCGATGTGCTTATCGACCGCAATGAGCCTATGATGCTAAAGGATATCGCTGAAGCCATGCAAATGCATCCAGCAAAATCCCATCGTTACTTGGTCAGTCTCATCCGCAAAAACTATGCGCGTAAGCTCGATGATGGTCGCTATGGGCTTGGTGATAGAGTCCATGCATTGGCATCACTAGGACATACTGAACTCAACCAAAACAATCTATTGGCACGTCTCACGCAGGTGGCTAATGAAATCAAAGATACCTTAAACTGCGGTGTGCAAATCGCCAAATGGTTTAGTGAAGGCCCTATTATTATTCAGTCTGTTGAGCCAGACAGTCCGATTAGTATCATTACTCGCATTGGCTCACGTATGCCATTAACCACATCTGCCACAGGACAATTATTTGCCAGTTATCAACCTGATGCCGTCATTCAGCCATTGGTCACAGCGGAATGGCACACGAACAATGCAGCAGGTATGACCGATAAATGGCAGGATTTTGCTCAGCTGCAAGCCAAAATACGTACTCAAGGCTATGCGACAGTGACGGGTGATATGCTCATGGGCATTAACGCCATTACGATACCTGTCATATTGCCGCAGTTTGCCAGTAGTGCTGCTAAACCATCCACAAATAGTGACAAAATTGCTAGTGAGGATTTACCGCTAGAATATGCCATCACTATCATTGGTACAACAGAGCAATTGCCAATAAGCGCGCAACATGATGTGGTTAAGCAAATACTGGCGATAGCACAGCGTTATCAAATTGCTTAGCCAGTATGTGGTGCTATAAGCTAGGTCGTGTTTTCAAATCATCCCCTAAACCATACATGCGCTACTGGCCACTTTTGCTTTTTCGTATACGTTATTAGCATCTAGACCCGTTGTATTTACTTCATCTAGGTAATGCTGAGAACCTTCCATTAATGGGCCTCTCCAATCTGGGTCGTTGAGTGGATCAGGGATATCAATCATAATATCGCCTTTTTCTTTGGCAGCGGCCATTGCTTTGGCATTGCTGAGGTCAAATACTTTAGAGATATGCGCTGCCAGCTCTGCGCCAGAATTATCATCGATTACTTTTTTCAGGTCATCGGGCAAACTGTTGTACTTTTCTTTGTTCATACTCATAACAAAGGTGGAGTTATAAAAAGGGATGTTGGTGTGCGTATTGATCAGCTCATCAAGGCGAAATGCTTGAATAGGTTGCCAAGTAAAGCTGAGCCCGTCAATGACACCGCGCTGCAGCGAGGTATACGTATCACTGGCAGGCATGCCGACAGGTGCAGCGCCTGTGGCTTCGATAATATGGCTTGCAACCGCAGAAGGTTGGCGAATACGCAGACCTTTCATATCAGCTGGCGTACGAATCGGTTTATCAACGGTATGAAGCGCACCTTGTCCAGTCCCTATCAATGCGAGCAGATGCGTGTCTTCGTACTCGTCTTTAATAACACCCTCATCATATAGCTTATGAAGTATACAACTCTGCTGCTGTGCGGTATTTGTGATACCCGGCAGCTCTACAATTTGAGTCAAAGGAAATCGTCCTGCTGTATATCCTTGTGCTTGCATACCAATATCCACGCTACCTTTCGCCGTAGCGTCATAGGTAGCCCCTGGCTTGCTGAGCGTTGCAGAAGGGTAGATTTCAACCTTTAAGCGACCGTTTGAATCTGCTTCAATTTTCTTTGCCCATGGCTCTAACGCTTCGGTGTTTATATTGTCAGTGGCAGTCATGAAGTGCGAGAACCGTAAAGTAGTCACTTCACCTGCATCTGTAGACGTGACTGCTGCTTGGTCGTTATTGGAGCAACCAGTCATCGCAATCGAGGCGGCTAAGAGTATTCCTAGCGGAGTTCTTATTTTCATCATAGAATCCTTTCATGATGGTTTGGTATTGTTTACTACCTATTGTGACCGAGGGGATGTCGTCAATTAGCACTTTATAATTAAAGCGATGATTAACTAATCATGTAAAAAGGTAGCAAACAGAATGACAGAGTAGTTACTCGCCGACAGGAGCAACTTCGCGCGCTTCAGCCAACTCATCACTGTGCAAAAACTGTGTATGTGCTGGGGCGCGTTTGGTACGAGACCACTCATCTAGCATGTCTTGCTTGATGGAATCTGTAATCATCGATACTTTGTCTTCTGAAGTCGGATCGTCATAGGTCAGCTCTAGACGATGACCATTGGGATCAAAGAAGTAAATAGAGTGAAAAATGCCGTGATTGGTCACGCCAATGACATCGATGCCTGCATTTTCTAGATGCTCTTTGGCAACAATCAACTCATCACGGTCTTTGACCTTTAGCGCCAAATGCTGCACCCAGCTTGGGGTATTAGGATCAAAGCCCATTTCAGGTTGATTGGGTACTTCAAAGAACGCTAAGACATTACCGTTACCAGCGTCCAAAAAGACGTGCATATAGGGGTCGAAGGCTTTGGTCGAAGGCACATGGTCTTCTGCGAATGCTAAAATAAAATCCATGTTTAGATTGTTTTTATACCATTCGACAGTTTCTTTGGCATCTTTGCAGCGGTAAGCCACATGATGGATTTTCTCAATTTGAAAGCTCATATCAAACTCCTTTTGATAATGCGCGTCACTCATTTGGCTTTATTCACATAACTTTAAGTAGGTGAATTTTTACCTGTCTATCAGCTTATATAAGAGTGTCCACGCCTATTTTGCTATTTCTTTATCTGTGTTATTTGCCAAATGCTATTTGTTGAAGTCAAAGCTAAGTGCTGGTAGAACCTTGCCGCGTACTTCGCCAAACCCAACACGAACGCCATCTTTTTCGCTATAGCCTTTCATAATGACGGTGTCACCATCTTCGATAAAGCTACGAGTCGCCCCGCCATCTAGTGTGACCGGTTTGGTTGCGTTCCATGCAATCTCTAGCATCGATCCATAAGAGTCGGGCGTTGACCCTGAAATCGTACCTGAGCCCATCATGTCGCCGACCTCAACTTTACAGCCAGTAATGGTGTGGTGGGTAAGCTGCTGTGCCATTGACCAGTACATGTATTTGAAGTTAGTCTCGCAAATGACTGTCGCTGTTTCCGCATTTTCAGGTAGTAGCTCAACCGAAAGATTGATATCAAAGCTGTTGTCGCTCGCCTTTTCATTTAGATACGCAAGTGGCTTAGGTTCTTGAGTTGGGCAAGCTGTTTTAAACGGAGCCAATGCATCCATGGTGACAATCCAAGGAGAAACCTCGGAGGCAAAGGTTTTGGCATTAAATGGACCTAAAGGTACGTATTCCCATTTTTGAATATCTCGGGCTGACCAGTCATTGAGCAACACCATGCCAAAAATATGATCAGCGGCATCATCGACGGCGATTGGTTGACCAATATGATTGCTTTTGCCAACGACAAATGCAGTCTCTAGTTCAAAATCCAAGCGCTTACAGGCAGAGAAAATAGGACGGTCATCAGGATTGGGTTTTAGCTGACCTGATGGACGTACGATATCAGTTCCACTGACAATGACGGTGCTGGCGCGTCCGTTATAGCCAACGGGCATTTCGGTCCAGTTAGGCAGTAGGGCGTTGTTTGGATCGCGGAACATAGTACCGACGTTGGTCGCGTGCTCTTTCGATGAGTAAAAATCGGTAAAACCCGGTACTTGCACTGGCAAATACATGGTGACGTCTGCTTGCTTAAACAGCGCCTTTTTTTGCAGGTCTGTATTGTCACGTAAGGTGTCATTGTCATTAGACAGCAGTGTCTGAATGGTTGTGCGTGCCTGTGTCCAATTTTCTCGGCCAGAGTCAATAAACGCATTTAGGGTGGACTGGTCAAAATACGGACCACCGTCCAAAGTTAGTAGCCCTTCGGCTTCGAGTACAGATAGATCTAGCACATGCTCACCGATGGCAACACCTGCACGGCGCTTGTTATCATCAGCAGCGGTTTTGGTTTCGCTAAAGATGCCATAAGGAAGATTGTGAATAGAAAAGTCAGAGTCAGCGGCGATATCGATAAAAGAGGTGAGGGTGCTGTCAGTCGTTGACATGATTTGCTCCTTGCTAATATATATTATGAATTACGTTATAATTAATTACTTACGTATAATGTAATTTATTGATATGTGGATTGCAAGTTTTTTGTGCAATGTCTTTTATAAAGAGGCTGCTTTGAGAAGTTATTGCTATCATTTTAACTAAACGGTTCTCACTAGATGGTTCTGGTTAAATCGTCTTGATTAAATACTAGTCATAAAAAAAGGCCGAGCAATCGCTCAGCCTTTTTTATCTACGTTTATTTTTTATAAAGTTACATGTTGAGTTACATATTAAGTAACTTGGCTTAATCAGTCTTTTAAGACGTCTGCCATGGCATTGGCCACATAATCGATGTTGCTAGTGTTTAGGCCAGCCACACACATACGTGAGTTAGAGACCATATAGATACCAAACTCGGTCTGTAAACGCTCGACTTGCTCAGGCGTGAGTCCAGTAAAGCTAAACATACCGTTTTGACGAGTGATGTAGTCAAAGTTACGGTTAGGGATTTTAGCCTCTAACACTGACTTTAGCTTTAGTCGCATGGCTTTGATACGGTCGCGCATGGCGTAAACTTCGCCAACCCATTGCTCATGTAGTGCCTCATCGTTCATGACGATATCGACCACACGGCCACCATGTGATGGTGGGCTTGAGTAGATACGGCGTACCATTGCATTTAGTTGGCCGAATACACGCTCGGTTTCGTCTACGGTTGGGCAGACGACTGATAGGCCACCGACACGCTCGCCATATAGTGATAAGTTTTTAGAGAATGAGTTGCTAACAAACAATGGCAAACCCATTTCAACCGCTTTACGAATAGCGTAAGCATCGCTGTCCATGTCTTCGCCAAACCCTTGATAAGCGATATCCATGAAAGGAATTAGCTCACGCGCCTTCACGACGTTGAGTACTGTATCCCACTGCGCTTGGGTCAAATCCATACCAGTTGGATTGTGGCAGCATGGGTGTAGCAAGATGACGTCATTCTTGTTCAATGTCTCAAAAAACGCAATCATTTCATCAAATTTGATGCTGCTGTTGGCTTTGTCGTAGTACGGGTATTTACCGACTTCTACATCAGAGCCTTCAAAGATAGCGATATGGTTGCCCCATGTCGGATCGCTCACATAGCACTTAGCTTGTGGGAACCATGTATTGATAAATTCAGCACCGACTTTTAGCGCGCCAGAACCACCGATTGTGGCGATAGTAGCGACTAAGCCATCCTTTAAAACCTGTGCATCTTTACCAAATAGTAATTCCTGACAGCCTTTACGGTGACCTGGTAGGCCTGCCATTGGCAGGTACGGACGCGGTGCGATAGGATCAGCAATACGCTCTTCGGCTGTTTTTACACAGTCGAGTACAGGCAATACGCCATTCTCATCGTAATAAATACCAATGCCTAAATTGACCTTGTTAGGATTGCTATCTGCTGAGTATTTTTCCATAAGACCTAAGATTGGATCACCAGCGTAATAATCGATACGTTCAAACATGCCATTTCCTTATAAAAATATAAATCGAGCAGCCGAAAATCATAGAGCAAATCGCGGCTGAACTCAACACGAGAGTGGGTTATATACGGCAATTAATAAAATAAATAGCCAAATAGATTGTTTATCCATCTATCAAGCGCATTTGACATGCTATACGTCATTCGCTATACGATGAGTCAGAGTGATGTAGGTCGTTATAATGGGTCGCAAAATAGGTTTGCAAAAACTGCTTAAAAGCAATTGTCGCCGGAGAGAGCGCCCGTGAGGCACGCTGATAGATAAAAAATTGCCGCATTTTGACTGGTTGAGTGAGTGGTCGCATCAGCAGACCATTGGCGCTGACCCAATCAATAACTTCAGGCATGTAGGGCAGACACAGCGTAATACCAAAGCCTTGGCGCGTCATCTCAAGCGCGGTGGACATAAAATTCACCTTGTAGCGGGCTTGTTGCACATGAGCGGAGATAGAGTCGTCGAGCTCTGCGGTTACTTGATCTAGGAACGGACCTTGTAAAGTAATCAGCGGCGTTTCTAATAAATCTTGCCAAGTAATTTCATCTCTTTGTGCCAGTGCATGATTGTCTGGCATAACCACACAAAAAGGTAGCTGATATAACAGGTCAGCCCCGATGTCATCTTCAGTTTCTATAAAACCAAGCTCGGTGCCAACACCTAAATCGACTTCGATATCTTGGATATGCTTAAGCAAGTTTTCTGCTGAGCAGTCCAATAGTGAGACGCCGATATTTGGGTATTCTTTGGCAAATTGAGCGATGACGGCAGGTAGGGAAGACGCTGCAAACTGTGATACCGCCAAGCGTACCTGACCTTGGGCCAAGCTGGTCAAGCTACTTGCTTCATTTTCAAACAGCTGCATCTCATTCAAGATACGCCGCGCTTGTGGTAGTAGATGCCGTCCTACTGCTGACAGAGACAACTGGCGAGTGGTGCGATCAAACAGCACGATACCGAGGCCAGTCTCTAATTCCTTAATCAATCCACTAACAGCAGATTGAGTCAAATACATCTGTTCGCTGGCACGAGTAAAGCTGCCGTTGTCAGCGACTTTGATAAATGCGGTCAATTGGCGAATGCTGATATTCATAAGTAAACCTGATAAATAAATCATAAAAAACAATTAGTCTTATAAATAAAGCTAATCTAATATAAATACAACGTCAACAATAAAGATTGATTATTAATCGTTTTATAGACTTTTACTATTAATCGACTTTTACTACTCATCGATTTTCTATTACCAATTGAAATTAAGGATAATTACAATGGCAGATTTATTTGACAACCCAATGGGACTAAATGGATTTGATTTTGTCGAGTTTGCTTCTCCGCAACCTGATGCAGTCGACGCATTGTTTAAGCAGCTTGGTTTTGCCCATGTCGCCAATCACCGTTCGAAAGACGTTGCGCTATATCGCCAAGGTGATATCAACCTTATCCTAAACCGCGAGCCAAAAAGCCAAGCCAGTTACTTCGTTGAAGAGCATGGCGCAGGTGCTTGTAGCATGGGCTTTCGGGTAAAAGATGCCAAAAAAGCGTATGAGCGTGCGGTTGAAATGGGCGCACAGCCAGTAGACGTGCCAACTGGGGTGATGGAGCTTAGGTTGCCTGCTATCAAAGGCATTGGCGGCTCATTAATCTATTTGATTGACCGTTATAAAGATGGCGAATCTATCTATGATGTCGACTTTGAGTTCTTTGCAGATATCGACAGAAACCCTGTCGGCTATGGCTTCAAAGTTATCGATCATCTAACGCACAACGTCTATCGTGGACGCATGGCATACTGGGCAAAATTCTATGAGCGTATCTTTAATTTCCGCGAGATTCGTTACTTTGATATCAAAGGTGAGTACACGGGACTAACCAGTAAAGCCATGACCGCACCTGATGGAAAAATCCGTATTCCACTGAATGAAGAAGCCAAACAGGGCGGTGGTCAAATCGAAGAGTACCTAATGCACTTCAATGGCGAAGGTATTCAACACATTGCGTTAGCCAGTGATGACTTGTTTGCCAGTATCGATAAGCTAAAAGCAGCTGGTATTCCGCTTATGACTGCACCAAATGCTGCTTACTATGAAATGCTGAGCGAGCGCTTACCGAACCATGGTGAAAATGTCACCGACTTGCAAACGCGCGGTATCTTGTTAGACGGTACGACAGAAGGTGGTGCACCGCGTCTGCTACTACAGATTTTCTCTGAAACTATTTTGAGTAGTCCAGTGTTCTTTGAGTTCATTCAGCGTAAAGGTGATTATGCAGATGGCTTTGGTGAAGGTAACTTTAAAGCGTTGTTTGAGTCGATAGAGCGCGACCAAGTACGTCGCGGCACAGTCGGTCAGCCAGAGACTGAAACCCTATAAAGTCACCTAACGCTTAGCCCACATCTAATTAATGGACAAGACAAAAGGAGTTTGTGTTGTCCTTAATAGGAGTATTACCTACAAGCACGACAGCAAAGGTAATGCTCTCATTGCGATAAAAGGAATACAGGCATGGAACGCCTATCACAGATAGATTCTCTTAATACTGCCATCGGTACCAACAGCGTTGCTACTAGTAAGCAAGGCAACGATGCGTCCAGTCATTCTAACGCGACAAATAAAAAACAGCCGTATATCTCGCATCAGCCAGATAGCCATGGTCATATTCACTATAGTGATGATGAGCATGCGATGTGGCAAGCGCTGCTGGCACGTCAAGCGGAACAAACGCCCAACCGTGCATGTACTGCATATTTAGAGGGTTTGACTAAGTTAAACTTACCGACGACGCATATCCCGCAGTTGCACGATATCGATGAGGTATTACAAGCGACCACAGGTTGGCAGACCGCCGCTGTGCCGGCATTAATCAGCTTCGGTAAATTTTTCAAATTACTGGCCAATAAGTTCTTTCCTGTGGCGACGTTTATTCGTCGATTCGATGATATGGACTATATTGAAGAGCCTGATATCTTTCACGAAATCGTTGGGCATTGTCCGCTATTGACCCATCCTGCGTTTGCAACCTTCAATGAAACGTATGGTAAGCTTGGCCTTAGCGCAACGAAAGAGGAGCGCTGGTTTTTAGCAAGGCTGTATTGGTTTACCATTGAGTTTGGATTGGTCGGCAGTCGCGTGGAAAATCGTAGGATTTACGGCGGCGGTATATTGAGCTCACCTTCTGAAACGGTTTATGCACTTGATTATACAGCGCAAGAGCGATCAAACCTTCGATATACAACACAGCATCAGCCTAAACCGCAACCTGAACATCGAGCGTTTGATTTGCTTGATGTGTTGCGTACGCCTTATCGTATTGATCAAATACAGCCGATTTACTATGTCATTGATGAATTAGATACCTTATTTGATATCGTCAATAGTGACATTATGGGTACGGTCAAGCAGGCGATGTCACTTGGGTTGTTTGAGCCGACCTACCCAGAAAAAACCCGTTAAAAACGTTAATTCAAAATTAAATATGAAAACTATCGCTTCAGTACGAAGTATTGAGATAGCAATACAGCTATATCGACATGGACGTACGAGTATTAGAAAGTAGCTATCAAAACAACCATTAAAAACTGACATCGAAAACAGCCACTATAAAAGGATTTTATTATGACAGCACTATCACAAAACAGCTGCGAAGCTTGCCGCATTGGCGCACCGAAAGTTGATGAAGCCGAAGCACGAGAACTATTACCGCAAATTCCTGATTGGTCATTGATCGAAGTAGATGGTATTCAGCAATTGCAGCGTCAGTATAAATTTAAAAACTTCGTCTCAGCAATGGCATTTGCCAATCAACTGGCAGACATCGCTGAAGCAGAAGGGCATCATCCAGGTATATTGGTAGAGTGGGGTAAGGCTACGGTCACTTGGTGGTCGCATAGTATCAAGGGTTTGCATCGCAATGATTTTGTCATGGCAGCTAAGACCGATGACTTACTGGGTAAGTAATAAGTTGCTTCACTAGCAAATCACTTTAACCATATTTCTACCATTAAAATTAAAATCAAACCCAATTTAGTGCCAGTATTTACTGGCATTTTAAGGATGTGTCATGCCACCAAAACCCCTCACATTAATCAGTGCCAAGCTCGCCTTTATTATATCCGCTATCGTCATCGGTATCATGGGCGTTACCATGATTGGTTTTGGCTGGGTACCGCATTTGTCTCTTATTCTAGCTATCTGTGTACTACTGGCTATCGGTATGTACAAAGGACTCAGCTTTGATGACATGCAAGCACAAATGGCCTCAGGTGTCATGCGTGGTATTGGTGCCATCTATT
>Ga0209295_1000318_pt1 | contig 30094 bp, 18 predicted proteins | sample Porto_5metaG_FD_187428 | JGI IMG/M metagenome (GOLD analysis project Ga0209295, IMG submission 187428) | Marine algal microbial communities from Porto, Portugal - Porto_5 metaG (SPAdes) (version 2) | ecosystem: Host-associated > Algae > Red algae > Unclassified | place: Portugal: Porto... | reverse complement strand
TACATTGCCATTAGCCGGTTCAGTAGTCAGTGTGTAATTTAATGGTCTTTGTAATAGATTCGTTGCTTGCACGCTGTCAATCACCTGTATCCCCTGAAGAGTAGTAAACGTATTACTGCCTGGTGTAATGATATTATTACTTGGAGTTGAATTAACAGTCACAACTGAGAATGCCTCTTGCCCAGTGTCATTCCTTACAACTACAACAAACTGATCTTGACCGACAAACCCTAAGTTTGAAGTATAGGTGAATGTGCCGTCTGTATTTAAAATCACTACACCGTTTGCAGACGGTGTTACCACTGTGTAGGTGAGGGGTCTTCCTAATGCATCAACCGCAATAATTTGACTTCCAATAATTTGACCTGTTGGAATTGTTAATTCCTGATCCTGTGTACTAATCGTATTATTTATTCCTTCAACTACAACGTTCACACTGCTCGTTGCAAACTGACCCAAATCATTTTGAACAAGTACGGTAAAGGAGTCAATACCGGTAAAACCCATATTGGGTGTATAAATAAATGTACCATTCGCATTGAAAATAATTGTTCCATTTGAAGGTAAATTATTTACTTGATATGTTAACGGCCTTCCTAGTGTGTCGGTTGCTGTAACTTGCCCTGTAACCGGTTGGTTTGCTTGCCCTCTCACTGTAAGAGGAGTAACTGTAATAATATCTTGATTTTCTTGAACCACTACTCGAACAATTCCAATGGCTGAATTTCCTCGATCGTTTTGGACAAGTATGGTAAAAGAGTCTATTCCAAAAAACTGAGGGTTCGGCGTGTATGTGAATGTGCCATCCGGATTTATTCTAACTGTTCCATTTAAAGGTGGCAGGTTCAATGAAAAGCGAAGAGGTCTTCCAAGAGAATCGGTAGCTATTACTATCCCTGAGACACTCACATTTTGTTGGGTTTGCACTGTTACATCCTCTAGTGTAATAGTGCTCTGGGCTGGATTTATTATTACAATAACCGGTGCAATTGCTTGGTCTCCCTGATCATTCTGAATAAGCACATCAAACTGATCAATACCGCTTACACCTGGAGTTGGTGTATAGATAAAAGTTCCATCCTGGTTCACAATTGCTGTTCCGTATAATGGAGGAGTTTTAAGCGTGTAGGTTAACGGCCTGTTTAACTGATCGCGAGCTGATACTTGATCGTTTACTGACTGATTTTCCTCTGTTCGAACTGTCGTATTTGTCACTATAATTTGATTTACTAGTGGGTTAACAGTCACTTGTATGGTAGCTGTGGCGTTTAAACCAGTTTGGTTCTGAACAGCCACTGTAAATGACTCAGTTCCCACAAACCCTAAATTTGGTGTATACGTAAAGGTTCCATCCGGATTTAATACGACTATTCCATTTGGTGGTGTGCCAAGTAACGTATAGGTTAATGCTTCACCTTGAGGGTCAACTGCCTGCACTGCCCCTGACACTGGCTGTTCTTCAATTGTAGTCAAGGTTTGATCAGACACAATGGGTGCCCTTTCTACTGGTCCTTCCGTAATAATGGAAACAGTTGCAACAGCTGTATTACCGAGAACATCACTTACAAGCACTTGGAATTGATCTGTTCCAAAGAATCCAGCATTTTGTGTATAACTAAATGTTCCATCTGGGTTAACTAAGACAGATCCATTAATAGGATTAGACGTAAGTGTATAAAACAACTGATTTCCACTCAAATTTGTAGCACTTACTTGCCCAGAAACTGGTGCATTGAATAAAGTAGTTATTTCACTATTAACAACTGAAATTCTGTCTCCTACTACTACTGTCACAACAGCGTTAGCGATACTTTGGTTTCCAGCTGAATCTCTGACAACGATACTAAAGACATCTTCTCCGGTGAATCCAGGATTTGGTGTGTAAACTAAAGCACCATCTTGATTTAACACAACGGTTCCATTTGAGGGGGAAATGGCTACAGCATAACTTAACGGAAAGCCCGCTGGATTCACAGTGGCAATAGATCCACTTACAGGTTGATTTGCTAAAGTAGTTAAAGTGAGCCCTTCAGCACTAATCGGTAAATCTTGAGACTGCACTTCCACGGTAATAGTTCCAAAACCTTGGTTTCCAAGAGTATCTCTGGCAAAAACAGAGAATGAATCTGTTCCTACAAAACTTGGGTTCGGCGTATAGGTAAAGGTGCCATCTGCATTAATAATGGCGGTACCATTAAGTGGCGCTAAACTCAGCCCATATACTAGTGGATCACCTTCAGGATCAAAGGCAGGAATTTGCCCTGTTACAAACTGTCCCTGTACAGTCGAAATTGATAAATCTATAACGAGAGGTGGTTGATTTACTCGAATTACACTTATAGTCACAAGAGATTGTGCACTAGCTCCGCGACTATCCCTTACCTCTACTGTAAAAGAATCCAAGCCAATAAAATTAAAGTTTGGTGTATATAAAAATGTTCCATCTGCATTTACCACAGCTGTGCCGTTAAAGGGAGTACCAGATAAACTGAAAGTGAGTAAATTATCATCTGGATCTGTAGCGAACACTTGCCCATTGATTGCTACGTTTTCTATAGTCTGAAGAATAACATCACTCGTAACTGGCGCATCATTCATATCAATAACTGTAACATTTACAATAGACACTGCTGTAAGACCTGTTGAATCTTCTACAATAACAGTAAATGAATCTGGACCTACATAATTAGAATTTGGTAAATATACAAAACTTCCATCTTCATTTACTATAACGTGCCCATTTACTGGAGAGGTTCCTAAACGATAAGTGAGTGGGTTCCCATTCGGATCGGTGCCTACTACCTGGCTGATTACGGATTGATTTTCAGGAGTAGTAATTGAATAATTCGGTACAGTAGGTGGCTGTTCAACTGGTATAACAACAACAAATACATTAGTAATAATAAATTGTCCAGTTGGATCAGCTATACGTACAGTGAACGTATCATTTCCAGCAAAATTCTCATTTGGTATATAAGTGAATAATCCTTCTTGATTGATTATCGCTGTTCCATTAGTCGGTAGATCTTGTAAGGTGTATATTAGAGAGTCTCCATCTGGATCAGTTGCTACGATTTGGCCTGTAACTGGAGTTTCTTCAAATGTAGTAACCGTAATAACATCTGGCCCCACTGGCGGATCATTTACTGGCAGAATCGTAATCGTGATGGTAGAAACTGCCGTTCCTCCCTGGCCGTCGTTTACTACGACACTAAAGCTATCTACCCCATTGTAATTTTCATTTGGCGTATACGTGTAGGTACCGTCTGGATTCACGACTACCGTTCCATTCACAGGCCCTGTCAGTAACGCGTATGTCAATGGATTGCCATCGATATCCGTTGCCACCACTTGGCTATTTAAGGTCGTGTCTTCATTGATTACAAACTCATAGTTTGGCACCACTGGCACATCATTCACTGGCGTAACCGTCACAAATACACTCGTCACTATAAATGCGCTCGATGGGTCGCTAATTAACACTGTAAACGTATCAGGACCATTGTAATTTCCATTTGGCGTATATGTGAAGGTGCCATCCGCATTGACCACTGCCACGCCGTTTGTCGGAGGATCTTGTAAGGTGTACGTCAGGACTTCTCCATCTGGATCAAACGCTGTGATTTGACTGGACACTGGTGTATCTTCATCTGTGACCAACGTTACCACCACTGGCCCTACTGGTGGATCATTTACTGGCAGAATCGTAATCGTGATGGTAGAAACAGCCGTTCCTCCCTGGCCGTCGCTTACTACGACACTGAAGTTATCTATCCCATTGTAATTTTCATTTGGCGTATACGTGTAGGTGCCGTCTGGATTCACGACTACCGCTCCATTCGTAGGAGGCGCTGATAAAGCATAGATTAAGGAATCTCCATCAATATCACTTGCTGCTACTAGGCTATTTAATACTGTATCTTCATTTATTGTAAAGGTATAGCTTGGGACAACTGGTGGATCATTTACTGGTACAACGGCAATAAATACATCTGTAACGATAAAGCTGCCAGATGGATCACTAATGAGTACACTGAACGAATCGCTTCCTGTATAATTCGGATTTGGTGTATACGTAAAAGTAGCATCGGCGTTGACTACTGCTGTTCCATTTCTAGGTGGATCTTGTAAAGTAAAGCTTAAGGAATCACCATCTGGATCAAACGCTGGCGTTTGCCCCGCAACCGTTGTATCTTCATTAGTGGTCACGGTAACGATATCAGGACCAATTGGTGGATCATTCACAGGGATAACTGTAATGGTGATGGTAGAAACAGCCGCTCCTCCCTGACCGTCACTTACGAGAACTGTGAATTGGTCAGTTCCATTAAAATTTGCATTAGGAGTATAAGTGTACATCCCGTCTAATCCTACGTTTACCGTTCCATTTGCTGGACTGTTCTGTAACGAATAGACAAGCTGACTATTGTCAACATCCGTCGCAATTACCAGAGAGGTTACGGCTGTATCTTCATTGGTGGTCAACTGATAATTTGGAACAATTGGAGGATCGTTTGTAGGAAGAACTGTAACAACAACTGATGAAGTAGCATTTCCTCCCAAGTTATCAGTTATATATACCACGAAGGCATCTGAACCGTAAAAGTTCGCATTCGGTGTATACGTAAATACGCCTGTATTAGGATCGATTGTTACTATTCCATTAATAGGTGCATTTTCAATAGTATAAATAAGTGGGTTCCCACTTACATTAGTAGCGATCACTTGATTTGTTACTGGCGTATCTTCATTCGTAGAGATTTGCAAATCTTGTGTAGTCGTTGATCCATTTGTTTGTAGTACCGTCACAAATATATTTGACAGTGCGGTAGCTCCTTCTAGATCTGTTATTAATATAGTAAATTGATCGTTACCTATAAAGCCGGTATTAGGTGAATAGGTGAAGGTACCATCTTGACTTATAATAGCACTGCCATTGGCTGGACTTTGCTGAAGAGTATAGGTTAGTGTAATATTATCCGGGTCTGAAGCAGGTATGCTACTTGTAACAGGAAGATTAATAGTCGTTGTAACAGCCCTATCTCCCCCTACCGGCGGATCGTTTACGGGAACAATCGTTAAGGTTACAGTAGAAAGGGAAGTTCCTCCTTGACCGTCTGAGACTAACACACCGAAAGTATCCATTCCGTTATAATTCAGGTTTGGTGTGTAGGTAAATACGCCATCTGCCCCTAATACAACACTTCCATTTGCTGGAGGAGGATTCAGTAAAGTAAATGTCAATGGATCTCCATCCGGATCGAACGCTGGAATTTGATTTGTGAGAGTTGTATCTTCATTAATTGTAAATGCTAAATCAGCAGTAATTGGTGGATCATTTAAAGGTAGAACATTGATACTAACAGTGGAAACGGCTGTTCCTCCCTGGCCGTCTAAGACTAATATGGTAAATTGGTCCGTTCCATTAAAGTTTGCATTCGGTTGATAGCTGAACGTTCCATCTGGATTGACAACTGCTACCCCATTCGTTGGAGGATTTTGAAGCTGATAACTAAGAGGGTTTCCATCCACGTCGGTGGCAATGATCGCTCCGATCAAGGAACTATCTTCTTGCGTACTAAACGTATAATTGGGCACCGTTGGTGTATCATTGATTGGAGAGATAGTAATTGTAACTGTTGAAACCGCTATGCCTCCTTGACCGTCTGAAACTTGCACTGTAAATAGATCCGTTCCTGTAAAGTTTAAATTTGGTACATAGCTGAATGTTCCATCTGGATTTACTGAGACTACCCCGTGTGTTGGAGAATTTTGTAGAGTAAACGTCAATGAGTCTCCGTCCGGGTCCACCGCAATTATTTGATTGACTAACGTAGTATCTTCGTTAATTGTAAAATTTAAGTTAGATGTAATAGGTGGATCATTTAAAGGTAAAACATTGATACTAACAATAGAAACGGCTGTTCCTCCCTGGCCGTCTGAGACTAATACGGTAAATTGGTCCGTTCCATTAAAGTTTGCATTCGGTTGATAGCTGAACATTCCATCTGGATTGACAACTGCTACTCCATTCGTTGGAGGATTTTGAAGCTGATAACTAAGAGGATTTCCATCCACATCTGTTCCTACTATGGCTCCTACTACAGGACTGTCTTCTTGTGTACTGAACGTGTAGTTTGGCACCGTTGGTGCATCATTCACCGGCGTGACAATCACCGTCACCATGGAAACGGCCGTTCCTCCCTGACCGTCTGATACCAACACCGTAAATTGATCGGTCCCATTAAAATTCGGATTTGGCTGATAGCTAAAGGTTCCGTCGGCATTCACTACGGCTACTCCGTTGCCAGGTGCAGCTTGCAAACTAAACGTTAATGGATCTCCGTCTGGGTCTACTGCCACGATTTGATTGATTAACGTGCTGTCTTCGGCAATGGTAAAGCTGACATTGGACGTAATTGGTGCATCATTTACTGGTATGACATTGATGGTTACGGTGGAAACAGCTGTTCCTCCCTGACCATCTGATACCAGCACCGTAAACTGGTCGCTTCCATTGAAATTAAGATTCGGCTGATAGCTAAAGGTTCCATTGGCATTTACTGCGGCTACTCCGTTGGTTGGCGCAACTTGCAGCTGATAACTAAGAGGATTTCCATCTACATCTATCCCTACTACGGCTCCTACTACTGGGCTGTCTTCTTGTGTGCTGAATGTGTAGTTTGGCACCGTTGGTGCATCATTCACCGGCGTGACAATCACCGTCACCGTGGAAACGGCTGTTCCTCCTTGACCGTCTGATACCAGCACGGTAAACTGATCGGTTCCGTTAAAATTTAAATTCGGCTGGTAGCTAAAGGTTCCGTCGGCATTCACTACGGCTACTCCGTTGCCAGGTGCAGCTTGCAGGCTAAAGGTTAATGGATCTCCATCTGGATCTACCGCCACAATTTGATTGATTAACGTGCTGTCTTCCGCAATCGTAAAACTGACATTGGACGTAATCGGTGGATCATTTACTGGGATGACATTGATGGTTACCGTAGAAACGGCCGTTCCTCCCTGACCATCTGATACCAACACCGTAAATTGATCACTTCCATTAAAATTAAGATTTGGCTGGTAGCTAAACGTTCCATTGGCATTTACTACAGCTATTCCATTTGTGGGCCTGTTTTGCAACTGATAACTAAGAGGATTTCCGTCTACATCTGTCCCTACTATGGCTCCTACTACAGGACTGTCTTCCTGCGTACTGAACGTGTAGTTTGGCACCGTTGGTGCATCATTCACCGGCGTAACAGTGACCGTCACCGTGGAAACGGCCGTTCCTCCATGGCCATCTGATACCAACACGGTAAACTGATCGGTTCCGTTAAAATTTAAATTCGGTTGATAGTTAAAGGTTCCATTGGCATTCACTACGGCTACTCCGTTGCCAGGTGCCGTTTGCAGGCTAAAGGTTAATGGATCTCCATCTGGGTCTACCGCCACAACTCGATTGATTAACGTGCTGTCTTCGGCAATGGTAAAACTGACATTGGACGTAATCGGCGGATCATTTACTGGGATGACATTGATGGTTACGGTGGAAACGGCTGTTCCTCCCTGACCATCTGATACTAGCACCGTAAACTGATCGCTTCCATTAAAATTAAGATTTGGCTGATAGCTAAAGGTTCCATTAGCATTTACTACAGCTATTCCATTTGTGGGCCTGTTTTGCAACTGATAACTAAGAGGATTTCCGTCTACATCTGTCCCTACTATGGCTCCTACTACAGGACTGTCTTCCTGCGTACTGAACGTGTAGTTTGGCACCGTTGGTGCATCATTCACCGGCGTAACAGTGACCGTCACCGTGGAAACGGCCGTTCCTCCATGGCCATCTGATACCAACACGGTAAACTGATCGGTTCCGTTAAAATTTAAATTCGGTTGATAGTTAAAGGTTCCATTGGCATTCACTACGGCTACTCCGTTGCCAGGTGCCGTTTGCAGGCTAAAGGTTAATGGATCTCCATCTGGGTCTACCGCCACAACTCGATTGATTAACGTGCTGTCTTCGGCAATGGTAAAACTGACATTGGACGTAATCGGCGGATCATTTACTGGGATGACATTGATGGTTACGGTGGAAACGGCTGTTCCTCCCTGACCATCTGATACTAGCACCGTAAACTGATCGCTTCCATTAAAATTAAGATTTGGCTGATAGCTAAAGGTTCCATTAGCATTTACTACAGCTATTCCATTTGTGGGCCTGTTTTGCAGCTGATAACTAAGAGGATTTCCATCTACATCTGTCCCTACTATGGCTCCTACTACAGGACTGTCTTCCTGCGTACTGAATGTATAGTTTGGCACCGTTGGTGCATCATTTACCGGTGTAACAGTGACTGTCACCGTGGAAACGGCCGTTCCTCCATGACCGTCTGATACCAGCACCGTAAATTGATCGGTTCCGTTAAAATTTAAATTAGGGGTATATACATAGGAACCACTATTAGTTACAGTAACTGTTCCATTTGTTGGTGGAGACTGTAATTGAAAGATAAGTGAGTCACCATCTACATCTGTAGCTTGTATCTGACCAACTAGGGGGGTATCTTCATTAGTGATAACTGCATAGTTTTGAGTAACAGGATTATCGTTTACAGGCGTATTTATAATTGTAACTATGGAGGTAGCTGTTCCTCCTTGTCCATCGTCTACAATAACCGTAAATTGATCAGTTCCGTTAAAGTTTAAATTAGGGGTATAGACAAATTGTCCATTAGGATTAACTGTTACTATTCCATTTGTTGGCCTCGTACCAATACGATATGTTAATGGATTCCCATCAATATCATTGCCAATAACTGTTCCAATTGCTACAGTATCCTCGGGATTTGTAATAGTATAGTTTGGGACTGTAGGAGGGGTATTAATAGCTGTTACACTGTTAACAGGAGACGCACCTGATCCAGTTAATACATTTCCTGGTGTACTTTCAAATTGGTAATTAATAAAAACCTGATTACCAAGAGAAGAGATTGATGTAAGAGGGCCAACCACTCTAACCTGGTATGTCAAAACTCGAGTTTGATTGATATTCAGTGTTCCAAGGGGCAGACCATTTCGAATATCCACGTTTGTCTGAGTAACACCATCTACTTGTAAACTATTAGGAATAAACGTTGTGGCTGAAGACAATGGATCTGTAGCTATTAGGACATTGGCTGCAGCAGTTCCAGTATTACTTACTTGAACTGTATAAGTAATGATATCCCCTGTTCGAGCAGATGTAACATTAGCAGATTTTGATACATTTAAAACAGGTGCATTAATATCTACTTGAAGAGCTAAAGCACTAATAACATAAGTATCTCCATTTGTCGTCCCACGTACGACGGCACTAGTTTGATTATTTGATAAACGGGCCGAGACGTCAATATTAGTAATATCCCAGCCCTGTCTCGCACCAGATAAGCTGCCTCCCGGTGTACTATTTAAACTGCCAAACTGTCCACTTGTATCTAATGCGCCACTGTCGTTATTAATCTGAGAAGCAAAAAAGTTATTTATTGGATTATTAGGACCAGAGACGGGCTGCAAAGACGCAGTCGTAGGACCAAATTGAAGCTGGTCACCTACTATAGCCGAATCTCCTTCAATAGCACTTACTAATAATCTTCCGTTTACTGTTCCAGTAATAGGCGTGCCAAATCCAGATACAGCTGCTGTAGAACTTCCTGTAGCTGAACTCGTTAATTCTGCTCCAACAAAAATAGATAAGTTTCGAGACTTTTGTAAAGGATCAGCATACACTACAGCCAGTGTCCATCCTGCTGCATTAGCGTTGTTCTCTGTTGTACTTTGTGTTCCAGGAACTCCTAGAACTGAATACGTACCTGCTTGAGAAATCAAATTTGTTACATTTGCACTACGCACATAATAAAAACTTGAACTTGTTAAGGTAAAGCGTGTAGTCGTATCTGATTGCACACTAACCGTTCTGCTAGGAGTAATAAAAGTGACAGCATTATTTAGAGCAGAACTAACATCCTCTCCACCATAAAGGTAGCTTCCTCCCCATATTAATTCTGCGTATAGAATTTGAGTAGTAGTAGATGGAAGTCTTAAAATAGCACTGGAGGAATTTTGTAAGTAATTCGCAGTAGTTCCTGTAGGAAAGGAGCCGTCTACAGAAGTTGGGTTGACACTAAAGAACGTTCCAATAGACCCTGCAGTTCCAGGAGCATTAGCATTAGCTTGTTTATTTAACCCAAATGTATTACCTGTAAATGTAATAGCTCCATTGGCATTGGTTAAAAACCGATTTACATATGGCAATTAATTCACCTCTTAGAATAAAATAAATCGTTTCAGTATATAAGAGAAGTAAGAAAATGTGTATATCTCCCCTCCTTTATAAATGAATATGTTTATATGTATGCGCCAAAAAGCCCAATCATTAGGTGGGAATTAAGTGAGGTTAATTTCCGCAACCCTCATCTTAATACAATAAATAAAAAAACTACTGAATTTAGTCAGTAGCTTGTCATAAAGCAATTAGAAGCTTCTTATGTAAATCCAGATGGTCACATTACATAATTTCTCCCTCTTTATTTGATACCTGAATAAAGAAAACGTAAGGGGATAAAGTTGACAGGTAGATTTTGCTTATTTAAAAGAAGATATACTGTTGAAAAAAGAGATGTAAACCTAACTATTATAAGCAATCATATGATCGTGTTATGCTTGAGACTCCATCTCTTTTAGTATTTTGTTTGTGATATAATTTCTATCCTTGCTATTGTCTAATCACTGCTTTATTTGAAAATAAGAAATACATATTTCTGAAAAATGTCTGATTTGCTTACAGAAGAACTAGTCCAGAAATAGGATACGACTAGTTTACAACAAATTCTATTACAATTGGAGTTGCTGGAGAGAGTGTGTCACCATCTGGAATAGTAATGGCAGTAGTGGTAATAGTCGATGTATCAGCTGTTTGAATTTGACCATTAATATAAAGGTTATAATATGCAGGTGATGATGGAAAAGCTGTAGCAGCTATACCTGTATCAGTCGTAAAAGCTGTAGCAAGAATAGTGTATCCAGGACCTGTGCCTGTTCCATTTCCTGCTATAGAACTGAATTTCAGGGAATTCATAAAAGGTTTTACAATAGGCATTCATATACACCCCTTTCTAAAAATATTAAGTTTAGCATTCTCATGTGAATTTATTAATAAAAAAGAGGCAAGAAACAACTTTATAATATACGTTACCTGTAATTTTGATTTTAACTTGTTAGCAAGGTACTTGAAAAAGTCTTATCTCTATTGTATTATTCTTCTCCCCTGATTTAGAAACGGCGAATAACTAAATATATAAATATATATTCAAAGTCTTATGTCTAAAAGTATTAATTATTAAGAAATAAGAAATATGTGGACGAACTATAGACATTTGACAGTTGCGAATTTAGAAATTTGGATTATTAATAGAAAGAAGGACTATCTAATAATTCCTTCACTAATTAATTATGAAGGAGTGAATTTATATGCCTATTATTAAACCGGTTTTTACAGCTACTAGCACTATTACCGGAGATGTTACAGTTGCCACTGCAACCAGTGTTGCTCCTACACCTGCTAGATTTACTGCAATCGTTACAGCCCCAATGGTTGTTGGCCTAACAACAACCGTACCTGCTGGAAGCTTTATTGATGAAAATGGAACTGCTCTTACAGTCTTACCTACGCTTGCCTCTAATTCTTATGCTACTGTTTATGTTAATGGTGTAGTTCAACCAACTAGTGCGTACATTTTGTCACCAACTGATCTAGCACTTGATGATGATGTCACGGTTGGAGCACCTGTTACTTTAGAAATAGTGACTCACACAGCAACCTCCACTTCAACACCAACGAGTACTTTAGCAGTTACTACTGTTATTAGTACGTAATACCATTAATTTCATAATTATATTAACTATTGTTTGTATAAATCTAGAAACTTTTATCCATTAAGGTGAAGAGCTATATTGGTTAAGAAGAAGATCACAAATGTGATCTTCTCTTTTTATTTATGCATTTCCGAAATTACATTAACTGAGTATATAATTTATCCCCTTTTATTCGGTATGAGAATACATTAAAACAAAATTAACTGAAAGGAGGAGGTAAAGATAGGATGAATATAAAGCACAAAGATCATTTTTATAAAAAATTATGTTATCAAAAAAAGAAATGCAAAAAACGTTACTCTAAAAAGATTTACAGTGAGTACAAACTTCCGGACTCCCTTTCTAGAAGGGATCCTTCATGTATTAATAAATTTTGTTCTTACTGTAAATCTCATCCTTGCTGTTGTCTAAAACCAGGACCGCCAGGACCTCAAGGAGCCACAGGACCTCAAGGAGCCACAGGACCTCAAGGAGTCACAGGACCTCGAGGAGCTACAGGACCTCGAGGAGCTACAGGACCCCAAGGACCACCAGGACCTCAAGGACCACCAGGACCTCAAGGAGCCAAGGGACCTCAAGGAGCCAAGGGACCTCAAGGACCACCAGGACCTCAAGGAGCCAAGGGACCTCAAGGAGCCACGGGACCTCAAGGACCACCACTTCAGGGAGTAATACCAACAACTAGCTTATTATACTTTACTTTTTCAGATGGACAGAAACTTGAATATTTAAACAGTGATGGTGTACCACAATACGGAGATGCCAAAATACTGTCACCGAATAAAGTTTCCTATATTAACTTATTTATAAATGGTATTCTGCAGCCTCAAAGTACTTACACAGTTGAAGAAGGAAAATTAACTTTAGAAGAATCTCCTTCAAAAGATGTACCAATTACTCTACAATTTATAATTATCAATTCATAAATATAAATTGTATATACTATGGCTGTTGCCTTTACTAATTAAGATAATAGATATTAGGGAATAAAACTTCACTTTACGTCCTATAGAATATATATAATGAAATTTTCAAAACATGGGCTAGCTTACTTGTTGTCGGTTTTATCCTTTATTACTTCCTACTCTTGATTTAACTAGCTATTATCTTCAAAAATTATACTTAAAACTTAGCTATTTTACATTTGTGCCCGAGGGAACCCCGTCTCCTTCTAAGCCGAAAAAGTTATAACAATTATAAAAAGCCTACTCTTAAAATTTGAGTAGGCTAAGTTATTTTAACGTATTCATTAATATCATTAAGTTTTTTTACCTGCGATTATGTTAACTATGCAAGCGACCCATTGTGCGACCATAGGTATGTCTCTATTGTATTTTTAATAATAGAAAAAGGGTAGAGAAGTTATTTCTTTTCTATATGGAACATAAGGAAATAATATAAAAGAAAGTAAAAATATATGATTATTTTGACAATTTTTCTCCTATTTAAAAAATATTAGTATACAAAGATAGTAATTTTACAGGTAATTATAAAGTGAAATGAGAAATATACAATACAGTTAAGAGCTGTAGCCCTGATCCCTCTTTGAGCAAAAATAATCTGCCTCCTACAGATTGTTTTTGCTTTTTTTATAAATCACTATGTATCCTCATTTTAGTTAATGTTAATAATTTTTAAGCATATAATTTAGTAATGAAATCTTTAGGGATTTCATAAACCTTTGGGAGGTGTAACCGTGAAAATAAGGGGTAATTTAAATGCATTAATTGGACTCTGGTTTATTATCGCACCTTGGGTTATTGGTTTTTCAGATCAATCAGGAGCTTTATGGTCAAGTATTATTTTTGGAATTATTCAAGTTATTGTATCATTGTGGGGCTATGACAAGCCTGGTTGGAATTCTTGGCAAAATTGGATTTCAACAATTACTGGTGTCTGGTTTGTAATTTTCCCATTCATTTATTCATTAACAAATGGAGAGGTTTGGTCAAGTGTAATTCTTGGTTTAATCACGATTATATTTAGTTTATGGAGCTTGGGATCTAATTCGGGCTCAAAGGCTGTGGGTTAAGGATAAAATGGATAGGAGCCAACTACTTTAGCAAGCTACTTAACAACGATGAAGTGGTTAAGGATCCAAAAAGCGAAAATCAAAAAACAGGGAGCTATTTCCTAAGGGGAATAGCTCCCTGTTTTTTGATCTGGTTGTACATGTTTAAGATCCCCATTTCCTTGTGCAACAAGTTGCTCGTTACGATAATTTACTGGGGATTGTCGATTTAATTATTTTTGTCTCTTTATATAATATATTGATTTTTTAATACTTCTGGTACGTAAATCCTTGCCTTTTCCCTCCCTCATTAAGATTCCATGGAAATTCTTAAAACAACATTCCTCATTTCCCATCTTTTGATGTAACACTCTTGATCAGTATATCCTTTTTTTGCACGCCTCTATTATCTAAAAAAAGCTTGACCCTCTTTTCCATCCAAGGTCGACTAACTGTGATTTTTTCAACATCCGCTCTAAGGGTGCAGCCTCGAGGTTCAGCGTTCTTTTCTATTCTAAACGTATACAGTAAGTAAAGATTATCCAGTTAAAATAATCATTATTATTAAGAAATTGGAACTCTCAATTTTAATGGCTTTCTATCTATCTTCACATGTCCAAACTTTTTTCATTCAAGTGAATATTCTACTAGTACAAATATCTTTTATGAAAGGAGAACATCTCTTTGCCAATCAATATTCAACCGATCCTCATCAGTATGGAACTTATTCTGCAGGATGTTTTAAAAACAAATTTAGTTACGCCACAGTACCCCGCTGCATTCAGAGAAATAGCAATACCTGTCCCTACACCTCCGGGAGTTACGAATTTACCCTCCTTTATTTATTTTGACCTTGATAATCAATTTACCTTAACACAAGAACAAGGTATTAAAGATGCCATTTCACTTGTACTATTTAATTGGTTCCATCATCTGAGGCAAAAATGGAATGGTGGAGCTAATAATGGTATTTCTAATTTAGCTGCTTGCAATAATGTGTATGCAATACGGAATTTACAACCTGCTTGGTATACTGGACCACGTATTCCCAATGGGTTAGTGGCTACGAACATAGCTATGGATCAATTCACCCGACTTATACGTGACAACGGTTTGCGTCTCGCTCCCAAAGCGAAGATCTTTGCTGGCTCCCTTGATAATGATTCCCTTACTTTGGCTTTAACAGCTTTAAACCGAACCAAAGTACCTTTATCATTTATTGTTGATCTATCGAAGGTAGGCAATATTGGCATAGATGCAGGATCCATTATGCATGCTTGGTTACATCGGGCAGGATTTTATAATCCTAATACAACTAGTTATTTTATTACGGAGTGTTCAATGTGTATTATGCGGGATTATGAACTTAAAAACCTCTTTCTACCCGATAGTGCTTTCTATAAATTTTTTAGCCAATGATGAAGAAGTTAAAAGTGTAAGGGATATACAAAGTTAGTTTTTAAAAGAACTAATCGAATCTAATATCTTGAGCAAACTACCCAGGATGCTCTAAAGCGTCCATTTGAAAATCCACATTGTTTTGAGTTGACAACATGTATCATGAAAAGCTACTGAGACCTGTTCAGTGCTTTTCCTTGTCTTTTTAATGTATATCATATACAGATCTACTTAACATAATGAACTTCCTAGGAATTAGACACAAAAATAGTAAAAAACTTAGATACACTGAGCGCCTGTCCAAACGCTTTTCATTACTTTGCATACTATAATATTGAGCAACCTCCTTGCTCTTCCAATAGATTTCGGTTCTTACATTGCTATTAGGCGAGAGGAAAAACTACTTCTGGGGCAAACAGTAGTTTTTTCTGTTTTTAGGATGTATATGATTTACATAAAAGTAATTGTCCAAGCAAATTTGCTCAACTAAGCATCTTATATAGGAGAGTCTCAAAAGAAAAGTAGGAGAATGACTAATATGAACTTATATGATATCAAAGGATCCTATGATGCTGTGTTTAGTTTGGGAAGTGCTTGTAATCCAGCTCTTCAATTTCAACGCCTTAATTTAAAAAGATTTACATCAAGTCCACTTGATTGGAATTACTCCCCATTCCTTTCCGATGTAAATAGATTGTTAAAAAATAAATTTAATGGATTTATGGAACTTAAAAACATGCGTGTAATAAATGATAAGGGAGTTTCTATATACGCTGATGAAGGAGTTTTTGTTTTTCCTGATAAAGGGCTTCATAAACCCATAAAATCCTATCTAGTACTAGATACTGTTTATAATATTTTTTCTGCTCATGATTTCCCTATTATTCCGAATCAACATTGGTTTTTGGCTTATCCTCCCTTTAAAAAAACACTTAACTATCGGATAGATAGATTTTTAGATAAGGTTAAGAATAGTTCATCGATTCTATTTGTTAGGTGGGTAGCTAGTTATCAAGAATCAGTTGAATTAGAGTCTACTCTATCTCGGATAACGAAGGGGAACTTTAAAGTCCTTATCCTTAATCCAGTAGAAGGTCTGCAGGGAATTAGTGAAGTTGATTGGGGATTAAGTAGAACTTGTGTAGTTAACGTTCCTAACGATCCAAATAGTAATGTAACATGGGATTACGTTTTAAATGGAGTAACATTAACTAATTAAGGGCTTTTTTTAGACCACTAAATCGTTTAATTTATAACAATTTTTTATCAAGAATAAGATTTAATACTTTGAGAAAACTACTTAAGATGGTGTAAATCATCGCTCTGTATAAAACCAAGTATAAGCAGAAAAACCTACTGTTCAGGGGGGCAGTCTTCAGGAGCAGTAGGTTTTTCCATTGTAAGCTGTCTATGCTATACAACATTATTTAACATAATGGATTAAATCGGTATCCAAAAAATCTTTTAAATGGGCATTTTTTCCTCTAGAGCTTATTTTTATAATTAACCTTTTCACAGCTTGTCCAATCAAATTTATCTAATTAATCATCTTATATAGTAAGTCATAAAAAAAGGAGAATTCTGTTGAAGCTAAAAGAAATTAAGGGATTATATGATGTAATTGTTAGTTTAGGTAGCGCTTGTAATCCGGCAATGGAATTAAAACGGTTAAATTTAAGAACATTCGCTGGACCACTAGATTGGAGTGTAGCTCTATCACTTTCTGATGTTAATAGACTACTTAAAAATAAATTCAATGGCTTTATGGAACTTGAAAATATGCAATTGATAGATGGAGCATTTGCATTTAGTAATGACGGAGTCCTGATTGAAGGTGTCGAATCTTATTTGATAGAAGATACTCATTACAATATTATTTCAGTACATGATTTCCCAATAATTCCAAATCAACATTGGAGTGCAACATATGTTTCCTATAAAGAGAAACTTACCCATCGAATCGATCGATTTTTTGAAAAAATCATAAGTTCTCAATCTATTTTATTTATTAGATGGGCGGCTACCTATGAACAAGCTGTAGAATTACAATCGACTTTGGAGGGAATTGTTAAAGGTCAGTTCAATATTCTTATTCTTTGCCCAGAAGAAGGCTTCAAGGGTGTAAGTGAAATTGATTGGGGACTTGATAAAGTATGTGCAGTTAAAGTACCTAGAATCCCAAATGACCCTGAGACTTGGAATTATGTTTTAGAAGGTATAACATTGACCCCTAGAAAACAATAGTATCCATCGATTTATATAGTTTCCTACCTTCCTGTTCTCTTTCGAGATAACGACATTCGTTTTCTCTCCTGTCCTTTACCCTCTGTCACATCGTTGAATCTTCTGATTCCCTTCCTGTCTACACAAGTGACAAGGAGCTTACCAAGTTCCGCATCTTATAGATAAGACGAGGTTAGCTGGGTTCTTTACTTCGGGCAAGATTTGGGGCACATCCCAGCATTATTATGATTATGAATCTTCTTTTCCTCTTGCCAATACCTAAGCAAATCAGTATACACTCCTGAGCTAACCCTTACGAAGATTACAGGCCTCCACTGATGTTCACCATAATGAAGCTTATCGGTAATCATAGATATATAATATATAACACTATAGGCAAGTACTTGAGTATTGAATTGAAGGCTTACTTACAGCGGTAGCTCTTTCGGATAATAGAAGTTGTTAATTCTTATTTCTGATTATCTTTTCCTAAATCACATATAAATTGTTAAAAAAAGATTAATTTGAATTTATTAACATTTTAATCTGGAACGATAATTTTTTAGATGAGGTTCATAAAAGTATTATTACTTCAATTAATGATACTTTATTCTTTACTCAATTCCTCAACATTCATAACTCATTTTTTGTATTGTACAGGCATTTTTCAACCAATTGAATATTATAAAAAAAAGGAAAGGATGATTAAAATAAATTCTTATGTTCATTATTACAACCCTCAAGATGAAAAATATTACAAAAAGGGAAAATATTATAGAAAAAAGGGAGAAAATAAACAAAACAAATTAAGAGAAACCAAAAGTGAAATTAATCAATCCTCTAATTTGGACAACAGCTTATATAAGATGAGTATAAAAAATAATCATAACCATCCAATTAAAGTTAGTATAATTATGCCTACCTATAATAAATATAATCAAATCTCCCTTTCCCTTTACGGCCTCTCAAAACAAACGTTTCCTGACTCTGATTATGAGATTATCTTAGTAGATGATGCTTCTTCTGATAAAACTCGTGATATTTTAAAAGAAATTGACGTCCCATTTAAATTTAAATATATACGTATGAAAAAAAATAAAGGACGTTCCTTTGTACGCAATATAGGAATTAAGCATTCTGAAGGAGATGTTTTAATCTTTTTGGATGGAGAAATGTTAGTGACTCCTCATTTTATTCAAAACCACTATAAACATCACTTGCAAGAAACAAACCTTGTAGTCACGGGAGCCATGCATTATGAAGGAGTCTATACTTTTATTATGCCTGATTATAATGAAGATCAATTGGCACACCTAAAAGATCTAGTGAGAAAAGATCCTAAGTATATGGAAATATACGAAAGTTACGAACATACTAGACATAAATCAAAGAAACCTTATCCGCTTGTAACAATAGAAGATATTGATACAGAACGTTTTCAAAGTTTATCATTTTCTAACCGATATTTTCTTAATAGTGGGTTAAAACATTTCGGGGAGAGGCTTAAGGGATTTACACTTCCCTATATCGCATTTTTAAGTGGAAATGTATCAGTAAGGAAAGAAGAATTAAACAAATCTGGATATTTTGATGAAACCTTTGTTGGTTATGGGGCAGAAGATTGGGAAATTGGATATCGTTTATATAAAAACGGAGCGCAATTTGTTTTAGATCCCTCTACAGTTGCTTATCATCAAGAGCATCCAATATCTAAGAAAAAACTTAAAGAACAATGGGGTAATCATTATCGTTTCGTTAAAAAACATCCAAATATAGACGTTCTTATCTTATCTCTTGAATGGAAAGAACTATCATTTATGCATATGCATCAGACATTAGTTGAATATAATGCACTAGATGAGCGTTTTCCAAATGAATATAATGAACTAAAAAAAGCTTTCCGGGTAATGCTTTTTAGAATTATTGAATGTTTAAATAATGAACAGCCTGTTACAGAACTTTACAAACTGCCTGGCGGATCAGAGGAAAGAATAAAAATTCATCAACAATTTGAAACACTACGTCCTCGAGGATTTGATTATCTTGCAAGTTCTTTCGAACAAATATATCACTTGTAGTCTTTATAAAGCCAGGATTAAAATTAAAAACAAATGATGTGACAGAAAGAAATTACTTTCAAACAGTAGGTTTTTCTGTATTTAAAATGTGTAGAACATAAAATTTTAGTTACCATAATGAATTTTACAGACATGGAAGGCTTATTCGATGATTAACTGAAGAGGCTTTTGATGTGAGGAAAATGTATATAGGAATGAATTAAAGTAAGGTTGTATTAACTAGTAAATAAACACTATTCGTTAACTCACTTCAAGTGAATTGTCCAATCAATAAAGTGGACTATATCTAGAGTCTTGTTAGTTAAAAGAAAAACTCCCTACCGTTTAAGGGAGTTTTTTCAGTTTAGAGTGTATACGGTATATAAAGTTAGTTTTAGAATCCCACTCAAAAGAACTCTTGGAGAAGTAGCCGTCCAATAAGGATTGTTTTTCCAGAATATGTACGTTTTGATACATCGTTATCAATAGAATTTCAATGTTCCTTCAGTAGGTGAAATTGGAAGTAATCAATAAAACACGTACCTTTTATATATGCGTTATGACCTGTGAAAAATAGCATGAAAGGTATAACTACAAAAAAGTCTTTACCTCTTTCAATCAAATTTTTTTAGATATTTAATACTTAGAATATGGTTAATATTAAAATACATATGCTCAAATTTTCTTTGTTTATCTAAGGGTGGTTTGCCAGGTGCAACTGACAGGAATCTACCTAAATGTAACCCCTTGTTACCAATTAATTGCTCTTCTATGTCATATATAGATTGTTTATCTTTAATTGTGTAATTTCTCCCGTCTATTATTTTAATTTCAATGGAAAGTATATCTTTTGTTTTGTCTCCCACTTTTTATCTCTCCTTTAACCTAGAGAACATCATATTTTATAATCATTAATCCTAATTAACGGTAAGGTCGGGCATAAAAATCTATTTTTACTAATGAACTATTTAAGTGTTTAACAATTTTACTATTCATCGTAAAGCTATAGCCCAAACTTTTAAAAAGGTGATCGGAATAACTACATTTATTTAGAGTGCGTGATAGCAATTTTGGCTATCACGTTTTTAACTAACCTCTTTTAGTTAATATAGATATCCTTGGTGTAAACGTATTTAAGATCATCTTGTAATGGGGCCCTTTGTTGAATGTATATATGAGGTTTCGAAAAACATAGTAAATTAAACTTCTATCTATCGTGATTGAAAAAATTACTGATTGGAGTTTAGTAGTTTTTTTATTGTATAAGTTATATCAATGGATTTTAGTTTTGAAAATTTTTATTTTATCACTTATCACTGTTAGTGGATAAGCATACAAGCGAATCAGCCGTAGTTTCATAGCTTATATTAACGATATAAAAGGAAGTGCATCAATTGAATAATAGAAAGTCTAAAAAAAAAACAAATATGGTTTCTTGGACTAATCAAATATTAAAAATTAGACCCAATCAACAATACCAAAATAACCTTCAAGTTAATGTTTATGGTATCTTTACCGCAGGCTCTAAGCCTAGTGATTTCAATGGAAGGCAAAAAAGATTTAATCGAGACATCAATTTGGCAAATCAGATATGGAATGGCGGAGGAATGTGTAATATAAATTTTATTCCACAACCTGTATTTGAAATGAAAACAATAATAGACGCGACCAATTTAGGTTTTCAAGCAGCAATGGAAGGTCCTGTTAAAGGTTTAATTAAGAAAATTAAACATAAGATTGGCAATCCAATTGGGATATACGTTGTTTATACGAGTGGGAATGATTTTGCATTTTCTTCGGATAGTACTTGCCCTATAGGTGCAGGAGGAGTCATAATTGAGGATTTTAGAATTAGAGATGGTATACCTAAATTTAAGCTCTTTGGCTCTATTGCATTGAGCAACAGAGCTTTAAATGCACCTTTTACATTTGCACATGAAGCAGGACATGTTCTATTGACTGAACTTGATAAACAACCTTTTAATAATATATTTAGATTTAATGCTATAGACCCTACGGGTCCTTTTATTAACCCTGTAACGGGGAAGAGTGATATAGCTCACAGTAATCTTGTAGGTAATCTCATGGCCCCTGTACTTCCTAACATTACCCCAACTATTGATTCCTTACAACTGCAAAAAGCTAGAATGAGTAAGATATTTCAAAATGCAATAATAAAATGATAAATAGATTATCATTCATTTGAAAATCCCATTGGATAATGGTATTAAAGCCAATGGGGGTACTAAAATGATTCACAAAATCCCAGAATGCTATTAATAGGATAGCTTCTAATCTTAAGAGAGAACAGGAAAAGCAATAGATAGTGGATTTAATAGCTCGTCTTCAAATGAATTCTTCATCATATATATTATCCAAGAGTTTGAGCAAGTTACTTCAGACACCCTAAAGGCTCGCTCCTATTAGGTGATTTTATATAATAGAAAAAACTACTGATTAGGCGGCACCAGTAGTTTTTTCTATTTTTTAGCTGCAGGCCGGCTGTATAGTTAGTTCGTGCCATGATCTGTACTGATAGTAATTAAAACCATCAAGATAAACAAAATAATTTATAGCTTCTTAGAATTAGATAACAAAATGGCTCTTGAATTAAAGTAACAATTCATAAAAACCAAGTTGTTTCTCATAGTACTATGCAAAATAACTTTCATTAAATTAATGGTTACATTAATCAATTCTTCAACTTCCTCTCTATATTCCCAGGGGTAAAACGATAATAATTTGATTTACTTCTACTTTTACTTTATATGATTACTTCATCTTTTTATTCATAAAACATTCAAATAAAAACCTTAACTATTAGATTCTGAAATGGCTTTTTAGTTTCTTAAAACTTAAAAGTTCATTCCTTAATTAATACAAAGTTGGTTTACACAACAACAATTATCAGAAATAACATGGGGAAATTATAAACTTTAGACATCGCTAAAATGCAAATAATCATTTTCAAATTTATTGTTTATATATTATGGATTCACCACATTTTAGCGACGATTAAGCCTGGATTTTTTGTATAAAAACCAGATTTTTATGCTCTCAAATCATACTAAATAAAGGAAATACACAAGTTCTATCGAATTTGTGTAGATAAAATTTTATTATATGGAAAGCACAAAGATAACATATTAGAATCGGAGGCCAACCATGGATATCAAGCAGGATGCAATAAATGCTGAAGAAATGGCTAAGCGCTTAAATACAACTTCCAGCAATATTAGAAAATGGTGTATCGAATTAGAAAAGCATGGTTATAAGTTTGTAAAAGATAACAGAAAGAAGCGTTACTATTCTGTTACTGATCAAACTTTACTGTCAAACTTAAAGTATGCTATTCAAGAAAAAAAACTTCCTTTAGAAATAGCTGCGATGACTGTTATAAAAGGGTTCGATAGAAACCATTCCTCGTCAAGCACACAAGAAGAACACTTGTTTAATGAGGAGAATAACCGTGAGCTAAATATTCCTCAAGAACATGAAAATTACACAAAAGATGTTGTATTAGATACATTAAAACAACAACAATCTGTTAATAATAAGTTACTAGAAATGCTAGATCATTATAAAAATGCTTTAAAAATATCAGAAAGGAGAAGACAAACAGAACAGGGACAGACAAGCAAACAGTTAAAAGAATTAGAAGAACGCTTGGCCGAAAGAATAAGTCAACAGATTAATAATAGGGATAAAGAAATGATGGACTACATACGCCAGTCACAAAGACAAAACCAACAACAATTATTAGACATTGTAGCTATAAAAGAAAAAAAACAGCAAAAAAGCTTTTTTGCCCGCTTATTTGGCAAGTAACATTTTAATTGTAAAAATTAAGTGTTCCTCGTTAAGCACACAAGAGGAGCTATCCCTAATAGTAAGATTTTGGCTGCCTTAAGGCGGCCACTTAGTCTTTATAGCTATTTTAATTTTTTATATCTCCGAACGATATCTACAATGGCATTTCTAGGAAAGAGATAGCTTCTTTTTCGCATATGTTCTTGAAGATATTCATCAGCTTCTTCAATTAAGGAAATCATTCCTCTGTGTTTGCCTGGTGTCAATATTCTTCATCCTCGCCTGTGATTTTATGAGAAATACAATTCAGATTTGTTATTGGACCTGAACACTTTTCCATTGCCTTTATAGTTCAATTATATAAATTATCAATAGCTTGCCCTCTCTCTGTTTCCTCTTCAACAATTGATAGTGTTTCAGGTTTTTCTTTCAAAAAAGCTTGTCTAGAAAGATCTTTCCCTTTTGCTAAATCATCTAAATTCTTTACAGCAACCGGACACACATTTCTCACTTTAATCTCTATCTTTATTCTCCTTTTCAGTGTTTTTCTACTTCAATATAAAAAAAGTAAAAAACATCTTGAAGAGCATAAGAGGTTTTTGCTATCACAGGGTGTGATAGGCTAGGCAAAGCCTAGCAAAACCGTGATATCAAAGAAAGTCGCTAAATGTCCCCTTTACGTCCCCTTTTTTTGATGTGCGTCCCTTTTACGTCCCCCTTTAAAATCTCAATGTCTCCTTTATGTCCCCTTGTTTTGAAGCAATGTCCCCTTTGCGTCCCCTTCACAGATGACTTAATGTATATATTCTGTTGATGTTAAGCTCCTTCAAAGGTCACATGAGTTTATTCAGATTGAAGAAATTTTCTTAGTGATTCATATGCTAAATTCTGAAGTTTTCCAACAGCTTACTTCATAGAGGATACACCTAATTTGCGTATCATATGTTGTCTTTGTGATCAAATTGTGGTTTCTTCTTTAGACAGTATCAACTGCATATCTCGTCCTGAATATCTATCTAAAGCAAGCTTAAAAACTTGCGGTTCGGCGATTGTAAATTGATTTAGAAATACTTTTTCTTTAAGAATTTTGCATTCCTCTTCTACATTTTTTACTCAAGCAACCCTCACAATGTATTCAATTCCCATTGAAGTTTTTCATTATGATCCACAATAAGACCCTTCTATTTTTTGAGGGCAACCGCAGTTATAATAAAGTCTACCAATACTTTAATTTCTACATGGGGTGCTTCCTATCCTGAGGAAGTACTCTTTCTTTGTTTACTTTCCTTACTTTCTTTACATGTTTTTTGAAATCACTTTCACGTATATCATAATACTTGTGTTGTTCTCAAAAGTTAAAAAATGTAAGTCCTTATGTAGCTCTTCTGAAATGTCAAAAGTAAGACGAGAATTTCCTTTCCTAATCATATGCTTTTCCTTTCAGACAACGTATTTAATTTGCAACGTTACTTATAATTTTGTCTAAAAGGATATAATTTCTATTCTAGAAAGTAAAAAAAATCCAGGTTCTAAAAAAAGAATCTGGCTAAAGAAAGTGAAAAGGTGGTAACACATCATATAGGCTTTATAAAAAATATCGTATTAGAAAATAATCTAATTGTAATAAATAAAGCTAGATTTCTAGAGCAAACTATTCAAGGTGCAGCAACGCATCAACCTATGGGATAATTCTTGTAGCAGAAAAGCTCCCTGCGGAAATAGGGAATTTCCCTGTTTTTTATTCCTGCATATCCAAATAAATATATGTGAATTTATTTTTAAAGATCTTTCAATTGTCTAACAAAATTAGATTTTATATATTTAAATAGTTCTATATCTAACTCATTATTTTTTTCTATTTTCTTTATTATTGCAGTTGATACTTCACTGAGTCGAGGGCGGGATTTTGTAACATTCTTCTTCACGTATTCAATATTAGTCCAATTAAATTTATTCTTTAGCAATAGAAGTGATTCATTAAACCGCTCTGTTATTCCAACCAATTCAAATACTCCTAGATTTTCTTTTGCTTTTTCTAAACTTAGTTGAGAGCTTAACCCACAAATTTGATGAATTTGTCCATTCTTAGCTTGTGGATCCCAATCAATATATTCTTCAAAGGACATATTTTTCATATTTTTCTCATAATAACCCGGATATGTTTTTAAAAAATAATATAACGATATCACACGTTCAATAGGATTACGCATCATAGTAAAGTAAGTATAGGGTTTAGCAAAAAGGTCATGTATTCCATAAAAATGGTGACCAGATATTGCTTTGATTACTTTTTTATTTTCTTCTTTTAACTGATTAAAATGCTCGTTCATTGCTTCCACGGGGATATGATCATATATCTCATTCTCAGCATAAGATTTTTTGAAAATTTCATTTAATGTGGTTCCTCCAGTTTTAGGAATGTGTATAAAGATAATAAGCTTTTTCCCCATTCGAAAATTTACCTCCTCTCTTAAAAATCCTTTAATTCTTATTTTCCAAATGCAAAGAGAAAAATTCCCTTTTAGAAATTATGTAACAAGCATAGCCATAAATTAATAGAATCAAAAGTCCTTGCAAACAATGATTTCAAGGGTTTTTAATTTAGTGTTGTAAGTAACACATACCATTTCCACATGATTTTCTTAATTTTTAGTGTATTCCCCTTTTTTCCTTTTTGGAACTTGAAAACTTAAAGAATAAATTCTAACACCTCGAGCAAACTATTCAAGGCAATTAGAGTTATCAATAAACACATAGTTTTTTCTGTTTTAGACTGTATATGATATACAAACTTAGTTAACACGGAAGTCTATGAAAAAGAGAACCTTGATATACCAAAGGTTCTCTGTGTGTCACTTTTTTTTCAATATGCAGCTTTCTACACAGCCTTGATATAACAATGATTTCTCTACAAGTGAATGAAAATAAGGTGTATAAAAAGCGCACATTTTATACATATGCAGCTAAGGTAAAATGTAGTATTAGTGGTAAAAATAAGGTTTCATTAATTCGAAGTTATCTTTTCATTGCTTGTTATACGTGTGAAAGCTGATAAAAAGATACCTCAGTCTAGAGTGACTTCAATTAGAATCAACTTAAAGTCACTTTTTTATGAATAGATAGAAAACTATTACTTTTACACCATTAAAAATTCAATAACAGGACGTGTTTGTAATTCTTTTTTCATTACTCTTGTAGGTTTAATGGCCCGTAATTCTACAACCATTTCACTTACAACATTTCGCTTTCTCATCACGTCCTCGTATATTTCGTGAAATGATTTTTTCTTATATACTGCTTGACTAACAAATAAAGAGATTTTTTCTGTTTTCCAATCACCCTTGTATCCATAATCAGTTCTCCAATAATAAGGTTGTGAAAAACAAGCAAAAGAATCTATAAAGTATGGTTTTACCACATATTTATCATCACTCAATCCATATTGAAGGCGAAAAACCGCTTTTGAATCATTCTTTGCTATTCTGTGAAGTTCCTGCATTAGAGGGAGCGTAAAGTGGATATGTTCAATTAGATGACTTGCATAAAATTCATCTATGCTATTGTCTTCAAAAGGAAGAGGGATTTCTGAACACATTTCTAGGTCAGCTACAATGTCTACTCCTTGTCCTTTCATGATATCTAGATTTATCCACTCTTTTAGAATAGTTTTCCCACAACCCAGATGAAGTTTTTCCTTCATTAATATCTCCTCCTTTTTTGAGTGAGTGCCTTTTTAAGCATTGTCTATTTTTCTTTATAAATGTTTCTCTTGTTGAGGTTACAAAAGAATCCAGTCTCAGTTTAATAGAATGTCACTTAAAAATAATAAGAATAATTAATTGATAAAATCAAAATCTTTTATTGTAACACTACATAAGGACTTCTTCAGGAAATAGGCATCTTATATGGAATCAGCACTCGTCCATACCCTTCTTACTACTTTACATATTGTCAATTAAGCAATTCTATTTTAGTATCCTTCTAACTTTTTAACAGAAGGTTTGAATATCTGTCTGTTCAAGAAAAAACTACCTTAATTTTCCCATAAGATAGTTTTTCTTTTCGTATAATCACAATTATTAAAAAAGCCCTTAGAAGTGTTTGTTCTAGGGACTTTTTGATTTATAAAGATCAGAATGATGTAAAAATATGAACGTTAAAAGTTAATGATTCCATCACCAAAATAAACTATTCTTAATACACTATATGTTTTCATTCTCAATCAGGTGACTTGCCTAAGCTGAATATTTTCTATCATTGGAGAAAAGTAATCGAGATGGTTCACATTATTACTCTGTATAAACCTGCTTCTAAACAGAAATAAACACTGTTCAGGAGCATTAGTTTTTTGTTCTAAGCTGTATAGTTTATTCATTTTTAGTTATCTGGGTTTTGTCGGAGGAATAAAAAGGGGAATCACTGCTCGGTTCATGAAAGTAATAATATTTCTCTAGACTTAACTTAGTAAATTTATTACATGAAAAATAATTATCTTTTTAAGTTGTCCAATCACTTTTAATTAATTGATCATTTTATATAATAAGGACGAAAAAAGGGAGGGAATAACCATCATGCATCCTGATAACGAAAATTTACATGAAGTATTAGGTTATGTTGACAAGGCCCTTATTAACATTAACAAAGCGATAGATGATTTTGAAATACAAAAAGATTTTGAAAGAATATATGAACTTAAAACAGTAAAAGCCAATCTCGAAATATCAAAGAAAATAATAATATATGGACTATTTCATAATTAGCTTTAATTTATAATATAAAAGGTTTTCACAACAATTTGGACATAAAGCTATATAAATTTTCTTATTAATGAAAAAAGGGAGAATTCAATTGATAACACCATCTTCGATTATTTATAGTGTTCTTGCTTATGTTGCAAATCCTGGAAATAACACAGTTTCAATAATCGATACAGAAACTAATTTAATGATCTATAACATTTTAGTTAGAAGTATCCCATACAGACTGGCTATTACACCGGATGGAAGGCGAATTTTTGTTGCAAATTATGGAGATCTTACGATCTCAGTAATTGATACGATTGCTCATGCAGTGACTGCTACTATTTTCACTGAAGGCGATCCATCTGGACTGGCTATTACACCAGATGGATCGCGAATTTTTGTTACAAATGAGGATAATAATACAATTTCGGTAATTGATATTGCTACAAATACAGTAATCGCCACAGTTTATGTTGGCACTACCCCTAATGAAGTGGCTATTACACCAGATGGGAAATGCACTTACGTTACAAATGCGGATAGCGATAATGTATCGGTCATTAATACAAATACAAATACAGTAATTTCTACTATTTCCGTTGGCTATAAACCATCTGGAGTAGCTATTACACCAGACGGGAACCATGCTTATGTTACAAATAAGTTCAGTGACAATGTATCGGTTATTAATACAGCCATAAATACAGTGATTTCTACTATTTTCGTTGGTTATAAACCATCTGGAATAGCTATTACACCAGACGGGAACCATGCTTATGTTACAAACTTGGGTAGTAATAATATATCAGTTATTAATACCGCTACAAATACGGTAACAGCTACTGTTTCCGTGGGGGATGCTCCATCCGGAATAGCTATTACACCGGATGGAACCCATGTTTATGTTACAAATGAGTTCAGTGACAATGTATCGGTTATTAATACAGCTACGAACACAGTGACCTCCACTATTGATATTGGAAGTAATTCTTTTCCAGTTAGAATATTAATTAAAAATGGCATGTAATCAATTTATTATCCACGAAAATTAATTAACATAATGAACTTTATTAGAAATAATCAGAAAAAAATATTAAGCATACTATATTGAAAAAGAAACTTTTATTTAAAAAATGCATTGGCTGATACAGTATCGGTGTCTTTCTTGTATCCATATAAAAGGATTAAACAAATATGGATCCTCTATTTAGAATAATAATAACTGTGCAAGGCTTCAATCATTGAGGTGAAAGTAAGTGAAGAAAGAAAAAGCTAATTTAAAACTGGTCATTTTCCTTGTACAATAATGTATCCTCTAGTCTTTTCTAATTTACGTAATCGTTATTAATAAGAAGGGTAAAAGGTTAACTAAGAACTATTCCCCAGCGAGGATTCCTGTATTCGACACTGGCTTGGTTAAGCTGTAAATAATCCCTTCCTCCCTAAAAGAAGGATTTAAAACCCACTGAATTGGAAACCCCTTCAGGATTCCCGTTCAGAAATAAAAATGAGCCACTGAATGGGTTCAGTAGCTTTCTTAGTTATTATATATAAATTTAGTTAACAAGAAATATTTTGGATTATTTTCTACAACCGGAACCATGTTCATTATCTCTATAGTGTCTACAACCACAGCTATGATCATTAATCCCCTTGTGTATTCAAAACACAGACTTATTCCACTTGTAAAATATATCCCTCTTTAACCAGTAAGGACATTGTATAAGTTACAATAAAATTAGCTAATACTGAAAGCATAGAATAAAACAGGGGGCTCATAGTATCAGCCAACTAATAAAATTTTATAAAAATAGGCAACTATCCAACGATTTATTATATGTCTTTTAATATAAATTAAAATCCATTAGGAGTATTCTATCTAAAAAGAACTAGTTATTAAACTAGCTCTTGATATGCCAATTTAATTGCTAATTCAT
>Ga0209295_1000316_pt1 | contig 30216 bp, 19 predicted proteins | sample Porto_5metaG_FD_187428 | JGI IMG/M metagenome (GOLD analysis project Ga0209295, IMG submission 187428) | Marine algal microbial communities from Porto, Portugal - Porto_5 metaG (SPAdes) (version 2) | ecosystem: Host-associated > Algae > Red algae > Unclassified | place: Portugal: Porto... | reverse complement strand
GGTTATTTTTTCGATATTTTTTCTTACAAAAACCGCACATAGCCTACGCTACGTAAGGATTTTTGTAGGGAAAAATAGCGGAAAAAGAAACCGTCAAAAAGTAAGGATATTTTTGTCTCACTACTTACGTCCAAAAACATTAATACTGTGAGGTGATGAAATTGGCAGACATGCCCTCCCGTCTCGGGGGTGAGGATGATAGGATAAACATGGCATAATGGGTTGACCACTAAAGTTAATTTTGTGTCATAGCTAACTACCTCGTGAAGGTTCGAGTCCTTCTCTCACAGCGATACCAGGCGAATTAAAAAGCGAGAATTACGAAAGTAGTTCTCGCTTTTGCTATTTTACGGATTACGGATTACGGATTACGGATTACGGATTACGAATTACGAATTACGAATTACGAATTACGAATTACGAATTACGGATTACGGATTACGAATTACGGATTACGGATTACGAATTACGAATTACGAATTACGAATTACGAATTACGAATTACGGATTACGGATTACGAATTACGGATTACGAATTACGAATTACGAATTACGAATTACGGATTTTCTAAAGTCCTTTCGATTAACTCATTCACCTCGTCTGCTCGTGTGCCTACCATGTAGTGCGAACCACCGATTATTGCGACATCTGCTTTGACATATTTGTAGGGCAGTACCTTATCTCTCGTGCCGTGTATGTGTAATACATTTTCGTGAATCGTTTCGTTTTGCCAGCGTGTGACGGCAGTAGCCGCCCATTTCAAAAACATACCATCTACGGTCATTATCATTTCATCAAAAATCGTTTTCATTTCCGGTGGCAAGTCGCCTGTTAGTGAGCTATATTTTTTTATTGCTTTTCGAATGACGGGTATAGGTACGAGGTTTGCGCCGCCAACATGCTTAATCATCGGGATGTGAAGGGGGAGTTCGCTGCGGGTTTTGCAACTTGAAATGAGGATGATTTTTTCGGGTTGAATGTATTTCGCCAGTTCCATGCACATCATACCGCCCAATGATACGCCCATGATAGAAAATGGCTGCGAAGTGTCTATCGTTTTCGCCAATCTTCCTGCATATTCGTACATGGTTTCATTTTTCTGCGGCGGTATCCATTCGGGAATCTGAAGGTCGCAATCAAGGCTCGCCTGCAAAGTAAACACCCGATGGTCTGTTCCCAATCCCGGAAAAGCGTAAAGTTTCATTTTGTTGAGTTGTTGAGTTGACGAATTGTTGAATTGTTGAATTGACGTTTTTTCGCTACGCGAAAGTACGTTAAATTCATTAGTAAGGAGTTATCAAATTATAGTTTTTTTGCTACGCAAAATTCGTCAACTCGTCAACCCGTCAACTCACCGAGGCACACTAGAGTAGATACCATTATTTTTAAACCAGAGGTGTTTATCTTTTCCATTCGTGTCACCATCGAGATTCATATCTTCATTGTCATAGGTATTGAAGACACCGTTTTGTATTTGCCATGGAATTTTGTCTGCGCCAGTCACTTGGTAGCTGCCAAAATCGTTCTTTTGGTCGCAATCGCCTGCATACATTGCCCATACACCCGGTTCTATTTCTTTTTGACCAGAAGCCGCGACAGAGGCATAACTGTCTCTATTTCTGAAATCATAGGTCAGCTGATTATTTTCGATGAAAACGGGCGTTGGAGACATGATGCCTATATGGTTACGATGTTCAATGACAATATACACCGAATCCGTAAATTCGTAATTGACGCAGCTGCGCGGAAATTCAATGCGCCCATCCGAATGCAACAAACCACCCATGCGAAAAATTTCAGTCGATTTGGCTTTGTTTGTTCGGAAAGAAACCAAGAGCCAATCGACAATATCTGCCGCGTAAATGTCCATTTGTTCGGCTTCCCAGTAGTCCCAGGGCGTTTCAAAATAGGGATGTCCGATATCCGACAGCATGTCGTTGTCATTATTGCCAGCTTGTCGGGGAAGTAGGTTTCTGTTTGACAAATCGGTGCGCATAGAATCGTTTTCTTGTAGGTACAATGCGCCTTCTAACCACGCGTAGAGTTCGAGGTTTTTACAGGTCAATGTAGTCGTATAATCGTAAATACGGGTCGATTCGATGTCTTGAATATTGAGTGCCGACACGCTGACTTTGTATTCTGTCGAAGGCGATAAATAGTTGATCGTGTAGTTGTTATCGGATGTCAAACCAACGATGCTATCATTTATATAAATGACATATTTCACAATATCGGCAAAAACAGGCGGTATTTCCCATTCGACATTTATCGCCGTAAAATCGGGTGTTAAATTCAAATTGGAAGGTGTCGTAGGTGCTTTGGGCGCACAATCTGCCGCCCACGCAAGGGAGGCATCAAAGAGCATCCATGCTTCGTTGGAAAGCGATTCTACATGGTAATATTCGATTGGATAAGCCACACGCCTTTTCTGTGCCATCATGTTGTTTAGCATCGTATGTCCGGCTTCGTAAGCGAAAAGAATGTTGGCAGTATTTTCATGGGTGATGATAGGTATGGCATCTGTTGAAATTTGTGCTGCGCCCCTAAAGTAATAATCTCCAATATAAATATCCACTTCATCTCGCTGCCCGGCAGCCCCCGGATGGTAAGGGCTTTTGACGTTCATGCGAGAACCTGTGCCGGATATATTGCCCGATGATAAATGAAAATCATCCATTATATCAAAATTTAGCACCAGCAGAGATACATCGTCGAATAAAGGCATGTCCTCCACCGCTATTTCTGCCTCCGGCGAAATGACAATCGTCCAGTTTTTGTCCCACAAATAGTCTTGCAAGTTATTTTTCCCAATAGAAAAAGCATGATAATCAACACTTTGCAAATGGTCGTAAATCACTATTTCTGCATCGGTCAATATTTTATCTTGTGTCACAAAAAGTACGTCTTGGTTGCAAAAATCTTGGCTGAATGTGCTGGTAGAAAAGCAATTGAGATACGATTCGTTTCCGTGAATATCAATGGCACTGATGCAATATTGTACATTTACGCCGGGCTGTATATCATGCACCATGTAGTCGAGCGAATTGACCGTTTGTACCGGAATACTATCTTTATAAATAACGTAACCGGTGACGCCTAAGTCGTCCGTAGCTGCTTCCCAGAAAAATTGAATGTGGTATTGTCCGGTCTGATAGCTGATATTGTCTGGCGGGGAGGGCGGACACGAACTCACGGCAGTTGGCATCGGTGGCATAAATAATTTGGCATCGGAAATGAGGCTGCGCTGACCATCGGCATAGACGGCGCGAAGCGAAAACCAGCATTCTCCATTGTCATAATCATAGGTGTAAACAAGGTTGGTATCGGTCGTGGAGGTGGCGACTTCCATTTCGTTGCCACCATTATAGGTCAATATTTCGTAGAAATAAGCATCGTCGATTTTGTTCCATTCAAATAATATTTCGTCATTGCAAAGCGGCGTCACGTCATACTCTTTTCTCCCAATAAAATCATATAATTTGCACGCTGCCGCAACTACTCTAAAATAAGGCGTGCCGTTTTTGGTCACTCGTATCCATACATCGGAACTATTGATGCCTTTGAGTCGGTGTTTTTCCCATTTATAAATCCGCGCATTGCTTGCAACACTATCATTGAGTACCACCCATGTTGCGCCATTATTTTCGGTATAATCAATCGTAAATCTTTCATCTTCACCGTTTCCGTCATGGTCGTCAGGTCCATTATAATCCCATTCGACATAATAATTCGTAGAACCACCGCCTGGCAAAACCTCTCCCGGCACCGGCGCAGTCACGACAAGCTCCGCTTTTACATGCTCACAAGTGACATGAAATTTTTGTGCTTCGTAAGCAATCGTATGCCCGCGTATATTCACGGTATACGTGCCTTTCATGGGATTTTTAATCACGACTTGTTCGACATTATTCGTTCTATCTACAAAAGGAAAGGCGTCGCGTTCTACCCTATCCGGTTGCGTATCCAACACATAAGGCAGATAAACATTATTGTTCGGAGAAATCAAACGCAAGTCGAGGTCATTGACCAATTGCTTTCCGCTAACCATTGCAGCGGTCGTATCTGACCAATATAACATCACTTTGAGTTCGCTCAATCCTGGCGGTACAATTATCGTTTGGACTTTTGTTTCTTCATGTTCAACCTCGTTCTCAAAAAAGTTTCCGGCATCGAGCAATGCCTTTGCACGCCGCAAATTGAGCTTGCCAAAACCGTAGGTAAAATCTGGTCCCGGATTGCCGAGGTCTTCGGCAGTATTACAAAGTATAGCTTTCATTAGTGCGCCTTCGGGGTCTTCTCCATGCAAGTTGCGATAATGCTCGTACAAAAGGGCGAGTCCGCCGGCAACCTGCGGCGCACTAAAACTTGTCCCAAAACCGCCAGCGTAATTATTGGATGCGCCAGGTGCTACAAATCCGTAAGCAATCGCCGATATTTCGGGTTTCAACCTGCCATCCATCGTAGGTCCGCGGCTCGATGCGACGTATAATTCGTTGAGGTGATTGATGCCGCCTACCGAAATGGAATTTTTGCTACTTTGTCCGTGTGTTAATACCGTATTAAAACCATCAGGGTAGCCAGCCATCTCTTTTTTTCCCGAATTTCCGACCGAAAAAATATGCAATAATTGTGGGTGTCGTTTCTGTTGATTATCCGTTCGCGCACTAAAAAATGAGTACTCGCCCCCTTCTCCTGCTCCATAGGAATGATTGGTCAGCACCATCCCTTCTGCTACTTTTGTATCGATATTACTATCAGTCATCAATTGGCTTCCGGTATCAAAAAGGCAAATTGCTTTCGGGGCTATCCCCTTGACACGCTCGCGCAAAATACCTGCACCGCCGAGCATACCGCCGACCAAATTGGCGTGATGATCGTCCTGCAAATAATCTTCTTCTACATCATTGATAATGCGCCCTGCAAAATCAATATGCGCTGCCGCCCCTCCTTCGCCAACGCCCACAATTACTCCTTCGCCCAACAATCCGCCACCGAATGGCGAATTGAGATAATTGCCTTTTACAGACTTTGAACGTGTGCCGAGTGGTTGTGGCAGTTCGCCTATCGGCTCAATAAATCGAACGAAAGCAAGTCCGGCGAGGGTTTCGATTTGTTGTCGATTTAGCGTAGCTTCTAAGGTGTTATTTTTATTTGAATAATGTATAGAAATATGTTGCTTCGCTAGTTCGTCAATGATTTTTTGAGTAGAAATATTTTTCATCACATGAATGATGACGGCTGTATTTTCGTCATTTTTTCCCTCAAAAATGGTCTTCTGTATTTTATTTTTAGCATGAATGGGTAGGATGGCTCTTACATTCAAAGTGAGCAATTCATCGGAAGTTATAGATGTAGGAATGAGCGATGTGTACGCATAGTTGGGTACATAATCCTGCAACTCAATACCTGCCAACCGGAGGGCAGCGCGTTGTGTGGTGTTAGGAATATTGTAAAATTGAAGGATTGCCGGGTATTTGCCCGACAATAAATCGTGTTGTGCCGATTGACGTTTTTCGGCGGAAAGTTCCGTGCAAATATCAGGCACTGAAGCACTCGTTTTTAGTTCGAGTGTATAGTCTATATCTTGCGCGAAAAGCTGTGCAAAGCACAGTATAAAAATCAGTGTTAGAATCTGATGCTTCCCACCGATTTTAAATGATGTTGGATTTGACATAGTATCTTCTTAGTTTATAGAGATAATATTATTGAGATTAAGTAGCAGGAATTAAATAAATGTATATTCTTCGCGCGTTATTTTTTCTTTAGACGAACCAAATTTGACGCAAATACTCACTGTATTTGAGGAAAATTTGGTGAAGTAGACTTTATTCTAAAATAGTTTGGATGAAAGAGGAAATAAAGATTTTTTTACTAATCAAGGCGGCTGAAATTGAGCTATGCCTTAGCATAGTGAATTTTCAGGCAACGCAGAGTAGTGGAAAAAGATTATTTACTCTATGCAAAATATTTTGGAATAAAGTCTAATATAAAGGAAAAAGAACAAGTCGAGAATATACATTTATTTTGTTCCTGATACTAAGTTAGTTAGCCTTTTTGATACTGTATAACTCTCTGTGTTTTTCTGGAAAGACGAACAAAATACTAAAAAGGATGCTTCGCATGAAATGTAAATTTATGTTAAAAAAGATAATCATGTAAATAAATTACGGCACTCTTACTCCACAAAATTAAAATTTAATATCATTTATTTATATTTAATTAAAAAATATTTTTACAAAAAAAATAATATTTGAACCCTTTTGTGTGTCAAGTGGTTGGGTGGTTAGAATACGGTTCTTTGACAATTTTTGCAAAAAGTAAAATCAATTTTTAAATTAAAAAAATACTTTTGTTTTAAAGTCTGATATTCAATGTAAAACCTATAATATTTTTAAAAAACTTATAGGTTTGAGCGTTGGGCAAAAGCTTTTTGCAAAATTGTCAAAGAACTTAGATTATTTTTCAAATTCTCCCCAATCACAGACAAAAATAATATGCAAAACTACCTTTACCTCACACTCTTCATTATTCTGATAATCAGCCTTTTATCTTGCGAAGAAGAATATATCCCCGAAATCGCGAACGCCGAACCCGAAATCGTAGTCGAAGGCTATATCGAAGCCGGATCGAATGCCACTCCGCCTTATGTGTTGTTGACACGCAGCACGTCATTTTTCTCCACGATTGATGCCAACCAAATTAGCAATCTTTTTGTGCATGATGCGACAGTCCGTATCACGAACGAGACGGATACCATCGTTTTGCAAGAACTTTGTTTGAGTAGTTTGGATGAATTTCAACAACAATTAGCAGCAGACTTATTAGGATTAGGTAATATAGATTTAATTGGTATTGATATTTGCGCATATATTGAGCCAAGTTTTACGCCGCAACTTGGCGAAGCCGGAAAAACTTACAACCTGACCATCGAAACCGAAGGAAAAACACTCATCGCAAGCACGACTATACCGCCGATTGCACCTTTGGATTCGCTGCGATATGTCGCGCATCCCAATCCCGACAACGACACACTGGTTGAGCTTCGCTGCTTTATCACCGAGCCGGGCAGCACGACTGATTTTTACCGCTATTTCACCCAACGCAATGACGAACCCACTTTCACTGCCCCAAATTCGGTGATAGATGATGTACTTTTTAATGGCGAATCTTTCGAGATTCCACTCGCTCGCGGGCAGGTCATCAATACGCCCGAAGATTTTGACCCCATCACGTTTGGCTATTTTCGGCGAGGCGATACGATTACCGTCAAATGGTGTACTATCGACCAAGCGCACTACGATTTTTGGAGTACTTTGGAGTTCAATTCGGGCAGCGAAGGTCCCTTTGCTTCCTTCACTCGCGTCAATTCGAATATCAATGGCGGACTTGGTATTTGGGGCGGTTATGGAGCTTCTTATCATACGTTTATCGTGCCGGAATAAGTAGTGGGAAATTCCAAATTTCATGTAATATTGATGGGAAAGGTGTTGAATATTGCGACTTCCGTTATTATTTCGTATTCTACTGAACAATAACTTTATTTAAAATGTATTTTATTGATTATTAATATTTTATAACGAAATTTAAAAACAAAGCACGATATATCTCCCCCTTTGGAGGGGGTTGGGGGGTGGAAAAACAGCCGAAAGTCCACCCCCCTGCCCCCTCCAAAGGGGGAGATAGTCTGCGTTCTAATTTTATACTCTAATTTGAATCGTGCATTTTACTGGTAATTAATTAAATACAAATTATAAAAAATCGTTGTTCAGTAGAATAATTATTTCGTAAATTGGCTCATAAATAAATTATCATGGTTGATACACAACAATTATATCAGAAAATTGGAAATTTGCCGGACTCCTTGCTTTCGCAAGTTGCTGATTATGTGGATTTTTTAATCGTTAGAAATGATATATCTGCAAATGATGTAATTCCTGACTGGCAAATAAAAGAAACAGAAAAACGTATTCAACAAATCGAAAACGGCGAAATGGAACTTATTTCGTGGGACGATGCTAAAACTAAAATATTCAAGAAATAGAACTATCCTTTACCAAAAAACGTTAACTCAAAACATGACAATATTCTCACAACATATCACCATACCCACCCACATTATGCGCCCTTGCGGTGCATAATCTCTTTCCTATTCTTCGTCATCAAACAAAAAATCCGCGCAAATCCGTTAAATTCGCAAAATCTGCGTTCCAACTACGTATATTTGCGCGAATTATTCATTTTCAATTCTCCATTATTAATTAAATGAAAAGATATACAGTCACCGCTGCCCTACCCTACGCCAATGGTCCGCTACACATCGGACACTTGGCTGGAGCTTATTTGTCCTCTGATATTTACGTGCGTTATTTGCGCCTCATGGGGCGCGATGTCGCGTACATCTGCGGCTCGGACGAACACGGGGCAGCCATCACTATACGTGCCAAAAAAGAAGGCACGACACCACAGGAAATTGTCGATAAATACAATGCACAAATCAAAGATACTTTTGAAAAATTGGGCGTTTCATTCGACATGTACCACCGCACGAGTGCGCCAATACATCACGAAACTTCGCAAGAGTTTTTCCGTATTTTATTGGAGAAAGGCGAGTTTGAAAAAAAGACGACCGAACAGTATTACGATGCGTCGGCAAATCAATTTCTGGCGGATAGATACATCAAAGGTACTTGCCCGAAATGTAGCTATGATGCGGCTTTCGGCGACCAATGTGAAAATTGTGGCAGTACACTAAGTCCAACCGAATTGATAAATCCGGTCTCTACGATTACGGGCGAAAAACCTGTTTTGCGCGAGACTTCACACTGGTATTTATCGCTCGACAAACACGCCGAATGGCTCGCCGAATGGATTGACAACGGCAAACTCAACGGCGAACAACATCACGACCCGAAGGAGTGGAAAAACCACGTTTTGGGGCAGTGCCGTTCATGGGTCGGCGACCTCCAACCTCGCGCCATGACTCGCGACCTCGAATGGGGCATCGACGTACCGCCCGAAGTCGAAGGTTCGGAGGGCAAAAAACTCTATGTTTGGCTCGATGCGCCGATTGGCTACATCTCCGCCACCAAACAATGGGCAGCCGATACAGGCAAGGATTGGGAACTGTATTGGAAGGATAAGGAAACCAAATTGGTACACTTTATTGGCAAGGATAATATCGTGTTTCACTGCATTATTTTCCCTGCGATTTTGAAGGCTACGGGCGATTATATTCTACCGGAAAATGTACCTGCAAATCAGTTTATGAACCTCGAAGGCGATAAAATTTCGACCTCGCGCAACTGGGCAGTATGGGCGCATGAATACGTAGAAGATTGTGCCGAATCGGTTGAAAATCATATAGACGTATTGCGCTATGTGTTGATAAAAAATATGCCGGAACAAAAGGACAGCGAGTTTACATGGAGCAATTTTCAGGAGTTGAATAATAGTGATTTGGTCGGCAAATTTGCGAATTTTATTAATCGCGTTTTGGTGCTGACGAATAAGTATTACGAAGGTGCGGTGCCGGATTTTGATGGGTCAATTTCAGTGGCTGGTTCGCAAGAAGAAGGGACGACTTCGACTTATGCGACAGAGTTGAAAATTTTGCATGAAAAGTTGGTTGAATTAACGAATTTTATTGAAGCGTATGAGTTTCGCGCAGCCTTGAAAGCCTTGATTGAAATATCGACGCTCGGCAATCAATTTTTACAATTCAACGCACCCTGGAAGCAAATTAAAACGGACGAAAATGCGGTAAAAGTCGTCATGAATTTGGCTTTGCAGATTGTGGCGGTATTGAGCGTAGCGAGTCAGCCATTTTTGCCATTTACCAGTAAAAAAATACGTGACTTGCTGAATTTGAAGGACTTAGAGAATGGTGGTTTCCAAGACATTCTGACGACCTTAGAAAAAGGCGAAGCCCTTTTGTCGGCAGGACATAAAATAAATACACCGTCGCATCTATTTACTCGCATACCCGATGAAGTGATTGAAGCGCAAATTGATAAGTTGAAAAATAGCCGTCCGCAGATCGTAGAATACGCACCCGTAAAGGAGGAAACGACCTTCGATGATTTCTCAAAAATCGACTTGCGTAGTGGCACAATTACCGCTGCCGAAAAAGTACCAAAAGCGAAGAAATTACTGAAATTGACCGTCGATTTGGGCTTTGAATTGCGTACTGTGGTGTCGGGTATCGCGGAGTTTTATGAGGCAGAAAATGTGGTCGGTCAACAGGTCGTTGTAGTCGCAAATCTTGCGCCGCGTAAGCTGCGTGGCGTGATGTCGGAAGGGATGATTTTAATGGCGGAAAATGAGAAGGACGAATTGGTGTTTGTGAGTCCGGCGGAGGGATTTGGGAATGGATTTGTAGTGCGATAACATACATCATACGTAGGGACAGGGCATGCCCTGTCCCTACGTATCGGAACGCAGATTATGCGGATTGAACGGATTTAGCGGATTTTTTGTTGGAAAATTTGTATCTTGAACAACGTAAAACGATTTTGCAAATTGTTCTGGTAGTACGTGACGATTTACAAAATCGTTTTACGTCGATATTACGTTCACAAAATAAATTAATTATGACTGCATTTCTTGATTTAAAAGCACAAATAAAGGCGCGAGTAGATGTCATTCCTGATGATAAATTGGAGGATGTATTGGCGTATTTGGGACAGTTTGAGCTTGAAAATAAATCTCAACATATCATGAAATATGTTGAGGCTTGGAATGGGATGTCGGAGCATGATTTCGAGGAATACTTGAAAGCGTTTAGAAGCGATATGTCTGAAAAAAATGTATGGAGGGATATGGCAAAGAGCGATTTTGAAGCATGTATGAAAGTGGCTAAAGAGAGTGGCATAGATAATTATGAGGAATTTAAAAAGAAAATACGAATAGAATATATTATGGCATTCGCCGGATTCGGTGAAGATTTAGGTAATGAGTTTTTTGATAATTTAACCGCTAATCTGCACAAAAATCGCTTAAAAGAGACATCCAAACTTATAGAATTTTAATAATTTACCATGAAAATATCAGTCAAAAATTTGGGTCCCATAAAAAGCGGTACGGTCAATTTGGACGAGCGGTTTACCATTTTTGTGGGCTATAATAATTCAGGTAAGACGTATATGGCGAACACGATTTGGTCGTTTTATCATCATTATTTAAAAACTGATTTGGAAAATAATAATGGCGCATTTCAGCAATTCGCAGAAGCACTTCCGGCGAAAATTATTGATGATTATTTTGTAGTACCGACACATCATTCATTTAAAAATTTTAATTTAAAAATAACTGATAACGAGGGGAATAACGCATTTTACAAGCCGTATTTTTTACCTGCCAGTCGCATTTTTTATCCGTCTTTTTATAAATATATTTTTCAGGTGAAAAAAAATGAAGTGGATACAATTGAAGAAATATTAAGAAGAGGAGAGGAGATAAATAAAACCGAGTTGTCGGAGATATTGCACAAACCCTACCATCAGAGTGCCAATCATTTAATGGATGATACTTTTATGCTTGACCCTACAAATCCTAAGCGCGTAAGAAAAGAATACACGGATTTAGCCCTTGAATTAGAACGAATAGTGGAAGGACAATTTATACTGAAAAGTGTGGCGGGTATTGGTCCGGTACAGATTTACAAACAACTCAAAAACGGTGAGGAAATTCCAATACATTTAGCTTCTTCTTCTGATAATCAACTGGTTACACTTTTTTTGTATTTAAAATATTTTTCCTTAAAAAATCAAAATCTCCTAATCATAGACGAACCCGAAGAAAACCTCCACCCCAATCACCAAGCTGCCCTTGCGAAATTGTTGGTACAATTTGCCAATCGAAATAATAATAAAGTCATAGTGACCACGCATAGTTCGTTTTTTACGGATTGCATTAACAATTATATCAGACTTGCACACCTCACAAATGAAGGCGCAGAACTGCCCGATGATATACGAGAAGAAATGCTATCGGGCATGGAAGATTACAGTTTGAAGGGAGAAGATTTTGGCGTGTATTTCTTTGATGGTGAGCAAATTAAACAATATAGAACTCAGAAATATGGGGTCTATTTTGAGGATTTTGTAAAGGCGGAAGTGGACATGAAAGACATGAGAGACAGATTAAACTCCATTATACACCAAAATGAAGCCGTCCATGTCTAATTTTTTTAAGCGAAACAGGGCGCGAGTGCAGGAGTTTTTGTATGATATAAAATACATCACTCCTTTGCGCGATGATTCCTACGAATTGATCGAACCGAAAGCTAAAGGGAGCGAGCTAAAAAAAGTAACAATCAGTGATATTCCCTTCAACGATATGTATCCTATTTCGTGGATAATTGATTTGGAAACCAATCATCCTACGCTCTATACTACACGAAAAAAGCCCGAAAAAGCCCTTATTTTTTTCACCCCAACTAATGTAGAAATTATCTTATTTGAATTAAAAACTTCATTAAATATTTACGAAGAAAGAGAATCACAAGCTCCCGGCAATTTGTTTACTATTTTAGAAAAATATCAATCCGGGATAGAGCAAATTCTACTGCGACTTCCGCTTTTTTTGTTTGATAATGAGGTCAATATAGATAAAGTTAATTTCAGAACGGTCACATTTTATAATCAAGAGTTTATTAGCCAAGCACTGAAAAGACTGCCCTTTTACGAGGCTGATGACCAAGTAAGACTTTTCACAAGCAAGTATAAAAATCCATATATTTCCAACGTCATAAAAGAACAATATCCAACCGAATTTCACTGGATTCAAAACCCTGTCGTGATGGGTTCTCCCTCTGAATTTGAATTTAGATTATACGATATAATCCCCGACTACGAACTACAATACGCCCAATCCACCGAAATAAAATGTCCACGCGAATACGTATGAACAACAAACTAAAACTCCCCCTACTCCTCACCTCAATCGCTGTCACTGTCGTCAGCGGATGGCAGATGTATAGCCGTTTTCAAGTCGATGAACTGTGGGGACATCGTCCGCTATTTTTATATTTGGGCTTGGTGGCTACGGTGCTGTTGCTCTTGGAAGGGCGATTTGAACGTAAGATGAAAAGCGGGCGTAAGTTGCTATTAATCAGCTTATTGAGTGGCGTATTACTTGCCGGAGGCTTTACGCCGATGCCATTTTTTCCTTTGATGTTTGTGGGTTTTGTACCGCTTTTAATCGTAGAAAAACGTATCACCGATGAGCGTGGTATGGCGCGTGGCGCGATGTTCAAATACGCCTTTTGGGGCTTGTTGCTCTGGAATATTTTGAGTACCTATTGGGTGACAAATACGCTGTTTATGGCGGGGCTTTTGGCGGTCTTGCCGGGTACTTTGTTGATGACGATTCCGTGGGTTTTGTTTCATCATGCGAGGGTGCGGCTTGGCGATAGATTGGGCTATGCCTCGCTGCCTGCATATTGGATGGTACTCGAATTGGCGCATTTACATTGGAAAGATATGAGCTGGCCCTGGCTCAATTTGGGCAATAGCTTTGCACGATTTCCCGAAATTGTTCAATGGTACGACATTACCGGAACTTTTGGTGGTTCTCTGTGGATATGGGTGCTTAATTTGTTGATTTTCTTTTTAGTAGATAATTATTTTTATAAAAAAGAAAAAATAAATATATCGAAATTTATATTGCCTGCGGCAATATTTTTATTACCTATCATTTTTTCCTTCATAAAATATTTCACCTATAAGGAAACAGGCAAACAAATCGAAGTGGTCGTTGTCAACCCAAATTACGAACCGCATTATGAGAAATTTGAGGCGAATCAGCCGACACAATTGAAGCGATTTTTCGAGATTTCGCGCGAAGGTCTGACGCTTGAAACGGATTATTTGGTCTTCCCGGAAACGAGTTTTGGCAGAGTATGGCATAACGAAATTGAGGAGAGTCCGGTCATTCAATCTTTTCGTGGTTTTTTACGAGATTACCCCAACACAAAATTGGTAACGGGCTTGAGTTCGTATCGTCGATTTGAGGCAAGTGAAGAGCCGCCAAAAGCTCCACGCTCTTATGTACGCGGACGTGATACGACGATTTACGAAAGTTATAACTCTGCCATACAAATCGCTCATAATGACTCAATTATACAAGATTATTTTAAAGAGAAACTCGTGCCGGGCGCAGAATATCCGCCTTTTGCAAGTCTGACAATTTTCCGCCCGATAGTGAATGCACTGGGGGGGTCGATGTCGGGTTTGGGGACGCAGCCGGAGCGCGAAGCATTTTTTAATGAAGATAAAACGGTGGGTGTCGCGCCTGTGATTTGCTACGAATCGGTCTTTGGCGAATACGCGACAGGCTACGTGCGGGCAGGTGCAAATGCACTGTTTATCGTAACAAATGACGGTTGGTGGGACAATACGGCAGGGCATGTGCAGCACAATCATTTTGCTTCGCTACGAGCTATCGAAACGCGACGCAGCATTGCCCGTAGCGCGAATATGGGTACGAGCGGCTTTATCAATCAACGCGGCGACCGACTCGACGGCAATCCTTATGGCGAAATGGGATTTCGACGCGGCAAAATTACGCTCAATGACAAGGTGACTTTTTATGTGCGCTATGGGGATTTGATTGCTCGAATTGCGCTGTTTTTGTCCTTGCTTTTGCTACTGTTGAGTTTTGTGCGGGGGCGATTAGCGAAATAGAACGCAGATGAAGCGGATTGACGGATTGACACGGATTTTTTATGCCTTAATTTGGCATGTTTAATAATGCAGTTGACACTTTTGGTTCTTTGACAATTTTTGCATTTTCCTCCAATGTGGCTTTAGCCCATTGCAATAAGTGGCTGAACAACAATGGGTTAAAACCACATTGGAGGAAGGGAGAGTCTTTTTTGCAAAAATTGTCAAAGAACCACACTTTTCAACAAAAAAATAATTATCCCGTTTGCTAAATATTATTTTTATTGTTAAAATGAGAAAAAAAGTGTCAACTACTTTTACGCGAAATTTAAACATGCAAAATATTTTCACTGTATCAATCATTTTAGAATCAATCTTCATCCGGCAAATAGGATTCCGCTGCCTCAAATTGTTTTTGAACCGTCTTTCTGATTTGCTCAATATATTCCCCCAAATGTCTAAATGTTGAATTTTCACTATTTTTCAAATCTGCTACACCTGTTACCTCGTAAATGTTTTGCCATTCGCCCTCATCATTCTCCACCTCTAAAATGGGATTAATCAAATAATACCCACGTCGAATGCGGATAAAGATTTGCTTATTGTATTTGTCATTTCGATAGATTTCATTTTTGGATAAAAAACTCGAAATATAGGTTCGTTTTTTACGATAATCTGCCATAACTTGAGAGGAGTAATGTTCCACAGAATTTACAAAATCAGCAGCTTCAAAACCAGAAACACTATGTTGAATCTTGTGAGTGGTAATTTCTCTCAACAGTGCAATCATATAATTCAGCATAAAAAACTCCATCTGTTTTGGGTGAATTTTAATCAATTTACGATGTATTTTCACCCTTAAGCTATCAGGTTGCAGTTTGGTATAAACCTTCCCTAAAATGTTGGTTGCATACTTTTTGTCCTGATAACTTTTGAGTAGCGCAATTTGAAATGCTTGCCGACCGAGATTGTCCCGTAGCTTCGTATTTGCACCGACTTCGAGCAAAAAATTAATGGTATTCAAACTACCGCCCAAGGTGGACATCATCAATGGTGTAAGATTAAATTCTGTCCGAAAATCCGGACTATACTTCCGTAGTTTAGACTGAACCGAGGCTAATTTATCCTGAAAATATTCATTGTATTTACGCTCAATTCGACTAATACCATCGCGTTTCCAACTTTCAGCTTTACGGTATTTTAATTCAATTAATTTGGAAAAAACGTTAACTTCATAATACATTAAGGCGTATTCATAGAGTAAATCTTTCGCTTTTTTATTATAATTATCAGGGTCAAGGGCTTGCTTTTTGAGTTCCACAAATTTACTCGCCGTAATAATTTCCCACGGTACAGTTTCGACATGCAAAATATTCTTACGGATGTCGTCTGCTTGTTCTTTTTTCCCTTGTAGTTCTAATTTTCGCGCCTCTTTTTGCCATTCTTCCATGGAAGAGGTCTGGTCTTTCAATCCCACATTTTGCTTAAAATCCACCAAACCAAGCAATTGCAATAATTCATGTTTTCGAGCACTTTCAATGACATACAAGTTTTTGACAGCCCGAGTAATCGCCACATATAACGAATTGACGTAAAATTTATAGACCTCTAATGACTTATCTGATTTGTCTTTGGCTCGCGAATATTTCAAATCACTTTTCAAATCTTCAGGAGTCACGCCACTGCACAATTCTCTAAATTCCGCCTGATTATTGGAAATAAAATTATATAAAATTATATTTTCATACTCTAATCCTTTGGCTTCTTGTACGCTAAACAACAAAGGAGTATTAAAGAATTTTCGCGCCTCCGCTTTGTCTTCATTACGCATGACCAATACCGCAAATTTTGTTGATTTGCTCGTCCGACGGTTAAAGTCCTGCTTCACTTTAGATTTATCTTCATAAAATTCCGCTACTCCTACACTCGCCGAATTGGACTCTACCAAATAGGTGCTTTCGCGGTCAATTGACCCAAATCGGGCATTTTTGACCAATAATAATTGATTGGCAATTTTGGTTACTTCAGGGGTATTTCGGTAGTTGGTGTGCAAAATTCGCGTCAATTTCCCTTTCAAATCTTGTTCATAAAACATCGTTTTGACATTTGACCAAGAAAAAAAATTGGGGTGCACAATTTGGTTGCTATCACCACACAAAATGAAATTAGTAGGGGTAGTCAATGATTTTAAAATCAAAAATAACTGGACATTCGTAATGTCTTGAACCTCATCCACAACAATAAAATCGTAAATTGGCTTCACTTTTTCTAACCGTTCATACGAACTGATGTTGGCATCGAAAAAGGCACCTTCGTTCAGCCAATCCAAATACTTCAAGAACAATTCATACAATTGTGTTCGTTCTGCCTGACTATAGACGGATTGGCGTACTCCTAAACTCAAATATTCCTCTTTCGACAAATACGGTTTATCAATTATTGACCCCGTCATCACGCCTTTAAATTCTTCAAAAACCTTATAAGCATCCTTGATTTTGTATGCCTGTTTGTATCGCCAAATCCACCCTTCAAAATCTCGATAAGTCACTTCGCGTCCTTTCGGCAAATCAATTGTGCCGAGATATTCCTGAAAAGATAGAAAATCTATTTCTTGTTTTTGATTATCATAGCCATGGGCATAATAAATGTTTCGAGAATTTTCCACCAAATACGGCGATAAGGTAATGTATAAAATCGTTCCCCGTAGTTGCTTGATTTTTTCGAGTGTCAAAGCGGTCTTTCCACTCCCTGCCGACCCAATAATTATTACAGGAACAGGTGCCTGAAAAACTTCTTCTTGCGTACTATCGAATGATAAGATTTTATCTAAAATGTGAAAATGCCGTACCTCTTGATTGACAAAAGCAACCGAAGGTTTTTCATTTTGCTGTATTTTTTGTGGAGAATCAACTGCTCGTAATTTACTGTCGTCTATTTTAGCTCCATTCAAAAATCTTGATTTATCATATTCGTGATTTAAAATGACTTCTAATACAAAAATAAACGACTTGCCTGCGTATTCTCCAATTTTGAAAAGTAAGCGATTTTCTCTATCCAACTTTGCCCGATAATAACCTGTTTGTGGCATTTTTTTGACATCTGCGGATGCAAAATCTCCTTTTTTCAAAAAACCAATGGTCTTGTCAAATTTTTTTTTTACAAATTTGTAGTCAAGGTCATTATAGAAAAGAATGTTCATATATTAATACTTAATCATTAAATTCTTGTATAAACGTGGCAAGAATTGGTTCTAAAAGATTGATTGCTAAGAGCATGTTTGGATTTTACACGAGTTTTATCTGACTTTTGCCCCCTCTATGATGCTAAGGGAAGAGGAAGAAAATAATCTACCCCAAATGAAGAAGTTATTTTTTTCATATGTTTGGCTAAATTTGACACGCATAGCCGAGCTATAGCCTGTCCCGAACTCGATTCGGGATAAGGAAAATTTAGTGAAACATATGAGAAAAAGAACGATTCAGACGGGTAGATTATTTTCTTCCTCTTCCCTAACTGCGCCAAAGTTAAGAAATATCTCTTAATTTATCATTTAAATAAATCTTTGGAACTGGATTTTGGACATCGGGTAATTAGGATAAGGTTCTGATTATCAAACCATTAATATAATATTGTTTTACTCTAATTTTATTTTGGACATCCACGAGTTTGTTTGTTGAATTTTTTTAATTAGCAAAAACCCTAATTTAATGTCTTCGCCAAATTGAGAATTGAGAATGAATAATTGACAATTTAGGGAAGACGAAAAAAATAATCTACCCGTCTGAATTGTTCTTTTTCTTATATGTTTCACTAAATCTTCCGTCAAATTTAGCCAAACATATAAAAAAATAACTTCTTCATTTGGGGTAGATTATTTTCTTCCTCTTCCCTTATTTAAAATAAGAACATAGTTATGTTTTTATAAATATTTAAATCATAAGAGGTAAAACATTAGGGACATTCTAATATATTTTGGCATACGACTATTCAAAAGAAAACTTGCCACAAAGACATAAAGACATAAAGTATAAACAGTAAAATTCTTTGTACCTTTGTGGCAAAATTAAACGTGTACAATATAGGTGTTTTGACATTTCATATCTGATTGCCCTTAAGATAACGATAGTTAGTATTATCTTTTATTTACTGTAAAAATAATTAAATTAATTTGAACAAATTTGCTTTTTATATATTGTAATGTGTGTAACTTTGTGTTTCGATATAATTAATATTCTGATATAAGCTCTAAAGAAAGTTTTAATTATTTCACAAAAGTCTTCACTTGGCAACCAAGGGAAGACGAAAAAAATAATCTACCCGTCTGAATTGTTCTTTTTCTTATATGTTTCACTAAATTTTCCTTATCCCGAAAGCATTCGGGACGCGTCAAATTTAGCCAAATATATAAAAAAAATAACGGCTTCATTTGGGGTAGATTATTTTCTTCCTCTTCCCTAATACAGTCATGTAAGTAACGATAAAATAATAACTTCACGATTTGGACGAGGTTATTATTCTATCGTTATTAAGTACATTGTTTAATAAAGTATTTTTGACCTAACGTAGTTCTAAGTATCAGGAACAAAATAAATGTACGTTCTCGACTTGTTCTTTTTCCTTTATACTTCACCAAATTCTCCTTAAATACAGAGAGTATTCGCGTCAAATTTGGTTCGTCTAAAGAAAAAATAATCCCGATAATTATCGGGAGAAGAATGTACATTTATTTAATTCCTGATACTTAGTACATTGTCAAATAAGTTTCTTAGCGTTTTTGAGTATTTATTTTAAAATGACTCTTCCCCAAAAACTCCTTATCCCGAAAGCATTCGGGACGCTCATTTTTGGGTCGATTCATTTCAAAATAAACGTCAAAAAACACAAAGAAACTTAATTGACAATGTACTTAGGTTTTATTTCAAATCAATAATTCATCCTAATATATTTTGGACTTTGACAACTGAAAAAATAGGCAGTCAGCCCTCCTATTTTTTTAATAAAAATGCGTATAATGTATTTTTGATAGCTAAAAATTTAATAAGGAACGCGAAATAAGTTCATCAATCTGTCGAATTTATTTAATTTCTTTCATCCCTAACTCATTATAAATAATTATTTTATTTACTAACTAACTAACTAACTAACTAACTAACTAACTAACTAACTAACTAACTTTTTCACAACACAACCAATCATTTTATGAAATTTGTAACTAAATTAATTTTAGCATTTTTATTATGTTCCACCACACTTTCAGCTCAAAATGCTACACAATTTACTGAACTCAATTTATTACCTAATTTTCTGATCACCATACTTTCAGGAGTATTGTTGGCGTTTGGATTTCAATTTTTATTGACTGCACTCTCTGTTGCCCTCGGGGTCACTTCGACGAGTAATCTGAAAGATAAGTGGGTCGAAAGCAAATACGGTAATGACGATGATGACGACGACGAGGACAATAACTACGATTATAATTCGGGTATCTCTACAGGTGTAAAGATTACTTCTGCGCTGGGTCTTTGGAATATTCTGACGGTAGCTCCTGCGCTTTTTGCAGGTACAGCACTCGCTCTGATGCTGACTCCTATCACCGACACGATGGTAAATATTACGTTGGCTTTAGTGATTTGGGCTGCCTTTTTTATGCTGCTTTTTTATCTGGAGAGCCGCATGTTGGGAACGCTTATTGGTGGTTTGATTAATACTGCTGTTGCTGGATTGAGGTCTACAAAAAATTCTATTCAGTCTTTAGTCATGCCTTCACCACAGCGTCAAATACAGAATATAGCCGATAGCACTATCGAAAAAGTTCGACAAGAGATGAGTTCGACTTTTGATACCGATAGTATTGTAAACACCTTAGATAGATATTTTGAGCAGATACAAAACAAGATGCCTGAGTATGATACTTTGAGGAATGATCTGAAAGAAATAGCTGCTGCCGCTTCGCCTAATTTTCAGGGTTCTTCCTTCTCTATTTCTGACAATTCTGATCAGGTAGAGGAAGATAAAATGGCAAAGTGGACTGCTATTCAGGGCATTATTCAAACGGCTATTACAACGGATACAAGCAAACTAACCGAGCAAGGGAAGCAAAGAATAAAGCAACTTGATAATCTATTAACAGAAGCTAAATCCTTTTATAATAATACAGATTTTAGTACAGCAGGCTTCCAAAAAGCAATAGGTAGTTCCATTGATCAAGAAAAAATAAATGGATATACAACTAAAGTTCAAAACTTTTTTCAGAGTGCTACTCCTGAAAAAATGGAATCAGGAGAGATGAAAAAGGAATTGGATGAAATTTTGGATGATTCTTCAAAAACGGTGAAAGGCTTGCGAGAAAAAATCAATGAGCTTGACCGAGATGCTATCACCAAGTCGTTGGAAAAAAATAGCTCGCTTGATAAATCTCAAATAAGTATTTATGCAGCGCAGGCAGAAAGTGCATTGAATCAGGCAAAAGAAAAATTGAGTAATGTAGAATTTGATTTCTCCACAGATGATTTGGTAAATCGCTTTAAAGAAAATGTCAACAATTTTATAAATGGTGCAAGCAATTTGGACTTGGATTATACATATCTAAAAGACAACTTTTCTAAGGCTATCAATAACTCCTCCGAGAGCTTGGACATTATAAAAAGAAGACTGAGTACGTTTGATAGAAATACCGTGACTACTGCCATCACCAACACAGGAATGGTCAGCAGCGCTTATCTGGATAAAGTAGTTCAGAGTGTAGAAGATGCTCGAAATGAAGTAGCCAAGCAAGTACAAAGCATCGAAGATACTGCAAGAAAAACTGTTAAAAATATGGAAAGAAAAGCCGTTATTCAAGCCGAACACGCCCGAAAATCTGCTATATCAGCCGCTTGGTGGCTCGTAGCGACCATCGTAATTTCCGGAGGTGCAGCCATAGCAGCAGCTTTTGTAGCCATTTAATATAAAGGGAAGAGGAAAAAATAGGCTTGTTTAATATTGGACTTTAGGCATTGGGCAATTAGGTAAAACATTCATCATCAATAACTTATGTCACTTTGTTTTTGTTCTAATATTTATTTTATTAATAAACAAATAATTACATCTTCGTCTTCCCTAATGTCGGACAAATTTGAATGAAATTTATTTGAGTACGAGGCGAAGGTTAGGGAAGAGGAAAAAAATAATCTACCCGTCTGAATTGTTCTTTTTCTTATATGTTTCACTAAATTTTCCTTACGTAGCTCGGCTATGCGCGTCAAATTTAGCCAAACATATAAAAAAAATAACTTCTTCATTTGGGGTAGATTATTTTCTTCCTCTTCCCTTATTCAACAAAGTAATCGGATAAATTTCGCCAAATTACCTGACAGTATTAACTTGAATGACTATTTAAAGATGAAGTAAAATTATAAAGCCGACTCATATTAAGATATGAGTCGGCTTTATAATTTTTAGGGGACAGACGCTTCATCCACTGATTTTGGGGTGTCTAAATAAAAAACTAAGATGCTTTGACAAATCCGGTGAAATGAATAATAATTGGGCGTATCCCCCTCCTTATCAGTCGGGGGTCGGGCTATCCGGCACTCTCTCCACTCCGCTATCGCTCCGTTACGTTCAAACAACACCTCCTATCCCTTACGCGAGAAACGAGCAACCAGAAAAAATTTAAACATGCTTTTACTTTCTTCGCTTCGGGATCCAAGCCCACAACATCTCACACACCACAGGCGATTCGCCGCTTTCGTCTGTCACCTTCACTTTTATCAGCACTTCGCCCTTCTCTTCCGTCAAAATACGCCGCTTTTGCACCTCATCCAACCAAGCCTCGGCACGCATCGCCCCCTTCGAACGGCGCACAAAATCTGTCTTCAAAGATTTTATCAAAGGAATTTTATCATCCGGCACATTCATGCCCAACACCATTCCCGTTGCCGTTTCTGCCAACAAAACCATCGCCGCCGCATGTATCTGACCAATATGATTACGTACTTTTCCTCGATTTTTCAGCGACACCACTACCTTATCCTCCGTCATCTCATCAAATCCAATACCCGCCGTACCAACAAAACGCACCGTCCGACCAACGACCAAGGACAATAAAAATTTAGGGTATTTTTCCAGTCTATTTACTATTTTAGCTAAACCATTCATTCAACAAAACTAAGATAATGACCATCATTATAGCAAAGTATTGAAAAAATATCTGTTATTTTCCCTCTTTCGCATATCCTTACTACCCAATTCCTGTATCATTTTATCGCCATAAATAATAGTATAAAAATCTAATTATCAATTAATTATATTTTCAAAAAAATAAAAAACCTAACAAAACTAAGTACAATCTTGACTTGTCTAAAGTTAAAAAAAACTGCACATTTGTACTATACAATGTTTCTCTGCTGAGTTTCTTACTTGTATAAAGATGATGTTTCCTCCAGAGTTTGGTGATTCTTTTTTAGCCTTTTAGAGTCACTAAGCTCTTTTTTTATGTCCCTACTTTATTGTTCTACCGCTCAATTGTTTTATTGTTATCGTATTTTTTGCGAAGCAAAAGTAAAACAACAAAACAATCTAAGCATTTCACAATTCATTACTTTTTCCCTAATTTGAGGTCTTAGTGAAAGAAATTAAATAAATTGTTCCATAATGCGCCGTAATTTTTTCTTTACACAAGCCAAATTTGACGCGAATAACGGGTTATTTAAGGAGAATTTGGTGAAGTATAAAGGAAAAAGAACAAGTCAAGATGTAGTGTTTATTGTTTTTTCATCGCTTAAACGTAACGCAATTTTGCGAATCGCTATCAATCGCGTTACGTCAAGTTTGCGCTTGAACTTGTCCACGATAACTATCGGGATTGAACTTGAACTTACTAATGAGCATACTTAATCAAAAAATTATAGAAAGTCGTCTACACATTGGTGAAATCATCAAAGACCTCCATCAGATGACCATTGACATCGGCAATGACGAACTCGCCGATACCGTCAGCGACCTCCGAAATCGCATCCACGAGCCGTTTATGTTTGTCATCGTGGGCGAGGTCAAGGCAGGAAAAAGTAGCTTTATCAATGCCTTACTGCAAACCGATAAAGAGGTCTGCAAAGTCGCGCCCGACCCTTGCACCGACACCATTCAGCAGATACTCTACGGCGAAGAAGAAAGCACAATTGTTGTCAACGAACATCTAAAAAAAATCCTACTGCCCGTTGAGATTCTCAAAGAAATTGCCATCGTAGATACGCCCGGTACCAACACCATTTCAGACCATCATCAAGAGATTACCGAACGATTTATTCCCGGTAGCGACCTTATCGTATTCGTTTTTGAAGCCAAAAATCCTTACCGACAATCGGCGTGGGAATTTTTCGATTATATACACGGCGATTGGCGCAAAAAAATCATTTTCATTCTCCAACAAAAGGATTTGATGAACGACAGCGACCTCGCTACGAATATAGAAGGCGTCCGCAAACAAGCTGTCAAAAAAGGCATCGAACAGCCCAATGTATTTGCTGTTTCTGCCAAAATGGAAATCGAAAAAAACCCCAACAGTGGCTTCTTGCCCGTCCGCCAATACATCGCTCAAAACATCACAGGCGGCAAAGCCCCCATCCTAAAACTCACCAACAATATAGCCACTTCGCGCAACGTAGGCGAGCGCATATACAAAGGCTTGCAGCTACGTTCGGCGCAGCTCGAAGCCGACCAACGCTTCCGCGAAGACATCCGGGAAACACTTAACGAACAGGAAGTTAGGTCAAATAATCAGATTGATATTCTCGTAGAAAATCTCATCGCAGCTTATGACCGTATCACCTCCGAAACACGCGAAGAACTCAAAAATGGCTTGGGCTTTTTCAGTCTCGTGCGACGTACTTTTTCTTCTATGTTTGGTAAAAAAAATTCGCTCGAACAGTGGCTCGCCGACCTCTCGACCAATATGGAACGCGACCTCAACGATGCCATGCACGAAAAAGTACAATCGGGCGTAACCGACATCGCCGACAGCATTCAACAGATGGCGAAAATGATCGACCTCAAAATCCGAAACAGTAAAACCATCCTGAAAAATAACCACGAAATATTCGGAGACATCGCCGACAGACGTAGCAATGTGATGCGCGATTTGCAGGAAGAATTTTCCAAATTTATGAATAAAACCGAAAATTTTATCGGTTCAGAAGTCTTTAAAAGTGAAAACAATACTGCGCCCAATCTCGCCGCAGGTGGCGGGCTTGCGGTAGTCGGCGTCATACTCGCTACGGTAGCGCAAGGGATGGTTTTTGATATTACAGGCGGCATTTTGACAACGGTAGGTTTCCTATTTGCAGGTGCGACCGCACGTATGCGACGCAATAAAGTTATCGAAGATTACACCGCCGAAGTCAACGGCGGCAGACTAAAACTCGAAAGCGAAGTATCTGATAAACTCAAAGCCTACGTCGGCAATATCAAAGAAAAAATCGACGCAAATTTCGATGATTTTGATGTGATGTTGGATATGGAAGACAAGCAAATCAAGACCCTCTCGGAGAAATATGAGCAGATAGATACAAGCCTGACGGAGATGCAAGCTGAATTGGAAGAAGCTATAAATAGCGAACAATAGACGGATGTTTGTACTTGTACTTTAGTATATGTATATTTGTAGAAATTAATCATTATAATGATAAAAGTTAGTCAATTATACATACAAAATGTCGGTCCGTTTGCAGGCGAAACCTTTGATTTCTCTGTGGAAGAAGGGCATCCCGATATTCATATTTTTACCGGTCCGAATGGGTGTGGGAAGACTACTATTCTGCATAGTTTAGCCAGTAAATTTGATTATTTTGAGAACGACCATAAAGAGCATAAGTCTAACTTACTATACAAAAGATTTCACTATGCAGATGAAGATAAACATGAAATGGCTAAAAGCTATGCACACTCTATTGTAATTAATAAGGAAACATCTAAGGTAGTTGATAAAGTTTTATCCTACCTCTGCATGCACTGCGATAATCTTCATAAAAGCTACGAAAAGAGCGTTGGTCAAAACCCTAGGATTGCTTACAAAGGAAACGACTTTCGGTGGACACCACATTCTAAAGACCTTCTAAATTACAAAAACGCAATTGAAGAAGATATTAGTCGCCAAACCTTCAAGTTCGCAGCCTTCGGATATTCAGGCTATCGCTTAGTTGAGTCTGCAAATATCAGTAAAGTCAGTGACAATGAAAACTTTAACCCGCTTCACCTTGCTTTAGAATTTGTCAAAAAGCATGACGAAGACAATAGACATATAACCGATTGGATAGCATCACGTTACTCAAAAGCAGCTATCGAAGAAACGCATGGAAATAAAGAATTAGCCGATAAATACCGTGCAGCCCTCAACTGCCTAATGGATAGTATTAGCGATTTGACGAATGGTGAATTTGTTTTTAAAATAAAAACTAATCCATGGAAGATTGTGCTGACCTATCACGATAAAGAAATAGAATTTGACGCTTTGCCAGACGGCTTGCGTTCTGTATTAAGTTGGATGGGAGATTTACTGATGCGTTTGGATGCTATCCCGTGGGAAGATAGTAGTATTCCCGTTAATCATCAAAACATTATCCTCTTTTTAGACGAAATAGAGGTCCACCTGCATCCGAAATGGCAGTGCCAAATTTTGTCTCTAACACAAAAGATTTTCCCTAACGCTCAAATCTTCCTAACCACTCATTCTCCATTCATTATCAATTCGATAGACAATGCAAAAATTCATAAATTAACTATCGAAGATGGTATTTCAAAATTAGACAAAACACTATTTTCCGAGACTGGTGAATCTTACAACTACGTCTACGAACACATTCTCGAAACCACCAACAAATTCGGAAAAGATACAGAGAAGAAAATTATACAATTCAATAAAATTGATGCGGAAATTGTTAGAGGCGATTTTGAAAATGAAGAAGAATTTAAAGAACTCGTAGAAGAAAGCGAGGAAGTTATGACCTTAATTAGTTCAAAACTGTATCGACTCAAAAGAGTCGTTGGAAAAGATTATCTTAATGGAAAAAATTAATAGACCGCCACTTTCGGAAATTTCTACATTGAAGAAGTTGGAAGAAAATTGGGAGCAATGGGGTATTGAATGTTTAAAGCGTAAGCGAAAATGGCGTTCAGATACTACATTGTACTCTGAATTAAGAGATGCTTTAGAATCTATCACCAAAATTCACTGTACGTTCTGTGACGGATATCCTATAGGTGCTGATTCTAAAAAAACTATAGAGCATTATTTTCCGCAGGTTGATTACCCTTGCTTTACTTTCTTTTGGAAGAATCTCTTTTACTGCTGTGATAAATGCCAGTCGGCTGCAAATAGTATGAAGCCATTTGAATACAGTTTAAAACCTGATAATGAAGATTATTTATTTGATAACTATTTTTACTACGACCCAATTTCTGCCGAATTGAAAGTATATGAAAATTTAGAAGACAATGCTCCCAATGAATATGCAAAAGCGAATTTATTTTTAAAGCCATACGGCATTAATGACAACAAAGAGCGAAAAATAAAGAGAAGAAATACACTCAAAAATATCATGAACCATCTCAAAAATCAAAAAGACCCTGATGAAGATAGAATAAGAGATGACTTTCCTTATCGTTATATTTATGATTACGCCGAAAAGGTGTACAATGATAGAATCAAGAAGATATGACATCACCATTTCCCGGCATGGACCCTTATTTGGAAGGCTATGTGTGGCCTCAGGTGCATAGCATGTTAGCAAATGTAATTTTAGAGATGCTAAATCCGAAAATTACGCCGAAATACATAGCACAACTTGACTTGTATATGGTGCGCGACGCACTACTCGGAGAAGATATAGGTATCATGTACCCCGACGTGGAAGTCGTATTGAACAATAAAGTCGAAGAACCTCAAATGCCCTACGCTTCACACGCACAGACTTCACCCTTGACGGTGAGTACGCCTACATTGACACTCGTTGATGTAAAAATTCCTGTCGTAGAAATCAAAGACCGTGCAAGTAACCGACTCGTTACAGCCATCGAAATCTTATCTCCCGTCAACAAACGAGATCCCGGACTTGAGCCTTATCTCAAAAAACGCATAGAATTATTCAATGCCGGAGTCCATTTATTGGAAATAGATTTGATACGTCGTGGAAAACGTCCTGTAAAGCATCGAAAACTGGAGGATTGTCATTATACGGTTAATCTGACAAGAGCAGGGACTGCAAGGACGGATATATGGGGATTCAACGTGAAAGATACCGCACCGATAGTATCCGTGCCATTAGCAGGAGAAGACCCAGACGTGGTTTTGGATTTGGGCGAAGCCCTCAAAATCATTTACAAAAGAAGCATGTATCATTTGTCGATTGATTACAAAGAAACGCCTCCTCCACCCACATTCGATACAGAAGTACAGCAGTGGATGAACGAAATACTGACAAATAATGAATGAATTGTGAATTTTGAATGAATGAATCCACTTTGATATTCATTCATTCAAAATTCATTCATTATTTCCCATACAATTCCTTCCCTGCCTCATAATACTTATCGCCTTCTTTCCAGAATAGCGACTGCGACGTATTTCCTATCAATCGACAAGCGTATACATAAGACTTGAAAAACTTAAACAAGTAAGGATAATCCAATGTATTCGGACCATCGGCAGCTTGGTGATAATAGCGATTTATTTCATCATCAAATGCCGTGATGCCGAGGCTAAATGTAGGTGCAGGCACGCCTTTTTTTGCAAAATTAACATTATCCGAACGGTCAAAAAGCCCTTGTTCGGGCATGTTATCTTTTATCGCTGTCAAGCCGAAAGTCGTGCAGGCTTTTTCAATCAAGTTGGAGGCATCAGTACGCTCCAGACCAATGATAGTGACTACCGAAGTATCATTATATCCGGCATTATCGCTATTAAAACAGTAAGTAACTTTATTGAGTGGAATGATAGGATTTTCGGCATAATATGACGAGCCGAGCAAGCCTTTTTCTTCGCCCGTAAAAAAGATAAAAATAGCGGAACGTTTGGTAGGATATTTGGCGATATTTTCGGCAGCAGAAAGTACGGTCACGCTACCTACGGCATTGTCTCTCGCTCCATTATAGATGCTATCGCCTTCCATGACCGCACCTATCCCAACGTGGTCATAATGAGCCGAATAGATGATATATTCGTTCTTCAAAACAGGGTCGCTACCCTCCACTACGCCTACGACATTATGGGTCATCATTTTTTCTATGACCAAGCCTTCTACCTTAACATTTACAGGTATATCTGCCGTATTTTTGATGGCTGCTACCGCTTCTTTATTACCTGCATTCATCCACAAATAAGGGAAATTTTCGTCGCCTTCTGAGTCGTCCAACATCGTTGATTTTCCCGTAAAATAACGCGCTAAAAAGTTGAAAGGAATCTGCGTAGAAGTATAAATTTCGATATGTGCTTTCGCACCTTTTTCTTTTGCCCATTTCATTTTTTGCCTACCAGTATAAAACCACTCTTGCGGATTGTCTTGCCCCTCAAATCCACAAAAAGTAACGACTATTTTATCTTTTACGTCAGTCGCCGCAAAATCTTTTTCGGTGCCTCTATCGAGAAAAACAACACTGCCATTCACATCAACATTTCCGCCTTCTAATAGGAGGAAATCATTGGGCAATGAGAAATTATATGTCCCAAACGCAAGCGTCCCCGACGTGGCAGGCGTGACAGTTTTCATTGGTACTTTTTGTAGGTAATCTTCCTGTCCGGTGGGTGGTTTTACGCCATACTTCATGAGCGAAGTCGCCAAATATCGCGCAGCAATATCTTGTTCGGGCGAGGGCGTATCGCGTCCCTTCATTTCATCCGAAGCGAGATAATAGATATGTCCTTTTATCTCATTCATGTCTACTGTGGAAGTGGTAAGTTTTTGGTCGGTATCTTTTTTCAGGGCTTCGGTGGTACTTACTTTCTTTGTTATATTACAAGAAAATAAGAACACGACTATCGCAAAAAAATAATAATTTCTCATAGAGTAAAATTAATATTTTTTATTGAATAGTAAAAAAATACATGGAATAAATGGTTCTTTATGAATTTAGCAGTCATTTTAGATGCAGTGTACCGAGCAAGGGCAAACGCATGAAAATTTATTGCTTGAAATATTGAGTACCTAAAGGCACTCGAAACGCATTTTTGATGCTTTTCTACCAATATTTTGTTCCTGATACTTAACAAGTGATAATCAGTAAATTATTAGACTTTATTTAGGAATATTTTGTATGCATGGAACTTTTGTATTTTTTCGATAATCGAGCCTCATTTTGAGCCGCATACCCTACGGTACGGGGCGAAAAATAGGTGAAGAGTATCGGAAAAAGACAAAGTTAGCTGCATACAAAATTTTTCTAAATAAAGTCTATTCACTCACCTAAAACAAATTTAACAAAGATTTTAGGTGAAGGACAAAAAAATTACAGTGTTACTCCAATAAAGCAATAACATTAATTAAAAATCCCCCGATGTTTGAGCTACTATTTATTCAAATCGGA
>Ga0209295_1000315_pt1 | contig 30232 bp, 11 predicted proteins | sample Porto_5metaG_FD_187428 | JGI IMG/M metagenome (GOLD analysis project Ga0209295, IMG submission 187428) | Marine algal microbial communities from Porto, Portugal - Porto_5 metaG (SPAdes) (version 2) | ecosystem: Host-associated > Algae > Red algae > Unclassified | place: Portugal: Porto... | reverse complement strand
TTTGTCTTTTTCCGATACTCTTCACCTATTTTTCGCCCCGTACCGTAGGGTATGCGGCTCAAAATGAGGCTCGATTATCGAAAAAATACAAAAGTTCCATGCATACAAAATATTCCTAAATAAAGTGTAATTTGTTTGAATGTATCATAAGTTCTTGGCATTAGAGGTACGTTAGTACCGACCCCGTTTGTGCGTATAAACGGAGTCGGTGCTAACGCACCTTATGAGTTTGGGAGGAGCTTTCTTGCTACAAACGGGGACGGTGCGCTGCACCTTTTATATATAATTGCCCCTAATGTTTTACACACTCATATCATTTTTACTTAGTATCAGGAACAAAATAAATTCAGATTTTGACTTGTTCTTTTCTCCTTATTCTTCGTTATGAAAATCCTTACGTAGCTTGGCTATGCGCGGTTTTCATGCCTCAAAAAAGAAAAAAATAACGGCGTCAAAAAACTTAATTTATTTATGCCTCGTTCCTTCCACATTAGTCGGAAATGAAAATCAGGCTAAGGGAAGACGAAAAAAATAATCTACCCGTCTGAATTGTTCTTTTTCTTATATGTTTCACTTAGTGAAAAAAAATAACTTCTTCATTTGGGGTAGATTATTTTCTTCCTCTTCCCTAATTTGCATTTTAACCTACCATATATTTCACACCTTCGTTAATTTTTAATACATTTACAATTCACCATACAAATGGTTTTGCTTATGAAAGTACACGAAAACGAAATTGTATTATACTACAACCCTGAATCTTCTTCGGACCGCAAAACATTGGCTTATGCTAAAAGCATTACCCAACATGTACGTTCTCATTCGTTTGATAGTGTTCCTGCATCGACGACTATGCTACGTCAAATCATAGACCAACTTGGAATGCACCCAAAAGAGATGCTCAATAAAGCACATCCAACGTATCAAGCTATACGCGGCAGTGAGTTTAATGATGAAGATTGGCTCAATGTCCTCCTTCGCAATCCACAACTTTTCCGCGCACCTATCGCCATCAAAGGCAAACGCGCCGTTTTTTGCGAAAGCCCTACGGACGTGTACAAGTTATAATGCTTAAATGATGAAATGGTACAATGCGATAATTAACGAGTGAATTTTAAATGAGCGAATATTCTATACGGCAAAATTCATTCATTCATTAATTATCGCATTATCGAATTTCATCATTTAAGTGTTGAATACAGTGACAGAAAAGATAATACTACTATGACGCTATTTTTACTGTCATTTTTTGTTTAATTGATTTGCAATGGTTTACTTTGTACGAAAGGAAAATGGACACAGTACTACTAGACTTTATTCCAAAATAATTTGTAAGCAGCTAAATTGTCTTTTTCCATGCGATACAACTTATTTTGGAATAAAGTCTGCTAAGTAGGTGTTTTTTTTGTAACACAAAAACGGGGTATTTTTATTTGATTTACCCCCTTTATATTCTGAAAAGAATCAAGTATGTCATTTGAAGTCAGCGGAAAACTACACGTAAAAAACGATACTCAACAAGTAACAGACCGTTTTTCGAAACGTGAATTTGTAATAGAAGTCGAAGATGGTGCATATCCGCAGCATGTCAAATTTCAATTAATACAAGATAAAACTTCGGTTTTAGACCCTTTTGAAATCGGTGATATAGTGCAGGTTTCTTTCAACCTTCGAGGGCGTGAATACACGAATCCAAAAGGAGAAGTCAGCTACTTCACTAACTTGAACGCTTGGCGCATTCAAAGTGCCAACCAACAACCCAATACCCCACCCCCAGCACCCGAAAACACTGCGGCATCATTCCCAAGTGCTGCCGATGAACCAAGTGGTGGATTTGATGACCTGCCCTTCTAACTCACAGGTAATCAAATAGATGTAACTATTCACATATTTTTAGGTACACTCTTTCCCAACGAAGAGTATTTTTTCTAAAACACATTTTTATAAGTCTGGTCGTGCCAACTTCTGCGCTATGCGTACAAGCAATCGTCTGAAGTTTTTAGCATAAAAACGGCAAATCTGAATGAGGTATTTAATACCTTCATTTGGGTGTGTCGTATGCCTATGCTATGTGGTATTTTGCCTTCCAAAATAATCAAATTAAAAATTATATACAATCGTAAGTTATTGATATTTAAATAAATACGAATTATTTATATTTTTAATAGGTTTGCAAATGTCATCTTTTTCATTTAACTTTGTAATGTCAATTGAAAGAAAGTGTGACAGGCAAAAAATAAACTAAACCAACTTCCTCCTGAAAATCATAAAAATTGTTATCATGAAAAGCCTATCATTTACTCTACTAATTGTTGTTTTATTTTCGAGCATTTCGTTTGCCCGTGAAGCTGTCAATACTGTACTTAAACAAGAGAACATTGCAGCATTAGACAAATCATTTAGTAGTTACTCCATACTTTCGATGGATATTCGCCAATTGAATGCTTTGAAAAAAAGTAATACCGACCAACTTGCCATTAGCATTTCTCCAAGCGCACAACAAAATTGGGACATCGTACTCGAACCTAATGACCTCCGCGCTCCTTCTTACCAATCTGTTTTGACAACAGATAACGGTATTCAAATCCAAGACATTGAAGTACATACTTATAAAGGCTTTGTCAACGGTAATATTGACCAACCTGTTCGCCTGACCATAAAGGATGAACATGTGAGTGGATATATTAAAGGCAATGATGCTATGTATTTCATTGAGCCTGTTACGCAATTTGCCAAAAATAGCAATTCGGAAGATTTCATACTGTATCGTGCAGCAGATATTATCGACCCTATTAATATGACTTGCGAAGCCACTCACCTCAAAGACGGTATCGACATGGTAGAAAATAATGCTGTGCTGAAAAGCAGCAACGCGGGTTGTATCACTTTAGAATTGGCTACCGAAGCTGATTATGAGTACTACGCTATTCATGGCGAAGATTCTAACGAATTGATATTAAGTATTCTAAACGAAGTAGAAGGCGTCTACAATTCTACTTTCGGGTTGGAGATAGATGTCGTGTATCAGAGCCTTTACACTACCCAAAACGACCCTTTCGCGGATAGCGTCAGCACTTCGGGTTTTATTTTAAGCCAATTCAGAAATTACTGGAAAAATAATATGACACATATTGACCGCGACCTCGCGCATATGTGGACGGGCAAGCAAATGGATGGCGTGAGCATCGGCATCGCATATACGGGTACGGTCTGTAGCTCAGAGACTTTTGCTTACGGCGTGTCGCAAAATATCGGTAGTTTTGCTTACGGGCGTTTTGTATTGACAGCGCATGAGATTGGACATAATTTTGGCGCACAACACTCTGATAGTGAGAACTGTTCGAGTACGGGTTCTATCATGTGTTCGGGTGTACAATTAGGTGCTTTTTACTTTTCAGAAGATGAACAAGCAGCTATCAATGCGAAACTTTTCTCCCCTCAAGCTTGCTTTGCAGGAGGAGATATTCCTTCAGGTTTGCAATCTAATGCGACTTGTGCTGCGGTCGAATTGACTTGGAATGGCACGCAAGATAGTGATTATGAAGTACGACTTCGCCCCACCAATACCGAAAATTGGACGACCTATAATACTACTGGAAATAACTTGCAAGTAGAAAACCTAAATGCAGCGGAATACGAATTTCAAGTGAAAAATGGTTGTAATCCTGCCTTTTCTGATTCCGGTACTTTTGCACCGATGCAAAGCGCGACTTTGGCTCTTTCTGTATTTCTCGAAGGTGCTTATGACCCCGCGACTGACCTAATGCGTGCTGACCTCAACAATCTCGGACTTCTACCCGGTCAACCCGAAAATCCGAATGCTATGCAACCTTTTAATACTGCTCCGTGGAACTATTACGGCACTGAAGGACAAGGTTGGAACAACGCTGATTATCAAGCGATTGAAGCGGCAAATGGTAGTAAAAAAGTAGTGGATTGGGTATTGACTTCTTTTCGCACCAGCCCTGCCCCCGAAGACCAAATATTGCGTGCGGCTGCTCTTCTTCTTGAAGATGGCACTATCGCTTATGTCGATAACAATCTCTTTTCTTCTTATAATATCACTTCGTTGTACATCGTCATTGAGCACCGCAATCACATGGGAATCATGACGCCTCAATTGATTGATGCAGACGAAAATTGTAGTTTAACTTACGATTTTACGACAAACGATTCGTATGTACAACAAGAAGGTATCGGTTTTGGACAAACGCCAAATAACAACCGTTGGTTGATGCACGCCGGAGATGGCAGTCAGGAATCAGACGAAATGAGTTACGATATTACAGGTTCGGACAAAAGCAGGTGGCTACCAGAAAATGGTGATTTTTATCGCTATTCAGATGCAGATTATAATATGGATGGTGATATAAATGGTGCAGATAAAATCGCTTGGGAAACTAATAACGGGAAGTCTTCAAGGGTGCTGAAAAGCTATTAACCAGTTAAGCATTAAATATTACAGCATTAGAAATAGAAAGTAGAAATCCGCAACTGCCACACTGACAGCCACAAACTCCTTTGAGGAGAGCTATCAGATGATTCGCATAACGCACATAAAGGCTTCAGTACAAAACGTCTGTTCGTACTGCCCTTGCTGTTCGTAAAATTGGATATATTGAATGCGCTGAATCATTTTAAATTTGAATGTATTGTAAAATTGATTTACGCAGATAAGTGAAAGAAATTAAATACAATTTGACGAGTAAATAAGTTCTCGTGGATTAATTTTTTTTGAAAATTTTCATCATTCATACAACAAAAAAATGCGTTTACCAAACTAAATTCGGTAAACGCATTTTTATAACTCATTGAAAATAAATTAATTACAAAGAAAAACCTGTGTAGCTTTCAAAGTTGAAGCTAAGAACTCATGTATCCCGTTCGTAATATTCATTCATTACATTATCGCATTTAAGCATTGTAGCATTAATCACTTAGGCACTCTCGAAGATACGCCATTATTATCAAACCAAAAGACTTTATCTCCGCCATTGACATCGCCATTCAAATTGAAATCAGGAGCAGTGTAATAGTCAAACAGACCATTATCATCCTCCCACGGAATTTTATCTAAGCCTTGTATATCATAACTTGGAAAATCAGACTGGTCGGCATCACCTGCAAACATCGCCCACTTACCGGAAGGCAATTGTTTTTGACCTGCCCCCGTGTCATTTCCATTATAGCTTTCTGCTAATGTAAAATCGTAAGTCAAGGCATTGTCTGCAATGCCAATCGCCTGCGGTGTCATCACGCCAATATGGTTGCGATGTTCGATGACGATATACATGGAATCAGCATCAGTAGACAAAGAAAACGCATCGGGAATTTGTACCGTACCATCTTTTAGCAGCAAGGCAGCCGTTATACCAATTTCGGTGTTTTTCTGAATATTCGTTCTAAAAGAAACTAATAACCAATCGACTACGTCCGTCGAATAATCTGCATCCGTCCAGTTTTCGCCCTCTGTACCCATATAGTTCCAGGGTTCGCGGTCGTAGGGTTGCCCTGCGGGCGTGGGTATAGCGAGATTGCTGGCGGGGGTCTGTCCGGGCAGTAGGTGGCGACCTGTATTGAGTGCGGTAGTCATCTCACCAAAGCTATCGAGATACGCGCCTTCGAGCAGCACTTTGATGTCGAAATCAATACGACCGTTGATTTGAATATTGACAATATCGGTGCTAAATTCTGCCCCGTCATTGACCGAAAGTAAGAAGGATAATTCCATATTTTGATTGACACTCGGAATGGTAAATGTAGGGGTCGCACTCGCTGCATCATCCAGTGCAATGCCATCCGGCGAATACCATTGATAAGCAAGTGGGTCGCCATCCGGGTCGTAAGAATTGGTCGCATCTAAGGTGTATGTGCCGCCGACTACGAGCGTGTCCTGACCTGCATCTGCAACGGGCATCGCGTTGTCGCTGGCTTCGATTTCCCACGAAACATAACTTATATCATTCCCCGAAATACCACTCGAATATTTATTTAATAATGTCAAATCAATGCCCACCGAATACACACCGGGCGCATCGTTGACGCTTGGTAAGCCCGTTAATTCAAATTCAGTCAAGGAAGTTGCGACAATAGATAAACCACTCACATCCAATACATTATTATCATAAAATAATACTAAAGCATTTTGTACTTCCGAAATATCGAGTAATTGGTCAGATACAGTTACGGTCAAAATATTCGGATGTGCGGTCAACACTTGGTCGGGCGAGAAGTCCCAATCGGCAGTCAAGGCAGATTCGTCAATATAAATACTCATATTGTCGGTCGTCGTGTTGCCGTCCACGTCGGTGACTTTTATTTGAATGGCTGTATTTCCGCCTGTATCGAATATCAAAGGCACATCTACCGCACCCGAAGGCACATTATTTAGCGTGGCTAGTAAGGTCAATGTACCATTATCATTTTGATAAATTTCGACCACATTCGCATCTTGATTAATGCCAAAAGAAACCGTCAAATCAGTCGTCGCGGTGATACCATCGGAGGGCGAATGTCCCATATCGGGCGCAATCGACAAGCCTGAAATGACCAAGTCGGGCGTTCTATCCACCGTCCAAATGGTTTGCTCCATACCTGTTCCTGTGTTACCTGCCAAATCCGAAATCATCGACATATCCACTTCCAAAATATAATTACCTTCAGGATAGGTCGCTTGACCAAAATCTTCTATTTGATACCAAGTCGGATTAACGACACTGACTTCGGCGGGCGCGATGTATTGCGTTGCACCATCTTTCAACAAACTAATCGCCGTTGAATCGAATGGCATGATTGCCTCATCAAAATTCATATTTGCCCCCGTATAATGTTGTGCATCCAAACCACCGCCGATATAACGCAGTAGGTTGACGAGTTGCGGTCCTTGCGTGTCCATCGTGAAGTTGGCGGACTGCATCGCCAAACCCGGCGTGCCGTCGGTAGATGCTATGCTCGTCACATCTACGGTCAATTCGTAGTCGCCGTCATTGCCGATAAATGAAGTGATACCCGTTACTTCAAATAAGGTATTTTCTGCATTCAAGGGTGTGATCGTAAGCGTACCCGCCTGTGCTGCACCGCCAAGCATTATCGCCAAATCATCCGCCGTAAAGGTCGTGGGGTCGATTGGCATGTTGAACAAAATTTGTATTGTATTTAGTTGATTCGTCAAGCCATTTTCAGGCAAACCTGTAAACTCCAATACCGAGGGAACGGATAAGAATTGCGTCCAAGTCGCTTGTTCGCCGACCTCGCCGCTTGTGCCTGTAAGGTCTTCTACACCAGCCGCTTGTGCTGTGAATATGTAGTAACCGTCATTGACCGTCAAACTCGAAATATCGACCTCGAATGTCACCGAATCTATCTCTGTAATGATGACCGAATTGTCTATCAAATTGCTACCGCCTTGTAGTATGAGCGTGAGGTCTTCCGTACCAAATGTGGAGGCAATAATTTCCTCGCTAAATGTCACCGTCAGCGTTTCGACTTGCGTGGCGGTTACTTGTGCGGGATGTCCTTCGATGCTCACAACTGTCGGCGGATTCGGGTCTTTCGGACTCCAAACTACGGTGTACGTAACTTCGCTTAAACCGTCAAAATCATCTACGAAATGAAATTTATTTTCGTAATTTGGCTCTCTACTATCGGGCAAGGTAACGTGGGTCAACCATACATTTTTCAAAGGAATTTCCTGTCCGTCCGTATCGCGTGTTACGCTGATAAGTTCAAAATTACCATTGCCAGGATCATCTAATTTAATATAATTCCAACCGAAAGCCGAAGCGGTGATGTGGAATGTATTTGTATTGCCTGCGGCAAGAATATTTCCGGTAAAAAATCCGTCATCAGCAGGGAAAACATCGTAGATGAGATTACCTTGTGAAAGGTAAATCGCGTCGGGTGTTTCGTCTGTGTCTTGTATTTCATTCACTAGAAAATCATCAATACCATCCTCTTGTGTATATACTTCTATCGTGTGAATCGACTCGTGCAATTCCACGCCGCTAATCAAACTCAAATCAGGATTTCCATAACTACTCAAATGCACCAAGTTGGTTTCATAATTAATAAAATGTCCTAATAGTGAGCTGGTAAAATACCATTGACCAACGCGCGTACTCAAAGGCGGTATGTCTCCAAATGTGATATTATTCAAGCCCATATTGGCAGGTTCGCCCTGCAAATTAGAGCCAATAAAACTGAAATTAATCGCCAATCCTTTTTCATTATCAATGATTTCGGGTTGTGCGGATTCGATTACAACGCCCATTGCTTCGCCGTAGCCGTTATTTTCAATCATCACCGCCAATTCGCCCGGAATGATGGGTTCGATGGCTTCCGTAAGTGGGTCGTCGCCATAAATATCACGCTGCATAAAGTAGTGCAAATACAAGTTAGGACTCGGATTTACTTGCAGTACAGCCGGTATCAAAGGTACTGTCACCATCAGCCCGCTAAAGGGGTCGAGGTAGGAAATAGAACCTCCAAATGAGTAACTAATCGGCACGGTAGGTGCTGCTCCGGGTTCGGGAATGAAGAGTATGGTTGCTGTACCTTCCATTTGAGCAGCGAGTATTCCAGTGCCGTCCACTGCGCTAAGTTCATTGAGTCCGATGACTTCTATTTGGAATAAATCATTGCTCAAAACGCCTTGTGGGTCGAGTATTTCTAAATTTAAATATAAAGAATCTATCGCATCTGTTGGATGACCGTTGAATACTCCAAGTGTGCCTTCGAAGGCTTCGCGAGTCATTGTCAATTCTTGGCTAATATTTATGGAGACGGAGGCACATACACCTTGGTCATCATCATCCTCAGCAAGAATAAGCTCGATTGAACTCTCAAGCATTTCTTCTATGGAATCAAAACCTTGATTTTCTGCATATTCCTGTGATTCTTGTATTCGATCTCTATATGCCGAAAGTGAATCTTGATTGATAATATTAGGATACATAGCATTCGGTGCTGAGATTCCATTCTCCCAAGCTTCAATTGTCTGATTCGTTCTTAGAATGTATGCATCTATTTCTTCTTCAGAAATATCAAAGCCCTGCATTTCCATTTTTATAGTATTTGCCTGTGCAGGAGATATGACTACACCTTCGGTAGAATTTTCCTTTACTATAACTGCAAGATCCAATATGTTTTCATTATACACTAATGGTCCATAGAATTCTATTAGGAAATTATCCCTAGCCTCAATGGCAAGTAGTGCTTGTATCAAATCATAAGATGTCTCTTCAATCATCGCAGATTTTAGATTTGGATTATTACTTATTATTTCATTAATAAAAATACCTCTAAAGCACCCTTCGATGCTAACGAAAAGTCCCGTGGCACAACCAAGCGGTGTACTTTTTATAAGACAACTTAGAGCAGAGATTGCAACATTGGCCATTGATTCGTGAGCATCTTCACCTGGGTTAACACTAGAGTTGGTTATACCTAAGCCACAAATAGCTAGATTAAGTAATGCACCTGGACCCAAACATGTACCAGCGGTCAAAGCTAGATTGGTAGCACATGTTATTAGGGTCCCCGGACTTAGGTCTGGATCTAGACCACCCTCATAGTCTGAATTTGTATTAGGGTCTGGTTCTGGAAGGTCATCATCATCATCGTCATCATCATTACAATCTGTTAGTTCTGAGACTGTTGGCGTACTATTATTTGACGATGAAGAACCAGTAGGACACCCGGGGCAGGGATTGAAGCCACCGCCGCCGCCCCAAGAGCCTCCAATTCCACCACCACCACCGCCGCCGCAGTCTCTTCCGGCTTGTTCATAATCATCTCCACTTTGTATCGATATTTCAACACCTCCACATGGATACCAACCAACACTAATTGCAACGCCCGAACAAGACCCACTCAAGCTCATGTTTTCAATACCCTCATAGCCACTTTTTTCCATCCCGATAAATTCCGAAATCTCACCGATGTTATCCATATCGCCCGATGTCAATCCCTCGTTTTGTCCACCATCTCTGCGCTGCATTACCACGGGAACTTGTATGGCTTGTTGTGCTAACAAATCCATTTTGGTATAATTCGTTATAAACTCATATTCAGGGTCATTTGTAGGGAAACGCAACTCTACATCTCGCGCCGTTATCAAGCCATGATTGGTGAGTGAGGCATAGAAATTATAGGTTTCATTGCCAAATAACTGCGGCATTGTATCCGGTATTTCAAGCACCACAACGGGCAGTGGCACATTGGTCTCAAACTCCATCACAAGGTCGATTTCATAAACATCTTCCACTTCCGTAGGCACGACATCCCAAGTGAATGAAATTGCCTGATAATTCAAAAATACCGTCTCGGTAATATCCGTTCCGGGTAAAATATTGATGGTATTATCGTAGCCTTCGTGTTGGTCGGCTTGTACCACGATTCGCAGCAAACCTTCCGGTAAATTATCCGTCATAAACAAGCCATCCACATCGGTATAGCCTTCGGCAAATACTTCGCCTGTGAAATAATGTGTGATTTTTACATGTGCATTTTCGACGTGTGGGGCTTCCTCCGTGAAGTAAGTATATTGGTCAACTACATCTACGATAATACCGCCCGTTTCGTCCGATACTTTTTCTACGGTGTAGGGAATGCTGATGTAATTTCCATTGGTCGCATTCAAAACTATCGTACCCGTAGCGGGTGTATTTAAGGGCAATGAAGCCGTAGGTCTAAATTCAATAATTACCACCGAAGTATCACCCGACGCGACCGAAGGAATCGTCTCCAAACTCACCAAAGACATAAAATCAACCGATGGAATATCTATCGTAATATCGCCCGTTTCCCCTTCTCCATTATTGAATATTTTAAATTCTAAAAAGTTGGATTGTGTTTGTGAAATGGTACGATTGATAGAAGAAATATCCGCGCTGATATAGCCCGCTTGTGCTTGGCAGAAATAGTATGCCGTCAACTCTTTAGTCGCATTTTCATCCGATGAAACTATCAATTCAATTTCCTGATAACTGCCAATCGGCGATACTTCTGTACCTATTAAGGTGTAATTAAATTCGAGGGTTTCATTTCCTTGTAAAACAGGAATATTATCAAAAGTTAGGGTTGCGCCCGGCAGTAATGAAGCCGCTTGAATGTTGACATTCGTGAGGGGGACATCGCTCATGTTTTTAATAGAAATAGTCCCCGTATTCGTTTCATTTAATAAAATTTCCCATAACAAATATTGATTGGAATTGACAGTAACACCGAGAATATCAAACTCGTCCTGCGCCGTAGTTGCACCTTCATCCGGGAAAGATGCGCCTACCATGTAATGTCCCGCTTCATTTGCAAGTGGCTCAAATACAGTCGAATACGCGCCATTTTCATCAGTCGTTACTGAAATTTCACGACGAATAGGACCCTCTATAATGTACACATCTAATTCAGCGTTGGGGAATGGCGTGCCATCATCTTTCATCGACGCACCGTGAATTGTAATATCAGTTCCTTGCAAATAAGTCAAATCATCCACAATCGCCGTACCGATATAATCAGGTTCTATTTCTATGAGAACGGGCGGTGAAGTATTATTCTGATATTGAATTTCTGTCAAGTTATCATCCGCATTTACCTCGAATAATAAATAATACATCCCGGCTTCGTAAGGCGTGAGTGCCACATCCCAAACTTCGAGTGTATCGCCCACCGGAATCGGATTTTGTAATACATATTCTCCCACCAAAATATCGTTATCGTCCAATATGTTATCTTCCGATAAATAACCTTTCAAAACAGCACCACTCGGCGCAGTCGCAAAACCTGTATTTGTGGTGTAGGCTCTAAACGGGAATTGCTCCAAAGCCGATAAAACCGTTTCGGGCAAAGTGACCTCCGCTATCTGAAAATCTGGCTTATTATTATCCGTCACAATCACCGAAATGATGCCCGGCGAAAAGTCCGTAGCATTCGCTTGAATGCTAACATTTTGGTTGCCGTCCACGATGCCATCGTCTTGGGTCGCCATCGCTACATTCACCGTGGACGCACCTGCTGGAATCGTCACCGTCGTAGGTAAAACCAACTCGGAAACATCCGAAGAAGACAGCGTTACAGTGAGTGCATTATCGGTAGCGGTATTGCGCTCTATGGTAAGCGTTCCGGCATTGGCAACGCCCTCCGCAAGTGAGAAAGGATTGACGGAGAGGGAAAGGCTCGCACCGTCATTATCTGCTACGGTTAGGATGTCGCTGTACACGCCTGCACTCGTGCCGGAAGCGGTACAATTACAAGCCGCAATCAGTACGGATGCCGTAATTTCTATATCTCTAAAACCCTCATTCTGTTGGTTATCGAATACGCCGATGTAGAAAGTTTTTTCCATTTCGCCCGGACCAAGCGGTACGGTAGTCGGCATATATAAGGCAGCCGGGTCGTCGGAAGCGATATTAATTTGCAATACTGCGTCCGTATTTCCTAAGCGTGTAATTACGCCTTGTGTCGCGTATAATCCCGCGGATTCGGAGATGGAATCTATCGTCAATCCGAAACTAATCGGCGGAATATCCTCGTCATTTGTCAAGGTAAATGTACCGCTTGCAGAAGTCAATCCTGCCGAACCTGCCGTAATCGTAATCGTCTCATCCGGCTCGGCAAAATCATCATCGGGGAGTGTCACTTGTACATTCGTTGTGGTCGTTCCGGGTAGGATGACGATGGGCGTAGGTAGTGGCACATCTTCCACTTCAGAAGCGATAATATTTACAAATAATGAATCTGTTGGTGGGAAATTTGTCGAAATATTAAAATCTAAAACATCGCCTTCGGCAATGACCGTTGGAAGGCTCGTGATAGATAAAGCGGGTATTTCATCATCAATTAAAAGTAGGGGCTCGGTATCCGATGTGAAACTCATCGCACTCGCCGTAATATTGATGTTCATATCGCCTTCCAAATCCGAATTATTGGGCGCAGAGATGTAAAATGTACGTCCTGACTGTCCGGCATATATCGTAACTTGTGAAGCGTAATTTAATCGTGCCGGGTCGCTTGGCGTAATATTCACCGTAAGACTCGAAGCCGTAGAACCACTCCGCGAAACAGTACAATATACGCTTCCGCTGCCTTCATTTATTTCGTCATTTGCCAATGATAAATATAAAATTCGCTCGACTGTCCAACTTTGATTTTCTATCGAAATATTATTAATGGTCGCTAAAGGTATTTCGAGAACATTTGGGAGTATTTCGACCACAAAAACACCTTCGTCAATAATCAGTGCATTGGGCATTTTCAAATCATAAGTACGATTGAAAAAACCGCCTACGTAAAGGCTGTCCGTTTCGTCATAATTGAACTGACCAACGAGGGTTCTATTCGAGCCGTCGGGGGCTTGGATATATACTTTTTCCGTCCAATCAACCAATGCCGCGCCATCGCCGATATTGCCAATCACCCATGTGAGCGTAGCCGAGTCGCCGGGCTGTACGGTGGTGAGTCCTGAAAGAACGTTACTGACTTGTAAATCAGGGAGTTGAGGCAATGGATTGACCGTGATTGTGACGGTGGCAGTGGCTTTGCAGCCATTGTCGTCGGTGGCTGTCATTTGATAGATTTGCGTCTCGAAAGGCGCGACAGTGAGGGTGGGACTAAATGGGTTTTCGCCTTCAAGTTCGCCACTCCATTCGTAGTCGGTCGCGCTGCCACTTGCGGTCAGCGTGAGCGTATCGCCGTAGTCAATCGTGGCATTGGGAGAGACAACCAAATTGACCGCCGGATAAGAAATTACCTCAATCGAAGTGGTGTCATTAAAGGTCAATTCGTCCGTACCCAAAAGCGTATATGCCGCGAGTGCATAAGTGCTGTCGGGGATGAGTGTGACGGGCGTTGCAAAGGTATGTTCGAGCGTAAATCCGGGTGCGATTGTCTGATTAATCGTCTCGACTACGGGCGTATCGTCGCCTAATTGGTAAGCTACGTCAAAAGTGGATTGGGTAAGGCTGCCCGGATTTTTGATGACGATGGTGACATCGCTATTCGCCGGAATATCACAGTCGGTGGTTGGACTTAAAATTTCGATTACACCTAAATTATTTTCTAAACTTGTAAACTCATCTGCCCCCACGTCAGGCGTGAGTGGATTACGGAAATCACCGTCAATATCTTCGGGCAAACCATCAACTGGTGTGCCTTGTTCGCTGAGAAATTGTTGGTTGATGTGGAGGTCGGTGGCGGAGTTGAATTCGGGGTCAAAGTCGAATGAATTGGCATCAAATCCGCTGCCCGATTGCCAGTTGGCGAGTGCAGTACGATTGCCATTCCAATAGCCGACTCTGCCGCTGGGTGCGTAGAAATCGTTATAATCTGATTCGGTGATAGTGTTCGTATTGGCTGCATAAATAGCATAGCCACCACCTGTATTTGCAAAAATATTATTTTTTAAATCATAGTAAGAACCACTCAAATTGACAGCACGACCTGCGGTGGTTTCAGTAGAAGTAACATGAATGTTATTATGAAAAATATCTGCATAATTTCCGCTAATATTCAAGCCATAAGTCGTACTTATACCGCCTATTGAGATGAAATTATTACCGATAATTCCGTGTACACTTTGGCTTGCACTACTTGTACTTATATCGATTCCGTAGGTTGCATCATTGAGTGTCAATGTATTACCTACAATTTGAAAAGCCTCCCGTGTACTAATCAAATGTATTCCCCGACTCGTACTTCCGGTGTTGATAATATCATTCGACCGAATAATCGGAGACACATAATAACGTATGCGAATGGCATCGGTCGATTGCTCAGAAAACAGATTATTTTCAATCAATACGTTTGTAGAATTATTATAACTATTATCATAAAAACCATAACTACTGCCGTCAAAAATATTCTCTGTGACTTGTAAATTATCTACAAAATTATTCACACGAATAGCTACATTAGTTGCTAAAAAATGGCAGTTGTTAATACTGATATTTTCATTTGTACCGGATAATGTTATACAATCACTGTTGCTATAATTTTGCTCAAAAGTCAAGTAACGCAATTCGATATGGTCAGTACTATCTAAGTGAAAAATAGTGTTGCCAGTATTGGCTGCGTTGCTTATCGTGACGCTTGTACTGTCTTGATTTTCGGATTGGAAAATGATAAGGTTATTGGCTGATGCGCCGAGTATTTCGTTGATTTCGACATTCTCAGTATAAGTACCGTCTTGAATATTGAAGGTAACATCACCGACAACTCCCCCGCGTTCGAGGGCTTCTACGGCTTGTGTAATCGTCTGAAAATCAGCGTTATTTGCGCCTATTGTGTACGTACCGATAAGGGCGGCGTACATGTCTTCGACTTCGAGGGTATCGTTGGTGGCGTAGGTATCTGCCTGCCCGTTGGGATTGCCGACCCACATTTTTAAATCATAAGGTTGAGCAACGTCAAATTGATAACTTGCTACCGTAACGTTGGCAGATGTACCCGACGAAATATTGCCCGTCCAACTGACTTCGCGAATGGTATCGGCGTTCATTGACCAACTGATTGTGGCAGAGGTCAAAGGCTCGGTGAAGTTGTTGACGACATTGATAATGAGGTCATTTGTACCTTGTGGAAAAGGGGCTATCGGCGAGATAAGATTGACGATTCCGATGTCATCAAATCCGCCGGGTGACTCGTCTGCACCCATATATGGTGAGAGTGGATTACGGTCGTCGCCGTCAATGTCTGTGGTCACGGAAGTAATTGGAATACCGACAGCGAGTAGGATATTATTGGTGTGTAAATCGTCGATTGCCTGAAAAAGCGGGTCAACGGAAATGGAATTGGCATCTTGTTGGGTGGTAAATTCCCAATTGGTAAGGTCGCTAATCTCCGTGCCGTTCCAATTTCCGAGGGTCGCGCCTGTGGTGTGGTAGTCGTTATAATCCTGCACCAAATCCGTAGTGGGATAACTCTGAATCGCCAAGCCACCGCCTTGATGCGAGAAGATATTATTGCGAATATTGGTATAATCCGAATATCGTTGATATAATGCCTTCTTATCACTCGCAGTTGATGTAGTCAAAACACTGTTGAAATAGACATCTGTGTAATCCGTACCATACAAAAACAAGCCGTCACCTTTCGAAGAAATGATGTTATTGACGATGCTTGAGCGTGCAGTAGAAGTACCAATATCGCGCACATATATACCCGAATTGTTATTGTTGTTATAAATTTGATTATTTTCTATTTTAAATTGTTCGTTATTTCGAAGGTAGATACCTGTATGCTTTATATTAAGTGTATTTCCTTTTACTTCGGTATAATTTCCATCATAATGAATATGAATACCCGAACTACCGTTGGGATTTGTCAATACATTATCATGAACAATAAGGCTATCACAGTCATAGGAATAAATGTCATAACCACTTCCAGTGTGTGTGCCATTAACCGTATTTTCCGAAATAATAACACCATTTAATTCATTATCGTATAAATAGATAGCGTCGCTGCAGTTGTTAAATTCATTATTGCTAATACGCAGATTTGTACCACCGCCATTATTATAATATTTGTAAATTGCTTGTGCATTATTTCCATTAAAAATACAATTGGAAAACGTTACATTATTAATCTGACCAACTAATCTTATAATGATATTATAACTATTGCCAAGTGGTTCAAAGGTGAGGTATTCAAAGCGAATGTTATCCGTACCATTTAGTTTCCCGACAGAATAATCATTGCCATCGTAAGGCGAATTGTATTGAATGATGACATCAGCTGCATTGCCTGTTTCGGCGGCAAAGGTCACGACATTCACATCCGAACTTCCGGGAAATTCCTCTAATGACAACCTTTCTACATACGTACCGCTACGCATAAGCATACGTACCGAGTCACGTACACCACCATAGGTGAGGGCATCGCGTGCGGCAGTCAAATCCGCAAAATCGGGGGATGTACCGCCTACTGTAAAATCACCTGCGAGAGTGGTATAAAAGTTATCAATCAGTAGCGTATCGCCGCTTGGGTCTATATCGGCTGCACCATTGGGTCGGCTCGACCAGATGTTGATTTCGTACTCCGTTATTTCGTCAAATTGGTAATTGCCGAGCGTGACATTTTCGCTATCGCCGACTGCCAAATTACCCGTCCAAAGTACAGGTGTTTGCGCTACATCATTGACTGTCCAATAAAGCGAATCGGAAGTCAAAATACTCGGCCCGCTATTCATCAAATCTACCGTAACAGGAACGCTTGCAGGGTCAAGTGGTGCTTGAGGTGCGGCAAATGTGATGCCTGCATTATCGCCCGTTGCTGTAAATTCATACGCGCCCATATCCGGCGGTGTACCGCGTGTAATCCCATCTATATCAATTGGATATGTAGCAATTGCCTGACCCGCATCGTCAATCAGGGCTTGATTGGGAGTCAGGTCGTTGGTGCTTGCATAAACGGGGTTGGCAGCTACTGAATTGGCATCCAAAGCACTTGCGGTTTGCCAAGCGGCAAGGTCGGTGTAGCTGACATCTTGCCAGCTGCCGAGGTTGCTGCCAGTTGTATAATAGGCATTATGATCCTGCGTCGTACTTGTTGTGGAATAAGCCTGAATTGCCAAGCCACCGCCTTCTTGCGAAAAGATATTATTACGAATATCTGTATAGTCCGAATATCCCTGATAAAAGGCTTTTCTATCGCTCGCGCCGCGTGTCAGGATGCTATTGAAATATATATCTGTATAATCGACATCATGCAAATATAAGCCATCTCCTAGCGTGGACGAAATGACATTATTGACGACACTTGAGCGTCGAGCAACATTACCATTATCACGGACGTATAAAGCTGTATTTGTACTGTTATTATAAATTTCGTTATTTTCTATTTGTATGTATGTGGAATTACGAGCCTCTATTCCTGTAAATTTCACATCAACTGTATTGCCCACAATTTCAAACGTACTGTCCACAAAACGCCCATAAATACCAGAACTACCATTCGGGTTATTTATTTTATTATTGTGAATAATAATACTATCGCCATCATAAAAATAAACGTCATAACTACTGCTTGTGTGTGTGCTGTTAATATTATTATTTGAAATGATAATATCGCTTAATCCATTATCATATAAATAAATCGCCTCGCGGCAGTTGTTAAATTCATTATTAGTAATACGCCAATTTGTACCTCCTCCATTATTATAATATTTGTAAATTGCTTGTGCATTATTTCCATTAAAAATACAATTGGAAAACTCAACATTATCTAGCTCGCCTATCAATTTAAAAATAGTATTATAACTACTACCAAGCGGTTCAAAAGTGAGATTTTGGAAGCGGATATTATCGGTACCATTTAGTTTTGCTACATAATAATCATTGCTATTATAGCCCGAATCAAACTGAATAATGACATCGGCTGCATTGCCAGATTCGGCGGAAAATGTCGCGACATTCACATCCGAACTTCCGGGAAATTCCTCTAATGACAACCTTTCTACATACGTACCGCTACGCATAAGCATACGTACCGAATCGCGTACACCACCATAGGTGAGGGCATCGCGTGCGGCAGTCAAATCCGCAAAATCGGGGGATGTACCGCCTACTGTAAAATCACCTGCGAGAGTGGTATAAAAGTTATCAATCAGTAGCGTATCGCCGCTTGGGTCTATATCGGCTGCACCATTGGGTCGGCTCGACCAGATGTTGATTTCGTACTCCGTTATTTCGTCAAATTGGTAATTGCCGAGCGTGACATTTTCGCTATCGCCGACTGCCAGATTACCTGTCCAAAGTACGGGCGTTTGCGCTACATTATTGACCGTCCAATAAAGCGAATCGGAAGCCAAAATACTCGGCCCGCTATTCATCAAATTCACTGTAATTGCTTGTGTGCCGGGGTCAAACGGGACTTGCGGCGTAGTGAAAACGATGTCTACATTATCGCCCATTGCTGTAAATTCGTATGCGCCCATATCGGGCGGTGTACTGCGTGTAGTGCCTTCTATATCAATGGAGTATGTCGTAATTTCTGTACCTGCATCGTCGATGAGTGCTTGATTGGGACGCAGGTCAGTATTGCTTGTATAGACCGGATTGGCAGCTACGGAATTGGCATCCAAAGCACTTACTGTTTGCCAATCGGCGAGGTCGGTGTAGCTGACATCCTGCCAGCTACCCAGGTTGCTGCCGGTCGTATAATAGGCATTATAATCCTGCGTCGAACTTGTTGTGGAATAAGCCTGAACTGCCAAGCCACCACCTTCGTTTGAAAAGATATTATTGCGAATATCGGTGTAGTCCGAAGATCGTTGATAAAATGCCTCGTAGCTACTCGCGCCCGTCGCCAAGATGCTGTTGAAATACACATCGGCGTAATCCATACCGTACAGATAAAAACCATCGCCTTTTGAGGAAACTACATTATTGATGATGCTTGAGCGTCGGGCTGCATTACCATTATCTCGAATATATAAACCCGTATTTGCATTATTATTATAAACTTGGTTGTTTTCGACTTGGACGTGTGTAGAATTTCGAGCGTCTATACCTGCAAATTTTACATCAACTGTATTGCCCACAATTTCAAAGGTATTGTCAACAAAACGCCCATAAATACCCGCGCTACCATTGGGGTTAATCAAGGTATTATTGTGAACAATAAGGCTATCAATGTCGTAACAATAAATGTCATAAATATTATTGACATGAATGCTATTGAAATTATTATCCGAAATAATAAGATCACTCATGCTACTATTGCTGATTGAAATCGCTTCACGGCAATTATTAAATTCATTATCGGTAAAACGCAAATTCCCACTACTGCCGCCATAACTATTGTAAATCGCATTCGCATTATTTCCATTAAAAATGCAATTGGAAATCTCGACATTATTTATGCCATTTGCCAATCTAAAAATAATATTATAATTGGTGCCAAGCGGTTCAAAAGTGAGATTTTGAAAGCTAATATGGTCTGTACCATCCAATTTGGCGACATAATAATCATTGCTATTATACGGCGAATCGTACTGAATGATGACATCGGCTGCACTGCCCGTTTCGGATTTGAAGGTGATGGTATTTGTCTCGGACGCGCCGATAACTTCTTCGAGAACGAGGACTTCGGTATACGTTCCGGCACGCAAATCAAAGGTAACGGCTGCACTGATACCATTTAGGTTGAGGTCTGTCGTAGCATCTGCGATGGTCGCGTAATCAGGCGAAGTACCACCGATAGTGTATGTTCCCGCCAATTGGCTTTGGGCTAAAAAGGGTAAAAGAAGTAAGGCAAAAGATAGGTAGAGGATTCGTTTGTTCATAATGATAATTGGTGTGTGTTGATAATAATATATCCTTCGGGAGACTGAAAAGTCAACCGTGTAGATATAATTATTTACTCTTAGAGTACAGATTTAGTGAGCAGAACAAGGTGAGTGGATGAGAGCGTGAATTAGATATAAAGCGATTTTGCTATTCTAAAAACTTACGAAGTGTGACAGTCAAAAGCATTTTTTACTCTAATACAAGGTAAATATAATACTAAAATCGCTTAAAATAAAATAATGGGACATTATTTTCATTCGAATACTTTTCATTTGAATGTAAAATGTAAAATTTACGCACAAGAATAACGATTCACGACAAATCAAAAAACTTTTCCTACATGCAACCGTATACCGTCTTGAACCAGACATATTGAAGAACTAAGTAACGAGTAAATACTAAGTAGTGAGACAAAAATATCCTTACTTTTTGACGGTTTCTTTTTCCGCTATTTTTCCCTACAAAAATCCTTACGTAGCGTAGGCTATGTGCGGTTTTTGTAAGAAAAAATATCGAAAAAATAACCACGTCAAAATTGTAAGCCTATTTTTGTCCCACTACTTAAATACCAAAAATTGAATTAATTATGATAAAAAAATTAGGCAATACAATTTTCATATTGACTTTTAGCGTTAGCTTAGCTTTCGCTCAAACAGCACTTGATTTTACTATCACAGATGCTCATGGTGAAGTCCACAGCTTGTACGAAGATTATCTTGACCAGGGCAAAACAGTCGTTATAGACTTGTTTTTTGCTGATTGCGGACCTTGTCAGTTTCTTGCCCCCTCCTTAGAAGGACTATATCAAGAATGGGGAGCAGGACAATACGATGTACAGTTTATCGGACTCAGCACCGATGAATTGGGGTTTGATAACAATGATAAACTTCTGGCTTATGACCAAGCCTTCGGAACTAGTTTCCCTTCGGCGGGCAATGAAGGCGGTGGACCGGAGGCTGCAGATCCATTCAAAAACGATGAGTACGGATACTTTGAAGGCTACCCGACAGTTTCGGTTATTGCACCGGATGGTACTGTATTTTTCGGTGTAGGATTGGGCAGTACACCAGCCACAATTGACATGATTCGTGAAGCAATCATAGAAACCGACGCACGACTTCCTTCCGAAATTACAGATGTCGAAGACACGGCAGTAGTATTTGATGAACTAACAGTATACCCCAATCCCGCAAGAGATTTTGCTACCGTAAATTTCAACCTCAAAGAAAATACAAATGTCGATATTCAAATATTCAACATGCTTGGAAAAAGCGCATTACACGTCTTTAGCGGCAATAAATACCCAGGTTATCATCAAGTCGATTTCGACCCATCTGCGCTCGCAGCCGGTACTTATTTTATTCGCATCACCACCAACGATAGCCTACAAACCACGCAACTCGTCAAGCTCCACTCGCAGCCGTAACGATACGATAGTGCTTAAAGATGTAATGCTACAATAATTTTAATGCGTTAATACTGATGAATATATTTCGCGGTATTAGGGCGAACGAAAAGTCATTTATGTAATATGATTCTTAAATTGAAGGATAAACTTGAGTCGTCGGACATTTTTAAAATGTCAGACGACAATGTCCTGCTATTTTACTGAATAATAAATTATTACAAGTTAAAATATTTTTTATTATTGCCTGCTTTTTCAGACAAAAACAAAATACCTCTCGTCTGACATTTTAAAAATGTCCGACGAGTAAACTACCCGAAAGTCTAAAAGATAATATATTACGTATTATTAAAATGAACTTTCGTTCCCCCTATTCGCGGTATTAAGTAGTGAGACAAAAATATCCTTACTTTTTGACGGTTTCTTTTTCCGCTATTTTTCCCTACAAAAATCCTTATCCCGAATCGGGGTTCGGGACAGGCTGTAGCGTAGGCTATGTGCGGTTTTTGTAAGAAAAAATATCGAAAAAATAACCACGTCAAAATTGTAAGCCTATTTTTGTCCCACTACTTAACGCATTTTTTTGTCACCAATCGCTCTATCATCAAGTTACCTAATTCCCCAGTCACCTCCCTAACCAATCACCGCCCACCATTGTCAAAAACTTGACATATTTCGCAAACAGCTTGTTTCCCCAATAAAAAACTTGCATATTCGCCCTCACAAACATTTTTGAACGTCAGAAGCTATTAATTATGATACAAAAACTACGCAACACCTTCTTCATACTTGCCTTGAGTCTCAGCATGGCTTTCGCCCAGACGGTGCCGGATTTTACGATTACGGATATAGATGGGATCGAATATAGCCTGTATGCCGACTATCTTGACCAAGGCAAAACGGTTGTTATTGACCTGTTTTTTGTCAACTGTCCGCCTTGTCATGAACTCGCCCCAAAGCTCGAAGAAGTCTACCAAGACTGGGGTGCAGGACAGTATGATGTCCAATTCATCGGACTCACTGGCGACCCTTATGGTGTAGACAATGACATCAAAGTCAAAATTTTTGAGATACAAACGGGCATCACCTACCCTTCTGCCAGCAATCAGGGCGGCGGACCAGAGGCGGCATCGCCTTATATAAGCAGTCAGTTTGGCACTTTTGAGGGCTATCCTACGATAGTCGTTATCGCGCCCGACCGCACGATACAATTCGAAGTAATTCTTGGCGATATGCCAGAAGCCGCATCACTTCTCAATACAGCTATCAACAATACAGGCGCGACACATCCATCAGAAATTACTAACGTGGAAAACCCAATAGCTATATTTGACGAACTCACGGTATATCCCAATCCGGCGAGAGATTTTGTTTCCGTCAATTTCAATCTAAACGAAAATGCAGAAGTCGATATTCAGGTATTCAACATGCTTGGACAAAGCGCACTCCATGCTTTTCGAGGCAATAAATACCCAGGCTACCATCAGGTCGATTTCGACCCATCCGCACTACCGCCAGGCACTTACTTAATTCGTATTACCGCCAATGATAGCGTACAAACCACGCGACTCGTCAAGGTACACTCGCAGCCCTAATGCTTAAATGTTGTAATACTTAAATGCTATAATATTATAAATGCGTTAAATAAGTAGTCAGCGTCAAATAATCGACATTTTTGAGTGGCTCTTTTTCATTTTAACAAGGATTGAAACGCTGAATGGTAGCTCATTTCTAATGCCCCCCCTTTTAGACTTTTATCCATTATAATAAGGAGCATAAAAAATACGTTAAAACTAATGAATACATTCTGCGGTATCAACGCATTTATTTTGAGTTTGAATTTGAAATTGTCTTGCGGTATCAACGCATTTTTTGGTCATTCGCACATTCAAAAATCACTCATTCACTCATAGAAATTTATAAAACGTGAAAAAGTAAAAGAAAATGCTTATCTTTGCAGCAACTTGTACATAGGCAAGGGGACATGAGTCCCCTTTTTTATTTATTAGTCTTAAAAAGTAAGGAGTATCAGGCGAATACATTTTGCTTTTTTAATGATACGTAACACGTTCAATTTCTTTCGATTTTTTTAAATGTTAAATGTAAAAATACTGACAATGAGCAACTAATACATTTTGTTATTTTTATATTGTTTTAATCGTAAATAAAATCGACACTACGTGCGAATGCTTCTCTGGAAGTAAAATTGCATGTAAACAAAAGTTGATTTTATTTTTTTTTATTTAATTTAAAACATATTTCGGAGAACAGCGGAATTTTACATTTATTTTAACATGAAACAAATTATTGAAAAAGTAACTGCCTTACTTGAAGATAAATTTGAAGAAGAAAAAGAGATTTACCACGACTTCTTTATTGTAGATATAAAGATGGCGACCCCAAACAGAATGGAAGTGTTCATTGAAAGCGACTCTAATCTATACTTTCAGCAACTCAAACGTCTCAATCACTACCTGCAGGAGCATATAGACGAAGCAGGTTGGATGGGCGAAAAGTATACCTTAGATGTATCGTCGCCAGGTATAGGCGCACTCAAAATCAAGCGACAATACTTCAAAAACATTGGCAGAAAAGTAGAAATTCGCCTAAACGAAGGCAAACCAGAATCAGGCAAACTACTCGCCGTCGATGAACAAAGCGTTACCATAGAACAAGAAAAGACGATAAAAGAAGGTAAAAAGAAAATCAAGCAAATAGTCGAAACTGTCATCCCCTTTGATAACATCAAGCAGACTATCGTAAAAATAAGTTTTTAACGAGTTGCGAGTTACGGGTTATGGGTTACGGGTTAAATCAACTCGCAACTCGCAACTCGCAATCCGCAACCCGCAACTAAATAAATATGAGCATTAGTTTAGTCGATTCGTTTTCCGAATTTAAGGAAATGAAAAACATAGACCGCCCCACAATGGTGCGTGTTCTGGAAGATGTATTTCGCACATTGATTCGCAAAAAATACGGCTCTGATGAAAATTTTCAAGTCATCGTCAACACCGATAAAGGTGACCTTGAACTTTGGCGAGTGCGCGAAATCGTAGAAGATGGTGCAGAAATCGAAGATGAAAACACACAAGTACCGCTCAAATATGCCCTCACTATTGAAGAAGATTATGAGATAGCCGAAGAATGTTACGAACAACTTTTCCTCAAAGACTTTGGGCGTAGAGCAATCATGGCAGCCCGCCAAACCCTCATCTCCCGAATTCTCGAACTCGAAAAAGACGAAATTTATCGCAAATATTCTGACCGCGTAGGCGAAATCGTACTCGGCGAAGTACACCAAATCCTCAAACGCGATATCCTCGTGATTGACGATACCACAGGAAACGAACTCGTTTTACCCCGAAATGAAACCATAAAAGGCGATTTTTTCAGAAAAGGTGAATTAGTTCGCGCAATTATACGTAAAGTAGAAATGAAGAACAACAACCCGGTTGTTATCCTTTCTCGTACCGACAATAGTTTCCTCGAAAAACTCCTCGAACAAGAAGTTCCCGAAATAGAAGACGGACTCATTACGGTTAAAAGAATCGTCCGTATGCCTGGCGAACGCGCCAAAGTAGCCGTAGAATCTTATGATGACCGCATCGACCCCGTAGGGGCATGTGTAGGGATGAAAGGCTCACGTATACACGGTATTGTCCGCGAGTTGCGCAACGAAAATATTGACATTATCAATTTTACTATCAACGAAAGTCTGTTGATACAACGCGCACTCACGCCCGCAAAAATCACCTCACTCGAACTTGACACCGAGAGCCGTCGTGCCGCCGTCTATCTGCGCCCCGACCAAGTATCGCTCGCTATCGGTAAAGGCGGATTGAATATCAAACTCGCCAGTCGATTGACCCAATACGAACTCGATGTTTACAGAGATACCGACGAAGTAGTAGATGATGTAGATTTGGATGAATTTAACGACGAAATCGATCAGTGGGTAATTGACGCACTCAAAGCCGTCGGTTGTGATACCGCCCGTAGCGTGCTTGCACTCAAAACAGAGGAAATCATTCGCCGTACCGATCTTGAAGAAGAAACCGTGGAGAATGTCGTCAGAGTATTATCATCTGAGCTTGAGGAAGGAACTTAATTTGGGTAAGCGCAAGTACAAGTGTCAAGTTCATCCCGATAAATATCGTGGACAAGTTCAAGTTCAATCATTAATTCGCTTTTAGCGAATTATAGTATACAGGTTTATTGGACTGCTATGTTGAGTTAAATGTGTTTTTTGCGTAGCAAAAAAACAATCCTAATCATAAAACAATACAACAATAAAACAATTTGACAATTCAATAATAGACTTTATTTCAAAATAATTTGTAAGCAGCTAAATTGTCTTTCTCTGCTACTCTTCATCTATTTCTTGTCCCGTACCGCAGGGTATGCGACTCGAAATGAGCTTCGATTAGCGAAAAAATCCTAATTTCCATGCAATACAACTTATTTTGGCATAAAGTCTAATAAAATCATCGAATAAGGAATGAATTAGTTTTTTATTCATAATTTTGTTAGCACAAAAAATTTAAAACAACATGAATTAATCATAACTGTTTAGATTTTACTAATATAAAATCTAAACTCAATTATTCATAAAACACCCCGATACTAAGAACATTTCCCTAAGGGAATTGACCTACTATATAAACGTAGGCAGTAGCCGTTTTTTAGTGAATAAAATATCTTACACTGTAAAAATCTGGTCATCAAGTAAGGGAAGAGGAAGAAAATAATCTACCCCAAATGAAGAAGTTATTTATTTTCTTTCACTAAATTTGACGCGCATAGCCGAGCTACGTAAGGAAGATTTAGTGAAACATATAAGAAAAAGAATAATTCAGACGGGTAGATTATTTTTTTCGTCTTCCCTAATTTAAATACTCACTAAAAACGGCACAATAAAAAATAAATATGGCGAAACGTTTAGTCAAAGTTGCATCAGAACTTAATGTTGGTATCGGTACTCTTGTAGAACATCTAAATGCGAATGGATTCTCTATAGATGGTAAGCCGACTGCGAAAGTGACCGATGAGATGTATAATAATCTCCTCGAAGAATTTCGTGGTTCTATTGCTATAAAAGAGCAAGCTGACCAGCTTACCATAGGTACGCGTAACAAACCCAAAGAAAAGGAAAAGGAGAAAGAACCAGAAATTGATGTAGTCGTTGAAGCTCCCGCTAAGCCGGAGCCAGTACCAGAGCCTATCCCTGAACCTGCGCCGCTTCCAGAACCCAAACCCGTTGTGGTCGAAGTTAAAGAAGAGCCTGCTGTATTTACGCCACCACCTGTATTGGAGGAAATCGCTGCGCCCGATATTCCGGAAGAGATAGAGCTTCCCGTAACAGAATTTGAAGCACCCAAGCCGCAAGAGGTAGAAGCACCCAAGCCACAAAAGGTAGAAGAGCCTAAGCCACAGAAAGTAGAAGCACCTATTGCAGAGAAAACTCCTGAACCCGAACCAGAGCCTGCGCCCGTAGTAGAGAAAGCAAAAAAGGTAGAGAAAAAAGAGAAAAAAGAGAAAAAAGAAAGAAAAGAGAAAAAAGAAGAAGTTGCGCCTGCGCCTGTTGAGAAGAAAAAATCTGAACCTGAATTCATACAAACACCAAAGCTCGACGGGCTCAAGGTTATTGATAAGGTAGACCTTCGCGAACTCAAAAACAAGAATAAGAAAAAGAAGAAAAAGTCCGACACCAGAAGAGACGGGCAGAGAAGAGCAGAGCAAAGGAGAGCAGAGCAGAAGAGGCAAGCCCCTCCTGTTGTTCAGAAAAAAGATAAAAAATCGAAAGAGGATATCAAGAAGCCTGCAGTAGAAGCACCCAAACAGGTTGCTAAAACACCTACGGCTTATGTAGAACCTGAAATGTATCGCGCCGAGACGCCAAAATTAAAAGGTGTCAAGATATTAGGTAAAATCGACCCTGCCAAACTCAAAAAACAAACACCTAAAAAGAAGAAAGATAAGAAAAGAGACAGCACCCAAAATAGACAGGGCGGTGGATCTAACAGCGGAAATAACAACCAGCCGAGAACAACAGACAATGACGGTCAAAAACGCAAACGCAGACGTAAAAAAGTAGCTACCGGCAACAATAGACCTACTACTGGCACTCCTGGTGCTGGCAATAACACCAGCGGTAATAATACATCCGGTGGTGGCGGTGGAAACAGAAGTGGCGGCGGAAACAGAACCGGCGGCGGAAACAGAAGTGGTGGCGGAAACAGAACTGGCGGTGGAAACAGAGGCGGTAGAGGTAATACATCTGGCGGTAACAGACGCACAAACCGAAACGGTAGCAAAGAAATTTCCAAAAAAGAGGTAGACGAGAAACTAAAACAAACAATGGCACGCCTTCAAGGTGGTGGCAAAAACAGAAGACAAAAACTACGTCGAGAAGAACGCTCGCGTCGTCGTGAGAAACAAGAACTCATAGAACAAGAGAATCAGGTCGCAGCAGAAGTGATTCAAGTGACGGAATTTATTTCCGTTTCCGAATTTGCGAGTTTGATGGATGTATCGGCGACCGACGTCATCATGGCGTGTATGAATATGGGCGTCATTGTAGCCATCAACCAGCGTCTTGATGCCGAAATCATTGAAATTATTGCCGAAGAATTTGACAAATCCATAGAATTCATCAGCGCAGAGGCGCAGATGGAAATCGAAGAAGAAGAAATCGTTGATGCACCCGAAGACCTCTCTCCGCGTGCGCCGATTGTCACCGTCATGGGACACGTCGATCACGGTAAAACTTCACTATTAGATTACATTCGCAACGAAAAAGTTATCGAAGGTGAAGCCGGAGGAATCACCCAACACATCGGTGCATACGAAGTCAAAGTCGGCGAAGATGACCGCAGAATCACTTTCCTTGACACACCAGGTCACGAAGCCTTTACTGCCATGCGTGCGCGTGGAGCCAAAGTCACGGATGTTGCTGTTATCATCGTAGCAGCCGACGACAATGTAATGCCACAAACCAAAGAAGCCATCAGTCACGCACAAGCTGCGGGCGTACCTATCATCTTCGCTATCAACAAGATAGACAAAGACGGTGCAAACCCCGAACGCATCAAAACCGAACTTGCCCAACTCAACTTCCAAGTCGAAGAATGGGGCGGCAAATATCCTTCGCAGGAAATTTCAGCCAAATTTGGGGAAGGTGTAGACGAACTACTCGAAAAAATCATACTCGAATCTGACATACTCGAACTCAAAGCCAATCCGAACCGTGATGCACAAGGCGTTGTACTTGAAGCATCTCTCGATAAAGGGCGCGGTTACGTCTCCAAATTCCTCATACAAACAGGAACACTCAAAATCGGAGACTCCATCGTAGCAGGCTCACACTTTGGTAAAGTTCGTGCCATGATAAATGAACTCGGTCAACGTGTTGACGTTGCAGGGCCATCCGCACCAGTACTCGTACTCGGTATGAAAGGTGCGCCACAAGCCGGTGAGAAATTCAAAGTCTTGAAATCAGAAAGCGACGCCAGACAACTCGCTGCCAAACGCGCACAAATACAAAGCGAACAAGAACGCCGTGCCACCAAACGCCTTAGTTTGGAAGAAATCGGTCGTCGTCTCGCACTCGGCTCGTTCAAAGAACTCAACCTCATCGTCAAAGGTGACGTAGATGGTTCTATCCAAGCCCTGTCCGACTCCTTACTCAAACTCTCTACCGAAACCGTACAAGTCAACATCGTCCACAAAGCCGTTGGTCAAATCATCGAATCAGACATCCTTTTGGCATCTGCATCCGATGCCATCATCGTAGGCTTCCAGGTTCGTCCTTCCTCGCTCGCTCGCAGACTAGCCGACAAAGAAGGCGTACAAATCAAGTCCTACTCCGTCATCTATGCTGCCATTGAGGAAATAAAATCAGCTATCGAAGGCATGTTGGAACCGACAAAAGAAGAGCGGATTACAGCTACCGTCGAAGTTCGCGAAGTCTTCAAAATCAGCAAAGTCGGTACCATTGCAGGTTGCTTTGTACAAGAAGGTAAAATATCTCGTAACGACCACATCCGCGTTATCCGCGACGGCATCGTAGTCTATCCGATGAAAGAAGGTGTCGTCGGTGAACTTGCCTCTCTCAAACGCTTCAAAGAAGATATGAAAGAAGTCAAAAACAACTTTGAATGTGGCATAAATATCAAAAACTTCAACGACATCAAAGCAGGTGACATCATCGAAGGTTACGAAATAATAGAAGTCAAACAGAAATTGAAATAAATAGCAATTAATCCATAGTCAGAAGTCCATAGTTGAAATTAACGTAAACCTATAACTCTTTGATTACGAATTATCTAAGGGAAGAGGAAGAAAATAATCTACCCCAAATGAAGAAGTTGTTTTTTTATATGTTTGGCTAAATTTGACGCGCATAGCCGAGCTATGTAAGTGAAAGAAATTAAATAAATTGTTCCATAATGCGCCGTAATTTTTTCTTCTAAAGAATTCAAAAAATCGTTGCATAGCCATAGCTACGGAACTATTTTTTGTGTTTTTTAGAAGGGAAAAGAAC